>Ga0209254_10005905_pt1 | contig 11257 bp, 14 predicted proteins | sample FrelakmetDIP11DI_FD_187148 | JGI IMG/M metagenome (GOLD analysis project Ga0209254, IMG submission 187148) | Freshwater lake sediment microbial communities from the University of Notre Dame, USA, for methane emissions studies - DIP11 DI (SPAdes)... | ecosystem: Environmental > Aquatic >... | reverse complement strand
CACCAGGGTGTCGCAACGCTCGCAGGCGAACTTCGGGCGGATGTGCCGGATCACCTTGTACCGGCCCGGCACCCACTCGAGCATCTCGGCGACGTCCTCGCCGGCGGCGCGCAAGGTGACCCTCCCCCGTTTTCTCGGACCTCCAAGTCTCCTACCCTTGAGACACATTGGAGGCGAGTATGGAGAAGGTTACCAAGCGTAAGTTCACCGAGTCGTTCCGGGCTGAAGCCGTCCGGATGGTCCTTGAGCAGGGCCAGACGACTGCGGAAGTGGCGAGAAAGCTGGAGATTTCCGACAAGTCCCTGGCCAACTGGGTTCGCAAGGGACGGCGACGGGCACCGAGCTCGGTGCCCGTCGCCGTTGATCGGGCGGCGCGTCCGGTGAGCGAACTGGAGGCGGAGGTGTCGCGCCTTCGCGCCGACCAAGCCGACGTCACGACCACTGCAGTTTCGGGCGGGAATGCGCGCCGATGCCAGGAACTGGCGAACGCCGCGCGCGCCTTCGGCTCCTACCCCTTGAGCATCGACGGATGGATGGGCGCGCTGTTCGATTTCTCCGGCCCACGCCAGCAGTCCCTGCCGGAGACCTGGGTCAGTTCATATCAGTTCGATGGCAGCAGCACGGTCGACTGCCTGCCGATCCGCTTCGGGTTGGACTACCAGGGGATCGAGTCCATCACGACCCCGGCCGGCACGTTTCGCTGCCACTACTTCGTGTATCTGCTCGCGGGCAGCGCGATCGACCACCCTCCATACGAGACCTGGGTGACGACCGACGGCACCTCTACGCTGGCGCGCGCACGCGCGGGCTCCCCACTTGACTACACCTACGAGTTCGTGGGGCTGGTCTGACGCTGGCCTCGCCGCTCACGATGGCATCTGAGCGTCTGGACCGACGCCAGGCGTGCCGGTGAATGCCTCCGCCGGTTGCATGTTTGCGCGCAGCAGGCGCTACCCGGCGTACAGACGACAACTGTAGGGTGGACACCTCACCGGCGCGCCTTTGCGCGGCGCCGGACCAGCGTCACTCGATATTCCGGGAGGGCTAATCCGATGAAGCAATCAGGTCTTTCAGCGACTGAGGCGCTGCGTATCAGCATTCTCTTGATCTGGCGGCAACCACGGAGCGTCTCCTGGACCTGGGCAGTACACCCATTGGCGGCCCCCCGCTGAGCTCGAGCTGCCCCCCGTCGGCAACGTACGGCTGCAGATCTTCCTCGGCCCGGACGGCGAAGCCCTAGAATTCTACGAGAGCTGAGGAGTCCGTTCATGCCAGGTGAGGGGCGCGTTTGCCGCAAACGTATCTTGACGCATTTCGGCGATGACCTGAGATCCTGCACCAAGATCGTGGAGACCCAGCTGCCGCCGCCGAGCGATCAGCAGGTGCTCATCCGGAATATCTTTGCCGGGGTGAACGGCGTCTACGACCTCGCCATGAGTCGCAATGCCATCGACTATTTGACCATTGATCTGCCGGCCGACATGGGCATCGAAACCGTGGGTGTCGTCGAAGAAGTGGGTAGTGATGTCCATACGTTGCGCGTTGGCGACGTTGTCGCCTCCTGGCACCTTGGGCGTGGCTACCGAGACCATCATGTTACCGAAGTCCGCAGTGTCTTCAAAGTTCCCGAGATCTCGGCGGCATATCTGGGCCTGTTCCCGACTGGGCTATCAGGGATGGTTGGCATCGAGCAGGTTGGAGAGCTTGCCAATGGCGAGACCGTACTGGTGACGGCGGCTGCCGGCGGCATGGGGCATATCGTCGTCCAAGTGGCGAAGAACGCGGGTAATCATGTGATTGGCGTCTGCAGCTCTGACCACAAGTGTTCAATCGTGGCAGACCTTGGTTGTGACCGAGTCATTAACTACCGGTCAGAGGACCTGGGCGCCATTCTCAAAACGGAATATCCGCAAGGGCTGGATATCATCTACGACATGGTGGGCGGTGAGCTCTACGACGTTCTTCTGGACCACCTTGCCGTCCGGGGCCGGCTGGTCATCAGTGGCATGGCGGCCGAGACCGCCCTAGGTCCGATCCCTGTGCAGCAACCACGCCCCGGGCACAAGCTGTATTTCAAATCCGCCAGTATTCGGGGGTTCGTGTATCCCCACTACAAAGACTTGGAAGCCGACGCGGTGCGACGCCTACTGGAAGCCTATCAGTCGGGCAAGATCAAGGTCCTGGTCGATCCAACGAGCTTCAAGGGGCTGGAATCCGTCCCCGACGCGGTCGATTATCTGCTGACGGGTCAGAATAGCGGCAAAGTTGTCGTTGAGCTTTAGGAGACAAGCCCGGGAGCGACCATGACAATCAAGCGCGTTCATGGCCCGATCATCTCTACCACAGACATAAACGCCCATCTGCGTTTGTTTGCAGGCGTATTCGGCCTGGAGCCGGTTTGCGAACAGCAGCTGGACCCCGATGCGGTGCACAGCACCTGGGGCCTATCGGGCATCAGTGCGCGCACCATCGTACTGGAAACACCGGGCACCCAGTCGGGTATCAGACTGGTCGAGTTCGACCCGCCCTCCCCGGTGGAAATACGCTCCCCAGCGTGCGCATTGGACACCGACGCCCTGAAAGTAATCGATTTTTTCGCACCAGACCTGGAAACGGCTCTGGATCTGCTGCGCGATGCCGGGTTCGAGCCAACCGGAGAGCCCGCCGAGTATGACCTCCCAGCCGGCCGCCTGTACGAGAGTCATGTGTGGGGCTCAGATGGTGTCGTCTGCGCCGTGCTGTCGGGCCCGCTCAGCTATTTCAGCGAGTTCGTCCGTGTCACGGACCAACGCTTCAGTGAGGTGCTGAGCATATCTGGACCCGTGACGGATGCCGAGCCGGCTCTGGACTTCTACAGCCAAGTGTTAGGGCTCCATGTCGTGAGTCAGTATGAGCTCAATGACGACAGTTTTCGCCAGCTGGTCGGCGCCACCCAGGAAATCCGTCTACGGGGCTTCAATGTCGGCACCAGCTGCGACGAGCCGTATTTCGGGATCATCCACTACGGGCTACCCGCCGGCTCGACCCGATCGTTGCGTGATCTATCCATCATGCCGCATCGCGGCTTGGTGGGTGCCACTTTGTACACCGACGATATTGAGGGTATTAGTGCACGATGCATGGCCGGGCGCCATACGGTCATTGCGCCCCTAGCCACGGTGGATCTGGCGCCACACGGTCGGGCCCAGTCCCTGACCATTCGCGCTCCCCACGGTATCGTCCACCACCTGATCCAGTTGAATTGAGGTTAATTGGGCTGAGCCGCTGCTGAACCGACTCGTTCCGCATCTGCTCGGCGTAGGCACCGTAGTGGCGAAGACCAACGGCAGCCGTCACCAACCCGAACAGTCCGGTGAATAGAGCAGCTAACGCCAGGGAATAGCGCAGTGCCGCCTCGTCGCGAAATACGAAATCCGTCAGCAGCGCGGTGGCTGTCGGCCCGATACTCAACCCCAACAAGTTCACAATCAGGTAATACACAGTGGAAACCTGGCCGCGCAGCTGATTGGGGGTGATCAGCATCAGCGGGGTAGGAATTAACGGTATTCAGCAACTGAAGCGAGAGGGCTACCCGTTCGACGTCAATGACGCCAAACACCTGAGCCCGTTCCTGACGCGCCAACTGCTACGGTTCGGGAAGTTCCAGGTACGGTGCGCGACGGAACCACTACCGGACAGCGTTCATCTCGATCCCTGAGTTATCCACACAAGTGGCACTTCTTTACACGAATCTTCTCGCTACACCTTCTACTATCCCGATGCGTTGAAGACCTTTCATCTGCGCAATCCGGAAGCAGCGGACGTCGAGAAGTATCGGGATCTGCCGGCGGTGCCCGGTGCGACCGCGGCGGTCGTTAACATGCTGGGCGACTTGTGCGGATATTCATGGAGCACGGTGCTGTGAACCAGCAGATCGGCAAGTTCTACCCCTATCGAGACGCTCTGAACGCCGAGACCTGGTCAATCCTGGAAGGGGTCAAACAAGTGCTGGATCCCCAGGGCGTGATAAACCCGCGCAGTCTGGGCTTCGACTAGCCCGGCTTAAGGGGCATACCCGGCATGAGACGGCACACGGGCCTCCAGCAGGCCCGCGCTTAGTTCCCTCCACCACGCTGCCAGATCTCCACACGCAGGCCAGCGGGTGTGTGGATCACGCCAAGCGCCCCGCGACCGCAGAGCGTGTGCGCCGACAGGTGATACTCAACGTCGATCCCCGCACGCTCACAGCGTTCTACCAGGGTGCCCAGTGAGTCGACTACAAATGACTCGAACAGCGCGCCCAATGCAGGCGGCCTGGCTAGCGGATATCGATTAGCACCCGTCGCGCCCCGGTATTCAATCAGCTCAACGCGGCCGTAGCGCTCTTCGTCGCAACCCAGCAAGCGCAGATCCAAAGCCGCACCCTTGGGCAGGCCAACGGTCGCTTCGATGCCAGGACCAGCGAGCAGGTGCTCGATCAGCAGATCCAGTCTCAGGATATCCTGATAGAAGCGCGCTTCCGCTTCCACGTCAGGTACGATAGACACAAAGGATGTTACTGCCCCATAGCGCTTCGGAGATAGTGGCAGCTCCTCGCCAAGTACCTCGATGAACACCACATTGGTGTCATCGTGAGCTGGCATTTGCACCTCCCGGATCTGGAGCTCCTCCAGCTCATACTCAGCCAGCTCCGAACGGAAGCCGAAACCCGCGGCAATCAGCTCCGCCATGCGTCGCGGCATGTCCACGCAGGTGACATCCAGACTCTTGGGGCACAAATCCGCAGCGGCAGCGCCCTGGCGCACACTGGCCGCCTGGCCGGCAAACTGAACGAAATGTATTCGGCCGGCGGCAACACCAGGCGTACCCACCAGCGCCTGGGCCACCACCGCCTCAGGCTCCAAATGCCAGATTTGCCCCAAACCCGGGTCGGGGCCGCGCCGGTCTGCGAGCAGCTCAAGTCCGAATCGATCCACCCACAGCTCCAGCGCCTGCCTGAGATCTGCGACTCCGATGGTGATGTGGGATATGGCTTTCACGATGAGCCTTGCGATGCTGGCAACAGGGACTAGAAGGGTTTGGTGGTGCCGAGCAGTGCGATCGCCGCAATAAACGCGTACAGAATCAGGGCCCAGGCCATGGTGATATTGGTGGTGCGGGTCACCGCCGCCTCTTTTTCCGGCGTGGAGCCTGCCGCGCCCATGGCCAGGATCATGGTAAAGGGCTGAAAGCGGGTATCAATGCCGAGAATCACCCAGAAGATTAGACCGTACAGTAGTAGCTTCAATGCTAACCAATCAGCATCGATGGGCGTACCGCTGATCAGAGAAACGACACCAATAGCCGCCAACACGCCTCCCATCACGATCTCGAAGCCAATGTTGAGTTTCTGTAGCCGCTTGGCAAAGGCAGTACCCTTGCGAGCAATCACTCCAACGTGGAGCGCAGCCCAGGCAATACCAATGATCCAGGCTGACCAGCGCAGCCCCGCACCCACAGGGTACAGGCCAAGGCTGCGGATAAGCTCAACGCCCACGGGCAGGAACAAGGCAGCAGTTATCCGGGGTGACAGGTCAATATAGAACGCAAGCTTGATCAAAGTCGCGCGGGTTTCGAAGGACAGGCGGCTGTCCTTAACGAAATACATGGTCAGATACACACCTAGATCTGCCCCGAGCCAGAAGACGAAAAGCGGAATGTGTGTGTAGACCAACAGCGAATGCGTGCTCATGTTGCACCCACTGATGCGGCGGAACCCTCAGCCTCCAACACGCTGGCGCGAAAATGGGCCAACGCCAGAAATGCAATCAGACACGTCAGCGCACCAGATATGCCCGCGACGATTGACATCGAAAAGGGCAGCGCGCTCTCGTCCTTAAACCCGTAGTCGGTTACCAGGGCTACAGCTATTGGCCCTACTGTCAGTCCAAGCAGGTTAATCATGAAGTAGTAGACGGCCGCTACCTGTGCCCGCAGCTGGTTGGGCGTGATGATCATCAGGGCCGCCGTTACGGCGCCGGGCAGGGACGCGGAGGCCGTTGCCATAGGCACGAATACGGCGATAGCGGCTTCGGGCGTTGGCATCAGCGGCAATACAACTGATGTCACCAGCAGTACCGTCGCTCCGCCGAGAAAGACTCGTAAATGGGCGTCCTTGGTACCGCTCTCATAGAGCCTATCCACCAGCCAACCGCCGGCGAGGACGCCCACCGGCGCACAAACCAGCAGCACGATACCTTGTGCGAGCGCTATGCGGCCGATTTCCCAGTCCCAGGTGCGTAGAAACATGGTCGGCATCCAGGAGAGGAACCCGTAGCCGAGCACCGTCGCACAAGACATAGGCAGAATGAGTCCAGCATAGCTCCGCCAACGAGCTACGAGGTAGCCGGCGGCGGCTTGAACAGAGATCTGCCTCCCGGACCCAGGATCCGCATCAAGCGCGAAACTGCCACGCCTCTCGGGCTCGCGAACGGTCACCAGCAACACGGCGACAATGAGACCAGGCACCCCAACCACGATGAACGCAGTTTGCCACGCGTACAGCTCGCCCAGTAGCGGGACCGTGATGCGTGGTGCATCGAACAACATGCTGACTAACTGACCGCCCAGGATCAGGGCCAGACCCGACCCCAGAAAGCTGCCCATATTGAAGACACCAATCGGCTTACCACGCTTGTGCGCGGGGAAGTAGTCACTAATCAACGACAGTGCGGCGGGATTCAAGCTCGCTTCGCCGGCGCCGACTCCGATCCGGGCCGCGAACAGTTGTGTGTAGTTTCGAGCCAGGCCGCATAACACCGTGGCAATGCACCAGACCACTATCCCGATGCCGATGATGGTGCGCCGGCTGTGGCGATCGGCCCATCGGCCGATGGGAATACCCAACAAGGTATAGAAGATGGCGAAAGCCAACCCCAACAACAAGCTCATCTGGGTATCTGTGATCCCCAGGTCCCGTTTGATGGGCTCAACCAGCAGCGCCAGAATCTGCCGATCAAGGAAGGAAAAAACATAACCGACGGTGAGCACGCTGACGACATACCAGGCGTAGCTGGGCTGTGGGTAGCCGGCTTCTGAGTCCTTCATGCATTCTTCTCTGTGCTGCAGCCAATATGCAGCTGAACCAGTGCTCCGCTCAATCTTCCAGCCGCTGGACATTTTGCAGTGTGGGTAACTGTGGCCTAACTCACATTGATATACATCAAAGTTGGCAGGCAGCGCTGCACTTGCCCCAGGGACCTGCAGAATGGGAGCTGGTTAGTACAAGGAGAAACCTTAATCCTGGACTTGACCCGCTTTCGTGGACGCCTCAGCGTTGGAGCAGGAGGGTTCACGATGGCAAGCACGCAGACGAGGTACGCGCTGGAGTTCCGGCGCCAGATCGTCGAGTTGCACCGGTCGGGGCGGTCGATGAAGTCGCTCTCGAAGGAGTTCGGGCCGACGGTCTGGACGATCAGTTTGTGGATTAAGCAGGCGCGGCGTGACGGCGGGAAGGTCGACGGTGGGCTCACGAGCGCAGAGCGCGAGGAGCTGAGTCGGCTGTGCCGGGAGAACCGTACGCTCAAGGAGGAGCGGGACATCCTGTCAAAAGCCGCGGCCTGGTTCGCCACCGAGGGAAGCGCGACCTCGAAGCGTTCTTCGGGTTCGTGAAGGCGCACCAGGCCACCCATCCGGTCGGGATGATGTGCCGGCTGCTGTCGATCTCGAGGAGCGGGTTCTACGCGTGGCGCGATCGACCGCTGTGCTCGCGCAAGCGGCGAGATCTCGAGCTCGCAATGACGATCCGCGCGATCCATCGCAAGTCGCGCGAGACCTACGGCGCGCCGAACATCCACGCCGAGCTGCATGACGACCATGGCATCCGCATCAGCCGCAAGCGCGTGGCGCGTCTGATGCGCGCCGAAGGGCTGCGAGGCGCCACGTTGAGGCGCTACGTCGTGACGACGCAGCCCGATCCAGCGGCGCCTTGCCCGATCGATCTCGTAGATCGCAAGTTCTACGCCGATCGACCGAACCGGATCTGGGTCGCCGACATCACCTACATCCCGACCAGGGCGGGGTTCCTGTGCCTCGCGATCGTGCTGGACGTGTTCTCGCGGCGGATCGTCGGATGGGCGATGGAGACGCACCTGAAGACCGAGCTGATCGTGCAGGCGCTCGACATGGCGATCACGCAGCGCAGACCGGAGGCGGTGATCCATCACAGTGATCGAGGATGCCAGTACAGGAGCTACGCGTTCGGTAAGCGATGCCGAGAGGCCGGCGTGATGCCCTCGACGGGATCGGTGGGCGACGCGTACGACAATGCGATGGCAGAGAGCTTCTTCGCCACCGTCGAACGCGAGGTGCCGCATCGGCGCCGGTTCGGCAGCCAGGCAGAGGCGAAGATGGCGCTCTTCGAGTGGATCGAAGGCTGGTACAACCCGCATCGTCGTCACTCCGGGCTTGGACGTCGCTCGCCGATGGACTACGAGCGCGCGTACGAGAGATCGGCGGCATCGAACTCCAGAGCTTCTGCCGCCTTCGGCGGCAGACTGGACGAGGTGCCGGAACTGGAGTCAGAGTAGTGAAGACGAGATCAACAACCTAAGACGACAAACTGTCCACGGAAACGGGGCAGGTCCAGTCGAAGGATTTCATTTTCTACGAAGCGCATATGCAGGGACCCGATCACCTCAACCTCGTGCTGCTAGAGATAGAAGGGCAGCATGAAAACGTCAGCGCCCAGGGATACGGTGTCGTGCCGCAGATCGTCCTGACGACAGTTGCCGGCGCGAACGAAGTGGACTACTTCCGGCAGTTGCTCGACCTGCACTTGCTGCATGAGTTGCGGCTGGACGGCCCCGAGGTTGAGCGCACCATTGTGCTGCCGCCAGGCGCTGGGCTCGTGGTGCGCGTGTTAGGTGATCCAAACCAGCGCTACGGACGGTTGGAATTCATCGAATATGAAGGTATTGTCAGTCGCAATCTTTACTCCCGCGCCGTACCGCCCGCGTGTGGCATGTTGTCGGTCGAATATCTGGTCGCGGATCTCGACGTGGCGCTTCGCAGCAGCGCTGTTTGCGATGTCATGCACCACGGTGTTGTGAGCACCGTGCACGGCCGTGGTCGCATGGCGTCGGCGAGCAGCTCCTCCGGGTTTCGCGTTGATCTGTTCGAAATCTGAACGTCGCGACGCCGGCACTGCATTCGGAGGCCTGTAACGGCGTACCCGCAATCGCGGATTGCTAGCGCTCAACGCGATTTGCCCCCTCGATAGCACCTCCACCCACGGCCAGCCCTTTGGCGTAGGTCACTTCGAGCCAGATCGCACCGAGTTCCGACACTTTGCCGGGTCCGTATCCCCAGATGCTGCGCGGCGGCTGGTAAATGAAAGTGTCCTCGGCGGCCTGCCACGCCTTGCCGGAATCGTGCGGGCCGTCGAATGTCCAGACCTTCATGTCGCCGTAGATCATATAACGAAGGCGATTCGCATGCTCGAAGTACGTCTTGTTAGGTGTGGTCGGTGCGGTCCAGCCGGCGGGAATCTTCACGAGTTTGGCGCGGAAGCCATTCTCGTCGCTGAGCCACTTCACGAATCGACCCGGCACCTCCGTGTCGTTCTCCCATTCGAGATCGTTCATGGAGTCAACGAGCCAGGGGCGCGCGAACTGCTTCACCGCGCGCCAGTCCGGATCGTAGGGCTCGGGCCGCTGGCTGGGATTCTCGGGCAGGATGTGGCGACCGTTAGGGCCGACCAGCACGATGCTGCCGTCCCCTTCTTCCATCAGCAGGAGGTGATACGGCATCTGGTTGCGCAGGCCGCCGGTCACCCAGGTGCCCGCATGCAGTGAATACGCCGGGCGCGACAGCCAGCCGCCCTCACGCTTGTGGTAGAGCATGCCGTTCTTCTGGTAAGGACTCACAGGTTCGGTCATCACGGCGTCGCCTTTGAGCGTGTAGCCCCACTCGTGCCACAGGTGGTAGTGCGGCGGTATGCCGGGCGGCGGCATCTTCGTGTCGATCGTGGGCGGATAGATGATCAGCATCAACCGCCCGATCTGTGGGCCATTGAAGAAGACCTTGCTGCGCCATCCTTCGCGCGCCGGATCCGGCGACGACGGGTCCCATGGGAATTTGCGCACGTCGACCAGGCTGACCTTCGACCACGAGCCTGGACTTGCCGAGAGCACACCGATGATGGGCTGGGCGACCAGCGGGAGCTCGGCGGCGCGATCGTCGGCGGCACTCGCGAGTGACACGCCCGTGGCGAGCGCCACCGCGAAGAAAACACGACTGATTCGGGTCACGAGACCTCCATTCCGGCAACGCGCTGCGTGCCTGAAGAATGCGCGCTCGGAGGGCCCGGATGCTACCAACGGCGGGTTGCAGTGCCGCTCCGGCCGGTGGCGCGCCAGCTACTTGTTTGTCGGCTTCATCGTGGCTTGATGTGACGGTCCTGGTGGTTCAGCGAGATCCGGCAGGCTGCAGGACCCATGCGCCAGACGTGCCAGACGATCAGGCTTGTATCTGGAGATGGTGCCTACCGGTGGCGGCGGGCCAGAAACCCGTCGCAACCCGACCCTCCGGGCCTCTTCGCGTCGGCCGAAGCCGCGGCGATGATGCGCTGCGCCGCTGCGTGAAACATCCAGCTACTTGGCCTCAGCACACACCAACGTTGCTGCGAAAGTCCATAAATGGCGACGACAGTTGCCACAGGGCTGAGTTATCCCCACGAGTGGCACTCGATTACACGAATCTTCTCGCTACACCTATGATGACCGCCGAGGCGCAGAAGACCACCGTCGCCGAAACCTAGCTCGCTCGCACACCGCGTGCGGATCGCGCTGCCGCCGCTGCACCGTTGCGCTGGTGGAATTGCGCGAGTTCCCGAGCGTCGCGACGCGGGCGCGGCGCCGACCACCTCGCCGGCCGCCACCGGGCGCGTGGTGGAGCAGCAGCGGATCCCGCTCGAAGGCGGGCGACTGCCGGTGCCGTTCTCGGCCTGGGTGGAACGCGGCACGCTGTCGCCGGCGAGCCGCCATGAACTGCGCGGCGGGATCCTGGTCGACGGCCGCCCGACCTGGGTGTCGGCGCCGGTGACGATCGACATCACTACCGACCGGATCGACGCCGGCCTGCTCACGATGCAACCGTACCAGGGCGAGCCGTTCGCGACGCCGGCGCCGTAGCGCCCGCCGGCTCGGCCATCACCACGCCGACGTCGCGCAGCCGCGCGAGGTCGGGGATCTCGACCTCGCCGGGCGACGGCAGGCGGATCAGGCCGTCGCGCTTCAGG
>Ga0209254_10005904_pt1 | contig 11259 bp, 8 predicted proteins | sample FrelakmetDIP11DI_FD_187148 | JGI IMG/M metagenome (GOLD analysis project Ga0209254, IMG submission 187148) | Freshwater lake sediment microbial communities from the University of Notre Dame, USA, for methane emissions studies - DIP11 DI (SPAdes)... | ecosystem: Environmental > Aquatic >... | reverse complement strand
CATCCTGTCGATCGTGGTGGCGTTCCTGCTCTTCGGCATCCTCGCGGCGCTGAACATGGCGTTCGGCATGGGCGTCGAACTGGCCGGCAACGACCGGCTGATCATCACCCACAAGGTGTCGATCATCCAGTTGCTCCCCGAGAGCTACGGGGCGCGGCTCGAGACGACGCCGGGCGTGGTGGAGGTGCTGCACCAGACGTACTTCGGCGGCATCTACCAGCGCCCGAGCAACTTCTTCATGCAGTGCCCGGTCCGCCCGGAGCAGCTCCTGAAGCTGTACCCGGAGTACCTCCTGCCCGAGGATCAGAAGAAGGCCTGGCTCACCGATCGCACCTGCGCGATCGTGGGCCGCCAGACGGCAGACCGGTTCGGCTTCAAGGTCGGGGATCGGATTCCCATCCAGGCGACGATCTGGCGCAAGAAAGACAACAGCGCGTCCTGGGAGTTCAACCTCTGCGGCATTTACGACGGCGACAAGAAGGGCGTCGACACGACGCCGTTCTTCTTCAACTACGAGTACTTCGACGAGGCGCGCCAGTTCGGGCAGGGCCAGGTCGGCTGGTACGTCATCCGCATCGACGATCCCGCCGCCGCGCCCGCCATCGCGGAGCGCATCGACGCGCAGTTCGCCAATTCCTTCGCTGAAACGAAGACGACGACGGAGAAGGCGTTCGTGCAGGCGTTCGCGAAGCAGGTCGGCGACATCGGCGCAATCATCCGGGGCATCGTTACCGCCGTCTTCTTCACGATCCTGCTGGTGGCCGCCAACACGATGGCCCAGTCGGTGCGCGAGCGGACAGGCGAGCTGGCGGTCCTGAAGACGCTGGGCTTCTCCGACGCCCTGGTCCTCGCGCTCGTCCTCGTCGAGTCGTGCGCGATTGCGGTGCTCGGAGGCGCCGTCGGCCTGGGCCTGGCGTGGGTTGTCACCCAGGGCGGCGACCCGACGGGCGGCATGCTCCCGGCGTTCTTCCTGCCCACCGCCGACCTCGTGAGGGGCGCGCTGTTCGCCCTCGCGCTCGGTGTGGTGGCGGGCATCCTGCCGGCGGTCCAGGCGATGCGGCTGCGCATCGTCGATGCGTTGAGGAGGAGCTAGCCATGCGCGGCCTCGTCGGATGGCTTTCGCAGGTCGTCGTGGTGACGCTGCTCAACCTGCGCACGATCGGCCAGCGCGCCACCTCGTCGATGGTGGCCATTGTGGGCATCGCGGGCGTCGTGGCGATCTTCGTCGCCGTGCTCTCCATGGCGGAGGGGTTCCGCAAGACGATGGCGGCGACCGGGTCGCCCGACACGGCCATCGTGATGCGCTCGGGCGCCGACAGCGAGATGGTCAGCGGCCTGGCGCTCGAGGATACGCGCCTGATCGCGGATGCGGCCGGCGTGCGTCGAAACGAGAGCGGGCCGGTCGCGTCGGCCGAGCTGTTCGTCATCGTGGACCTGCTGAAGAAGAGCACCAACACGACGGCGAACGTGCCGCTGCGCGGCGTCGGGCCCAACGCCTTTGCCGTGCGGCCGAACGTGCGCATCGTCGAGGGACGGCGGTTCGAGACCGGGCGGAACGAGGTGATCGTCGGGCGGGGCGCCGCGAGCCAGTTCTCGGGGCTCGAACTCGGCCGGACGCTCAAGTTCGGGCAGAGCGAGTGGAGCGTTGTCGGCATCTTCGACGCCGGCGGCACAATGTCGGACTCCGAGCTGTGGTGCGACGCGGCGGTGCTGCAGCCGGCGTACCGGCGCGGCAACTCGTTCCAGACCGTCTATGCCAAGCTCGAGTCCGCCGAGGCGTTCACGACGTTCAAGGACGCCCTGACGACCGACCCGAGGCTCAACCTGAAGGTGCTGCGGGAGACGGACTACTTCGCCGAGCAGTCGCAGATGGTGTCGACGCTCATCACGACGCTCGGCGCCGGCATCGCGCTGCTGATGGGGATAGGCGCCGTCTTCGGCGCCGTCAACACGATGTACTCGGCGGTCGCCGCCCGGACGCGCGAGATCGCCACGCTGCGCGCGCTGGGGTTCGGCGGCGGGCCGGTGGTGGTGTCGGTGCTGGTGGAGTCGCTGCTGCTGTCGCTCATCGGCGGCGCGATCGGCGGCGCCCTGGCCTACGTGGGCTTCAACGGGTTCCAGACATCGACGATCAACTGGCAGACGTTCAGCCAGGTGGCCTTCGCGTTCGCGGTGACACCGGGGCTGATTGTCGCTGGGATCGTGTATGCCTTGTTGATGGGGCTGCTCGGCGGGCTGCTGCCGGCCGTGCGCGCGGCGCGGCTGCCGATTGTCGCGGCGCTGCGGGAGTTGTGAGCGGGCATCGGCGCAGGTGATGGGGAGGCGCGAGTGGGACGAGTGAAGAACGGCGTGGCCGACTGGCTCGACGCCGATCGACTGGCGGGCAGGTTCGCGATTGGAGATACCGCCATCGACTGGGTGCGAACGGTGCCGTACATCGGCGTGCACCTGGCGTGCCTCGCCGTGATCTGGGTGGGCTGGAGCTGGGCCGCGGTGGCCGTGGCAGCGGCGCTCTACGTGGCGCGGATGTTCGCGATCACCGGTTTCTACCACCGCTACTTCTCGCACAGGTCGTTCAAGACGTCGCGTGCGTTCCAGTTCGTGATGGCGGTGTGGGGCGCGTCGTCCGTGCAGCGGGGGCCGCTCTGGTGGGCCGCGCACCACCGGCACCACCATCAGCACTCCGACGACGAGGCCGACTGGCACTCGCCGACACGGCGCGGCTTCTGGTTCGCCCACATGGGATGGTTCCTCACCAAGGGCGCGTTCGCCACCCAGACGAAGTACATCCGCGACTTGTGGAGATTCCCGGAACTGCGCCTCGTCGACCGATTCGACTGGGTGGTGCCGGTGCTGCTGGCCGCCGGCACCTACGGTCTCGGCGCAATCCTGGCGCGTGAGGCGCCGGGCCTCGGGACAAGCGGGCCGCAGATGCTGGTGTGGGGGTTCTTCATCTCGACCGTCGTGAACTACCACGCGACCTACACCATCAACTCGCTCTCGCACGTGTTCGGCCGCCGCCGCTTCGCGACCCGCGATACCAGCCGCAACAACTGGCTGCTGGCGATCATCACGCTCGGCGAGGGGTGGCACAACAACCACCACCACTTCTCGGCCTCCGCGCGCCAGGGGTTCTACTGGTGGGAGATCGACGTCACGTACTACCTCCTCAAGATGATGTCGTGGGTGCGCCTGGTGTGGGATCTGAAGCCGGTGCCGCCGCAGGCCCTCACGAGGGGCCGCATCGACGGGCCGGCAGGCGCCTGACGCCTGTCAGATGGCCGGGATCCTCAAGTGACCAAGCCGCTCGTGAGCGTCGTCGCGTTCCAGGTCTGCTGGTTCGCGTGTGTGGGGGGCGCGGCGCGGGGACTCCCGTGGCTCGGGCCCCTGGCCGTGGCCGCATACGCGGCGGGCTATCTGCGCACGGTTCCGTCGGGCCGCGCACGAACCCGTCAGGCCTGGCTGCTCGCGCTGGCGGGCGCTGTGGGGTACGTGGCCGACTCGATTCTGGTGTTGTCGGGCGTGCTGACCTTTCCACCGCAGGCCGTGCTTGGCTGGCCGTCGACGGCGTGGATGGTGGCGCTCTGGGTCCTGCAGGCCGCGGTCCTTGGCGGTGTGATGTCGTGGATGAGGGGACGGTTTCTCCTTGCCTCCGTTGTCGGCGCCGTGGGCGGTCCGCTGGCGTATCTGGCCGGCGAACGCCTGGGCGCGGCGGTGCTCGGGCCCTCGCAGGCCGTGGCTCTGGCGTCGATTGGCGTGGAGTGGGCCGTTGCGATGCCGCTGCTCGTGTGGATGGAGCGCCGCGCCCGTCTCGGGCCTGGTGCGGCGGGGCGCCTGAACGGCGAGCGCTTCGCGCGGTGAAACGGGCATGCCCCGTTTCACGCGCGAAGCCTACTGGAGGGGAAGCGTGACCTTCGGCACCGACACGAGCGCCAGCAGCAGGGCAGTCATGACGGCGACTATCAGCGGCTGATATTTTCCCAGCCTGCCGTCGCCGGTCCCCCCGCCTCCCGCGCACGCACGAACCGATCGGGCGCCATCCATGCCGTCATGATGAGCAATGGGTGTGCCAGGCCGAGGCGCGCACGCCGATCGAGAATCCCGGCACCTGCGCGCGCGACCGTCTTACGCCCGGCTCGTGCCGTGTCTCGAATCGGGGCACGGTGTCTCGAAAATCGTGGCACCCGCGTCTGTCAGGCCGGTCGCGCTGCAACCAGGGTCCTGAGGCATTCCGCGAGACGGGCCACGCCCTCTCTGATCCGCTCCGGCGTCGCGTTCGAGAAGTTCAGCCGGGCGGTGTTGCGGCCCGTGCCGTCGGTGAAGAACGACTCGCCGGGGACGAATGCCACCTTCCTGGCGACGGCCGCCTTCAGGACCTCGGCGGCGTCCAACCACTCGGGGAACGTCAGCCACAGGAACAGCCCGCCCTGCGGCCGTGTCCACGTGACGCCGGCCGGAAAGTCGCGCTCGAGCGCAGCGAGCATCGTGTCGCGGCGCTCGCGGTAGATGCTCCTGATCACCTTGACGTGCTCGTTCAGGAAGCCGCCCGACGCCACCTCGTACGCCGCCATCTGGCTCAGCGTGCTCGTGTGCAGGTCCGTGCCCTGCTTCGCCTGGACCAGCTTCTGGATGACCTCGGCCGGCGCGATGATCCAGCCGAGGCGGATGCCCGGCGCCAGGATCTTCGAGAACGTGCTCAGGTAGATCACGTTCCCGCTGTAGCGGACGCCGTTGGTGGCGCGGAACTCCGAGTCGAGGTGCACGATGGGCGGCACGTGGTCGCCCTCGTAGCGCAACTGCCCGTACGGGTCGTCTTCGAGGATGGGCACCCCGTAATGATCCGCCAGCTCGATCAGGCCCTTCCGCCGCGCCAGCGACATCGTGATCCCGCTCGGGTTCTGGAAATTCGGCAGCGCGTAGATGAACTTCGGGCCCGACCGGATCCTGGCCTCGAGCGAGGCGGTCACGTAGCCGTCCTCGTCGATGTCGGCCGCGACATACTCGGCCTGGTACGCGTTCCACGCCTGGATGGCCCCGAGGTACGTCGGGCGCTCCACCAGGATGTGGTCGCCGGGGTTGATGAAGACCTTGCCGATGAGGTCCAGGGCCTGCTGCGATCCGCTCGTGAGGAGCACGTTCTCGGGCTCGACGTTGATGCCATAGCGCGTCGCATGGCGGGCGATCATCTCCCGCAGGGGCGTGTAGCCGTCGGTCGTGGCGTACTGCAGCGCCCGCGCCCCGTGCGACGCCATGACGCGGCCGATCGCCGCGGTGAACTCCGCCACCGGGAACGTTTCGGGCGCCGGGAGACCGCCTGCGAAGGAGATGACGTCGGGTTGCTCGGTCAGCTTCAGGAGTTCGCGGACGGCGGAACTCCGCATCCGCTGGGTCCGCTGCGCGTACCGTTCTGCCCACGGGGTCTGCACGTGTCATCCTCACGATCGTCGCCCGGGTAGTACACCCGTTCGAGAAACAGCCCTGAAGCCGGGGCGGCCAGGGCCGCCGATTCGCTGGAGGCTTCGACCAGCATACGGGGCACATCCGCCGGTTTCAACTCGCGGCGCCCGACCGCCACCAGGACGCCGACCATACGCCTGACCATCCGCCAGAGAAAGTGCGAGCCGACCACGCGTACGAGCAGCAGCGGCGGCTCCTCGATGATCTCGACGCGATCGACCTGCACCTTCGACGACGCCTCCTCGGGGTCGTTCGCCGAGAATCCCCTGAAGTCCTGCAGGCCGACAAACGCCGCGGCCGCGTCGCGCATCGCGCTCACGTGCAGATCCTCGCGGACCCACCAGACGTACGGCTTTCCAAACGCGGTGCGCCGCCGGGCGATCTGATAGAGGTAGCTGCGCGCCACCGCGTCGTGCCGCGCGTGGAAGCGCTGGGGGGCGCGCTCCAGCTGGAGGATGTTGATGTCGGCCGGCAATTCGTCGTTGACGCGCCAGACCAGCGTCGCGGCGTCGATGCGCGTGTCGATCTGGAGGTGCGCCACCTGCGCGAGGGCGTGCACGCCCGCGTCGGTGCGCCCGGCGCCGTACAACTCGAAGCTCCGCACCCCGGTCACGGCCGCGATCGCGCGCTCCAGCTCGCCGGCCACGGTCCGGGCGTTCTTCTGGATCTGCCACCCGCTGTAACGGGTGCCGGCGTACTCGATCGTGAGCTTGAAGCGCGGCATCGTTGGTTCAGTTATGCTACAGGAACCCGGGCGCCGCGTGCAGGAGCCCGGATGGCCCCCGCCTGACCAGGAGCCGCCGACTGCCATGTTCTCCGGATATCGCCGCCTCGCCGCCGCTGTTGCCTTCCTACTTTCCGCCGCCGCGGCCCAGGCCGCCCCGGCCTCGCCTCCGAAGCTGGTCGTCGTGCTTGTCGTCGATCAGCTGCGCGCGGACTACATCTCCCGGTACAGTCACCAGTGGACCGGGGGGCTGCGCAGGCTGGTGGATGGCGGAGCGTGGTTCAGCCGCGCCGCCTACCCCTATCTCTCGACCGTCACGTGCGCGGGGCATGCCACGGTGTCGACCGGTGCCTTCCCGCGCACGCACGGCATCGTCGGCAACTCCTGGTTCGATCGGGGCCTAGGACGCAGCATCGGCTGCAGTGCCGATTCCAGTGCCACGACGGTCAGCTATGCGGCGCCGGTTGGCGGCGGCCACGGGCCGTCCCGCATCGCCGCGGCGACACTGGCGGACGAACTGCGGTCCCAGCTGCCCGAGCCAACCCGCGTCGTGACGATGTCGATCAAGGAACGGTCGGCGATCACGCTGGCCGGGCGCCGGGCCGACGCGGTCACCTGGTTCAACAGCAGCGCGGGAGGCTTCGTCACGTCTTCGGCGTACACGGCGGCCCCGGTGCCGTTTGTCGAGGCATTCACGAAAGCCAACCCGGTGACGGCTGACGTCGGAAAAGTGTGGACGCGGACCCTGCCGGCCGGGCGCTATCTGTTCGCCGACGCCGGGCAGGGCGAGAAGCCGGCGGCCTTCTGGACGGCCCAGTTTCCCCACGCCCTGAACGGCAAGGGCGGGGTCCCCGACGCGCAGTTTTTCGAGGCCTGGGAAGGGAGCCCGTATTCGGACGATTATCTCGGGCGCCTCGCGATCGCGTCGGTGGACGCTCTGAAGCTGGGGCAGGGCACCGGCACCGACTTCCTCGGGATCAGCTTTTCGGCCCTGGACCTGGTCGGCCACGACTTCGGGCCGACCAGCCACGAGGCGCAGGACACGCTGGTCCGCCTCGATCGCACGATTGGGGCGCTGCTCGATCACCTCGACCGGACGGTCGGGGCAGGCAACTTCGTGGTCGCGCTGACTGCCGACCACGGCGCCGCGCCGATTCCGGAGCAGGCGGCGGCCCTCGGCATCGACGCGGGGCGGCTGGATGTCACGCTCGTGCGCCAGGCGGCGGAGCGCGCGCTCGAAGAGGCCTTGGGGCCCGGCACACACACGGTGCGCGTACAGGGCTCGGACCTGATCCTCGAACCGCAGGCCGTCGAGCGGTTGCGGCGCGACCCTCGGGCGCTCGACGGCGTGCTGCGCGCGTTGAGGGCCGTTCCCGGCGTGGCGGCCGCGTTCTTCGCCGAGCAGCTGGACTCGCATGCTGCCGCAGGAGACGGCGATGCCCGCGCGGCGCTGTTGAGTTCCTATCCCGGCCGCAGCGGCGATGTCGTGGTCCTGCCGAAGCCCTACTGGTTCTTCGTGACGGCCGACGGGTCGCCGCAGCCCGGCAGCGCCACGACTCACGGGACGTCGCACGGGTACGATCAGCGGGTGCCCATCGTCCTGTATGGAAGAGGCATCACGCCGGGTGAGTTCACGCGTGCCGTCACACCGGCCGATATCGCCCCGACACTGGCCCACCTGTGCGGCGTGACGCTGGCTGATGCCGACGGCGAGGTCCTGACCGAGGCGCTGGCCCCGCGGGCCCAGGCCCCCACGCGAGGCAGGTGAATCGTGCAGACCTTCGCTGACATCTTCGGCACCGCGCCGGTCGTCACCGCCGAGGCGCCCGGGCGCGTGAACCTCATCGGCGAGCACACCGACTACAACGGCGGGTTCGTCCTGCCGACCGTGATTCCGCAGCGGACACGCGTGGAGCTGCTGCCGCGCCCCGACGCCAACGTCCGGGTGTGGAGCGCCAACGTCGACGAGGCGCATCGCCTGGAGCAGTTCACGCTGGGGCGCGAGGCCGCCGCGCGGACGTGGATCGACTACGTCCAGGGCGTGACCGTCGCGCTCAGGCAGCGCGGGCTCCACCTCCGCGGTGTCGATATGCGCATCGATTCGACGGTGCCGATCGGAAGCGGCCTGTCCTCGAGCGCGGCGCTGGAAGTGAGCGTCGCCCGGGCATTGCGCGCCGCGTTCGACCTGCGCCTCGATGACGTCGAACTGGCGATGGCGGGGAAGTGGGCCGAGAACGAGTTCGTCGGCGCGCCCACCGGCATCATGGACCAGATGGTCGTGAGCCTGGGCACCGCCGGCGCCGCGTTGTTCCTCGACACCCGGTCGCTGCACTTCGACCGGGTGACGCTGCCGCCCTCTGTCGAACTCGTCGTCATCGACTCCGGCGTCAGGCACCGCATCGTGAGCGGGGAGTACGCCACGAGGCGCAGCCAGTGCGAGGAAGCCAGCCGGCGGCTCGGCGTCCATGAGTTGCGGGACGTGCCGCTGACGGGTCTTGCGGCGGTCGAGGCACTCGACGAGCCCTACCGGCGGCGAGCCCGCCACGTCGTGACCGAGGACGCGCGCGTGCTGCAAGCCGTGGCGGCGCTGCGGGCCAACGACCCCGCTCAGGTTGGCGAGCTCTTCTACGCCTCGCACGCGTCCATGCGCGACGATTACGAGGTGTCGGTGCCGCAGGTGGATGCGCTGGTCGAGATCGCCAGCTCCGAGCACGACGTGTACGGCGCAAGGCTGACCGGCGGCGGTTTCGGCGGGTCGGTCGTGATCCTGGCGAAGCGCGGATGCGGCCGCGCCGTCGCCGACAGGGTCGCGGAGCGCTACCGTAGCGAGTGCTCCGAAACTCCCACGGTTCTCCTCCCGGCCTAGATAGGGAACCGCGATTCTGAGTCGCCGGCGGGTCGGGCCCGCCGGCTCCCGGGCCGGACTCCGCAGGCCGGAAACCCTCCTCGGCCTGTTCCGCCGTCCGAGAGGGGCCATCCGAGAGGGGCCAGGCCCCTCTGGATGCGTCCAACGGGACCAGGCCCCGTTGCAAATTGTGCGCACTGACGCTCGAGGCTGTGGGCACTTTGTGGATTTCAGCCCGTCCATGCGCCCATCCCAGGCAGTTGCGGCAGGCCCCTGTCCGACTTCTGCAGCATGAACCGGTGTCCTGCCCGGATTTCCACAGGGACCTGGCCCCTGAACCCCCCGGCCGATCCTGGACCTGCCGCTCAGGTCTGGGGCTCGGTGCGGTCGGGGAGGACGCGGCGGACGGCGAAGAAGTAGGGGATCGCGAGAGCCGAGAGCGCGGCGGCGGCGCCGAAGCCGGCCCGGTACCCCGCGACGCCAATCACCCAGCCCGTCACGAGCGAACCCAGGCCGATGCCGGTGTCGAAGGCGGCGATGAGCGCTCCGAACGCGGCCCCCCTGCGTGCGGGGCTCACGCGGTCGAGCAGGTAGGCGGCGTAGACGGGGTACGCCGTGCCATATCCGGCACCGAAGATCATGGCCGACATGACCTGCGACGCCCGGCTGCCGCCGCCAACGACCAGCACCAGCAGCCCGGCGGAGATCAGCGCCAGGCACGGGATGAGCAGCCGGATGTGGCCGATGCGGTCGGCGAACCGCCCCAGAAACGGACGCGTCGCGATGATCGCGAGACCCACGACGGTCAGATAGATGCCTCTCGGTGCCGAACCGCTGGCTTCGGCATACATGGCGGCGAAGCTCGTGATGGCTCCGTAGGCGTAGGAGTAGAGCAGCAGCGTTCCCGACAGCACGAGCACCCGCCACTCGATCAGGGCGCCCTTCCGCGCGCGTTCGCCGGGTTCGGCCTGGGGGCGTTCTTTCGGCAGGCGCCATGCGATGCCGGTGACGGCCAGGTTCAGCAGGACCATCGCGGCGCACAGCACGCCCCATCCGAACTGGTACAGCCAGAATCCGACGGTCGGACCCGCTGCGAGCGCGAGCACCGACGCCAGGCCCCAGTACGCGATGCCTTCGGCGCGGCGGCCCGGCGGCAGGATGCCTGTCATGTAGGCCGCCGACGCCGTCAGCACGCTCGACCAGAACAAGCCGGTCAGGGCCGTCAGTGCGAGCAGCAGCCGGTAGTCCGGCAACACGGCGTAGCCGGCCGAGAAGGCGGTGAGCGCCGCCGCGCCCACCCGAAGCGTGCGGCGCAGGCCCACCCGGTCTGCCAGGGCGCCGGTAAAGGGCGCCGACACGGCCGAGGCGAACGTCAGGAACGCCAGGAACAGCCCGGCGGCGAACGTGCTGCCGCCAAGCTCCCTGACACGAAACGGCGCCGTGGGGAACAGCTGAAAGGCGGAGAAGAACACCGCGAACGAAAACGCGCACATCAGGAAGAAGCGCGGCGTGAAGAGCCGTTCGCGCGTAGCATCCATCAACCTGTCAGTCTATCACCCGCCTGCCCGGCGGACCGTTCGAGGGCGGAAGTGAAACGCCAGCGGGAGGGCGGTCGTATTGCCATCGACGCCCGTGGTGTCGAGACCCGGGCGGGTCGCTCCGGCGGCCCTCGTTGCCCAACACGACAGGAAAGGACCGACCCGCGATGACAAGACTCTTGAGCGCTCTCGTTCTGTCCGGCCTGGCCATCGGCCTCGCCGCGCTGTTTGCCGGCGGTCTCGAGGCCCAGGCGCCCCAGGCGCCCGCCCAGCCGGCGGCTGCGCAGGCGGCTCCGCAACCGCAGGCCCCTCCGCCGCCTCCTCCGATTAACGCGTCCGCCGACCCCGCGCTCAAGACGTTTCTGTGGCGGTCGATCGGGCCGGCGAACATGGGCGGCCGCATCGATAACTTCGCCGTCGTCGCGTCGAACCCGTCGACCTACTACGTGGGGTACGCGACGGGCGGGATCTTCAAGACCGTGAACAACGGCACGACGTTCGAGCCGGTGTTCGACGTGTACACGACCGCCTCGATCGGCGACATCGCGGTGGCGCCCTCCGACCCGAACATTCTCTACGTCGGCACGGGCGAGCCGAACAACAGGCAGAGTTCCTCGTTCGGCGACGGGATGTACAAGTCCACCGACGCCGGCAGGACGTTCGTCAACATCGGCCTGAAAGACACCCAGTCGATC
>Ga0209254_10005903_pt1 | contig 11259 bp, 11 predicted proteins | sample FrelakmetDIP11DI_FD_187148 | JGI IMG/M metagenome (GOLD analysis project Ga0209254, IMG submission 187148) | Freshwater lake sediment microbial communities from the University of Notre Dame, USA, for methane emissions studies - DIP11 DI (SPAdes)... | ecosystem: Environmental > Aquatic >... | reverse complement strand
ACAGCCGATCGCTATATTCAAGAGCATCCCTCTCAGAGGGTCGGTGTGATCCTGCGTCCGTGCGAGCTGCGCGTCTATACAGAGCTGCGCAAGCGACGATCTGATCCAGTCGATGATAGCCAGGCGGTGATCATCGGGATAGATTGCCTGGGTACTTTCTTGCCTGAGAACTATCGACAGATTGTTGAGCAACGCGGCGCTGAGACCATCTTGACTGAGACCTTGGTCAACGCGGCAGAAGGTGGATTGCGCCCGCAGCCATTCCGCACCGCCTGCCAGATCTGCGATTGGCCGGCTCCGCGCGGCGCAGACCTGGCGATCGGCACCATCGGAGTCAATTCTACCCAGTTCTTACTGCTGGTCGCCCGAGATGAAGAGACCGATGCACGCCTGGGGTTGCCTGGTTTGGCGAACCATATCGCCACTGAATATCAAGTCTCTCACCGCGAGACGGTCGTCGGGGCAATCGCTGACATGCGCAGCGCTATCCGCAAGAACATGGTCGAAGAGTTGGCTACATCGCGCCACTTTGGCGATCTAGGCAGTCTACTGGCCTGGCTGGCAAACTGCGACCTTTGTGGTAAGTGCCTGAACGCCTGTCCATTGTACGATGGCGAGCTGGATGTCCTGCTGGGAAAACCACACCCTCGTCACGTAGAACGCGCTCCTCTGGCGGAGCTCGTCTCAGTCAGTCGCTGGCTCGTTTCGTGCGGCGGCTGCGGCATGTGCGAGGAATCCTGCGAACAGGGCGTTCCATTGATCCTGTTGATCTCTGCCCTGAGCCATCGCATTCAGGGAGATTTGCACTACACCAGTGGAGATGCCTCGAAGCGCTTGCCCTGGATGTCAGATAGCGCTCATTAACTGCAAGTGGAGGTAAGCATGGCCTACCCGGTTGAACTTAATGCATCGATCGCCAAAGTAGTGGCCTCCCGCCCCGCTCGACTTCAGGAAAGCTTCCCTCGGCTCTCACCTGAGGCCCGCGAGGAAATCCTGCGCGCTTACCATCCTGATTATATCCAGGAAGCCTTCCGCGAGTTACGCCTGGGACCCAATCAAGGTGATCGCACACCCCACGAGCTGGCTGATGCCCTGGAAGGCGCATCTCGCATCCCCGCTGATTTTGATCTAGACAGACAGCCTGATGCCGCCTACGATGTGCTGGTGATCGGCGGCGGCGGCGCAGGGGCCAGTGCTGCCCTGCTGGCCCAGGAGAGCGGCGCTCACGTTTTGCTGGCCACAAAACTCCGCTTCGGCGACGCCAATACCATCATGGCACAAGGCGGCATCCAGGCAGCCGATAAAGAAAACGATTCGCCTGCATTGCATTACCTGGACATGGTTGGCGGTGGAGCCTTCCGTAACGATCCCGACCTGGTTGAGGCCCTGGTAACCGACGCCCCCATGGTCATCGCCTGGCTCGAAGCGCTGGGCGTCATGTTCGATAAAGACCCCGATGGCACTATGCGCACCATCCACGGTGGCGGTACCAGTCGCAAGCGTATGCACGCCGCTCGAGATTACAGCGGAGCCGAGATCATGCGCACATTGCGCGATGAAGTACGCTCGCGCACCAATGGCGGCAGCGCTTCTATCGACCTCTGGGAATTCCGACCTGCAGTCGAGCTGCTGCTGGATAACCAGGGCCAGGCTGTCGGTGCAATTTTACAAGATCTGGATAGCGGGCGTTGGATGATCGTCCGGGCCAAAGCAGTGGTGATTGCTACCGGTGGCAGCGGACGCCTGCACTACCAGGGATTCCCAACCACAAACCACTACGGCGCCACCGGAGACGGACTGGTGTTGGCTTACCGCGCCGGGGCCAAACTGGCCTTCATCGACACCATGCAGTACCACCCCACCGGGGCGGCTTTCCCCGAACAAATCCTTGGCCAGCTTGTCACTGAGAAGGTGCGTGGTTTGGGCGCCCAGGTGCTGAACGCCGAAGGGGAACAGTTCGTCTATCCATTGGAAACGCGCGACGTAGAAGCGGCTGCCTTCATCCGAGAGTGCAGCGACCGCGGCCAGGGCGTGGTGACACCCACCGGACAGCCGGCTGTCTGGCTGGACGCCCCATTAATCGACGTGATTCACGGTCCAGGAACTATCGCCCGCGAGCTACCCGCCATGGTGCGCCAGTACAAGCGCTTCGACATCGACCTGGTCCACGAGCCCATCCTGGTCTACCCCACACTGCACTACCAGAACGGCGGCGTTGCCATCCGCCCGGATGGCGCGACTGATATCCCCGGGCTGTACGTGGCTGGCGAGGCTGCCGGTGGCATCCACGGGCGCAATCGCCTGATGGGCAATAGCTTGCTGGATATCTGCGTTTTTGGACGCCGGGCGGGTACGGCGGCTGCGGAATGGTCTCGCCGGGTTGAAACCCGTGCGCCTACTCTCCAGCATGTATCGGAATGGGAACGCGCCCGCCAGGAAGCCAATCAAGTCGAAGGTCTGTTTTCACCGGTGATCCTGCCTGACTACACCCGCAAGTAGATCCGTCCGCAGAACGACTCGCGCGCTTCTCGAAAGCTGTAGGCAGTGTCCAAACTTATCCCCGCATCATTCCTCGACCTGATCAATGGACCGCGCGTTGCGGCATTGACGACCATCATGCCCGATGGCCAGCCACAGACGACGGTTGTCTGGTGCAATTCCGACGGGGCACATGTGCTGGTCAACACCATGCGCGGCTTTCGCAAAGAGAAGAATATGCGTCTCAATCCCAAAGTCACTTTGGTATGCTATGACCCTCGCCAACCCCTGCGTTCTTTAGAAGTGCGCGGCAGAGTGGTGGAAATGACCGAAACAGGGGCGCTGGAACACCTGGACAGCCTGTGTGAGCTTTACACCGGTAATCGACCCTATTTTGGCGCCTGCGTCCCTGTCGAATTTAAAGAAAGAGAGACTCCGGTTCTTTGCAAGATCCTCCCCATTCGAGTGGTAACCCTGGACGCCAGACACGAAGAGCCTGCAAGCCATGCCCATCCCCATCCCAGAAAGTCACCTTGATTTGCTCATCCGGCCAGTGCCAGGCGTTTTAACAACCATGCTCCCAGACGGTCAGCCCCAATCCAGCCTGGTATGGTGCGACTATGACGGTGAATGCGCCCAAGTCAATACGTCACGCCAACGCCAGAAGGGCAGGAACATGGCGGTCAACCCCAAAGTTTCTTTGTTAATCGTAGACCCGGAGGATACCTCCCGGTACATCGAAATCCGCGGGGAGGTTGAGCTTCAAGAGGAGGGAGCGCTTGAGCATCTGGATCAGATCACCCGGCAGTACACCCAACACCCCCAATACTACGGGTACGTCTTTCCGATCGAACGGAAGGCAAAAGAAACGCGCATCATCTGTCGAATCCATGCCTCAAAAATCACCCTGGATGCCATTCACCGCTGACGCAAACCTCCAATCAGAATGATCAAAATCACCAAAATTGATATATGATCAAGAATAAGGTGTCTTATGAGCACAACGCCGGTCACACCAGACGATGAGCGCTGCGCCAGCGAAGGGCCGCAATCGGCATTAGAGAAAAAGCTTCTCGAGGAGTACCTGCATAATAAGGGGTACTCTTTGGAGGACATCCAACGCCTGCCTAAAGATGAAGCCCAACAGCTGATGCGAGCGGCCTGCACGCATGTCTCCCTGCAACTCGCAGAGATTGAAGCGCGGGCGCGCTTCCGGGGTGAAATTCACGGTCCACCCTGATGCGCGCCTGTGATGGTGTAACCGTCAATTCGATCTCCCCAGAAAGTGATCACCACTAATCGGGAATGGAATTTTTCGAAATGTTTTGAACGCCGGGGAGCAGTGTACCCGGCGTCTTTATATTGATCTGGCACTCATTCAGGCTATAATCAGGCCAGACCCCACAGGAGATAATCCCCATGAACCTGACCACCGTTAAAATCGAAAAGCCCGAAAATGTCAACTTCATCCTCGGTCAGTCGCATTTCATTAAGACTGTCGAAGATCTGCACGAGACGCTGGTGACCGCTGTCCCCGGCATCAAGTTCGGCCTGGCCTTCTGCGAGGCTTCCGGTAAATGCTTGGTGCGTTGGAGCGGCAATGATCCAGGCATGATCGAGCTGGCTCAGAAGAACGCCCTGGCCATCTCCGCCGGGCATAGTTTCATCGTCTTCCTGGCCGAGGGCTTCTACCCGGTTAACGTGCTCAATGCGGTCAAGGGTGTGCCCGAGGTGTGCCGCATCTTCTGCGCCACCGCCAACCCGGTCGATGTGATCATCGTGGAGACCGAGACCGGCCGCGGCATCCTGGGCGTGGTGGATGGATTTTTGCCCCAGGGAATCGAAGGCGAAGAGGACATCGCCTGGCGCAAGAGCTTCTTGCGTATGATCGGCTATAAAATCTAATCCGTCGTATAGCCCCTTGTGGGCGTTAACTAAAATAAACGATCGGCCACAAGGGCCTAAACTACATTAGGTTATATTCTCTATGCATATCCCCACAACCATGCGCGCCATGCTGCTGGAGCAACCCGGTCAGCCGCTTCGCCTTCAGGAAATGCCTGTGCCACAGCCTGGCCCCGGGCAGGTGCTGCTCAAGGTGCGCGCCTGCGGGGTGTGCCGCACCGACTTGCACATCCTGGACGGCGAGCTTTCCGAGCCCAAGCTGCCGCTCATTCCAGGCCACCAGATCGTTGGGGAGGTAGTGCAGGCTGGTGAAAACGCCGGTCGCTTCCGCCTCGGGCGGCGTGTCGGCGTGCCCTGGCTGGGGTATACGGACGGCACCTGTCGCTACTGCCAGCGCGGCCAGGAAAACCTTTGCGATAATCCTCAATTCACCGGCTATACCCTGGATGGCGGCTTTGCTGAGTATACCCTCGCCGACCAGCGCTTCTGCTTTCCCCTACCGGAAACATATTCCGATCTCGAAGTCGCCCCGCTGTTGTGCGCCGGACTGATCGGCTACCGGAGCTACCGCCTGGCGGGTGAGCATATCGAGCGCCTAGGCATCTATGGCTTCGGCGCGGCGGCGCATATCATCTGCCAGGTAGCAGTCCATCAGGGAAAAAGAGTCTATGCCCTCACCTCCCCTGGTGACAAAGCTGCCCAGGAATTTGCCCTGCGCCTGGGGGCAGTTTGGGCCGGCGATTCAACCCAGCCACCGCCCGAGCGGCTGGATGCAGCCCTGATCTTTGCCCCGGTGGGACCGTTGGTGGTAGCCGCCTTGAAAGCTGTGGTCAAGGGAGGAATTATCGTGTGCGGCGGTATCCACATGAGCGATATCCCCGCTTTCCCCTATGCATTTCTATGGGAGGAGCGGGTGATCCGCTCGGTGGCCAACCTGACCCGCCAGGATGGGGAAGAGTTCCTGGCGCTCGCTCCCCAGGTGCCGGTCCGGACTGAAGTTCAGGCTTTTCCTTTGGAACAGGCCAACGTGGCGCTAGAACGGCTGCGCCGCGGCCAGTTGCAGGGCGCGGCGGTGTTGACTATACCGTAGGAGCACAACGACTGAGTCGCTCAACCAAACCACCAATTCAGTCCGCCTTACTCCAGTCTAATACCCGCGCCTGGGCGCGCAGATTCTCATGTGGCGTGCCCTCGGGAATCTCGCAGCCCGCCGCGCTGAAATAGCGCTGCCCGCCGTTTTCCAGGCAATAGCTCACCGCCCTTTCAACCTCTTCCTCTGTCCCCTGCAACATCACCGCCACCGGGTCGAAATTGCCGCACACGGCTGCCCGGTCACCAAAGACCTCCGCCGCCTTGCGGAGATCCACCATCCAATCCAGGTCGATGATGTCCGCCCCGCTCTCTAACATGTCCGGGAGGATGCGATTGGTGTTGCCGCAAATGTGCAGCCGCGCCATGGCCCCCAAATTGTGGACTGCCTGAAAGATGCGCTGTTCATAGGGCAGGGCGTACTCCCGATACATGGCTGGCGAGACCAGCGAGGCGATAGCGTCGCCCAGGCCGATAATATCTGCCCCGGCGGCGATCTGCGCCCGCGCAAATTCGATCTCCACCTGCGTGCAGATCTCCAGTAGATCATGCACCCAGGCCGGGCGGTCATACAGGCTGTAGAGCAGCGCCTGATCGCCCACCAGGATATTGGCCTGGGCCAGGGCCCCCTCCACCCAACCCATCACCGGGATCTGACCGCCAACTTTCTCCTTGAAAAGCCGGCAGCCTTCCACCGCATCGCCCATGCGCCTCCCGATCAGCGGATCGGGCAGGCGGTAATTCTTGAAATCATCGATACCAGCAAACAGCGGCCGTACTGGGTAAGGCAGCCCGTCCTCAGGAAAAATGACCTCCGCCCCCAGGTCCGCGCACTCCCGGTAGGAATCGGCGATGATCGAGACCACATCGATGGCAAAGGTCTCCGCCACGGCTAAGTGCGCTTTGACCAGGGTACGATGATCCAGGAAATAGCCTTGCAAGGGCTCTCCGATGAAACGCATCCCGAAGCCCATAACGATATCGAAATTGAGGGTGCGATCCACGGCCTGTCCCTTCAAACTCCCCATTACACGCTCAAAAGAATTCATGTTTTATCCTGATCCGGTGGGTTGGAAGTAAGAAGTCTGAATTAAGAAATCGTATGTGAAATTGCTAAACAACCCAACGCTAAAACGTTTCAACTTTCAAACGTTCGAACGTTCAAACGCCTCCACTTCCGCCCGCGTCGGATAAGCCGGGATGGTCCCTGACCGGGTCACCGACAGAGCCGCCACACTGCAAGCCCAGGCAGTTGCTTCCCGTACTGGCTGTCCTTCGATCAACGCTACCGCCAGCGCGGCGCAGAAGGCGTCGCCGGCGCCGCTGGTATCCACCGCCCTGACTGGCGGCGGGCTGACCGTCCAGACGCCCTGCGCATCGCAGCCAACAACGCCGCGTTCGCCGATGGTGATCAACACCACCCCCGCGCCGGTCTTCTTGCGCAAGCGTCCCGCCAGCCAGGCATTATCCACCTCCTGCTCAACCGGTACACCCAGCATCATCCGGGCTTCAGTTTCATTGGGCACCAGCAGATCGGCATATTCCAGGCCGGACAGCTTGATCTCTGGAGCAGGCGCTGGATTAAGGATGGTCAGCAAGCCCTGCTGGTGGGCATAGCGCACTGCGTGCAGAGCCACCAGGATCGGGATCTCGAACTGCGTCAGCAACACACCAATATCAGCTAATCCAGTAACGGCCGACTCTACCTCCTGGTCGGTCAATTCAGCATTTGCCCCCAGGCTGGATACCATCGCCGGCACGCCGCGCTCATCCAGCAGGATAAAGCCAACTCCCGAGGCAGTCATTGGGCTGCGACGCAGCAGAGTTGTATCCACGCCGGTGGTTGTCATCCAACTTTCTGCCTGGTCGCCGATGCGATCCTTGCCCACACAACCCAAAAAGCTGACCTTGCCCCCCAGGCGGGCGGCGGCGATGGCCTGATTAGAGCCCTTGCCACCATCAATCGCTTCCTCAAAACCCCACCCAATCACCGTTTCGCCAGATATGGGAGGACGTTTGACGCGCAGCAGCAAACCAGGGATATGGCTGCCAACGACCAGGATGCGGTCTTTTACAGGCATGACTAACTTAGACCAGTGGCGAAGAGGCAGTGACTCGATCAACGACCAGCATGGCGTCAGGGTGACCCTGCACCAGAGTCACGGGGTATTCGACTGTCGGTTGGCTGAATAAAAGCACGCGCACCACAGTTTGCTTCCAGGCGCCTGTTTCGGAGATCAATCGGATGCGCCGGGCGGAGAGCAAATCCTTCATGCCGATGGTGATCGCCATTGGGGGGATAACATGCGAGCAGCCGCCCGCGGCTCGCTGGCTGATGGCGATCAATGTATCATCGTTGAGGTGCAGGATACGTGTCTTGCAGTTAGCAAACTCCTCAGCAGTCACCGTGTACCAGGGCGAGCGGGGCGCCTCATTGAAGGCGATGTGCCCGCGGTAGCCAACCCCACCGAACATGGTATCCACCCCACCCACCGCTGCGATGGCATTGCTCACCCGGTCCAGGTCATAGACCGAGGGAAAATGACGCTGGGCGTCAGGGATGGTTAGCGTAGAGTCGATGGGAGCATAAAAATTTCTTCGCATCCAGCCTTCGTAGTTAAAGGGATGATCCAGGGGTAAAGGCCGCGCCTGCCAGTCCAACCCGTCATCCATATGAAAGACATGCACATTCTTCAGGCTGACACGCTGCTCGTTCACCCAATCAATGAAATAAGGATACTGACCCTTGGGGCCGCAAGGCAGAATCCAGCGGGTGGGCCTACCAGCCTGGTTATTGGCGATGACTTCTTCCAGCATCTCGCGGGCGCACCAGCGGTAGACATCATCCGGGGTGGGCACGATCTGGATTTTGAAGCGAGCCTTAGGGTGATTTTCCAACTCCTCGGTTGGGATATGGCACCACTCAAAGAGCTCTTGGGGGTTAATAAATGAAGGCATTTGTTCTCCTCTTCTTCCTCACGCCATGTGGATCTCAACATTGTCTGCAACCGGACCGTAAATAGTGTAGGTGCCTGGCGCAGTCTGCAGCAAAGAACCAGGCACCAGGGTGTTAACCCGCCCATGTGCGCACAAGCGGGCGATGAAGCGCTGCCAGGAAACCCCACCGCCCAGGTAGCCATCCAGCCAGAAGCTGCGCGCCTTCGCCCCAACGATCTGCGCCGGACCGATGGTAGCCGCCTTGGGAGGCACCCAGGACCAATCGCCGCCGAATGAGTGCAAAGCGTTCTGCATGATGGTCATGGGGGTCAGTTCGACGATGCGCGGTCCAGCTTCCTTAAAAGCCTCCAGATCATCGCCAAACTCAAGGCCCAGATCAGCCTCCCAAAAGGCGATATGCCCGCACCAGCCGATTCCGCCATAGCACACATCTGCCCCGCCGAGGTCTTCAATAAACTTGCCGTAATCGCTGAGATTGCGCCGGGCAGGAAAGTGGATCTGATCCAGCGGAGGGCGTAAGTCGGGATCGATCTTCAAGAAGAATTGCTCCATCATCGCTTTTTGGAATGAGCCCGCCCAGTCTGCCGGGGCAGTGTTGCCATCCTGGTCGGCATACTCATCCATGTTGAAAGTGTGCACATGATGCATGGGGATGCGCAGGCGGTTGATCATCTCGGCCGCCATCGGGTATTGCGGCATCGGACCAACCGGGAAGATACCCACAAAACGCCGCCCCTCATCCAGTGCCTGACGAACGCGGCTGACAATATCAGTAGCAAAGGCCGCGTAGAACTCGCCCAGGTCTGTAATCACCCGGATCTTGAAATCCGGGTTGGCGTGTTGGGTGATTTGTTCCCTGGGTATCTGGCGCACGCGTTCGCACTCTGCCAGATCGCGAAAGGCAATGAACCTGGCTAACTCATAGGTAAATGCCATTTGAAATCTCCTGTCTGGTTGATAATCGATCATAGTAGTGCACGGCGAAGGGTTGAACAATCCGCTTCTTGAATTATATTGCCGTGCCCCTACAAAAGCTTATCCTTTCACCGCTCCTGAGGTCAATCCACTGACCAGGTAACGTTGAAACAGCAGAGCGATCAAGATCGGCGGGATCGCCGCCACCACTCCGCCTGTCGCCATCATTCCGAAATCGATGGCATGCCGGCCAACGAACTCAGAAATGGCCACTGGAATAGTCTTGGCTGCCGGGCTGGAGGTAAACACCAGCGCCAGAAGAAACTCCTCCCAAGAAGCCAGGAAACAAAACAATGCAGTTGCCACCAGCCCAGGGGCAGAGAGCGGCAGTACCACCCGGAACAAGGCCCCCAGCCGGGTGCAACCATCGATCAGGGCAGCGTCCTCCAGCTCACCGGGAATGGTTAAGAAGTAGCCGCGCATGATCCACACCGCGAAGGGCATGATCAAAGCTGAGTAAACCATAATCAGGCCGCGTAATGAATCCATCAAGTCCAGGTCGGTCATGATGGTGTACAGGGGGACCATGATCATGATCGGCGGAAGCATATAAGAAAATAGCATCAGGTACATAAATTTGCCCTGCCCGGCGAAGTTCATGCGGGCAAATGAATATGCCGCCAGACTGCCAAAACCCACACAGATGACCGTGACTGCGGAAGCGACAATAAAACTGTTCAGCATTGAACGGCGGAAGACTGCCGCCGAGTCTGTGCCTGTGGCATAAATAATCTGCTTGTAGCGCTCAAAAGTCGGCTCTTGGGGGATCCAATGTACCGGCACGTTGAGCAACTCGCTCAAAGTCGAGATACTGGAGATGAACAACCACAGCAACGGGGCAATGACGATGATAATCACCAGTCCGGCGCCTAAATATGTCACAATTGCATCTAATCTGTTATTGCGCTGCATGCCTGAACCTCTGGTTAATACTCGACATCGCGATGTAAAAGTTTTATATATGCAAACGCCATCAAGGCGATAAATAGCGTCATCAGGTAAGCCAGGGCGGAGCCGCGGCCAAAATTAAGATAGGTAAACGCTTCCTGGTAGGTCAGGTACGAGATCACCTTGGTGCCGTCGGAGGGGCCGCCGGAGGTCATGATATAGATAATATCGAATACCTTGAACGCGTCCATGGTGCGGATCACCAGGGTCACCACAATGGTGGGCGTCAGCAGCGGCAGGGTCACCTTCCAGAAAGAGCTCCAGCGGCCGGCGCCGTCAATCATGGCTGCTTCATAGAGTTCCTTGGGGATAGTCTGCAAGGCAGCCAGGGTCAGCAAGATCACCAGCGGGGTAACCTTCCAGACGTCGGCTAACACCACCACATGCATTGCGCTGAGTGGTGTGCTGAGCCACAAGCGGTATTCGTCGATGATGCCCAACTGCAAGAGCAGGCTGTTCAGCGCTCCATAAGTAGGGTTGAAGATCCATAGCCACATGGCGGCGGCGATGGTGATCGGCAAAGCCCAGGGGATCAGGATCAGCGAACGCACAAAAGCCCGCCCGCGAAATTTTCGATTCAGTAAAAGCGCTGTACCGATTCCCAATACCAATTCCAGCGCGATGGAAGCGATCATGAAGTAGAACGTGCGCCCAATGGTAGCCCAAAAATACGGGTCGCTCAGGATATCGACGTAGTTCTCCAGGCCAATGAAGGGCGTGCCCACATCCGGGCGCTTCAAGTTAACGAAGTGCAGGCTCATCCAGAAGGCTCTCAGGATCGGCCCCAGGATCAGGCCGAAGACGACAATCAGCGAGGGTAGGATGAGAGCCCAGGCCAGCCAGCGCTCGCTCTGCCAGAAACGCGTCCAGGCGGATTTTTTAACCGGTTGTGAAGCCGGGTAAGGG
>Ga0209254_10005902_pt1 | contig 11259 bp, 7 predicted proteins | sample FrelakmetDIP11DI_FD_187148 | JGI IMG/M metagenome (GOLD analysis project Ga0209254, IMG submission 187148) | Freshwater lake sediment microbial communities from the University of Notre Dame, USA, for methane emissions studies - DIP11 DI (SPAdes)... | ecosystem: Environmental > Aquatic >... | reverse complement strand
CGAGAACAGGCCGACATCAACACCCTGGAAATCGAAGGTGGCGAGATCACGCACGCGATGGGTCTTGCCGGCGAAACTCACCGTCTTGCCAACTGACCGCTCGCTGGCCAGCGGAATCAGCTCACCAACGGGGAACTGACGCTCCTCCAGGATCTGCAGCATGGCCTCGCCAACGAGGCCGGTGGCACCGACGACGGCTACGCGATAGGCGTCCTTGCTAGGCATAAGGTCGATACTCGATCAATGGCGTCTGAGAGGATTGGAGCGGCGGGTAGGATAGGGATTTATGCCTGGACTGCAAGCCCGGGCTCCCCGATCAGGACCGGTTTCGGCCCGCCTCTACGTCCGGCCCGCCTCCACGTCCGGAGTTACGGCCTGCACGTCGGCATTCTGGGCCCGGTGGCGCAGATAGTGGTCCATCAGCACGATGGCCAGCATGGCTTCGCCGATCGGAGCGGCCCGGAGCCCGACGCACGGGTCGTGCCGCCCGGTTGTCGCCACTTCCGTGGCCTCACCTTCCTCGTCCACCGTGTCGCCCGGGAGCCTGATGCTGGAAGTGGGCTTCAGCGCCATGCTGACCAGGATGTCCTGGCCCGTGGAGATCCCACCGAGCACGCCGCCGGACGCGTTACGCCGAAACCCGACCGGCGTAATTTCATCCCGGTGTTCGGTGCCCTTCTGGGCAACCACCGCGAAACCCGCACCCAGCTCGACGGCACGAACGGCATTGATGCTCATCATGGCGTGAGCGATATCCGCCTCGAGCTTGTCGAACACCGGCTCACCAAGTCCTGCCGGAACGCCGCTCGCCACCACGTTGATGCGCGCGCCAATGGAGTTACCCTCCTTGCGCAGGGCATCCATGTACGCCTCCAGTTCAGGTACCCGCGCAGGATCGGGGCAGAAGAATGGATTGTCGTCGACGGTGCCGAGGTCCACCACATCCAGAACCAGCGGTCCCAGCTGGCGCAGGTAACCACGGATTTCGACACCGAGGCGCAGTTGGAGGTACTTGCGGGCGATCGCACCAGCAGCCACGCGCATGGCGGTTTCGCGAGCCGAGGAGCGGCCCCCGCCCCGGTAGTCGCGGATGCCATATTTCTGCTGGTAGGTGTAGTCGGCGTGTCCGGGCCGGAAGCGATCCTTGATCTTCCGGTAGTCACCGGACTTCTGGTCCACGTTCTCAATCAGCAGACCGATGGGCGTTCCGGTGGTGAGGCCTTCGAAAACGCCAGAGAGGATCTTCACCGTGTCTGGTTCGCGACGCTGGGTGGTATGACGGGACTTGCCGGGACGTCGCCGCTCCAGGTCTTTCTGGATGTCCGCTTCGGCGAGCGGCATCCCCGGCGGGCATCCGTCGACGATACAACCCAGCGCGGGCCCGTGGCTCTCGCCGAAGGTCGTGACGGAAAATGCTTGGCCAATAGTATTGCCGGACATCAGTGCTCTGCTCGCAATGGGTCGCTAGTGGTCGCCGGCGGGCCCGTGAGCCCGAAGATCTTCGGCGCTGACCAGGGCGATGCCCTCGCCGCCGTTCGTGAGTTCGGGCCAGAGGAAGGGCACCGCTGGAAAACGGGCTTCCAGAACGTTCACCCCGGCCCCAACTTCAAGAGCCAGCCAGCCTTGCGGCGTCAGAAACCGCAGCGCATGGTGCAGGATTCTCGCCGGGGTTTCCATCCCGTCTGCACCCGAAACCAGCGCAAGCCGGGGTTCGTGGCGGTACTCCGGCGGGAAACTCGCCACGTCCTCCTCGGGGACGTAGGGCGGGTTGGTGACTATCAGGTCGAACAGGCCATCAAGGCCTGCAAAAAGGTCGGCCTGAACGAGCGTTACACGGCCCGCCAGGTTGTGGCGCCGCACGTTCCTGGCCGCTACCTCCAGCGCATCCGGGGAAATATCCGTGGCCACCACCCGGCAGGCGGGAAACGCCCGCGCAATGGCTACGGCTATGCAGCCGCTGCCCGTGCCGATCTCAAGGACGCGCCGGACCTTCGCCGGGTCCAGCCACGGCTCGAAGCGCTGGGCGATCAACTCGGCGAACGGCGACCGCGGAACCAGCACGCGCTCATCCACGTGAAATGGCAGTCCGGCAAACCAGGCCTCGCCCGTGAGGTACGGCAATGGCCGGCGGCTGCTGATGCGCATCGTCAGCAGCGTCTCGATCCGCACACGGTCCGCCGGCGGCACGGACAACCGATAGGCCCGTTCGGCATCAGCATGGTCAAGACCCATGACATGGAAAACAAGCGCAGCCGCTTCATCCCGCGCGCTTTCGGTCCCGTGACCGAAAAATACTCGCGCGTCATTGAGGCGCCTGGCGCACGCCGCGATCAGGCCTGCCACCGTATCCGCCTGTCGTGCTGCCATTTCCCCGCCACCGCCGGAAACCATACCGGCGTATAGAATACGTCGCCGCCGCACCCCGGGAACCGATTGCCGATGCTGCCCGCCCTCCTGGACCAGCTCTTCGTACTTTTTCAGCGCCTGCTGCCGGAGCGGCAGCTGGGACGTGCCGTCCGTGCCCTCACGCGCAGTCGGACCCCTTGGCTGCGCAGCCTGCTCATCCGGTCATTCGTGCGCGTATACGGCGTAAATCTCGCCGAAGTTGAGCACCCGGAGCCGGAGGCCTGGGAGCATATGAACGCGTTCTTCACCCGGCCACTCCGCGCCGACGCACGGCCCGTCGCAACGGGTGTTAGCGCAGTCGTGAGTCCGAGTGATGGCCTCCTGGAAGAACTCGGCTACGCCAATGCAGGCCATCTTCTGCAGGCCAAGCGCTTCGAGTACAGCATCGCCGACCTTCTCGCCCTGGATGCAGCGGAAGCCGAGCCATTCAGCGGCGGCGCCACCACGACCATCTACCTGGCCCCCCGCGACTATCACCGAGTGCACATGCCGCTCAGCGGGCGCGTTGCCGGGATGGTCTACGTCCCCGGCCGGCGCTGGGCTGTCAACCGGCGGACCGTCCGGACGGTCCCTGGACTATTTACTGCCAACGAGCGCGTTATCGTGTGGTGCGAGAACGCGGCAGGGCGCTTCGCCGTCGTGCTGGTCGGCGCATTAAATGTTGCCAGCATTTCGCTGGCCTGGGCTGGGGACGTCCCGTCAGTGGGCCGGGTGGTCCGGACCGACTACGGAACCACGGATCCGCGGCTGCAGATTCCAACGGGCGGTCTGCTGGGGCAGTTCAACCTGGGCTCCACGGTAGTGGTCGTTGCGGAGCGCGGACTCCTCACCTGGGACAGCGGCGTCGAACCGGGCCAGCCCATCCGGATGGGAGTCCGGCTCGGGCAGAGTCAGGTGGACCCCGGGTGGCGGACAGGCAGGTGATGGGTTGGCAGCCAGGCGCTTCGTTGGCGACACTCCGCCAGCGGGCAAACCTGCTGAGTGCCACGCGGTCCTTCTTCACTGAGCGCGGCCTGCTGGAAGTGGACACGCCCACCTTGGTGCAGCGCGCAGTGACCGACCCGCACCTGGAAAGCATCCGCGTACCACTGGTCCAGGGCAAAACCCACTTTCTGCACACCTCCCCTGAGTTTCACATGAAGCGCCTGCTGGCCGCGGGAGCCCCGGACATCTGGCAGCTCGGCAAAGTGTTCCGCGGCGGTGAGGCCGGCCGACACCACGAGCCGGAGTTCACCCTGCTGGAGTGGTATCGCCACGCTTTCACTCTCGAGCAGATGACGAGCGAGACGTGCGAGTTGCTGGCGGCGCTGGCGCAGGCGGCGGAACTCGGCGGCGCGCTGCGCACGATTTCCCAGGGTCGGCCAGTTCACTGGACCTACTCCGCCCTGTTTCGGGAAACGCTGGGCATTGATCCCCTCACGGCACGAATATCAGACCTTCAGGACTGCGCACGTTCCGTGCTGGGCACACAGGTGGGTCCGGCGCTCGGCACTAGCCTGGGCAACGAGATCACACTGTGGCTCGACCTGCTGATGAGCCACGTAGTCAGCGCGCGGTTGGCCACCACCAGCATCGCCGTGATCACGGGCTATCCCGCGGCGCAGGCTGCTCTTGCCCGGCTGGACCCGGCGGACCCCAGGGTGGCGGAACGCTTCGAGGTGTTCTGCCGGGGGATCGAGGTGGCGAACGGTTACCGGGAACTTACCGACGCCGCGGAACAGGGCCGGCGTTTTCGAGCGGATCAGGACTACCGGACCCGACTGGGCCAGCCCGATGTGCTCCCTGATGAGCACCTGCTGGCCGCGCTGGAGCACGGCCTGCCCGACTGCGCGGGGGTCGCTGTCGGCTTCGACCGGGTGTTGATGATTCTGCTCGGGCTCAGCACGCTGCAGGAGGCGATCAGCTTCCCTACTTGACCCGCGACGCATACGCGCTGGTGCGGGTGTCCACCTTGATGACTTCACCCTCATTAATGAACAGCGGCACCTTGACCACCGCCCCCGTCTCCAGCTTCGCGGGCTTCATGCCACCGGTAGCAGTGTCTCCCCGGACACCGGGATCGGTCTCGACAATCTTGAGTTCGACGAAGATCGGCGGCACAACCATCAGGGGCACGCCGTTCCAGAGCGTTACTGTGCAGGTGTCCTGCTCGCGCAGCCACTGCCTGGCTTCATCGACGGCAGTGCCTCCGGCCGGAATCTGCTCGAAGGTCTCTGGATCCATGAAGTACCACATATCACCATCGACGTAGAGATACTGCATTGGCCGGTCGACGACGTCTGCTGACTCGATCGAGTCGCTGTTGCGGTAGGTCTTCTCCACGGTCCTGCCGGTGCGCAAGTTGCGAATCCGGACACGGTTGAACGCCTGACCCTTGCCGGGTTTGACAAATTCGTTGTCTACCACCGTGCAGGGATCTCCATCGATCAAGACCTTGCTGCCGCTCCGGAGATCGCTCGCGCTATAGTTGGCCATGGAAACCCATCCGTTTTCTCAGCCGGCTATTCTAGCCTGATATATGCGTCCTGCCAGTTCCAAGACTCGCCCCGGATCAACAGATCCGCAATCCTGGCAGGCGGAGCTCGCGCGGGGCTTCCGCGATCCTGCTGAACTGCTCGGCGCCCTGGGCCTGACTGCGACCGAGTGCGGCCTCGCGGCGGCCGCAATGGCCACGGACGGGACCGCTGCATTTCCCCTGAGGGTGCCCCGCGGCTTCGTCGCCCGCATGCGCCGTGAAGACCCACTGGACCCGCTATTCGTCCAGATCCTGCCATCACTGGCCGAGAACCTGCCCACTGCCGGTTTCGTCGCTGATCCCGTTGGCGATCTGGCCAGCGTCCGGACTCCAGGCTTGCTGCAGAAGTACGCGGGTCGCGCTCTCCTCATCACTACCGGCGCTTGCGCCGTTCACTGTCGCTACTGCTTCCGCCGGGAATACCCCTACGCAGAACAGAGTGCGGCGGCTGGCCATCTCGACTCGGCACTGAAGGTTATCGCGGCTGATCCTTCACTCGAGGAAATCATCCTGAGCGGCGGTGATCCCCTGGTGCTCAGTGAGCGCCGGCTTGAGGATCTGCTCGAGGCCCTCGACAGCGTTCCGCATGTGCAACGGATCCGCCTGCACTCCCGCGTGCCCGTCGTACTGCCAGAGCGGGTGGACAAGCGACTTCTCGCCGTGCTCGGCCGCCTGCGCGCCCGCGTTATCGTTGTCATCCACGCCAACCATGCACAGGAGCTTGACTCGTCGGTGGTTACCGCTCTACGAGATCTTGCCGCAGTCACTGGCCAGATACTCAATCAGTCCGTTTTACTCCGGGGCGTCAACGACTCCCCTCAGGCACTGGTGACGCTGTCGCGATCGCTCTTTGCAGCCGGAGTATTGCCCTACTACCTGCACCAGCTGGATCCGGTTTCCGGCACGGCCCACTTCGCTGTAAGTGACGAGGCCGCGCTGGCGCTCATCACTGAGGTTATGGCGCAGCTGCCAGGGTATCTGGTGCCGCGACTGGTTCGGGAAACAGCTGGCGCCACCTCGAAAACGCCTCTCCAGTATTTCGGCACGACATAACTCCAGCTGCGCCACATAATCGAACTACGGTCACATAATCCCAGCGCATCGACCCGCAAAATCCCGCTCCGTTACAGGGTTACAGCAGGTGTGGAGTTGGGCAACTCCGTAGGCATTCCGCTCGTCGTCATTAGCCGTAATGACGATCACGCGACGACGGTCAATTCAGTTCTTCGGGATAGCGGGCATCCGGTGCACTGTCACCGGGTGAACGATCTCCCGACACTGAGCGACCGATTGAGTTCCCAGCCGCCAGAGATGCTGCTGTTTTTTGCTGGCGACACCGACGCGGAATTCGCTGCCGTTGTGGCCGCGGTGGCCCAGTGCTCGCCTCCGCCTCCGCTAGTGATGGTTCAGACGCTGGTCGATGAGCCCGGCATCGCTGCTGCGATGGCGAGCGGTGCACGGGACGTTGTCTCGCTAGCCCATCGCAACCGGTTGTGCGCAGTCGTGGGACGCGAACTTCACGCCCATCGCCTGCGCCTCGCCCTCGAGGGCGTCCTGAGCTCCGCCCGCCAGTACAAGCAGGAGTTGCGCAGCCTGATGAGCGGGGCGTCAGAGGCCATTGCAGACGTTCACGACGGAATCATCGTGGCGGTGAACCCGGCCTGGGCAGTCCTTCTTGGCATGGAGGCCGACGAGGAACTGATCGGCCAGCCTTTCATGGACCTGTTCAGGGAGGCCGACCAGGCCACCCTCAAGGGTGCTCTGGTCGCTTGCCTAAAGGACAAGTGGCAGGAGGATGGCGTGCTCCCGGTCGTCGCCTACCGGAGGGACGAATCGGAACTGCCGCTGGAACTGCGCCTGAAGCGCGTGACGGTGGACGGTGATCCGGGCGTCCGCATCATTGTGCCCGCCGACCGCCAGCCCGATGAGACCCCGGAAGACCTGCTGGAGCAGGCGGTGGCCAAGGATCCGTCCACTGGGTTCTACCAGCGGCACTACTTTCTCGAAAACCTGTCCAGGCGTCTCGCCAACCAGCAGGAAGGTGGAATCCGGGCACTGGCCTACATCCGCCCGGATCACTTCGCACGGGTCCAGTCAGACGTCGGACTGCTCGGCACAGAACCACTGCTCATGCGACTTGCCGAATTGCTGCGCGAACTGATGCAGCCCGGTGATCTCTACGGCCGTTTCGGCGGCACGATGTTCACCGTGCTGGTCGAGCGCGGCACAATGACGGACGTCCAGGCCTGGGCAAACCAGCTGCGTAAAGCCGTCGCGAACCAGGTTTTCGAAGTCGATACGCAGTCGACGTCCATGTCCTGCACGATTGGCGTGTGTGAAGTGCGGCCATCAGACCAGAATCCTGGCGAACTGTTGGCCGAGGCTGAGCAGGCCTGCCGCAAGGGCCGGGATCAGGGCGGTAACCGTGTGGTGCTGAGCGACACCACGGGCGTCACAGAGCGACTGCGCCAGACCGACACGCTGTGGGTAGCCCGGATTCGGGCGGCACTGATGCAGAACCGCCTGCGCCTCGTGCATCAGCCGGTGGTTGGCCTGCACGAGGAAGTCCAGGGCGTGCTCGATACGCGCGTACGGCTCATTGACGAACAAGGCGAGCCGGTGCTCCCGGCCGACTTCATTCCCGCCGCCGAACGCGCGCACATGATGAAGAACATCGACCGGTGGGTGATTGGCGCCTCGTTCTCGTTCTGCGTGGCCCGACAGCCCAATCTGGTGTTTGTCCGCCTGTCCAGGGACTCAGTGCTGGACGACTCTCTCCTCGAATGGCTAAAGGCCCGGGCACACAGCACGCGCCTCAAGCCCTCACAGGTTTGTTTCCAGATCAGCGAGGAGCTCGCCCTCCAGCAGTTGAAGCAGAGCAAGGCGTTGGCAGAGCAGCTCCGGGAGTCAGGCTTTCTCTTCGCCGTCGATCACCTCGGAGCAGGTCGCGACTCGACACAACTGCTGGGCCACCTGCCCATGCAGTTCGTCAAGGTGGATGGCAGCCTGATGCAGGGGCTGCACCGTGACAAGGACCTGCAGAGGAAGGTTGGGGAAATTGCGGCCCGCGCCCGCGAACTGAAGATCAAGACCATTGCAGAGCGCGTCGAGAATGCCAATACGATGGCCGTTCTCTGGCAGCTGGGCATTTCGTTCGTGCAGGGGAATTTCACCCAGACCCACGGCGTGGTCCTTGGCGGCACCGGCGAGGCAGAGCAGCGGGCCACCGGCTGAAGCCCGACGTGCGTTCAATCACACTACGGGGGCGCTTCCGCGAAGTCGATGCCCACGACATAACAGAACGAGACCTGGGTCGTTTACCTGCTGGCCTGCAGATGGTTTCTTAGCGGTCGACACAAAAGGACTTCAGGGCCAACCCATGCGCCGATTGCGCCAACCCGCTCAAATCGCGAATTCCCTGCTTCGTCAGGCGATCCGGCAGGTCTTCACCCGCCCGATTCTGACCGGCTCAATGCTGCTCGTACTGGCGCCAGCGGGGCAGAGCCTGACCCTGGGTGACATCAGCGTGCGCTCGACACTCGGCCAACGGCTGGATGCCACCGTTCCGGTTCGCCTGGGCGCCGGAGAGGCCCTGGCCAGCGGCTGCGTCGTACCGGGCCGCCCGACCTCGGAGTTGCGCCCCGTCCCGGGAGCCGACGTCTCGACACCCCAGGCGGTCGGTGAAGGGCTCTATGAACTGCAGGTCACGAGCGCAACCGCCCTCTATGAACCGATGTACGAACTGGAGCTCAAGGTGCAGTGTCCGGGGGCACCCGCCCTCATCCGGCAATACGTGCTCATGCTTGACCTGCCCACTGCTGTTGCCAGTGGCGGGCAGGCCTCCTATGAGCCTGCAGTCGCGCCTGCCCCGGCAACCAGCGCCACAGGGTCCAGTGAGGGCGCCACGGTTCTGGCCGCAGGATCGCCGGGAGCGCAGCGCCGCTCTGCCGCCAGCAAACCTGGCGCGACGATTGAAGCAGGGGTGCGTTACCGGGTAGCGGACGGCGACACGCTCTCGTCCATTGCCGCCCGCGTTCGTAGCCGGACCGTGTCGCTCTGGGCTCTGGCTGACGCCATCCAGGCGGCGAACCCGGAGGCCTTCATCCGCAACGACGCAAACCTCATCAAGCTTGGCAGCGAGATTCTAATTCCAGCCACAACGGCGGCAACGGCAGCAACGGCCGTAAGCACCCCGACAAGCGCCGTAAACGCCGCAGCGGAGCCTCTCACTGCCCCGCTCTCCGTTCCAGCCCCGCTGCCTCTGCCACCCCCGGTCCTTGCGGCAGAACCGCCCCAGCCCGGACTGGCCGAGGCCCCCCGTCCCGCAGCGTCTCCAGCGCCAATCCCGCGACGCACCGCCGTTCCAAAGCCTACCGCACCCACTGTGGCAGTCGTCGACGAGCCCAGTCCCGTCTTGGCCGCAGGCGCCGGCATCCTCTTCGGGCTCTGCATCAGTGCGGTGCTCTGGGCCCGGGGACGCCGGCCGTCACGCAAGCAGGGGGCAGCCAAGGCGGCGCCGGACAGCCAATCGCCGTCACCCTTTACAACGACAGCACTCGCCACGGCGATAACGACCACGCCGGCACCGCTGGTAACGCGCTCGCTAGAACCTGCGTTCTCGGTCTCGTACACCCCTCCGGCCGACGACACCCTTGCCTCAGAATTCGCGTCCGCGGAAGTGACGTCCGAGCTCGAAGAGCTGTTCGACAGCACGGACACCACGATCCAGAAGCGCCTGAATGCAGAAAAGACGATGGCCGCGCGTTCCCTTGGCAACGAGCTACCGGACGAGTACGCGCCCCACCTGGCGAAACCGGGCAGCGCGGTGGACTTCCTGGTGGGTGATCCGACCGACGAGGATGCCACGTCTCAATCCGGCACCGTGGACGTCCAGGCCCTTGCGGCTGCGGCCACCAGGGACCAGCAACAGGCCCAGACCTTGCTGGAAGCGCTTAGCCTGCTCGAGCGCGATTACGAAGAGGAACTGACCGCCAGCCAGGTGCTGGACATGTCTGCGGTGCGCCAGGCCCTGGGGCTGACCTGCGCCGCCCAGGGCATCGCCTACAGGCCCACCGATGCCCAGGACCTGTGGACCCTGCTCAAGACCGCCGTCCTCTGGCGCGGCGAGGCCCTGCAGACCCCGGTCCTGGTGTTCGACCAGTTCGAGGAGCTCTTTACCCTGCACGATGCCGGCGAGCGCCGCCTCTGGGCCAGCGCCCTGGGGGAACTCCTGGGCGGGCGGCCCCCGGATGCCGTGCGCGAGCGGATCAGGGCCGGGGAGCACCTGCCCTTCGGCGAGGGCCCGCCCGCTGTCAAGGTCGTCCTTAGCCTGCGCGAGGACCACCTGGGTGGTCTGGAGGAACTCGCCCCCGAGCTGCCCGCCGTGCTGGAGAACCGCTTCCGCCTCGCCGCCCTGGACCGGGCCGCCGCCCGTGCTGCCGTCCTGGAGCCCGCCCGGCTCCCCCAGGGGGAGGACCTGTCGAGCCCGCCGCTGCGCTTCACGGAGGCCGCGCTGTCCGAGCTGCTGGACTTTCTGGAGGGGCACAGCGGCAGCGTCGAGCCCTTCCAGCTCCAAGTCCTGTGCCGCCATTTGGAGCGGCAGGCGGTGGGCAAGGCCCCGGGGGCCGCCGCGCTTGCCCCCGAGCTGGCCATCGGGCAGGCCGATCTGGGCGGTCCCAAGGGCATGGCCGCGGTGCTGGGCAACTTCTACCGCGACGCCCTGGCCGCCCTGCCGGGCTGGTCTCAACGCCGCCGCGCCCGCAACCTGTGCGAGTGGGGCCTGTTGAGCGAGGAGGGGCGCCGCCTGCCCATGGAGCAGGAAGAGATCCAGCGCCAGTTCCGGCTCGCCCCCACCACCTTGGGACACCTGGTGGATGCCCGCCTGCTGCGCGCCGAGCCACGCCTGGAGGGCGTCTTCTACGAGCTGAGCCACGACACCCTGATCCAGCCGATCCGGGAAGCCACCAGGAGGCGGGTCAGACGAAAAAGAAGATTAACGGCGCTGGCCGGACTGGCGGCAATGGTGGGAATTGGGGTGTACGTCCTCTTTACGGTGGTGGTACCGTTTTGGTTTCAGGAAGAAGCGCAGAATCTGGAACTGCAGAATGCCACCGCCCTGTTCAGCCGGGCGGAATTATTGGAGGACAAGGGAGATTACGAAGAGGCCCTGCGCCTGTACCGGGAGGCCCTGGCGATCAGGGAAAGGGTCCTGGGGGCCGAGCATCCCGACACCGCCACCAGCCTGGACGGCCTGGGGTCAATTTATTGGAGGAAGGGGGCCTACGATCTGGCCCTGCCCCTGTTCCAGCGGGCGCTGGCGATCAGGGAAAAGGCCCTGG
>Ga0209254_10005901_pt1 | contig 11260 bp, 9 predicted proteins | sample FrelakmetDIP11DI_FD_187148 | JGI IMG/M metagenome (GOLD analysis project Ga0209254, IMG submission 187148) | Freshwater lake sediment microbial communities from the University of Notre Dame, USA, for methane emissions studies - DIP11 DI (SPAdes)... | ecosystem: Environmental > Aquatic >... | reverse complement strand
TGCTTTCTACGCCGAGATCCTCTTGAACAAAGGCGACCTGGAAGACTTCGACCAGGCAGCAGCCGAGTCGAGGACATTTTGCTCGAAGCTGGCCTCGGCAGTGGCCAGCTCCTCCATGACGGCCTTGAAGCGCGCTTTCTGGTCGGCTGGCAGGTGGACACCGGACAGATGGAAGTCCCGGATTGCCAGCTCGACTAGCCGCCTGGCGCCCTCGCCCCGGGCGGTCTGCGGCCTCTCGCTGAGGCGCTTGTACAGCTCGTAAAGCCGCTGGTTGTGGCCCATCTCTGTCGCGTAGCGGGAAATGGCTGGCAGGCAGGCGTTATAGGCGGCGCGCAACTCTGGCGTGTTGGCCACCGACTGCAGATGCGCAACGGGGGACCAGACCCGGTGCAGCCGGTCGCTCAGGCGCTCTATGGGGAGGACCGCGGCGTCGAACTCCAGTTCGGCCCGATCGGCGGCTTCCAGCAACTGCTCCAGCTCGGCCCGGTTGGCCTCGATCGTCAGGAGCACGGCGTGCTCCACGTGCTCGGGGAGGATCCGGTCGAACGCGGGCAGGCCAGCGGTGGCAAGCAGGGGGTTGTCATGCATCGTGAAAGCGTAACGGAAAAGCCGGTCCGGCCCCAAACGAGTGCCTTGTTACACTCCCGCCCCCGTACTTCCAGAGCCAGGCGCATGACTGAGCATTTCGACCTGATAACCATTGGCGGGGGCAGCGGCGGCCTCGCAGCCGCCCAGCGTGCCGCTGAGTACGGCGCCAGGGTGGCCCTTATCGAGCCCGCACCGCTCGGGGGCACCTGCGTCAACGTGGGTTGTGTGCCGAAGAAGATCACTTTCAACGCCGCCAGCCTTGCCCATGCCCTGCACGACGCCCGGGACTACGGTTTCGACCTGACGGTACGGGGCCACGACTGGGCCGGCTTCGTGGCGAAGCGCCAGGCCTACATCCAGCGGCTGAACGGCATCTACGAGCGGAATCTGGCCAGGAAGGGCATCACCCACGTCGCTGCCCGGGGCCGTTTCACTGATCCTCACACCGTGGAGGCAGGAGGCCGGGTGCTTACGGCCAAGCACATCATGGTGGCCACGGGCGGGCGGCCCGCAGTGCCTGGGATCCCTGGCCACGAACTCGGTCTCGTGTCCGATGATTTTTTTGGGCTGACGAGCCGTCCGCAGCGGGTCGCCATGGTCGGCTCCGGCTACATCGCCGTGGAGTTCGCCGGCGCGCTGCGCGCGCTCGGTTCCGATGTCACGTTGCTGGTCCGGCAGGATGGCGTGCTGCGGCACTTCGACGCGTACCTTCAAGAAGGTCTGCTGCAGGCCCTGGCGGAGGATGGCATCCGTGTGGTCGGGCAGGCAACGCCGTCAGCCCTTGCGCGCAGCCCCTCAGGTCTGGTGCTGGCTACGGCTGACGGCCGCAGTCACGGGCCATTCGACGCGGTGTTCTGGGCCGTGGGGAGGGAGCCCTGGACGGCGGACCTCAATCTCCAGGCTGCTGGTGTGCGGACGGACGCGCAGGGCTTCATCACGACCGATGACTTCCAGGTGACCAATGTGCAGCACATCTATGCGCTGGGGGATGTCACCGGCCGCGTGGCGCTCACCCCGGTTGCCGTAGCTGCCGGCCGCCGGACCGCGGACAGGGTTTTCGGCGGCATGACCGGGCGACATCTCGATTACACGAACATCCCCAGCGTAGTCTTCAGTCACCCGCCGATAGGCACGTGCGGCCTCAGTGAGGCCACGGCCCGCGAGCGCTTCGGCGCCGCCGTGAAGACCTACACCACCGAGTTCGTCCCGCTCTACAACGGCATCACTGACGACAAGCCGAAGACCCGCATGAAGCTGGTCACGGCCGGCGCGGAGGAGAATGTGGTGGGCTGCCACATCATCGGGCCGGGAGCCGACGAGATGCTGCAGGGCTTTGCGGTGGCGATCCACATGGGCGCCACCAAGCGCGACTTTGATGACACGGTGGCGATTCACCCCACCGCCGCCGAGGAGCTGGTGACGATGCGGTGAGAAATGGGGACATGCCTCATTTCCCGCCGAGCTCCAGTCCACGCGAATAGTTAATCCCTAATCCCCATCTTCTCTCTAGATTTGCGGAGTGAAGAGGATGGAGGATGCCGCTAGTCTTTGCCGATGCCAAGGACTGCCCGCGCGATCGTTAGTGGCCTCTACTATCACGTCATCAATCGTGGCAATAACCGCGCAACCGTATTTTCCGAGCCGCGGGAGTTCGATTCATTTGTCGACCTGATGCGGCGCGCGCAAGCCCGGCACCACATAGACGTGGCGGCCGTCTGCCTGATGCCCAACCATTTCCACTTGCTGGTCAGGCCGGCCGCTGCAGCGGACCTGGCCTCCTGGTTTCATTGGATGCTGACGACCCACGCGTCCTGGCACCACAAGAAGTGCAACTCCTCTGGCCGCATCTGGACGAGCCGATTCAAGGCCTTTCCGATCCAGGACGACCGGCATCTGCTTACTGTAGCGCGGTATGTCGAGCGGAATGCATTGCGCGCCAACCTGGTTGCTCGTGCAGAAGCATGGCCCTGGAGCAGCTTGCACTGGAGGGTCGTTGACCGTCCTCCCTTTGCCCTCACCCCGCTGCCTGTAGCTCTGCCTGCTAACTGGTCCGACGTCGTGAACGCTCCGCAAACGGCTATTGAGCTTGCCGATCTGCGTCGATGCGTGAACTGGGGCAGTCCCTATGGCGAGTTGGCCTGGGTCCAGCGGACCGCCGTTTTGCTCGGACTAACCCACACACTGCGACGCCCGGGACGTCCAAGGCAGGTCCGGTCGTTGGCCTTTGGTGCCAGCTCAGTGGGTGAGTTGGCGAAATGAGGCATGTCCCCATTTCTGACGCCCCGGTGAAGGCTAGAAGGGGTTAATGATTCGAAGCTTTCTATCCACTCGTCGACCGGATTGCAGATCCTCGGTATAGAGGATGTCGGCCTCAGCCATCTGAGCCGCGGCGACGATCAGGGCATCGTAGATGTGCCAGCCATCGCGCTCAGCGAGATCCAGGGCCCGTTCGTGCGTTTCGATGGTGAGGGGGCAGACCTCCAGAATTGATCTCAGTACAGTCAGAGTTTGTCGAATCCGATTCCACGGCGCCCCTAACTTTCGGGTGGCGACTGCCACGAACTCGTCCAGCACCTGCACCGACACGACGCCACCTTCAGCGAGCAGTTCCTCGGCACGCTCCGTCTTCTGTGCCTCACCGGCGATCAGGTAGACGAGAATGTTGGTGTCAAAAAAGGCGCGCGCCATGCGTTTTACCCAAGTAATTTCTTGACCCATGGCCGTTCGCTGACTTCAAGCCGGTCGAACTTGAAGTCGGCTGGCAACGCTCCACGATACTTGCGAAGGAGTTTGAGTAACTCACGGGCGTTTGGCTTGCGCGAAACCTCGAGCGTCCGGGCGCCAGTGACCTGAATCACGATCTCCTCACCCTCCTTCAACTGCAGGGCATCCACGACGGCAACTGGCAAGCGCACAGCCAGACTATTGCCCCAACGCGCTACTTTCATGGCCTCGACCCCGGATGATATACAGGTGTCCAGAAGTATATCCTTGAGGCATGAAGCCGGAAAGGCAGCGTAGCCTTCAACGGTGCAGATTTCCCCTGAGGAAACTCGTGATTTGGCGAGGAAATGCAGCCTGCAGCCAGCGGGCCTGATCAGGCCAGCCGCTTCTTCATCGTGTCCGTGGCTCCTGGCGAGCCCGGCAGCTTGGCAATGACCGGCCGGGTATCTGGCCGCACACCGCGCCACACATAGAACGATTCCGCAGCCTGTTCCACCAGCATGCCCCAGCCTTGCGCCACACGGCCGGCGCCGTTCTCCTTGGCCCAGGTGACGAAGGGCGTGTCCTGCATGGAATAGGACAAGTCGTAGCAGAGGGTTTCCGGGCCAAGGATAGACGCGGGAAACGGCGGCACCTCGCCCTTGAGGCCAGCCGAAGTGGCATTGATCACCAGGTCGAAACGCTGGCCGCCAAGTTCCTGGAACTGGCAGGCCAGAACCTTGCCGAGCATCCGGAAATCTTTCGCCAGGGCCTGGGCGCGATCCAGCGTGCGATTGGCGATCATGATGTCGCGGGGATTGGTGTCGAACAGTGCGGGCACGATGCCACGCGTCGCCCCGCCAGCGCCCAGGATCAGGACTCGTGTGCCGGCGAGACGAGTGCGCAGGTTCTGGCGCAGGTCGTTCACCAGTCCGGTGCCATCTGTATTGTCACCCTCCACCGCGCCGTCGGCGTGCACTACCAGCGTGTTCACCGCACCAGCGAGCTCTGCACGGGACGTGAGCCGGGAAGTGAGCTTCAACACCTCGGTCTTGTGGGGCACCGTGACGTTCAGGCCCCGATAGCCCTCAGCAAACAGCTGGCGGACACGGGCGGCCAGCTGCTCGGGCGGGATGTCGATGGCGTCGTAGGTGAGATCCTGCCCCGTGGCCTCGGCAAACAGTCGATGGATGACGGGCGACTTGCTGTGGGCGATCGGATGGCCGATGACCCCGTATCGGTCTGTCATGTGCTGCCCCGTAACCCCACTGGACTCGTATCATTTTCCATAATGCTGCACCCTGTCGAGGGGCGGGTGGCCATTCCCCGGCACTTTGGCCAGAAAGGCGGCTCGTAATTTCCGGGTCCGCTCCGCTAAGGTTCCGCCCATGCCCAACGCAGCAAAGCGGCCAGCCACACGATGTCCCTGGTCCGAGGGCGTCAGCCCGGCCTATCTCGAGTACCACGACAGCGAATGGGGCGTACCGGTTCACGATGACCGGAAGCAGTTCGAGTTTCTGATTCTTGAGGGCGCCCAGGCCGGCCTTTCCTGGTCAACGATCCTGCACCGGCGGGCAGGCTACCGGCGCGCTTTTGCCGACTTCGATCCCGTGCAAGTCGCCCGCTTCACCCCGGCGCGTATCGAGAAGCTGCTGCAGGATCCCGGCATCGTCCGCAATCGCCTGAAGGTGGAGGCCGCGGTCAGCAACGCACGGGCGTTTCTTGAGATCGAGGCGGCATTGGGCAGCTTCGATGCCTACATCTGGGGCTTCGTAGACGGCAAGCCCGTGCGCAACCAGTGGCGCAGCCAGGCCGAGGTGCCGGCCACCAGCCCGGTCTCCGATGCGCTCAGCAAGGACCTGAAAAAACGAGGTTTTCGCTTCGTGGGCAGCACCACGCTCTACGCGCATCTGCAGGCCACGGGCCTTATCAACGATCACCTTTTGAGCTGCTTCCGCCACGCGGAGTGCCGCAAGCTGGCCTGAGAACAGGGTTGGAGCCGGTGCCGGAGCCAGCCGGACACTGAGGGGGGCTCAGGGGAGGGGGGTACCACCCGGCGCGAACCCCGACACCGCTCCATGTTTTCTTTTCGTTCTGTTCTGCGCAGCGGATTCTGCAGGGGTCGTGTGACAACTTTGTGTCGTGTGATGCAGCAGACGCCGCTACTCTGCGGGGGTGACGCTCCCTGCCTTATTCCGCTCCCAGGGCCTGCCGCGTGGCGTAGTTGCCCTGGGCCTCGTGTCGCTGTGCATGGACGCGTCCTCCGAGTTGGTGCATAGCGTCCTGCCCGTATTCCTGGTCACGGTTCTGGGCGCCAGCGCGATCACGGTAGGCCTCCTGGAAGGCATTGCCGAGGCGACCGCGGCCATCACGAAGGTTTTCTCCGGCGCGCTCAGTGATCGCTGGCAGCGGCGCAAGGGCCTGATCGTGGCCGGCTATGGCCTCGCAGCACTCACCAAGCCGCTGTTTCCACTGGCCGATTCCGTCAGCTGGGTGCTGACGGCGCGCTTTCTGGACCGGGTGGGCAAAGGCATCCGCGGGGCGCCCCGGGATGCGCTGATCGCCGATCTCGTCCCGCCCGAGCAGCGCAATGCGGCCTTTGGGCTGCGCCAGTCGCTGGATTCCCTCGGGGCCTTTCTGGGCCCGCTGCTCGCGATTGGCTTGCTACTGCTCTGGCAGAACGATCTGCGGGCCGTGCTGTGGTTTGCGGTCTTGCCAGCCTTCCTCGCGCTCGCGCTGCTGATCTTCGGCGTTCAGGACCAGCGCCCCGCTGCCCGAGTCCGGAGCAGCCCGGCCTTGACGCTCGTCAGCCTCGGTTTGCTGGGTCGCCGCTACTGGGTCGTCGTGGCGCTGGGCTCGGTCATCACGCTCGCGCGCTTCAGCGAGGCCTTCCTCGTCCTGCGTGGTCAACAGGTCGGTCTGCCGCTGGCCTGGGTCCCGGCGATCATCATGATCTTGAGCCTGGTCTATGCCGGGTCCGCCTACCCCGTTGGCCTGGCGGCCCGGCGCTGGTCACGACGGACGTTGCTGGGCTGGGGCATGGTCGTGCTGATCGTCGCGGACGTTATTCTCGCCACAGCCGGCACAGTCACGCCCGTCCTGATCGGAGCCGGCCTCTGGGGTCTGCACATGGGACTCACGCAAGGGTTGCTGGCCGCGCTCGTGGCCGATGCGGTTCCCGCCGAGCGCGCGGGCACCGCCTTCGGTTTCTTCAATCTCGTGACCGGCGTGTTTCTGCTGCTGGCAAGCACGCTGGCTGGCTTGCTGTGGGACAAGCTGGGGGCTCCGGCAACCTTTCTCGCCGGCGCATCCTTCAGCGTGATGGCCTTGGCGGGCCTGGTGCTTTATCGCCGCTAAGCCGCCAGCGCCTGGTGCATTGTCTCTCTGTCTGCCTGACTGACCGCCACGAGATCCATGAAAGAGCCTTTGCCCAGGTTCACGCTGTTCAGCAGGAACTCGGCGTCCGGGTACTGCAATCGCAGTTCCGGTTCCACGTCGAGCCGGTGGCGCAGCTTGGCTGCAGACAACAGCCGCGTGAGGGGTTCGAGCTCGGCAGAACCACCGCCGAGCAGGTAATCCTGATTCTCCACAGCCTCGCAAATGCGCTGGGGCAGGCCCCAGGCCTCGAGAATCGCCTTGCCGATCACTGGCTGCCAGGTCTCCAGCGTGTCAGCAAAGGACGGATCGTCGCGGATGGTCGGATCGTTCTGGTGAGCATGCAGCAGGATGTAGAGCCGGCCGATCGAATGCAGGAGCCCCGCCATCATGGCTTCGTCGGGCTGTCGGCCGAAGGCCTGCTTGGCCACGCCATAGCAGATCGACGCCACCTCGTTGCTGGTCTTCCAGACCTGCTCCAGGTCGGGGCGGATCGCACCCAGCGAACTGTCGCGACTGAGTTGCCGGAGGGCGAAGGCGGTGGAAACAGTCCTTACCAGGTTGAATCCCAGCCGGTTAACGGCGTTATTCAGGCTGGCGACCGGTGAACCGCTAGGGTTCATGGCCGCCGAGTTCGCCATCTGCATGAAGCGCGCGCTGAGCACCGGTTCCGACGAGATGATGCTGACGATGTCCTTGATAGTGGTCTTGTCGCTGATCAGTGCGATCTGCAATCGCCGGACCACCTGGGGAAACGCTGGCAGATCCAGCTCCGGCTTCAGGTTTGCCGCCAGCTGCTGCACGAACTGAAAGGTCCGGGAATCCGCCGTCATGTCTGCCACCCCACTGTAGTCGTCGCTGCCCGCGGCAGTATGGGCGGCGACCCTGTCAGGGAGCGGTGACTTCGATCACGGTCTCGTCGAGGGTTATGGTGCCGTTGGTGTGCGTGATGAGGCCCAGGTTCAGGCCGCTGGCCAGGTTCTGCCAGTTGAAGGTGAGCGCATTGGTGGTGCCCGGCGTCACGCTCGACGGGGCGACAATCGTTGCGTTACCCTGGCCCGCGCCGACGGTCCAGACAAAAAGCTGGAAGGTCGCGATGCCGTTCGGTGCGTTGTAGCCATGCACATCCACGTAGTACTCACCCGGCGTGAGGAAGGCGTTGCCCTCGGCCGGCATCAGGCTGATGACTTCGTCCGATGACGCAAATTCGACGCTCGGTGGGGCCTCCTCCGTGCACTCGGCAAAGCCGGGACAGGAGTACAGGTACAGGTCCAGATCCGCGCCCGGGCTGGTGCTCTCATTGGACAGGGCCACCCGCAGGTACCGGGTGCCCGCTGGCACGATGATGGGGATGCGCCGCACGTTGTTGGGTGGCGTGCCGGCTGTCGGCTGGACGAAGTTGTAGAGGTCGTTAGGATCGTCCGCCACGCTGCTGATCAGCTGGGCACGGATATCGTCCGGTTGGCTCTGGCCCGTAGTTTCCAGACCGCTCAGCACGGCCAAGTAACTACCGGAGTAGCCGACGCGCAGAGGCACATCAACGCTGCCGGAGGCGCCGAATCCGGTGACTGTCGCAGGCGCTGCAAAGGGGAGCGCGCGAATCGCCAGTGGCGACCTGACGACCGCATCGGTGCTGGACCAGGTGAGTGAGCCAAATTGCCAGGCGTCGAGGGTGGTGTTGCCAGCGATCAGCCGGATCTCCACCTCCGCCGTTTCCCCCGGGTTCAGTGACAGCACCGACGGTGTCACCGCCACATCGATCGTGGTTGGCGCCTCGACGCTCGCGATGAACTGGGCTGCCGCGCCCACATTGCTTACCCGGCGCCTGATGATCTGCTCACCGACCAGTTCGTTAACTGCGATCGATGGGAGGTTGAGGTCGCTGCCATTGGTGGCGAAACCTGCGGCCTCCAGGGCGGGGCAGTTCACCCCGATGCGCTCTTCCCCGCGACCGCAGAGGAAGGCATCGTAGTCATCGCTGCCGGCGTCATAGACGAGACCCGGCTTGACGGCCAGATTCGGCACGACGTGCCCACCGCCGAAATCGAAGGGATCAGCCGCCGTGTCGCCGTCCTCCTTGCGGATGTTCTGCCGGGCGGTGGTGACTACTGCCGATTTCAGGGCTGCCGGACTCCAGTCCGGGTGGGCCTCCTTCAGCACGGCCGCGATGCCAGCGACGTGGGGCACGGCCATCGACGTGCCCGACAGGTACTGGAAGCGCTCACCACGGACGTTGTTGGCCACGTCCGGTGTGTGTCCTGCCAGGATGTCCACGCCCGGCGCTGTCACGTCGGGCTTCAGCACGTTGGGCGCCGACACGCTGGGTCCCCGCGCCGAGAACCCTTGCATCTGGTTGCCCTGGTCCCGAACGGTCAGGAATACCTGCTTGTCCAGCGTGACCTTCACGGGGTCCTGGGCCACGAGCCGTTCTCGAAGCAGCTGCCCGTCCGCCAGCCCGATCATTAGCGCCGGAATCCGGACGGAACCATCGGTCACCTTCATCAGGATCGGTTCACCCTTGTTGCTGAAGACCACCACGGCCTTGGCGCCCGCATCCTGGGCGTTGCGGATCTTCGTCTCGAAGGTGCAACCGCCCTGCTGGAGTAGTGCGATCTGCCCTGAAACTCGGGCTTTGTTAACGATGGTCTCGCAGGCGTCGATTGTCGTACCGGTGCTATCGTCGAAGCTGCCCTCTGTGCCGTCGTCCACGAGGATCAGGCTCTGCGTCAGTGGCCCCACGTTCTTCAGGCGCGGCGTATACAGCGCCTCGATGGCCAGGTAGTCCTTCTTCACAGAGACCGGACTGTTGACCCGAATGGCCTCGGGGAAGCGGTCACCACGTCGGCTGGAAGCGCCCACCGCCAGTACCCAGGGTGCCGCGGCTGGAGAATTTATTGAGCCCGGTGTCGGCCCCTCATTGCCCGCCGCCGCGACACTGAGCACGCCTGCGTCGGAAGCGGCCAACAAGGCCAGGTCGTCGGCGTCGTTGATGCCGTCGTTGCTGCCCACCGAGTAATTGATGATGTCCACGCCGTCGGCCACTGCGTCCTCGATGGCGCGGGCGAGATCGGCGGTGCTGCAACTGCCGCGCACCTGGCCGGGCTCCAGCCAGCAGGCCTTGTAGACCGCAATCCGCGCGCGGGGGGCCATGCCACTGATCTTGGCCACCCGAGTGCCGGCGATGGTGGCCTGAACCGAGTTACCAGCGGCCGTGGAGGCAATATGGGTGCCGTGGCCATCCGCATCCCGGGGCGAGATGATCTCGTTGTCGTCCAGTTCGTACTGCTCCAGGAAGCCGTCGATGTAGTAGCGGGCACCGATCAGCTTGTTATTGCAGGAGGTCGCACTAAAGCGCTCCCCCGCCTCGCACGCGCCCTGCCAGCCGGGCAGCGGGCTGTAGACCAGCGTGGGCGGACGATTGGCGTAGCGCTTGCAGAGCCAGAGGCCGAGCAGGGACCGCTCTCCCCACACGGATTTGCACAGGCGGGGCCTATTGGCCTCCTGCTTGTCACTGAGGCTTGGGTGACCGGGAGCAATGCCGCTGTCGATCACACCGATCACGATGCCCTCACCCTGCAGGCCGAGGTCATTTCTCAGCCCGCCGTTTGCATCCTTCAGCCCAAGGAAGCTGGCGCTCGCGTTGGTCTCGACGAACTTGGGCCGGTCTTCCCAGACGTTGCGAACGTCCTTCCGGGACCTGAGCTTCTGGGCCTGGGCCGGAGTCAGCCGGGCAGCGAACCCGTTGAGGGCATAGCGGTAGCTGTAGAGCTTCTCGTTACCGGCGCCGACGGAGGCGAGCACCGCATCGTGCTTTTCCGTGAGTTGGTCTGCGTACCGGCGGACGGCGGGAGTACCCGCAATGAAGCGGCGCTGGCGGGTCTCACCCGCGCCCCTCTGGCCCGCGTCCCTCTGGCCCGCATCGATCTGGCCCGCATCGATCCGGAGCGTGGGATCTTCCACCGCCGCTGGGGCCCTGAACTGGACGATATAGACCCTTGTTTCGGTCTCGTTGGCCGAAGGGTCGATGGCCTGAAGGCGCGTGGCCTCCTTAGCCCGTGCGCCGGCGGTAACCGGTGCGCTGTGGGCCAGGGATAGCGCAAACAAGAGGCAGACTAGGGGGACGGATCGCACGTGGCGGCTCAAAGTTTCTTATTACCCGGCAGAGGCTTAGCCGTTTATGTTAAGCGCGAAGCCTAGCACAGCCCAGCATCGCGGCAAGTTGTCTAATAAATGACACTATATTGTCAGGTAATAGACACTCCCTTGGCACCCCTGGCTTCTCAGCCTGCCCGGACGACCCGCCCTGAGGCCGCATCCCGGATCTCCGTGGGACCCGGATTCCGGCCTGTGGGCCCGCCGACGATAAGGTCGAGACGTGCCCCAAAGCGCAGTCGCGCTGCCATTGCGGACCGGGCCGGTGCTTTACCCCGCCGGTTGGCGCTGGTGGACACGAGAGGCAAGCCACTGGCAAGACAGAGGCCCGACGCCACCGGATGCCGGGTTACCCGCACGGCCACGGTGGGCCGTCCACCCGTGATCCAGTCCGGCGTCAGTGGCCCGGCACTCACCAGCCAGGTCACGGGCCCGTTATCCC
>Ga0209254_10005900_pt1 | contig 11263 bp, 10 predicted proteins | sample FrelakmetDIP11DI_FD_187148 | JGI IMG/M metagenome (GOLD analysis project Ga0209254, IMG submission 187148) | Freshwater lake sediment microbial communities from the University of Notre Dame, USA, for methane emissions studies - DIP11 DI (SPAdes)... | ecosystem: Environmental > Aquatic >... | reverse complement strand
CGTGGGTTCGATTCCCATCACCCGCTCCAATCCCCTTCCGATCTGGCCTAGACGAGATTCGTCTCCCGAATCGCGGTCCAGCGACGCTGTGCTGGGCCAGCCCGGTTGTTGCGTGACGCGCAACACGGTACACTCGCGCCATGATCCAGGCGTTCCGTCACAAGGGACTGCGGCGTTTCTACGAATCGGGTTCCCTCGCCGGGATACAGCCTCAACACGCGAAACGGTTGAGGATGCAGTTAGCCGCCCTCGACTCTGCCCAGGTCATCGAGGACATGGACATCCCGGGATTCCGTCTGCACCCGCTGAAGGGCGCAGACCGGGGGCGATGGTCTATCTGGGTCAACGGCAACTGGCGACTGACGTTCGAGTTTCGCGACGGGCAGGCATACGCGCTCGACTACGAGGACTACCACTGATGGCCATGCACAATCCTCCGCATCCCGGCGAGTTCATCTCGGCGGTGTACCTTGAGCCCAACGCACTGAGCGGTCGTGAGCTGGCCGCCAAGCTTGGCGTCGCACCCTCGACCCTGAATCGGGTGCTGACCGGCGCGAGCGGCGTGAGTCCGGAGATGGCGCTGCGGCTGTCGAAGTGCCTGGGCCGGTCGCCCGAGAGTTGGCTTGCCATGCAATACAGCCACGATCTCTGGCGGGCGAGGCAGCAGGTGGACCTGAGCCGCGTTGCCAAAGCGCGACTCACAGCTGCCTGAGGCACTGCCGGGGACGCACTACACACGGCAACCAAGCGCGGAGCATTCGCTCAACGCAACTCGTTGAATCAGCTGAGGGCCGGTAGAGCGTCACGTGGGCTCGATTCCCATCACCCGCTCCAGTCTTCTGGAGCGCAGTGTTGAGCCGCAACCGGAGTGATTACCGCGCCGGGCTGCTCGCGGCGACGATTTTCGCTGCACTTGCGATGTTGCCTTGCAGCCGGCGGGTGTCTCCCACGTAGCCACGTAGCGCTTCCAGCGCCCTCGCTTCGATGCTCGAAGCGCTGACCAGACCACGCCGCGCGAGGGCGGCGATGTCGGAGCGATCCTGCTCGGAAAAGCGACCCAGCTTGCTTACCGCCAGGTCGAGCGGAGTCAGGATGCGTACGTCGAGCACGCGGGAGTCGATTCCATCGAGCGTGAGTGGTAGCGAGTCGTCGTGGGCATCCTCATGCATCAGCCCGAGCGTGTCGTTGTACTGTCGGTCGAAGTAGAGCAGCCGCGCGGCGCCGTCGTGATCGCGGTAAGCAACGTCCAATCGCTCGGGCAAGGCGATCCTGCGCGAGAAGACGGCGTCGACATCGACGGACACGCGCTCGCCGGTGTGGAAGTGAAGCGCGGCCCCACCCGCGACGTACATCCGGATCGGGAGCACAGCGGGTGTTGCATCTTCCAGTGTCGCTTCGATCCGCGACGCGAGCTCGCGAAACGCGGCGACGTATTCCGGTTGCGTGTAAGGTTCAGGCCGCATGGTTCGACTGTGCTTGCAGCATCGGCAGGAAGCGGGCCGGGGGCAGTGGTGTCTCCGCCAGCCATTTCGCGAACACCCGCGGCTCCGTTGCGCCTGGGTGAAGCGCTTCCGCAAGGTCAAGATAGCGACGCCGGTCGAATCCGGGGACGCTCGCCAGGGTAACCGCCAGCCCCGCGAGAAAAAAAGTCGGACCGAGAGGCCGCCAGTCCTCCGCGCGACTCGACCGCGTGCTGAGTACGTCCAGGAGTTTCGATTCCAGGTGCCGGTCGACGACAGCGGGCCAAAGACCATCCCCGCTCGTGCGGGCCGCGGGTTCGTCGACCGTCAGTCGCTTGCCCAACGCTCGGCTCAGCGCATGCAGCGTCGCGAGATCGCAGGTTGACCGCGAGCGCAGACGACAGAGGGTCTCCTTCGGTAGACCTGAACGGCGGGCCCACTCGGCGTCGGTCCAACCGGCATGGCGTGCAGCCCCGGTCAAGGTTGCCAGTAAATCGCCGAGTGGTTGCGTTGACTTTAACATCAATATGAGTCTGCGGAGCGTTGACTTGAAAGTCAACAAGGGTTTAGGGGGCTGGTCCAGTCCAGTCGGGCTTCACACACCAATCACACTCATCAACTCGGCCGATCGTAACTCTCTGATCTTGAAAGAGGGGCGGGGGAGTTCACGCGGGTTCGATTCCCATCACCCGCTCCAACGATTCTCGCGCGTCCGAGTCAGCATCGGGTCGATTGAAACGCGACGCGGCGTAAACGACGCGGCCCTTCCCGCGTGGCGGCGCACAGGCTGGCTCCGCTACCATGGGAAGTCGTCCCATCGCCATTTCACAGGAATCCCTCCATGTCGAACGGCGCCCAGGCCCTGATGCGCACCCTCGTGGATGCCGGCGTCACGGTCTGCTTCAGCAATCCCGGAACCTCGGAGATGCATTTCGTCGCCGCGCTCGATGGCGCACCGGAAATGCGCGCGGTGCTCTGCCTCTTCGAGGGCGTTGCCACGGGCGCGGCCGATGGCTACGCACGCATGGCCGGCAAGCCAGCCGCGACCCTGCTGCATCTCGGCTGCGGCCTGGGCAATGGTCTCGCCAACCTGCACAACGCACGCAAGGGCAGGGTGCCCGTGGTCAACATCGTCGGTGACCACGCCACCTACCACGTCAAGTACGACGCACAGCTGCAGTCGGACATCGAAACCGTCGCGCGCAACGTCTCGCCCTGGGTGCGCACCTCGCAAAGCACGGAGGCCCTGTGCTCCGATGCTGTCGAGGCCATCGCAACGTCCGTGGGACCCCCAGGGCAAGTAGCCACGCTGATCCTGCCGGCCGATGTGTCCTGGAGCGACGGCGGCGTGCCTGCGGCGCCGCCCACGATCACGCCGCCGCCGCGCAACACGGACGACGCCATCGCGGCGATCGCGCGCGTACTGCAGGCAAGTGGCAGGAATGCATTGCTGCTTGGCGGTCGCGCCTTGCGCGAACCGACACTCATGGCCGCCGCGCGTGTCGCGGCCACGACCGGCGCAAAGTTGCTCGCCGAAGTGTTTCCGACGCGCATCGAGCGCGGTGCCGGTCTGCCGCACGTCGAGCGCATCGCTTACTTCGCCGAACTGGCCTCGGTGCAGCTGGCGGAATTGGACAACCTCATCTTGGTCGATGCAAAGTCGCCGGTGTCGTTCTTTGCGTACCCGGGGAAGAAAAGTGATTTAGTGCCCGGCACCTGCACCGTACACGTGCTGGCAAGTGCAACGCAGGACGTGCTCGGCAGTCTGGAAGACCTGGCCTTGCGCGTCGGTGCTGCCGACACCGTTCCGGCGCTGCAGGCGCCGATACGCCCCGGCCGCCCGCGCGGGAAGTTCACGGCCGACAAGGTTTGCAAGGCGATCGGCCACCTCCTGCCCGAGAAGGCCATCATCGTTGACGAGGCGCAGACTTCCGGCGTCATGCTGCCGGTCATGACGGCCGGCGCGCCGCGCCACGACGTGCTCGCCCTCACGGGCGGCGCCATCGGTCAGGGCCTGCCGTGCGCCGTGGGCGCCGCGATAGCGTGCCCGGATCGTCCAGTGCTGGCGCTTGTCGGCGACGGCTCGGCGATGTACACCATCCAGGCCTTGTGGACGATGGCGCGGGAGAAGCTCAGCGTCGTCGCCATCATCCTGAACAACCGCTCGTATGCCATCCTAAACGTCGAGCTGCAGCGCGTCGGCGCTGCCTCGGCCGGTCCCATGGCCAGGAGCCAGCTCGACCTCGGCGACCCTGCGCTCGATTTCGTGCAAATGGGCCTGGGGCTGGGCGTTCCCTCGGTGCGTGCGACGACGACGGCGGACTTCGTCACCGCACTCGAGCACGCCCTCGGCACACCCGGCCCGCACCTGATCGAGGCGGTGGTACCAAGCACGATCTCCGGCCTGAGGCTCAAGCTGCTCCCTCACGTGCTGGGTTCGCTCGCGGGTCTCCCGACACCATTGGGTCGCGCGATCAAGCGTAAGCTGGCGCCATAAGAGAACCGCCGGAAACAGGTTGTGACAGGACGTCCGACAGAGGTGCCATTCCCGCACGCGTGGCCTGAGCTGCAGGCTGGACGTCCAGTTGCAGCGGGTTCGGCAGGCGGCGTACGCAGGTAATTGACCGGGTCCGTCGGCGATGCTGGCGTCCCTCTCGGATCATCCGGAGCAGCCGACGCTCCCGAGCCCCGAAGCGATGGCCAGGAGTGCAGCCAGCACGTAGAGGCTGAGGCCCAAGTCGAGGGGTATGGTTTGTGAACTCAGCATGACGATGACGAGGTCCCGGGCCTTGTCCATGTAGACGAGCTGGCCGTGGATCCCGATGGCCAGCATCACCGCTGGCTCGGAACTGGCGATCCAGACCTGGTTGCGATAGTGCCAGCCCGGCATCACTTGGCCGTACTCACCTTTCGCGAAGCAGTCCCGCGAAGTGCTGTCGCCGGCGACGGTGTCGGCAATCCAGGCTGCCGGGACGATCTGCCGTCCGCCGAGGTTGCCGTCGTTGATCATCATCAGGCCGAAGTTGAGCAAGTCGCGGGCGGTGGCGCTCATCCCCGCGCCGACAAACGGAAAATGAGACCGGTCCACAACGATGGTCGCGTCGTGCTCGGTGGCCAGCCGGGACCAGATCTCTGTCGCCAGCAGCGTGGCCAGGCGTTCACCCATGGCCCGCTCGAGGACCATGCCGAGCACGTTGGTGCAGACGGTTCGATATTGGAACCTGGAGCCGTTCTGCATGTCCTGTCCATCGAGCGAGCGGGCGTAGTCCAGCAGGGAGGGCGGAGTGCGGTCATCGATCAATGACGGTCGCCAGCCCACCACCGCGGACTCCTTCCAGAAATCCGTGTGCGGATCCGAATAGTCCTCTGAGTAGCGCGCCGCCGCGGTCATGTCCAGCAGGTGCCGGACGGTTGTACCGCGCCAGGCGGCGTTGTCCAGTTCCGGGAGATATCGAATGATCGGCGCGGACGTCTGCAGTTGCCCGCACTCGACGCCGATGCCGGCCAGCATGCCCACAAAGGACTTGGTGACCGAATTCAGCAGGTGGGGCGCATGCGGACCTGCGCCGTTGAAATAGTGCTCGGCGACCATGCAGCCACCCTGCGCCACCAGGAACGCATCGCAGCACGCTCGCTCCAGCATCGCTGCAACCGACGTGCGTGTGCCGTCAGGAGCGTCGTAAGCCAGCTGCAGCACGGACCCCTCTGCATGCGGCAGCGACAGCGGGGAGCCCGGGCCGCGAGCGAGCCGGCAGGTCGGAAAGAGTTCCTGCACGTGCTGGAAGCTCCAGCGGTTGAACGGCGCGATTCCCCAGTTCCCGGTCGTCACGTCTCGGGCGGCGTGCATCTTTCTTCTCCGTAGTGGCCTCGAGGCGGCAGCGATTCCGCGCGCCCCTCAACCCGCACCATAGTGATCCATCACCAATTTCTCGTACAGTCGCTGCGGCAGCACGTGACGCAAACGCACCAGCGCGAGTTGCAGCCGGCTCGCGACCGGATAACGCAACGGCGGGCGGTCCGACTCGATCGAGTCGATCGCTGCTCGCACGACGGGCCCGATGTCCGTGGTCGCGCTTTCGTCCTCCGCCATCGCCGCGACGGCCGAACGGCAACGCGCACCATAGGGTGAGTCGGGTGTGCTGGCTGCGGTGATGTACCGATGCGCGGTGAAGCCCGTGGCGAAATCGCCGGGCTCGATCATGGCCACGTGGATGCCGAATGACCGGACCTCCATGCGCAGTGCCTGCGTGTAGGCTTCCAGTGCGTACTTCGATGCGCAGTACATGCCCTGGAAGGGCACGGCGACCAACCCGCCGAGCGAACTCATGTTGACGATGTGCCCGGCGCGGCGCTCGCGCATGTGCGGTAGCACTGCACGACAGACGCGGTGCACGCCGAAGAAATTAGTCTCAAACTGCCGTCGCGCTTCCTCGACCGTGGTGTCTTCGAGTGCGCCCGCGTAGCCGAGGCCGGCGTTGTTGACGAGCGCGTCGATCCTGCCGGCGTCCGCCAGCACGTGCGCGACGGCTGCCACGACAGACGCGTCGTCGTCCACATCCATCGCAATCAAGGTGTCGAAATTACGAGCCGCTGCGGTCGTGTTGCGACTGGTCCCATACACCCGATGCCCTCGCTGCAGCAGCGCAGCCGCAATCGCTCGTCCGAAACCCGATGACGCGCCCGTGACGAGCACGACGCTGGGGGCTCGCTGCACGACCATCGTCGTTACCTCCCGTTGCTGCAGTCGCAGTTCCCGGATGGTACCGCTCCTTTCCCGGTGGAATGGCAGGAAGCGCGACGCCGGACCATACTGGGCCGATCTCGCATCGGGGGACGCGCGATGCTGGAGTTGCAGGACCTGGTTGCGCTCGATGCGGCCGTGACGCATGCCTTTTCGACCGGTGACGCGTCCGGCCTCGAGGTGCTCGGCTACGGCGAAATCAGCGCGGTGGTGGCCTGCGTCTCGGGCGGCCAATCCTGGGCCTGCAAGCGACTGCCGCCTTTTCCGGGCCGGGCCGATGCCGATCGCTATTCCGCCTTGTTTGAGGAGTACCTGGCAACGCTGCAGGCGCGTGGCGTCAAGGTCGTGCCGTCAATGCTGCAGCGCTTGGCCCGTGATGACGGCAGGGTCGTGATCTACTGCGTGCAGCCGCTGCTGCTGGCCGAACAGCTGGCGGTCCAGATTCTCAAGCGCTGCAGCGAACTCGAGGCCCGCGCGCTGTTCGAGGCCGTCTTCGGGCGCATCGTCGCGGCTGTCTCGCCGCAGGTGGGCATCGACGGCCAGCTATCCAACTGGGTGGTCGACGGCGACGATGTGGCGATGCTCGACGTCACGACGCCGATGCTCAAGGATGCTGCGGGTCGCAATCGACTGGACATGGAGCTGTTCCTCGCCGCGGTGCCGCCGCCGGTGCGGCCGCTGTTCCGTCGCTACGTGGTGCCGTCGGTTGTGGACAAGTACCACGACCCGCGCGGAGTGACCGTGGACTTGATAGCGAACCTCACCAAGGAAAGCCTCGAATCGCACATGGGACCTTTCCTCGAGATCGCGAACCGCCGCCTGTCGCAGCCGATCGACGCGGCGGAGGTGCGGCGCTACTACGCGGGTGACGCGCGCGTGTGGACCGCCTGGCAGGCCCTGCGACGTTGCGACCGCTTCGTCCGCCTGAACCTGTTGGGGCAGCCGTATCCGTTCCTGCTGCCCGGTCGCATCGAGCGGCACGCGGCGCGCGGCGCGGCGGCCGGCGTAAACTTGGGTCAGCGCGACGGGGGGCAGGTCGATGAGTGAATCGGGCGCATCCCTGCCTTGGGAGTCACCGGACCAGTCGGAGGCGAAGCGTCGTGTGCTCGCGCTGGCACACGAGTACTTGGTACCGGGCCGTGTCGAGGCGTTCGCCCAACTCGGCATCCAGCTCGTCATCGGCCGACGCGAGGCCTACCGCTTCTGGGATCTCGACGGCCGGGAATTCCTGGATGTGCACCTGAACGGCGGCACCTACAACCTCGGTCACCGGCACCCGGCCCTCGTGCTGGCGCTCACCGAAGCGCTTCAGACACTGGACATCGGCAACCACCATTTCCCGAGTGCGGGACGCGCCGAACTGGCGGCGAGGCTCGCGGCGTGCACGCCGGGCGACCTGCATTACACCGTGTTCGCGAGCGGCGGGGGTGAGGCCGTGGATGTCGCGATCAAGTCAGCACGTCGCTTTACGGGTCGCCGCAAGGTCGTGGCGATGGCGTCCGGCTACCACGGTCACACGGGCCTCTCGGGCTGCGCCGGTGACGATGCCAACGCACGCTACTTCGCGAGCGACCGACCCGACGAGTTCGTCAAAGTGCCGTTCAACGACCTGGACGCGATGCACGCAGCACTGCGCAGCCGCGACGTTGCGGCGGTCATTCTTGAGACGATCCCGGCGACCTATGGCTTTCCGGTGCCGGCGGACGACTACCTGCCGGGTGTGGCAAGCCTCTGCCGCGAATACGGCGCGCTCTACATCGCGGACGAGGTGCAGACCGGGCTCGGGCGCACCGGGTGGCTGTGGGGCGTCGAGGCGTGGGGCGTGCAGCCCGACATCCTCGTCACGGGCAAGGGCCTGTCGGGCGGCCTGTACCCGATCGCAGCGACCGTGTTGCGCCGCGACGTGGGCGAATGGCTCAAAGACAACGCCTGGGGCCACGTGTCGACCTTCGGTGGTGCGGAACCCGGCTGCGTCGTGGCTGCGCGTGTGCTCGATCTGTGCAGTGATCCGGCCACGCTCGCGCACGTCAAGCGAATGTCCGACTACCTGTACGCCGGGCTCGACGACCTCCGCTCGCGGCTGGGGTTCGTGAAGGAGATTCGGCGCAAGGGCGTCGTGATGGGCCTGGTGTTCGATTCGCCGACCGGTGGGCTCGAGATGATGTCGGCGCTCTACCAGTGCGGAGTCTGGGCGATCGTTGCCGGCTTCGATCGCGCGGCGCTGCAGTTCAAGCCGGGACTGTTGGTCGATCTCGCCTACGCCGACGAGTTGCTGTCTCGATTCGAGTCGGCACTGCAGGCGGCCAAGTCCCGCCACCGCTGATCGACATGCGGACCAGCGCGCGTCCGTAAGTCGCTGATCTGGCGGGTCAGATAGCGCGGCTCAGATGGGTTCGGTTTTCATTACCCGGCGGTTCGGTTGCTGGCCAGCGCGACCAGTCAACTCTCGCGCGTCATCACCATGTGCACGTCACCGAGCGCGCGCTCGGCGAAGCCTGCCTCGCAGTAGGACAGGTAGAACTCCCACATCCGGATAAAGGTGTCCGGGTAGCCGAGCTTGCGCACCTCGTCGAGGCGGGCGTGGAAGTTGCGCCGCCACGCCGCGAGCGTCGTCGCGTAGTGCGGGCCGATGTCTTCGAGGTGCACGAGCCGGAGGTCGCTTGCCGCGACCATGGCGGCCGTGAGCGCGCCCACCGACGGGATGCAACTGCCCGGAAAGATGTGGCGCTTGATGAAGTCGACCTCGTCCCGGGCGCGTTCGTAGTGTTGGTCGGCGATGGTGATCGACTGCAGCACCATCCGCCCGTCGCGCGTCAACAGGTCCGCCGATCGGCGGAAGAACTCACCGAACTGCCGGTGACCGATGGCCTCGATCATCTCGATCGAGACGAGCCGGTCGTAGCGGCCCCGCAAGTCGCGGTAGTCCTTGAGCAGGATGGTGATGCGATCCTCGAGGCCGGCGGCTCGCACACGTTCCCGCGCGAGCTCGTACTGGCTGGGCGAGATGGTGGTCGTCGTCACCTGGCAGCCGTAGCGGCCGGCGGCATGCAGGGCAAAGCCGCCCCAGCCGGTGCCGATCTCGAGCACGTGGTTCGCCGGGCCGAGTTCGAGCTTGCGGCAGACGAGATCGAGTTTGGCGCGCGAGGCGTCGACGAGGGTCATGTCCGGGCGCTCGAAGAGCGCGCACGAGTACATCATGGTCTCGTCGAGCATCAGCCGGAAGAAGTCGTTGCCAAGATCGTAGTGCGCGGAGATGTTGCGCCGGCTGCCAGCCCGGGTGTTGCGGTGCAGCCAGTGCGCGGCGAGGCGCAGCGGTGCGGAGAGCTTCGCGAGGCCACCCTCGAGCGAATCGAGGGCCGATCGATTGGCGAGCATCAGGCGCAGGAGTGCAGTGAGGTCCGGTGACGCCCAATGGCCGAGCATGTACGACTCGGCGGCGCCGACCGAGCCGCCATAGGCGAGTTCCGCGTAGAACGACGGGTCGCGCACTTCGAGGGTGGCGGCCATGCCCGCGGCCGCGCCGCGAAACTCCTGGACGGTGTTTCCCTCGTGCACGCGCAGCGCACCGCACTCAAGGGCTGCGAGGCGGCCAAACACCAGCTGCTTCGCCGCGGTGCTCAGCAGGTTCGGGCGGGGCGCGCTCGGCGCGAGCTCGATCAGGGTCGTGTCGTTCACGTGCGTCGCTCCTCGACTCGGGGGGCCGGGTGGGCGTGAAAGGGAATGCGCCTGAGCCACAGGCGCAAGGCCTGCCAGTAGATCCTGCGGAGAATATTGAGAGTGGCGAACGGGTACCGCGCCAGTGTCCAGGCGAGGCTCGCACTGCTGATCTCGCGGCGTTCGAGCGCGAGGGCCGCATCAAACACCCGCTCGCCGTCCTGGCGATTCACCATGCGCACCCGCAGGGTTGTGCCGGGCTCGCTGAAGGTCCAGTCATAGTCCTGGTCCATGGGCATGAACGGCGATACGTGGAACCGCTTGCCGAAGCAGAAGCGCAGTCCATCGCCGTCGCGGGTTCCGGTCGTGGCGGGCAGCACGTAGGCGTGACGCTCGCCCCAGGGCGTGTTGGTGATTTCGGCGACGACCGTTTCGACGGCCCGCTCGTCCGGGTCGTAGCAGTAGTAGAAACTCACCGGGTTGAAGCAATGTCCCCAGGTGCGCAGCTGCGTGAGGAGGCGCACCGGCCCTGCGGGGCGCCGACCGGTCTCGGCCTCGACGCGATCGCGCAGTGCGGTGTCGAGCGGGACGGCGGCGTCGCCAAGGTAGTCGGCGCGGCGCAGCCACGCGAGCGCAGGTCGCCGTGTCGACCACAGCCACCGGCCGCGGAACACCTCGTCCAGTTCCGCGAGGTCGAGCCACGCGTAGCAGAGCGGGTAGTCGAACGCGTGCGACACCGGACGCCGCCGGTGGTGGCTAAGCCGACCGGTGTAGAGCGCGCTGTGCATGGTCGTCCCGGAAATGCCCGACGGCGGCGAGCGCGCTCGCGACCCCATCCTCATGGAAGCCGTTGCGCAACCACGCGCCGCAGTAGTAGGTGCCGCGCGCGCCGTCGATCTCGCGGTGGCGGGCCTGGGCGGCCACCGACGCCGGCGTGTAGAGCGGGTGGTGATAGGTGATGCGCTTGATAACGCGGTCGGGGTCGATCGCGTCCGTGTGGTTCAGCGTCACCAGGAACGGCGTCGGCGCGTCGAGGCGCTGCAGGATGTTCATGTTGTAGGTGAGCGCCACCGGGCCGCCGTCGGGCCGCACGTGGTAGTTCCAGGCAGCCCAGGCAAGGCGGCGGCGTGGCAGCAGGCGCACGTCGGTATGCAGCACCGTCTCATTCGCCTGGTACGGAATGGCACCCAGCACCTCGCGCTCGGCAGCGCTCGGGTCGGCGAGCAGCCCGAGCGCCTGGTCGCTGTGGCAGGCCAGGAACACGGCGTCGAAGCGCACCGGCTCCTGCCCGCGCGGCTTCACCAGCACGCCGCCCGGAAGGCGCCGAACCTGTTCCACCGGGGTCGCGAGGTGGATGCGGTTGCGGAACGACGCCGTGAGCTTCTCGACGTAGCGCGCCGAGCCGCCG
>Ga0209254_10005898_pt1 | contig 11264 bp, 8 predicted proteins | sample FrelakmetDIP11DI_FD_187148 | JGI IMG/M metagenome (GOLD analysis project Ga0209254, IMG submission 187148) | Freshwater lake sediment microbial communities from the University of Notre Dame, USA, for methane emissions studies - DIP11 DI (SPAdes)... | ecosystem: Environmental > Aquatic >... | reverse complement strand
CAGCCCAACCCGCAGGATGACCCGCAAGGCATCCGCCTGTCCAGCCGCAAATTCACTCCCCAGGAAGAGATCGTGGCAGTCGCCGATTCGCTGCAGCGCTGGCTACCCGACCACCCCAATAGTACGGTGGCAGTACTTGCCCCGCGCAACCTGCGCTGCGACGAGCTGATCGACGAGCTGCGCAGGCGGGATATCGAGTTTGTCGATAGCCTGCTGCGCAGCACCAGCTCGACCCGGGTCACCGCCGGGGCGCTGGGCAACTTGCTGCGCTATCTGGCTGATCCCGGGTCACCCACCCGGCTGGCAACCGCCTGGAAGATCTGGACCCGCTCGCAGAACGGTAACAACCAGGATCAAGAAACTGTAGAGCAGATCGGAGAACTGTTGCGCAAGTGCGGTCAGGTGGAAGATTACCTGTGGCCCTCACCCTTGCGAGATTGGCTGGTTGAGACCAGCCTGGAGGCCAGTGATCCGCAAGCGTACACTCTGCTGTCCGAGTTCCGCCAGGTCGTCCGCCGCTGGCAGGCCGCCGCTTTATTGCCCGTTGACCAGTTAACGCTCACTCTTGCCCAGGATGTTTTCAGCCAGCCGGCTGAGCTGGCTCTCTCTCACAAGCTGGCTATCCTGTTGCGCCGCGCCGGTGAAGCTCACCCTTCCTGGCGCCTGCCCGAGCTAACCGAAGAGCTGGCGGTTATCGCTCGCAATGAGCGCCGCTTCCTGGGATTTAGCAATGACGATACCGGCTTCGACCCAGACCGTTACCCAGGTAAAGTCGTAGTCGCCACCATCCACAAAGCCAAAGGTCTGGAGTGGGACCGAGTCTACCTGATGTCAGTCAACAATTACGACTTCCCCTCCGGCGCGCAATATGACCAGTACATTTCTGAAAAATGGTTCTTGCGGGATTATCTTAACCCGGAGGCTGAGGCCCTCGCCCAACTCCAGGCTGCCCTTCAGCCAGACGAGTATGATTGGTACCGGGAAGGACTCGCTAGCAAGCAAGCCCGCCTGGATTACGCACGCGAACGCCTGCGCTTGCTTTATGTGGGTATCACCCGGGCAAAGCGCGAGCTGATCCTCACCTGGAACACCGGTCGCAAGGGGCAGGCATTGCCTGCCGTGGCATTGGTTGAGCTGCAAAACTTTTACCAGGAACACCTCCAACCACCGGTCGATCCAGAAAACCAGGAATCCTGAACTGTCAGGGTTCCCTAACCTTTGCCCAACAACTCCGTTCTATCTACCCTCTTGGAGAACCCGGACCGATGAACCTGCCCACAGATTTCCAGTTTAGCCAGGCCAGCCTGCAGGATTTCGTGGATTGCCGACGGCGTTTTCTGCTGCGCCATATCCAGCGCCTGTCCTGGCCGGCACTCGAAACCGAGCCTGCACTGGAGCAAGAGCGCTACCTGCAACAGGGGGCGGCTTTCCACCGCCTGGCCCAGCAATTCATCCTCGGTATCCCCGCCGACCGATTGGCGAGCATGATACACGATCCGGATCTAGAAACCTGGTGGGATAATTTCATGCAGATTGCTCCCGGCTTGAAAGACTCCCAGGACACAGCTGGTTGGAGGCTTTACCCCGAGATCAGCCTGTCCAGCCCCATGCGAGATTCCCGGCTGGTGGCCAAGTTCGACCTGCTTGCCATCACCCCGGATCACAAAATGCTGATCTACGATTGGAAAACATCTCGCAGCAAGGCAAAGCGCCAATGGCTGGAGGCGCGCTTGCAGACCCGGGTGTACCCATATATGCTGGTGCGCGCCGGAGGCGTTTTCAACCAGGGCGAACCAGTGCAGCCCGCGCAGGTCGAGATGCTCTACTGGTTTGCTTCTCACCCGGAACAGACTGAGCGCTTTTCCTATGACGCAACAGCCCACCAGGCGGATGAAGCATATCTGACCAGCCTGGTGGATACAATCCGTAATCTGGAGGAAAACGATTTCCACCTTACGGGTGATGAAAAACGCTGCGCCTTCTGTATCTATCGCTCATTATGTAATCGCGGTATCTCTGCCGGCAGGACTCTCGAGTTAGACGACGAATACACGGCGGAAAGTGAAATCGCCATCGAGATCGACTTCGACCAGATCGCCGAGATTGAATATTGACCTCACTGGCTGAGCAACTGTGGATATCCCCCATGCGCACCTGGAGTGAACCGCCCGAAACCTCTGCTCCACCCAACCTGATCGCCGCGGTTGGAGGTCGCCCCCTGGTTGCTCAAACGCTCGCAAACCGCGGCATCCTGGATGCGGTAGCTGCCCGGGCTTTCCTGGACCCCAGTGCCTATTCGACCTCCCCGCCAGAAGAACTGCCCGGACTGGTCGAGGCAGCCGGGCGCCTGCAGCATGCGATCCGCCACAAAGAGACGATCTGCGTGTGGGGCGATTTCGATGTGGACGGGCAGACATCCACAACTTTACTGGTATCCGCCCTGCGTAGCCTGGAAGCAAAAGTGATCTACCATATCCCGGTGCGCGCCACAGAATCGCACGGCGTGAATTTATCCGTGCTGCAGAAGATCCTGGATTCTGCCCATAGCCCCCATGTCCTGCTGACTTGCGATACAGGCATTAGCGCCCACGAATCGGTCTCCTACGCACAGCAACTGGGCGTGGATGTTATCATCACCGACCACCACGACCTGCCTCCAATCTTGCCTCAGGCGTTTGCCGTGGTCAACCCTAAGCTGCTCCCCCAGGATCATCCCCTCGGCACGCTGCCTGGGGTCGGCGTAGCCTATAAGCTGGCTGAGTATCTCCTCCGCCACACCGGGCAGGCAGAAGATCTGGAGAGCCAGCTTGACCTGGTGGCGATGGGGATCATCGCCGACCTGGCTTTGCTGCACGGCGACGCCCGCTACCTGGTGCAGCGCGGCTTGCAAAGCCTGCGCAACCCTCACAGGTTAGGCCTGAAAGCCATGCTGGAGCTGGCTGAACTGGATCCAACCTGGCTTTCCGAGGAGCACATTGCTTTCGTCCTGGCGCCGCGCATGAACGCCCTGGGCAGGCTCTCCGACGCCAACCCCATTGTGGAGTTCCTTACCACTCCAGACCCGGGGCGCGCCCGCTTGCTTGCCCTGGAGTTGGAAGGGTTGAATGCGCGCCGCAAGCTGCTCACCGACCAGGTCTACCAGGCAGCCCTGGCGCAGATCGATCAGGACAACTCTCTCCTGGATGCCGCGGCGTTGGTTCTGGCTCACCCCGCCTGGCCTGCCGGTGTCCTGGGGATTGTTGCCAGCCGCCTGGTAGAGCGCTACCACAAACCGGTCATTTTGCTTGCCAGCCCTCCGGGTGAGCTGGCGCGCGGTTCCGCCCGCTCCATTGAGGGAGTCAACATCAGCGCTGCCATTCGCACCCACCAGGGGATGCTGGCAGGATTCGGCGGGCATCCTATGGCTGCCGGCTTATCCATCGAGCCGCAGCGTATTCCCGAGTTTCGCCGCGCCTTAAGCCGCAGCGTACAGGCTATGCTTGGACAGGCGCCGCCACGACCACCGCTGCAGATCGAGGCATACCTGCACCTGGATGATATCAGCCTGGAGCTGGTCACAGACCTTGAGCGACTGGCTCCGTTCGGTCCTGGCAATCCCCCGCTCGTATTTGCCAGCCGTGGATTGCGCCTGCTCAGCCAGACCCCCATCGGAAGAGAATCTGAACATCTTTTGCTCACCGTCGAAGATGAGCAAGGGCAGACCCAGCGTGCGATCTGGTGGCAGGGAGGCAGCGAGCAGGTACCCGAGGGCAAGTTCGACCTGGCGTACACTCTGCGTAGCAGCAACTATCGCGGCCAGCGCGAAGTCCAGGTTGAATGGCTGGATGTCCGCCCACTCGAAGAACCAGAACAGGTCATCCAGGAGTGGCAAACGCCGGGGGAGATAATCGATTACCGTATAGAATCCGACCCGCTACCGCTGCTGGATAGCCTGCGCAAACAACCCGGGGTTCAGGTATGGTGCGAGGCAGAAGATAAAAGCCGCCTCGATGGGCACGACCGTCTCGAGCTGCTCCCCGCCCCCAATCTGGCGATCTGGACCATTCCCCCTGGTCCATCAGAACTGCTCGCGGCTTTGCAGCTAGTCAAACCGGAGAAGGTTGTGCTGTTCGCTGTGGACCCTGGAATGGATCGCCCAGAGATTTTCCTGCGCAGGCTGGCAGGTCTGGTTAAATATGAATTGAGATCCAGCCAGGGTTGGGTCAGCTTGCCCATCCTGGCGGCAGCGACCGCCCATCGCCTGTCGACCGTGCGTACCGGGCTGGATTGGCTGCAGGCACAAGGCCATCTCCACATCGTAAACTCGGATGGCGAGACCCTGTTCCTGGAGCAAGGTGACGGAATTTCACAACCCGGCTTACCTGAGATTGCCACTCGGCTGACTGCCATGCTGGATGAGACTGCTGCTTTCCGCCAATACTACTCCCACGCCAATAAAGAAGCCTTGCTCAGGTCAGAGTAACCTGATGGGCGGATTGCTCGCCCAAAATCTGGTAGCTCAGCTTTACTACACTCATCCATTACATATCAATAGAACCCAACGAAAGAGCCCATTCACCACATATGGTAGAATGAAATTGGCCTTATTGGTATTTCCTGCGGGTCCATATACGCACTTCTTACACTTGAACTGCAATCCAGAACTATTTGCTGCCAGATGAAATTGCTAAGAGTTACGTAACAGGCTATTGGATTTCAGTGAACTGGTGCCTTTAGATTACCGGCCACTTATTGTTAGGAGTATCTTCATGAAAACTGTTGTTGCTGCGGCACTGGGCGAATGCGTCCATGTAGCCGGTGTGATGCGTTTCCTACGCCTGGCAGAATCTGCCGGCTGGCGGACGGTATTCCTCGGTCCGGCTGTGCCGCCAGAAATGGTGCTGCAGGCAGCCAGACGGGAAAACGCTGACCTGGTCGGCGTTTCCTACCGCCTTACGCCGGAGACTGGCGAGCGCCTGCTGGCAAGCTTTGCAGAAGACGCTGATGAGCTCCGAGCTTCTGGGATGCGGTTCGCCTTTGCCGGAACACCCCCTGTTGCCGAACGGGCACGAGCAATGGGATTCTTCGAGCAAGTCTTTGAAGGTGGCGAACTTTCAGAAGTTGTCCTGGCGTACCTCAAAGGGCAGTCAGGCTCTCAAAAGAAGGAGATCAACCTCCCCCAAACCGCCATCCAAAGGATTGACTGGAAATCTCCCTATCCTATCTTGCGCCATCACTTCGGTTTGCCCACCATGCCGGAAACAGTTGAGGGTATTGCACAGATCGCCGAAGCCTGGGCGCTGGACGTGATCTCGCTGGGCATAGACCAGGACGCCCAGGAGAACTTCTTCCACCCGGAACGGCAAGATATTCGCCGTACCGGCGCTGGTGGCGTGCCGGTGCGCAGCCCCGATGATTATCGCGCTCTTTACCAGGCAAGCCGCACGGGTAATTATCCCTTGTTACGCACTTACTCTGGCACGGACGACTTTATCCGCCTGGCAGAAATGTACGTCGAAACAATTCATAACGCCTGGTGCGCCATCCCCTTGTTTTGGTTCAACCGGATGGACGGTCGCGGCCCGTGGGATCTGGAAGGTTCTATCCGCCAGCACCAGGAAGTCATAGCCTGGTACGGGCGGCACAAGATTCCGGTTGAGCTGAATGAGCCGCACCACTGGGGCATGCGGGATGCCTCGGACGTGACGTTTGTTGTCTCAGCTTACCTTTCTGCACATAATGCCCGCGCCTTTGGGGTGGGCGACTATATCGCCCAGATGATGTTCAACAGCCCGCCGGGTCTCTCGGATGCCATGGACCTGGCGAAGATGCTGGCAATCCTGGAGATGATTTCTCCACTGGCAAGGGAGGATTTCCGCATTTGGAAGCAAACCCGCACCGGTCTGCTCAGCTATCCCCTGGATGCCGACCAGGCGTGCGGTCACCTGGCAGCCAGCGTGTACCTGCAGATGGCTCTCAAGCCGCATATTATTCATATCGTCGGGCATACCGAGGCCCACCACGCCGCCACTGCCCAGGACGTCATCCAGGCATCTGCAATCACCCGGCGCAGCATTGAAAACGCCCTGAATGGTCAGCCCGATATGAGCGCCGATCCTGCCATCCAGGCTCGCAAAGATGAGCTGATCCGCGAAGCGCAGGTGACCGTGTCAGCCATTCAAGAGCTGGCTGCTGACAGCGGGATCGATGATGGCCTGAGCCATCCCCCCACGCTGGCCCGCGCCGTAACCACGGGCATTCTGGATGCCCCACAGCTGGCCAATAACCCGTACGGTCGCGGCCAGGTCATCACCCAGATCGACAAACGGGGTGCCTGCGTGACGATTGACCCGCTCACCGGTCAGGCGCTACCGGAAACCGAACGGTTGAAGGCTTTGTCTATCAGATAAATCTTATTTGTCCATCCTGGCGGTCAGGAGAAAGCCCAGACCCCAGGACTTATTCTTTGGTAAGGAGGTTCACCGTGAGCAGCACACCAACGCGCTTCACCGTAATCGGCGCTGGGCATGGCGGCAAGGGAATGGCAGCCCACCTTGCACTTATGGGATTCCCAGTCACCTTATATAATCGCTCGTTTGACAACATCGCTGCGATACGGGCGCGGCGTGGCATTGAGCTTACGAGCTTCGAGGGCGGACCACACGGTTTCGGCTCCCTGGTAAAGGTCACATCCGATATCACAGAAGCCCTGCAGGATTGCGATGTTATTATGGTCGTTGTACCATCTACAGCCCATGCAGAAATCGCCCGCAACGCGGCTAAATATCTCCAGGATGGGCAGGTAATAATCCTGAATCCGGGGCGCACCTGCGGCGCGCTAGAGGTCATCCATACCCTGGCTGAATGCGGTTCAACCGCCGATGTGACCGTTGCCGAGGCCGAGACGTTGATCTATGCCAGCCGCTCGGATGGCCCTGCCCAGGCGCGCATATTTGGCATCAAAGAGACCGTCCCCCTGGCTGCACTGCCCGCCACGCGGACCCAGATGGTGCTAGATATTCTGGCGCCCGCCTACCCGCAATTTATTGATGGTGGGAGCGTGCTCCACACTGGTTTGAATAATATGGGCGCTATCTTCCACCCGGCCCTGGCATTGCTCAATGCCGGGCGGATCGAGACCACCCGGGGAGAGTTCCAGTTTTATATTGACGGGGTCAGCCCATCCGTTGCTCGCCTGCTAGAGGTGCTCGACCGGGAAAGGGTGACGGTGGCTTCTGCCCTCGGCATTCGCGCCCGCACCGCCCTGGAATGGCTGCAGATGGCTTACCATGCCACCGGGGATGACCTGTATGAAGCCATCCACAACCAGCCTGGCTATTATGGCATCCAAGCGCCGCCGACCCTGAACCACCGTTACATTACTGAAGATGTCCCGATGAGCCTGGTACCTATCGCTGCCCTGGGCGAACGCTACGGCGTCTCGGTGCGCGGCATTGAGAGTATTATCCGCTTGGCGTGTATCATCCACCGCACCGATTATTGGCGGCGGGGACGAACGCTGGAGAAACTGGGTATCCACAATTGGAGCGTCAGCGAGCTGACCCATTATGTAATGGAAGGTGTTGTGGAAACTGGATCAGCGTTCTAAGACGAATTGTTACTTGCCAGGGAGAGCATCGAGACTCAATGACCCATCTGTACCTGATCCGTCACGGAGAAACCGATTGGAATGTAGAAGGACGCTGGCAGGGCCACGCCGATGTGCCCCTGAACGAGCGCGGGCTCCAACAGGCTGCCCAGATCGCTCAGAAGCTTACCGGAGCAGGCCTGGCAGCGATCTACTCCAGCGACTTGCAACGCGCCCAGGAGACTGCCCAGGCTATTAGCGCAGCCACCAGGCTGCCGGTGCAGACCGACCCCCGCCTGCGAGAGATCAACCAGGGAGAATGGCAAGGTTTGCTGGCGGAGGAGGTGGAAGCACGCTACGGTGATATCCTGCGCCGGCGGCGCCTGGACCCCCTGGATACAGGTCCGCCCGGCGGGGAGACCGTGAAACAGGTGCTCGGCCGGGTTATCGCTGCGATTGACGAGATCCGCCGCCATCACCCCTTGGAACGGGTCGCGGTCGTCTCGCATGGCTTTGCCCTGGCGCTTGTCCGGGTGCATTACCAGGATTACCCGTTCAGCGAAGTTTGGAAACTGATCCCTCCAAACGACCAGTGGCTGGAGATAGAGTTGCCCCACAAAAGCGGGATGTTGACATGAAAACCATCGAGTACGAAGATATCCGCCAGGAATTATGCATGTACTCAGCACAGCTAAAGCAGCGCGGCCTGACCTCCGCAACCGGGGGGAATATCAGCTACCGGGTGGGAGACGATATGTGGATCTCGCCCACTGGATGCGTGCTAGATGAGCTGGAGGTGGATGATTGGGTGAAAGTGAGCATGGTTACCGGCGAGCCATACCCGCATAGATTCAGGCCCTCATCGGAGGTTGTCCTGCACCGTGAGGTATTTCGGACACGTCCGGATGTGCTCTCGATCATGCACAGCCACCCGCCGCATGTGATTGCCCTTTCCCTGTCAGGTATTGAAATTCGGCCTATCGGCTCTGAAGCACCAATCTCGCTCGGGGAGAGGATCCCGATCATCCCATACGAGATCCCCACCTCGCCCATGTTGGGGCTAGCAGTTGCTCAGTATGCCAAAGATTTCAATGTGATGGTTTTGGAGAACCACGGCTTGGTGACGCTGGGCAAATCCAACCGGGAGGCGTATAACCGCACAGAGCTCACCGAAGAGATCGCCAAAATCATGGCGATTGCTTACTCGCTGGGAAGAGGCGAACCACGCTGGCCCACCCCACAACAAATCCAGGAGTATGAAAACTGGTACCTGAATAAGCAGCTGCCCGATGACTGAATACAGCCTTATTTGATTCGGCCTGCCTGCTCGGCATACTGCTCCAGCAATACCCTCTGGCTCAGGACCAGGCGGGCCTCCTCTGCAGATAAGCCTCCCACCAGAAGGCCTTCCGGTCGGACCGGATCACAGAACACAAAATACACCACATTAACCCCAGCGTCGAGCCAGGAGAGGATATGGGCAGCCTCGGTGCTCTCCCAGCTTGCCCTGGCAGGGGCGCTATCCGGGTATAGCTCCACAAACGCCTGGCGAGACCTGGCACAGCAAAAAACCATCGGCCCGCACAGGCTGTGATCCTCAGCAGACTGGTGTCCGTGATGGATTACAGCGCTATCGCCGGTATAAGGCACCAGCCAACTGCCCGCTTTCCATTCTGCCGGGTAAATATGCCAGGGCGAGCGGCGTGCGCCTGTGATTTCCGGTTCGTTCATCCCGTCCTCCTGAGAGTTCTTAGCCTGGCGCGCTCAATTATACGATGCGCAGCCACGTATGTCCTCTACGATAAGCCCACCATCTCAGCGCTTACCTCCCACAATCGCCGCGCCACCTGCTCGTCATAGGATACCGGCGAAGAGGAAGCCGGCTTTTCATCGACGTAATATTTACCCGTAACTCCTTCAACTTCTTCTGAGGATGCCAGGTAGATACTGGTGCGAGCGCCTTGCTCTGGAGTCAATGCAAATAAATGGGCAACCTTCAAGCCAAGGTGGTACAGCATTCCGTTGTTGCCAGCAAAACGTGTGGCGACAAAACCGGGGTGGAGGGCATTGACCGTAACCCGTGATCCGTCCAGGCGGCGAGCAAGCTCGTAGGCGTGCAATACATTCGCCAGCTTGGATTGGGCATAAACCCGCCAGCCAAAATAGCCTCGCTGGGCTTGCAGATCATCAAAATTGATCTGCCCACCCAAATGCGCATTGGAAGACACGTTGATCACCCGCGCCGGCGCGCTGGCAAGGAGCGTATCCTGTAATAAATGGGTAAGTAGAAAATAGTTCAGGTGATTAAGTGCCCAGGTCAGCTCAATCCCATCCACACTTTCTTGCCTGCGGCTGAAAAAACCACCCGCGTTGTTGACCAGGACATCTAAACGGTTGTACCTTTCCTGGTACTGGCTCGCCACCCGGCGGACATCCGCCTGGGAAGACAGATCTGCCACCAGGAAATCTACCGCCGGGTTTTGTGATTCCTGGCGGATGCGCATTGCTGTATCTTCACACCGCTGCTGATTGCGGCTGACAATGACCACGGTTGCACCTTGTTGAGCCAGGGCAAGCGCGGTCACCTCCCCAATACCCGCTGTAGCGCCGGTCACCAGACATACTTTTTCCTGCATAGCTAAACTTGACAAATCGATACCCTCTTTAAACACAGGCCATCTTAACCTGGTATAAATACCCAGCTTCCGGCCAGCCGGTCTGCATTACGGCGCAAGTGTACAACAGGAGCGCCCAGGCGCAAGGGTGTGCAGGGGTATTCTGATGCACCCTTAATCTAAACAAAGATCCGGACAAATGATACGCACTTCATATACCCCATAACGAGTCATTCCCGGTAAGGTTTCCATTTATAATCAGCCTGGTGAGCAACGCCCTCTCCTCCACGGCACGCACCGCCCGGCTGAAGGCAGATCTAACCCTGCTGCTGGCTGCGACTATCTGGGGCACGGCCTTCGTCGCCCAACGCACAGCCGCGCAGAGTTCGGGTGTGTTTCTCTTTAATGGGCTGCGCTTCCTGCTTGGCGCCCTGGTATTGCTGCCGTTTGTCCTGCGTGAACAACGCTCCCAACCGCTACACACAATAAGCCGCCGAGATCAAGTGGGAATCCTAGTGGCGGGTTTGCTGCTTTTTACCGCTGGCTCTTTCCAACAAATGGGTTTGCAATATACCACCGCCGGCAATGCTGGCTTCATCACCGGGCTTTATGTCGTATTTATCCCGATTATCCTGGCGGCAGTCAGCCGGCAGCACCTGGGCAGGTCCACCTGGGGGGCATCCTTACTGGCGGCATTGGGTTTGTTCTTGCTCAGCACCAGCGGGCAGATGCGGTTGGCCTTCGGTGATGTCCTGGTGCTGGTGAGTGCGGTGATGTTTGCCCTGCATGTGATCTGGATCGGGCGCCTGGTGCAGCGCATGGACGTGCTGCCGCTGGCGGCAGGCCAGTACCTGGTCACCGCACTGGTTTCCCTGGGGATTGGAGCGCTGGTCGAGTCTGACCTGACGGCGGTGATCACAAATGCCTGGTTGCCCATCCTCTACACTGGCATCTTCTCCATCGGGTTGGGATACACCTTCCAGGCAATCGGGCAGCGCCTTGCCCCGCCCGCCGATGCCGCCATCTTGCTCAGCATGGAAGCCCCGATTGCCGCCATCTCCGGCTGGTTGCTGCTGGGCGAG
>Ga0209254_10005896_pt1 | contig 11266 bp, 11 predicted proteins | sample FrelakmetDIP11DI_FD_187148 | JGI IMG/M metagenome (GOLD analysis project Ga0209254, IMG submission 187148) | Freshwater lake sediment microbial communities from the University of Notre Dame, USA, for methane emissions studies - DIP11 DI (SPAdes)... | ecosystem: Environmental > Aquatic >... | reverse complement strand
CAGAGCAGCTTGCGGTACTGGATGAAACCCGATCGCTCGGCGATGCGGTCGTAGAGGCGACGCGCCGTGGTGTTGCCCTCCTGGGTGAGCCAGTGCACCCGCGAGCAGCCGCGTCGCCTCGCCCATCACCTTCTGCAGCAGCGAGCCGAGCTTGATGTCGGCGGTGACCTCGGAGACGACGTCGATGAACTCCATTTCCTGGCGGCGGATGGCCTGCATGCGCTCGATGAACTGCGCCGACTGCAGTGCCAGCGTGCCCTGGCTGGTCATGGCTTCGAGCAGGTGCAGGTCCTGCCGGGTGAACTTGCCGCTCTTCTTGTTCAGCGTCTGCGCCACTCCGATGATCTCGCCCTTGACGGTCTTGATCGGCACGCAAAGAATGTTGTGGGTGGTGAAGCCGGTCTGTTCGTCGATGCTGCGATTGAAGCGTGCGTCGGCGTAGGCATCGTGGATGATCAGCGCCTCGCCCGCGGTATAGACGTAGCCGGCGACGCCGCTGTTGTTGAGGATGCGGATCTCGCGCTGGATGTTGCCCTGGGCGACGCGCGAATAGAGCTCGTTGGTGTCGGGGTCGTTGAGGAAGAGCGAACCGCGCTCGGCGTTGAGTTCGCTGGTGGTCATGTCGACCAGAGCCTTGAGCACCTCGTCCAGCGTTGCGTAGCCGGCCATGCGGCGCGTGACCTCGAGCAGCAGCTCGAGATGGCGCAGCCGGCGGCGCTGGTCGGTGCCGCCGCCCTCGGGCTTCTCGACAGCGGTTTTCTTGCGGGGCTTGGATGCTGGCTGGTCCATGGCGTGGCTTCAGTGGCGGCGGGTGGGCGGCGGGCGCGCCGATTCGAGCGCGTCGCGCAAGGAGCGAATGGTTACGCGCAGTTCCTCGGTCTGATTGGCGAACAGCGTGTGTTCCTGCTGCACGGCGTTTTTCTTGTCGATCTGCGCCAGTTCGAGGGCTTCACGCAGCGTGGCGGCAGTGGCGTGTAGCTGGGCGATTTCGCCCTGGGCTGCCGCGATGGCGTTGCGCACGTCGACGTCCTTCTCGGTGCGCAGTTTCTCCAATTCGTCGCGCAGCGACCCGGCGGTAGCCTTGAGTTGCAGCATCTCCTGGTGGGCGTTGGCACGTTCCTGCTGCACGGCCTTCTCGTGTTCCTGCTGCGCGCGCTCCAGTGCATCGCGCAGCGTTGCCGCCGTGGCCTTGAGCTGGGCGATCTCCTGGGCAGCGATAAGGCGATCCTGCTGCAAGGCCTTTTCGCGTTCGGCGTGGCTGCGTTCGAGTTCATCGCGCAGCGAAGCGACGGTGGTCTTGAGCTGCGCCACCTCGGTGGCGCTGGCCATGGTGGCGCGCAGCGTCGCATCGTGGATTTCCGCGTGAGCCTTCTCAAGCTCGCCGCGCAGGCTGATGGCGGTGCGCTTGAGATCGCGCAATTCGGCCTGTGTCAGTTCAAGCTCGTTCACTTCATCCTGGTCTGCAGAACCGGACAAGTGCATCTCCCTGTTGAATATTTCCTTGACGACAGCGTGACTTTACCAGACTCGATGGCATGTGCGTGGCATTGGCGGCCCCGTCCGGCCTAGGGCAATGTCTCGCCGAGATGGCTTTGCGCCTCGCTGGCGCTGCCATAGATGTGCGGCGGCAGCTCGCTGCGCGTCAGCGCCTCGCCGAGTTTCATGCGCAGGAAGGTGCTCGAGGTATAGCGCGTCACGTCGTGGTAGTGCCGGTCCATGATGTCCTTGACCATGCTGATGTAGGCATCGACCAGTTCCGGGGCGATGCTGAAGCGGTCGTAGTTCACGATGGCATAGACCTTGTGCCCGAGCGGCGCAAGCACGGCCTCGACCGCCAGGCGGATGTGCTCGATGTCCGTCAGGCTGCGCACGCCGAGGCCCTCGAAATTGACGAAGAAGACGTTCTGGCCGGCGTCGTAGCTCAGTCGCTCGACCAGCGGCATCTCCAGCATCTGCGGGCGAATGTCCATCGGTTCGTCGGTGAAGATGCGGCTGTCCATGATCTTCGGCTCGCCACGCATGATCGGCCTGAATTCCATGCGATCGAGAATGTCGCGCTGCAGGTCGACGCCGGGGGCGATCTCGATCAGTTCCAGCCCGTCGGCGGTCAGGCGAAAGACGCAGCGCTCGGTGATGTAAAGCACCGGCGTGTGGCGGCGCGCGGCCTCGGAGCCGCTGAAAGTGCGGTGCTCGACCTCATTGACGAACTTGGCGCCGCGCCCTTCCTCGACGATGCGCAGGCGGCCGTCGGCAATCGCGACTTCGAGGTTGCCGGCGGTGAAGGTGCCGACGAACACCACCTTCTTGGCGTTCTGCGAGATGTTGATGAAGCCGCCGGCGCCGGCCAGCCGCGGACCGAACTTGGAGACGTTGAGGTTGCCCGCGCGGTCGGCCTGGGCCAGCCCGAGAAAGGCGATGTCGAGACCGCCGCCGTCATAGAAATCGAACTGGCTGGGCTGGTCGATGATGGCCTGGGTATTGATGGCGGCGCCGAAGTTGAGGCCGCCGGCGGGAATGCCGCCGATGACGCCGGGTTCGGCCGTCATCGTCATGAGATCGATGATCCTTTCCTCCGCCGCCACTGCCGCGACGCCCTCCGGCATGCCGATGCCTAGATTGACCACGGCGTTGGCGCGCAATTCGAGCGCGGCGCGGCGGGCGATGACCTTGCGTTCGCTCATCGCCATGGACGCGATGCCCGACACCGGCACGCGGATCTCGCCGGAGAAGGCCGGGTTGTACTGTTCGAGGAAGGTCTGCATGTGGTATTCGGGCTTTTCCGCCACCACCACGCAATCGACCAGCACCCCGGGGATCTTGACGTTGCGCGAATTGAGCGTGTTGCGCTCGGCGATCCGCTCGACCTGGACGATGACGATGCCGCCCGAGTTCCTGGCCGCCATTGCCGCCGCCTGCGATTCCAGCGTCAGCGCCTCCTTCTCCATCGTCACGTTGCCGTCGGGATCGGCGGTGGTGCCGCGGATCAACGCGACGTGGATGGGGAAGGCCTTGTAGAACAGGTATTCCTCGCCATCGATTTCCATGACGCGGACGAGATCGGCGGTGGTCCTGTCGTTGAGCTTGCCGCCACCGAAACGCGGATCGACGAAAGTGCCGAGCCCGACCCGGGTCAGGGTGCCGGGCTTGCCGGCGGCGATATCGCGGAACAGGTGCGAGATCACGCCCTGCGGCAGGTTCCAGGCCTCGATGCGGTTGGACACGGCGAGCTGCTGCAGCTTGGGCACCAGGCCCCAGTGGCCGCCGATGACGCGTGCCACCAGGCCGTCGTGGCCGAAATGGTTGAGGCCGCGCTCCTTGCCGTCGCCCTGGCCGGCGGCATAGACGAGGGTCAGGTCGCGCGGATGGCCGACACCATGTTCGTCCTGCTCCTGGCTCTCGAGGAAGCGCTGCTCGAGAGCGACGGCGAGGTTCTCGGCGAAGCCGATGCCGACGAAGCCGCAGGTGGCGACGGTGTCGCCATCGCGTATCAGGCGCACGGCATCACGGGCGGAAACGATCTTGCCGGTGTCGGCGGTGCGCAGCGCGTTGGCGGGATGGTCGGGCATGGCGCACAGTCTCCGATGGGGAAAACTGGCGCCCAGGTCAGGAATCGAACCTGAGACCTACCGCTTAGGAGGCGGTCGCTCTATCCACTGAGCTACGAGGGCGCGAGCCGTGGATTCTAGCGCCGCGGCGGCATTTCAGGAATCGCCGCTGCCGTTGTTGCGCCGGCGGACTTGACGGTCGGGGTGAGGCGTGGACCATGGCGCATATGGCAGCGTCTCCGCCCACTGTTCCGCCACCCGCCGTGCCGGCCTGGCGTCGCTATCGCTGGCTCCTGCTCCTCGCTGGCGGCGTCGCAGTGGGGCGACGCTGGCATTTATCGGCTACGGCCAGCCCGAGCTGCTGCTCGAGGCAGTGAATCTGCGCTACTGCGGCTGACCGTTGTCGGGCGGATCGAGGCCCAGCTTGCGCAGCAGCGATTCGTGGCCGATGTGCAGCAGTTCCTCGATGGCCTGGAAGTCGTCCGGCAGGGCGGCATCGTCCCAGCCGTTGGCCGAGTGACGCGCCAGGTCCACGGCGAGGACCACGTTCTTGACGCGCGGGCTTTCCGCCTTGGCGTGATCCATCAGCGTCAGCAGCAGTTCGGGCAGGTGCCAGAGGCGGCTGAGCTGGGTCTGCAGGTCCTGCAGTTGAATTTGGTAGCCCGCGGCCTGCGCCGTCGAGCTGCGCAGGGTGCGGTCGGCAGCCTGGCGGTCGCGCACTTCGAGCGCCAGATTCGGTGCGAAGCACCACATGAGGATCTCGGCGACATCGTGGAGCAGGGTGGCCACGGTGATCTCGTCGACGTCGAGGTCATGGCGGATCATGGCCCATTCGCGCGCCCACTGTGATGCCTTGCGCGCGCGGTTGATGACCTTGAGCAGGCCAAGCAGGGCCTTGGGATGGCCCTTGAGCTGTTCCTCGACCAGCGGCAGTTCCTGGAAGTCGCGGAAGAAGGGCTCGATCCCGATCATCATCAACGCCCGCTCGATGGTGGTGATGTCGGTGGTCTGACGCTTGCGCCGGTTGCCCTCGATGTACTGCAACACGCGCAGCGTCATCAGCGGGTCGTGCAGGATGATGCCGGCGATGATGCGGCCATTGACGTTTTCGGCGTTCTCGCGCAGGCGCTCCAGTTCCTGCACCGTGTGGCGCAGGACCGGAATCTGCGCCTGGCCGAAGAAGGTCAGCCAGGCTTCGAGGTCGGAAAGCGGTTTGTCGATCATGGGGTCGCCGGGTTACGCCTGCGATTGTGGCACGAATGGCGAATTCTTCAACGATCGGGCCTGCTCCCGGCAGGACAAGAGAACGATATTCCCCGCGCTTCTTCCCGTTTGGCGCCTTGCCATAAGTACCGGATTTGACGTAAAATCGCCGGCTTTCCCTTGCCCTACCCGTTGCGCATGCGGGAGGGCTTCGATCCACTGACCCACAAGGAGATTGCATGCGACATTACGAAGTGGTTTTCATCGTTCACCCGGACCAGTCCGAGCAGGTGCCGGCGATGATCGAGCGTTACAAGACGCTGGTCACCGCGCGTTCCGGCGCCATCCACCGCCTCGAGGACTGGGGCCGTCGCCAGCTGGCCTACCAGATCCAGAAGGTGCACAAGGCGCATTACGTGCTGATGAACATCGAGTGCGACAACGAGACGCTGGCCGAGCTCGAGAACGCCTTCAAGTTCAACGACGCCGTGCTGCGCCATCTGACCGTCAAGATGAGCAAACCAGTGATCACGCCCTCGCCGATGATGAAGGAAGAGAAGTCGAGGTCGCTGACCGCCCCGGCGGCGCAGCCCCAGGCCGAGGCTCAGCCCCAGGCCGAGGTGCCCGCGGCCGCGTGAGCGGCACCGGCGCGGCGGCCAACCTGACGCGACTGTCGGGAAGGCTGCTCGAACGCGGCGTCCTGCGCTACACCCCGGCCGGCGTTCCGGCCATCGACTTCCGCCTCGGGCACGAATCCGAGCAGGTCGAGGCGGGAAATCCCCGCCGGGTCGAGTGCGAGATGAACTGCGTGGCGCTGGGAACCGTGGCGACGCAGCTGGCGCAATGGAGTTCAGGCAGCGAGCTTGACGTGAGCGGATTCATCGCGGCGAAGAGCCTCAAGAATCGCACCAACGTGCTGCATGTGCAACGAATCGAATTTGTAGAGGGAAACGAAAATGGCTTTCAAACCGAAGAGCAAGACCGGCGTCAAGAAAAAGGATGACAAGGGCCGCGGCCTGTTCAAGCGCCGCAAGTTCTGCCGCTTCAGCGCGGAGAAGATCGAGGAAATCGACTACAAGGATGTCGACATCCTCAAGGACTTCATCTCTGAAAACGGCAAGATCATGCCGGCGCGCATCACCGGCACCAAGTCCGGTTACCAGCGCCAGCTGTCCACGGCCATCAAGCGCGCGCGCTTCCTGGCGCTGATGCCCTACACCGACCTGCACCAGGGCTAAGGAGACCACCATGCAAGTGATTCTGATGGAAAAAGTGGTCAACCTCGGCGGCCTCGGCGACATCGTCAAGGTCAAGGACGGCTACGCCCGCAACTTCCTGATCCCGCAGGGCAAGGCCAAGCGCGCGACGGAAGAGAACAAGAAGGTGTTCGAGGCTCGCCGCGCCGAGCTGGAGAAGGCACAGGCCGAAGTTCTGGCTGCTTCCCAGGCGCAGGCCGCCAAGCTCGAAGGCGTGTCGGTGCAGGTGGCCCGCAAGGCCGGCGTCGACGGTCGCCTGTTCGGCTCCGTCGGCAACGTCGACATCGCCGATGCGCTCAAGGCGCAGGGCATCGAGATCGAGAAGTCCATGGTGCGCCTGCCCGAAGGCCCGTTCAAGCAGGTCGGCGACAACCAGGTCGAGATCGCGCTGCATCACGACGTGATTGCGACCATCACCGTCTCGGTGGTCGGCGAACAGTAATCCCCGTCCTTCCGGCAGCAGACGAGGGCCGCCCGCGGTGACGTGGGCGGCCCTTGTTTTTTCGCGATTATCTTTGGCGCCACCCGCTGTCCACCGCTTTTCCACAGGTGCTGCACAGTTTATCCACCGCTTATCCCCGGGATTTCCACAGCCTTGTTCTATCGCGTCCGGGCCGCGGTATCGGTAGACTGGCGGCTTCCTCAAGGAGTCGAATGTTCATGGCCCAGGCGCGCGCCTTCATCAATTCCCCGGTCCCGCAGGATCCCCAGGTCGCGGCGCTCAAGCTGCCGCCCCATTCGGTCGAGGCCGAGCAGTCGCTGATCGGCGGCCTGCTGCTCGACAACAGCGCCTGGGACCGCATCGGCGATCTGGTTGCTGCCTCCGACTTCTACCGCGACGACCATCGCCGCATCTTCCGCCACATCGCGCGCCTGATCGAAGTCGGCCGCCCGGCCGACGTGGTCACGGTGTTCGAGGCCATCGAAAAGTCCAACGAGGTCGAGCAGACCGGCGGCATCGCTTACCTCGGCGAGATCGCCAACAACACGCCGTCGGCCGCCAACATCCGCCGCTACGCCGAGATCGTCCATGAGCGCGCCGTGCTGCGCAAGCTGGTTACCGTCGGCGACGAGATCGCGGCCAGCGCCCTCAATCCCGCCGGGCGCGACGTCAAGATTCTGCTCGACGAGGCCGAGGCCAAGGTCTTCGAAATCGCCGAGGCCGGCGCCAAGTCGATCCAGGGCTTCCGCGACGTCACCGGCCTGCTCGGCGAAGTGGTCGAGCGCATCCAGGAACTCTACGACCGCGAGAATCCGTCCGACGTGACCGGCGTGCCGACCGGCTTCGTCGATCTCGACCGCATGACTTCGGGCCTGCAGGGCGGCGACATGATCGTCATCGCCGGCCGCCCGTCGATGGGCAAGACCGCGTTCGCCCTCAACATCGCCGAGTATGTCGGCGTCGAGCTGCGTCTGCCGGTGGCGATTTTCAGCCTGGAAATGTCGGGGCCGCAGATCGCCATGCGTATGCTGTCCTCGATCGGCCGCATCGACCAGCAGCGCATCCGCAACGGCAAGCTGACCGACGAGGAATGGGACAAGATGACCGGCGCGCTGGGCAAGCTGCACGACGCGCCGATCGAAATCGACGAGACCGGCGCCATCAACGCCACCGACCTGCGCGCGCGGGCGCGACGGCTGGCGCGCAAGTACGGCGGCAAGCTCGGCCTGATCGTCATCGACTACCTGCAGTTGATGACCTCGGTGAAGGACAACGAGAACCGCGCCACCGAGATCTCCGAAATCTCGCGCTCGATCAAGGCGCTGGCCAAGGAACTCAACGTGCCGATCCTCGCGCTGTCGCAGCTCTCGCGCAAGGTCGAGGAACGCAACGAAAAGCGGCCGCTGATGAGCGACCTGCGCGAATCCGGCGCCATCGAGCAGGATGCCGACATCATCATGATGATGTACCGCGAGGAATACTACAAGCCGGACACCCAGGACAAGGGCATCGCCGAGGTCGGCATCGGCAAGCACCGCAACGGCCCGACCGGTACCGTCAAGCTGACCTTCCTCGGCGAGTACACGAAGTTCGAAAATTTTGCAGCTGGCTCATATTGAGCCAGCTGCAAAATTTCAGCGCAGGCTAACTTGCGCAACGCGCAAGTTAAGCCGCGCAGCGGCGGCCGCAGCTAGAATTTCTCGGCAGGAAATTACTGATCAGAGCACCTCCGCCGCGTGATCGGCGAGGCGCGAGCGCTCGCCTCGCTGCAGCGTGACGTGGCCGGAGTGGCCCCAACCCTTGAAGCGATCCACCACGTAGGTCAGGCCTGACGAGCCTTCCGTCAGGTAGGGCGTGTCGATCTGCGCGATGTTGCCGAGGCAGACCACCTTGGTGCCGGGACCGGCACGGGTGATCAGGGTCTTCATCTGCTTGGGCGTCAGGTTCTGCGCCTCGTCGATGATCAGGAACTTGTTGATGAAGGTGCGCCCGCGCATGAAGTTGAGCGACTTGACCTTGACCCGGCTGCGGATCAGGTCCATCGTCGCCTGCCGTCCCCAGTCGCCGCCGTAGTTGCCGGAGAAGCTGCCGCCGGGCGAGTGCGCCGACTTGTCGCCCTTGTTGTCGGGACCTGCCTCGGTTGGCTTGTTGAGGACGTCGAGGTTGTCCTCGATGGCGCCCATCCACGGCGTCATCTTTTCCTCCTCGGTGCCCGGCAGGAAGCCGATGTCCTCACCCACCGGCACAGTGACGCGGGTGACGATGATCTCGGAATAACGTTTGGTCTCGAGCGTCTGCGTCAGCGCCGCCGCCAGAGTCAGCAGCGTCTTGCCGGTGCCGGCCTGGCCTAGCAGGGTGATGAAGTCGATCTCCGGGTCCATCAGCAGGTTGAGCGCGAAGTTCTGCTCGCGGTTGCGCGCCAGGATTCCCCAGACGGCGTTCTTCAGGTGGCTGTAGTCGGTCAGCGTCGAGATGACGGCGCTCTTGCCGGCGCCCTCGCGCACGATGGCGTGGAAGGGCTTGTCGGTCTTGGGGCCGGCCTCGAGATAGACGAACTCGTTGACCAGCATGTCGCGGCAGAGCGGGCCGTTGACCTTGTAGAGGGTGCGCCCGTCCTGCTTCCACGATTTCATGTCCTGGCCGTGGCTGTCCCAGAAGTCGGGCGGCAGTTCCAGCGTGCCCGAGAACAGCAGGTCGGTGTCTTCGAGCACCTTGTCGTTGAAGTAGTCCTGCGATTCCAGGCCCAGCGCGCGGGCCTTGATGCGCATGTTGATGTCCTTCGACACCAGGATGACCGGGCGCTTGGGGAAGCGCTCCTGCAGGTTCATCATCACGCCGAGGATCTGGTTGTCGCCCTTGGTGGTCGGCAGCGACGACGGGATATGGCCGTTCATGGCCTCGGTCTGCAGGAACAGGCGGCCCGAGGCGAGATCGCGCGAGGGGCCGCGGAGCGGGATGCCTTCCTTGATCAGCGCTTCGGAGGCGGAGACGATCTCGTCGAGCGAGCGGCTGGCCTGGCGGGCGTTGCGCGCGACCTCCGACATGCCCTTCTTGTGGGCATCGAGTTCCTCCAGCGTCATCATCGGCACGAAGATGTCGTGCTCTTCGAAGCGATAGAGGCTCGTCGGATCGTGTATCAGCACGTTGGTGTCGAGCACGAAGAGCTTGGTGGTGGCCGTCTTGGTGGAACGTTTGGCGTTCATGGGGATCCTTGGCGGAGGGGACGGGGAAAACGATGCCATGCCCGCGTCGCCGGGGGGCATGGAAGAGGGTTGGGATTTTGCCCTTCTTCGCGGATTTGTCATCAAAGCGCCTTGAGGGCGGCAAGGACTTCGGCGGCATGGCCGTCGACCTTGACCCCGCGCCATTCCCTGGCCAGGCGGCCCTCCTTGTCGATCAGGAAGGTGCTGCGCTGGATGCCCAGAACCTGCTTGCCGTACATGTTCTTCAGCTTGATGACGTCGAACAGCCGGCAGGCGATTTCATCCGCATCGACCAGCAAGTCGAAGGGCAGGCACTGCTTTTCCTTGAAGTTGCCGTGCGACTTGAGACTGTCGCGCGAAATGCCGTAGATGGCGCAGCCGAGCCGGGCAAATTCGCCGTGGAGGTCGCGGAACTGCTGGGCTTCGACGGTGCAGCCCGACGTGCTGTCCTTGGGGTAGAAGTAGAGCAGCAGCGGCTTGCCGCGGTGGGCGGACAGCGTGAAGTTGCCGTTCGTGGCGGGCAGGGTGAAATCGGGGACGGCAAGGCCGACGGCGGATGGGGGGGTCACGGTTTCTCCTGTGGGGGATGCTCGGTCTTTTTCGATATTAGCAGCGACAGCGCACCGACGGCGCCTTGCATCGCGGCGAAGATGCCATAGAGCAGGGCAGCGGCGATGGCCAGGTCGGCCGAGGCGCCGAAGTGGCCAAGGGTGACGGCGGCGGCGGCCTCGCGCGTGCCCCAGCCGCCGATGCTGACCGGCAGCGCGGCAAGCACGAACACCGGTCCGGCGACGATGACGTACAGCCACAACGGCAGGTCGAGGCCGACGGCGCGGCCGGCAAGGGCGAAGGCGAGGATGGAAAAACCCTGCACGCCCGTCGACCAGGCGAACTGGGCGACGAGGTGGCGCAGCGGGGCGGGGCGGTCATGCAGGGCCGCCAGCGCGCGCTCGAGCGGTCCCGGCAGATGCACATGCCAGGCGCGGCTGGCCAGCCAGAAAAAAGTCGGCGCTGCCAGCACGGCGAGGGCCAGGGCCAGGGTGAGCAGCGGCGGCAGCGGCAGCAGCGCGGGCGGCAGCAGGCCGGCCATTTGCGCCCCGGCCGTGGCGGACAGCGACAAGACCACCAGCACCCACAGCCCGCTCATGCGGTCGAGCGCGACGCTGGCGGCGCTCGCTGCCAGCGGATGGCCGAGGCGTTGCAGTTGCAGCGTGCGCAGGGTGTCACCCCCCAGCGTGGCGCCCGGCAGCACGGTGTTGGCGGCGATGCCGCGAAAGTAGGCGGCAAGGAGTTGGCCACGGGGCGCCGCCAGCCCCAGCCAGCCGGCCAGGGCGTGCCAGCGCAGCGCGCTGGTCAGGCTCGCGGCAACGGCGGCAAGCAGCGCCACGGCGAGCCAGGCGGGGCTGGAGTTGCCGAAGGCCGCAAGGATACGCGCCGGTCCGGCGAAGTAAAACACCAGGGCGAGCAGGCCGAGGCTGGCCGCCGCCCGGAAGAGGGTTCTGGTCACAGATCGGGTGGCGCCCTGAGCCGGTACTGGTCGCGCCCTTCGGGCTCGTGGTAGATGCGGATGAGGATCTCGCCGAGCAGGCCGATGGCGACGAGCTGCACGCCCATCAG
>Ga0209254_10005895_pt1 | contig 11273 bp, 5 predicted proteins | sample FrelakmetDIP11DI_FD_187148 | JGI IMG/M metagenome (GOLD analysis project Ga0209254, IMG submission 187148) | Freshwater lake sediment microbial communities from the University of Notre Dame, USA, for methane emissions studies - DIP11 DI (SPAdes)... | ecosystem: Environmental > Aquatic >... | reverse complement strand
GGCCGAGCCCGTGTACCATGTCCAGCCGCCCCGGCCGGTATGCGGTGGTATTGCATAGACGTCGGCGGCAACGACGTAAGGTTCCACTTTGTAGGTGGCAGTCTCCTCGGGCGTTCTGGCATGGTTCACCGGGTTGATCATGGTAAAGAGCTCCCACGCCCGCCGGTTGTCCCCCAGGTGAGCGAAGGCCATTGCCGCCCAGATGGCCGCATGCGTGTACTGCCCGCCGTTTTCTCTGACTCCTGGGGCGTAGCCTTTGATGTAGCCCGGATTCAGCGCCGACGTGTCGAAGGGCGGATCCAGAAGTTGGATCAGGCCGTGCTCACGGCGAACAAGGCGCTCATCCAGCGCTTGCATGGCCATGCGCGAACGCTCAGGATCGCCCCCACCGGATAGAACCGACCAGCTCTGCGAAATCGAATCGATTTGGCATTCAGGGTTGCCCGACGACCCCAGGGGTGAACCGTCGTCGAAATAGGCGCGGCGGTACCACTCGCCATCCCAGCCATGTTCCTCGATATTCCGGCGCAGCTGAACCGCCTCCTTCTGGCAGCGCTCGGCAACGGATATGTCACCACGCATTTTTGCAACCTCCGTGAATCGCATGAGCACTTCATAAAGGAAAAATCCCAACCAGACACTTTCGCCTTTGCCGTGTTCGCCCACCAGGTTCATGCCGTCGTTCCAGTCCCCGGAGCCGATGAGCGGCAGGCCGTGTTCACCAAATTTAAGGCTATTCAGAATGGCGCGGACTGAGTGCTCGTAGAGACTGGCCGCCTCTTCAGAGCGACCGGGCAGATCGTAATAAGAGTCTTCGTCCGCGTTTACCGGGCGGCCCTGGACGAAGTGGACGGGCGCATCCAACACGCCGGTATCCCCGGTGGAAAGGACGTAGCGGCAGGTCGCAAGCGGCAGCCAGAGGTAATCATCCGAACAGTGGGTACGCACCCCCCGACCCGTGGGAGGATGCCACCAGTGCTGGACATCGCCCTCCGGGAATTGACGGGCCGCGCACCGGAGCAGGTGCTCGCGCGCGAGGTGCGGCCGGGCGTGGATGAGCGCCATTATGTCCTGCAACTGATCGCGGAAACCGAAGGCGCCCCCCGACTGGTACGTTGCGCTGCGCGCCCAAAGGCGGCAGGCCAGAGTTTGGTACAGAAGCCAGCCGTTGGCCAGCAGGTTGAGGGACGGGTCGGGCGTTTCCACATTGACCGCGCCGAGGGTGTGCTTCCAGTGCTGCCACACGCTATCGAGGGCGCAGCGCCCAGCGGTCGACCCTCGGAAACGATGGACCAGGTTCCTGGCATCGTCGGTGTCGCGCCCCACGCCGAGCCTGAAGACGATCTCGCGCTCTTGCCCGGCGGCCAGGTCGAAGATTACCTGGATCGCAGCACAAGGGTCCAGGGCAGCCCCCACCTTGCCGGAAAGGCGTGTGCGGGTCATAGAGGCAGGAGCTCTTAGGGTGCCGTTGCGCCCCAGAAACTCCGTCCGACTGCCGCTCACGGTGCGGTGCGTGTCGTCCACGTCGAAGAACGCCGTCCGGTCTCGGAACTCCGTGTTGTAGGGGTTGCGTGCGAAGAGCGCGCCGCTATGCGGGTCAATTTCGGTGATCACGTGCATGGCCGACTTCGGCCGCAGGTCGCCAAGCACCCATTCCGCATAACCGGTTGCGGAGAGCCGGCGGGATCGGCTTAACTCGTTGCGCACTTTAAGCACCGCGAACTTGATCGCTGCGTCCAGGGCCACGTAAACCGTCAGCTCGGAGCGGATGCCGCGCTCGGTGTGCTCGAAGACGCTGTAGCCGAACCCGTGTCGCGCGACGTAAGGCGTTGCCCCGCGGCAGGGCAGCGGTGTCGGCGACCAGAAGTGGCCGCGCTCTTCATCCCGGAGGTAAAATGCCTCTCCGTTCGAATCGCCCACGGGATCGTTCTCCCAGGGAGTGAGGCGGAACTCGTGGGCATTTTCGCTCCAGGTGCAGGCAAGGCCGCTTTCCGAGATGACGGTCCCGAAATGCGGGTTGGCCAGCACATTCACCCAAGGCGCCGGTGTCCGTTGCCCGGGCGCGGTCGTAATGACATACTCGCGCCCATCCGGGGTGAACCCGCCCAGCCCGTTGTGGAACGTCAAATCACGGCGCGGCAACGGGGCGACCGCCTGGGGTTCGGGGCGCAGGGGGCGATTCGGGGTAAGGAGGGGCACGGCTGCTTCCACCAGGCTGCGGACGTTGATCTGGTCCGCCAGCGACCCCCGGCGGTCGGTGATGATGACGCGCGCGACCGATTGGATCAGGATGCGGTCTTCCTCCGCTATCTGGTCCGCAGGCCTTACGAAAATGCCGCCGGGTCGATCGGTCACATTGGCTTCGATGCCGGCGGCAATGAGCCCCATGATCTGGTCGTGGAGGAGTTGCCGGTAACCGGCGTGATCTTCGTTCCAGATCACCAGGTCCACCGCCAGCCCTTTCAGGCGCCAGTAGGCGTGAGCCTGCACGAGTTGGCGCACCAGGTCGATATGGGTCGGGTCTTCAATCTCCAGCAGCACAATCGGCAAATCGCCCGAGATGGCGTATCCCCATAGACCGGACTGTCCCCGGTGGTTCTGGATGAGAACGCTCGCGTCGGCTCGCAGCGCTGCATTGGCGCAGATGATCGAACTGGCAAGACGCCCATAGAGTTGCGCATCGGCCTCTGAGGCATTGAGCTGACGCAGCAGCACCTGGCCATGGGTCCATGCCAGGTCAAAGACGCGGTCGGCATGCCGCCGATCCTGGTATTTTTCAACCAAGCTCAAGGCGGCATCACGGCTCTCCCCGATGCCGGAGACCAGGTTTATCGTTGCGGATTCTTCCGGATCGAGCGTTATCCGGCAGCGGATGGCAACCATCGGATCGAGTACGGAGCCCTCGCTGCCCGAGAGCGCCTCCGTGAAAAGACCGGCATCCCCGCTCATCGCTTGCGGATCGGCAACGGTGTTTCCGCGGCCAATGAACTGCATGCGATCGGTCTCATAGGAGACCTCTCCGATCTGCGCAGCATGCACGGCCATCATGTGCAACATCCAGGGCGCCTGTTCGCCCTGGGCGCGGGGCCGGCGGGTGCAGAGGATCGCTCGCTGCCGGCGAATGATCTCGGTCTGCACAAAAAGATTGCTGAACGCCGGATGCAGGGCGTCCGCGGCCGGCGGCGCCAACACCACTTCCGCGTAACTGGTAACCTCTATCGCCCGGCGCGTTCCGGCGTGGTTGGTGATGCGGACGCGGCGCAGTTCGATGTCATCCTCGGGAGAAACAGCGATCTCGGTATGGGTGTCGTAGTCGTGGTCACGGCCGCGAAACTCGACTCGCCCTTCCGAGAAGATCGCTTCAAAATGCTTCGATCGTTTGAGCGTCGGCTGGTATGCGGTTGACCAGAACTCGCGGCTGGCCACGTCGCGGAGGTAACAGAAGGTGCCCCAGTTGTCGCGGGTGTGGTCTTCGCGCCAACGGGTGACGGCAAGATCCTTCCAGCGGCTGTAGCCGCCACCGGCATGAGTGACCATTACATGGTACCTGCCGTTCGATAGCAGCTTCACTTCCGGGTTCGGCGTGTCGGGGCTTGTGAAAACACGTATCGGCGTCTCCTCAGCGCTGGCAGCCGTATGGTGCTCGGAGAGCTCGGAGGTGTGCGCATAGACCGCCGTCGCCTTGGGGATGCGCTCCTGGAGCAACAGCATGGTGGCCTGGAACAAGGGATCCGACTCGAAGCGCTTCTGCATCGGCCGGTCCAGGAGCAGATGGGCCAACGACAGGAGGCTCATGCCCTGGTGATGGGCCATGAAGGACCGAACTACGGCGCTCGATTGTCCGCGCGGCAAACGCGACGGAGTGTAGTCGATCGCCTCGTAGAAACCGAATGGTCCTTCAAAACCTTCAGCAGCGAGTCGCTGGAGGTTCAGACACGCCTCCTCGGGCGCCACGATCAGCGCCAGCGCCGAAGCATAGGGTGCAATCACGAGATCTTCGGCGAGTCCGCGTTTGAGCCCCAGACCGGGTACACCAAAGGCGCGGTATTGGTAGTTGAGATGCCCATCGATGGCATTGTAGCCACATTCCGAAATGCCCCACGGCACGGCGCGCTCTTTTCCATACTCGATCTGCCGGGCCACTGCCGCCTTGTAGGTCTGGTCGAGCAGCGTGTGGTCGTAGGTCGGCATCACCAGGAGCGGCATCAGGTATTCGAACATCGAACCGCTCCAGGAAAGCAGGATCGGCTCACCACCGGCGGTCGTGAGCAGGCGTCCCAGAGCAAACCAACTCTCCTGCGGCAGTTGCCCCTGCGCAATCGCTACGAAACTGGAAAACCGCGCTTCCGATGCCAGAAGATCATAGTAGCTGGAGTCCCGCCGGCGTTCGCCGACGTTATAGCCGATAGCCAGCAGATGACGCCTTGTATCAAACAGGAAGTCATATTCCATCCGGGCGAGTTCGCCGCATTGCAGTGCAAGCCGTTCGATGGCCGCAATCCTGGCTCTGGCCTGCCGGCTCGCCTCTGTCATGAGCCGTCGGAGCTCACCCCGGAAGGCCTTCTGCGCGGGCGTTGCCTCAGCGCTCAGTGCCTCCTCGATCATTGGCGGAAGATCTGCCTCAAGCTCGGCCAATTGGCGCAGCGTTGGGATCTCGTCGAGATCGGGATCGTCTCCGAGGCCATTCTGAGAAGACAGAAGCTCTGTCCACGGAGCAAGGGACGTCAGCTCATCGAGGGCATCCTGGCATTGCCCGGCGAAGGCACGGGCCCACCCTCTCAATTGGCTCTCGGGGTCAGCACCCAGAGCCTCCATGCCGGCGACCACCACCGCAGCGGAGGCGGCCAGCTGATCCAGGCACCGCCGCGAAGCGACGAGCGTGGTGGGGTGGGCGCGGGTCACGGACTCCAGCTCCTGCTGGAGTTGTGCGAGCCGGGCCGGCTCATATGCTCCTGAAGCGGCTGCGGCCGGACCATCGGCTGCAGCGTCGATGAGAATCCTGAGCGTGTCGCTCAAGCCTGCGAAGCATCGCGTTCCAAGGATCTTGTGATCGGCAAGGCCCATAAGGCCCGGCCGCAGGGTCAGCAGATGGCCTGCGAGGTTCCCGCTGTCCACCGACGAAATGTAGAGCGGCGGCAGTGGCTTCAGAGATTGCGTGTCGTACCAGTTATAGAAATGGCCTCGGTGTCGTTCCAGGCTTTCCATGGTATGGAGGGAATTCGCCGTTCGTTCGATGAGTTTTCCGGCCGAAATGGCGCCAAAGTCATACGCGGCCAAATTCGCCAGCAAGGACAGCCCCATGTTGGTCGGCGACGTGCGATGCGCGACCACCTGAGTGGGATGCTCCTGATAGTTGTCCGGCGGCAGCCAATGATCATCGGGGCCGACAAACGTCTCGAAGAAGGCCCAGGTCTTCCGGGAAAGCTTCCGCAGGAAGAGGGTCTGATCCGCTGTCAGTCTTTCGCGGCGGTGGGGAAGCGGCCGACTGATCCACCAGGCGATGGCAGGAGAGGCAAACCAGAGGCCCAGTATGGGCCCGGCCACAACCCACGCGGCCGGTCTGGATGCAGTGAGCGCCATCGCAGCGGCAGCGGCGACGAGCGGGCCGGCCCACATGGTCCGCCACGAGCCGGCGAGGTCCGTGCGGCTCTTGCGATCCGAATCGCCTGACGGGTCCCATTGGAGCAGTCGCTGATGGGTGATCAGCATCCGCCCGAAGGTGCGCAGCATGGCATCCAGACTAAAAAATGCCTCATACGGCAGGCACACGAGCGTGAAGGCCGCCTGCAGCAAGTGCCGGCCGGTCGCGCGCACGGCGGCCGCAAGGTGCTGCCCCCGCGTCACATCGACGGGCTTTTGAAAGGCATTCAGGATCGCGGCTGTTAAAGAAGGAATCAGGAGGATGCCGATCACCGCCAAGGTCCAGAACCAGGCCGATGGTAACACGGTCCAGCCCAACAGCAGCAGGTGTGTCAAGGCCGCGGCCGTCAGGCTGCGCCGCAGGTTGTCAAAGATCTTCCAGCGAGAGAGCATCGAGAGCGGATTCTTCCGCAAGCGCGCATCGGGGCCGGGGACACCGGGCAACAGCCAGCGCGCAATCTGCCAATCGCCGCGAATCCAACGATGCCGACGACGCACATCCGCGCTGTAGCCAGCTGGGTATTCCTCGTACAACTGAACGTCGCTCAACAGCCCGGCCCGGGCGTAGCAGCCTTCCAGAAGATCGTGGCTGAGAATCCGGTTGTCGGGAAAACGCCCCCCCAACGAGCGTTCGAAAGCATCAACCTCATAGATGCCCTTGCCGATGAACGAGCCTTCCCCGAACAGGTCTTGGTAAACATCGGAAACGACGCGCGTGTAAGGATCGATGCCGGGTTCACTGGCGCACATGCGCGCATAGCGCGATCGGTTCGTGCCGGGCAGGCTCACCGCCACCCGCGGCTGAAGAATGCCGTACCCCGCAACGACACGCTGCACCCCTTCGTCGTAACGCGCACGATTGAGCGGGTGCGCCATGGCGCCCACAAACTGCCACGCCGAATCGCGTGGCAGTTGCGTATCGGTATCCAGGGTGATCACGTACTTCACGTCCGCTAAGCCCATGGTTTCACCGACGACGAGCCCAAAGCGATCACATGCGCCGCTGCGCAGAAATCCGTTCAAATCCGAAAGCTTGCCGCGCTTGCGCTCGTACCCCATCCAAATCCGCTCCATAGGATTCCAGCGGCGCGGGCGATGAAAGAGGAAGAAACGATCGCCGGTCGTGCGGGGTACTTTTCATTCAGCGTTTCGATTCGCTGCCGGGCCAGTTGCAACAGCGGGGCGTCCTTCGGCACCGTTTCTTCGATGGCGTCGGTAAAATCAGTGAGCAGACCGAAGTGGAGGTGCTCATCCCGATTTGCCAGGAAGCGGACTTCCAGTGCCTCGATCAGATCCTCGATGGTGTGAGTGCTCGTAAGCATCGCCGGGATCACCACCAGCGTCCGCAGTTCCTGCGGGATCCCCTTGGAGAAGTCCATGCGCGGCAGCGGGTGCGGTGTGGCCAGCAATGTGGCGAGCCAGTTCACCAAGGCTACCGCCAGATGACTGGCGCACAGGAGCGAGAGCAGTCCGACCAGCCCGAGTGCCCACCCCTGGACCCCGCCGGCATACGCCTTCGCCGCGAAGCACCCGGCGAAAATCGCCGTCATGAGCAGGATGGCGCCGCTGTACAGCAGCAGCGGAAACCGGCGGCCGAGCATGCGCAGACCCTCAGCCGCAGATGAGCGCACCTCCGCCATTCGTTCGAGCTGCGCCAATCCCTCGTCGATCAGGTAGAACCCGACGTGTGCCGCGCGATCGTCGCCGCCCTGCTGGGCAGCGCCCTCATGCGCGAGCTGGATCGCCATGCGCGCGACCTCGCTCTCGGAGTGCGGACCGCTCTTCGCCGCCTTCTCTACGACGTGGCGGTAGCGGTCACGGGTGGCAAAATCCATCTTGCCATAAACGTCGGCAGGATCCTCCCCCAGGGTCTGCTCGACAACGCTCATCGTCTGGACGAACTCGCGCCAATCCATCGCGCCCAGGAAACGGAGGCTTCCGATGCTGTTGCTCACGGAGACCTGGTCAGCCGCCTGTTGTTGGTTCTCCGAGCGCACCAACTGTTCGATGGTCAGGCCGGACTCGGACAGTCGTTGCTCAATCCAAGTGAGCGGCAGGGCCAGTGCTGGACCCTGGCCATGCAAACGGCGCGTGAGCTCCGCAACAAACGAGCTCACCATCGGGGGGTCCGACCGTGCCATGTCGGCGATCGATAGAATCAGGCTCTTGGGGTCCTTTACGGCGATTTCCGTCATCTGGTCGGCCCAAAAGTCGGCGCGGTTGCGATCGACCCTGTCGACGGCGATCCGGGCGGCAACCCGCCGGAGATTCTCGATCAGGGCCAGGCGCAGCATGATGGGGATGGCCCACAGTTCGCCCAATTTCAGGATGGTCACCGATTGGTAGGCGGCTACGAAACGGCTGAGGGTCTCCGGATCCAGCCGGCCGTCGCCGTGCGAGATCGTCTCCAGAGCGATGTCATACACCCGCGGAAGCCCGGCCGATGGGCAGTCCGACAACCGCGGCAGCTCCCGGCTGTAACCTTTCGGCAAGTGTCGCCTGGCCGTGCGAATCTGCTCTTCGATCACATAGAAGTTATCGAGCAGCCATTCCCCGGCCGGTGCAATCAGGCGGTCCGCCTTGACGGCCTCTGTCAGCAGGTTGTGGACCTCAAGCAGCAGACGTTCGTTCTCGGCCAACCGCGCCAGAAGGCGGTCTCGCGGGCGCCCAGACTTCACCCGGTGGACACCCGCAAGGATTTTGCCATGCTGCTCCATCTGATCGGCACTGAACAGTTCCGCTCGAAGGGGCGGTTCGTCGAAGGCATACTTCGTTGTCGGATCGCTTCCGCCGAGGCGCGCCCACATGCGGAAAAAGGCGCCCCTTGCGGTCTTGCCGCTCACCCCTATTTTTATGTCCCCTTCAGACATATTTTATTCCCAAGCCATATGACCAAGATGAACCAAGCCCGGGCAATAACTTGCGCCATTGGATCACGGCCGGGCACGTGCAAGGCCCGGCACCCATTCTTCGGTTAACAAAAAGAATTTGAAATGTTGAACCAGGCCGAGGAGCATAATTCGCTTCAAGATACATTCCGCCCCTGCCGCATTTATGCATGGACGCAGGATACTGGTACCCTGTTCGATCGTCTATTATGGTGACGGGGGAACCTTGCTTGACTCGCATGGCGCACCTATTGTCCATTCAATGATCCCATGTCCGATTGCCAACTCGTTTCTCGATCAATCCTGGAAACGAGCATACGCATTCGTCAGATGGGTTTTCCGCTTAACAAATAGCGTGAACGATGACGTGTTGCCTGAGCGGACTGGTTGCTAGTTCTTCCATGCCCCGCGGTTTTTGCTCTTGCTGACGGCGATGATGTTGCCTTGGAATTGAATTCCGTTAAACCGCATTACCGCTTGTCGAAAGCCATCTTCAGTTTCCATTTCGATCAGCGCGATGCCCCTGCTCTGCTTGGAATACCTGCCTCTGGCGATCGCAACCGAGGCGACCTTCCCCACCGTGGAAAAATGGTGTTTTAGTTCGGCCTCATTGGTTTCGTTCGATAAATTACTGATGTACAATTTTGTTTTCACGTATGATCCTTGAAAATGGCGTCGCCCGATTTCGATTAAACCTTTCGCGTGTAAGCGTAGAACGGCCGAGGAGAACCAAAACCAGATGGATAGGTGGAGAGGACAGGGGCGCCCCCCTTGGTCATAAGGGAGGCGCCGACTTCAGGGTGGAAATTTAGACCGTCTTTACGTTGGCGGCAGACTTGCCCTTGGGCCCGTCTTGGACATCAAAGGTAACTGCTTGACCCTCTTGCAGGCTTTTGAAGCCGCTATCCTGGATAGCACTGAAATGCACGAACACATCGCTTCCGGTTTCGGCTTCGATGAAACCGAAGCCTTTGCTGTCATTGAACCATTTAACTTTTCCCTGCATCGTCGTTTTTATCCTCCTTTCGTAGATTTTCTTTCTAAAGGAGGGATTATGCCGACGGAATAAAAAAACCACCACACTTTGAAGAGTGTGGTGGTTAATCCCTACACTGCAAAATGTTTGTTAATCCAACCTTTACGGCAATCGGTTCCCGCAGGGGATTTTCCGATGCCAATGCCGTCAAAATAGGTCTGTTAGGCTTATATGTCAACAGAACAATTTAAACCTGACATCCGCAATCGGTTTTGTGTGAGGCAGTCTATTGGGCTGTGCCGTTAAAAAACAAGCCCTGGCCTCCGTCTCAGAAATGGCCGTTCGGTGATTTGTCGGATATCTGTCAAGATTTCGACAAGCATATATTACAGCTGACTATCTCCGCATACCAAGTCGACGACCCGGTAAGCATCAGCGCCCCGTGGCTTGAACGCCTCTTCCCGCCAGTCCGGCCTGGGCCAGCCGGTTTACGAAGAACCAGTTGAAGGGGCGTATCAGCAGGAAATAGAGGCGCCCGGTCCAGTGCTTGTAGCGGACGATCGTGACGAAGTGAAAGCGTTTGCGGAGCGCTTCGAGGGGCTCGACCACTACACCCATGAAAGCCGTCAAGTGAGACTCCTCCGGGCAGCAGCCGATCCAGTAGCGGTCCTCGTGTGCTAGGGAAACAGAAAAAAACCAGATGTTCCCGCAGGAGAGCATGGGAACTTCCTTGGGGATCCACTCATCCATCTCCGGGAGCGGCTGCTGACGGATGCCGAGCAGCCTGACCAGGCCGGATCTCACCCGATACAGAAAACGGATGAGGCCCGGCCGATAGGCGAACATTCCTGCCAGAAACTCCTGGAGCGTGACGTCGCCCTCGAAAGCCTTGACGCTCACGTAGTCGGCGCCTTCCAGGAGCACCCGGAGCTCTTCAACCCGGTCGATGTAGCGCATCCGACAACCCTCGGAACCGCCCCGCTCCGATGGCGGTCCATATTACGAACCCCCTCCGCCTTGACTGGGGATGCGGGGCGGGGGTGGTGGGGTATTGCCTATGCCGGCAACTCCTTGAACATGACCAGCGCATCGACGTATCCCAAGCGCAGGTGGCGGAAGGCGCGCGGCAGCGTGCCGACCACCGTGAACCCGAGTCTCTTCCAAAGACGGACAGCGCGTTCGTTGGTGGCGACCACCAGGTTGAACTGCATGGCGCGAAAGCCCATGGACACGGCTTCGGCCTGCGAGTGCTCGCACATGGCGGCGGCTATGCCTCGGCCCTGCGCGAAGGGCGCAACCACGTACCCGCAGTTGCACACGTGCGCTCCGAGGGCCGGGTGGTTCGGCTTGATGAAGTAGGTTCCCAGCACTTGCCCGTCCGGAGCGCAGGCGACGTAGGTCGCGGACGGCGCCTCAACCCAGGCCCGGTGGATCTCGGCTTCGGTGCTGTCCGGCGAGAATGCATAGGTGTCGCCCGCCTCGAAGGTGGTGCGCAGGATGGGCCAGACGGCCGGCCAGTCGGATTCGCGAAAGCGGCGGATCGATACCATGGCATCTTCAATTGATCGGCAACGCACTATCCGACGGCAGGGGCGAACCGTCAGGTGCCCTCTGCCCCGATCATTTTCTCCAGCAGGCGCTTATAGCAGACGTAGTTCTCAAACGGAATGTCGGCGCGCACGCGGCCGTCGAGCATGGGGATGTATCCGCCCTCGGCCAGAAGCGGCGGCACCTTGGACTCGACTTCGCGCCGGATGGCGTCCCTGTCC
>Ga0209254_10005894_pt1 | contig 11273 bp, 10 predicted proteins | sample FrelakmetDIP11DI_FD_187148 | JGI IMG/M metagenome (GOLD analysis project Ga0209254, IMG submission 187148) | Freshwater lake sediment microbial communities from the University of Notre Dame, USA, for methane emissions studies - DIP11 DI (SPAdes)... | ecosystem: Environmental > Aquatic >... | reverse complement strand
TCTCCGTTCATCGGCCCGCTGCATCGCGGTTCTGCAAATCCAATCACGGCCGCTCCCGTCCTTGCGCGGGATCGTGCATGCGGCGATGGTCATCGACGACGCCTTGCTGTGCAACCTCACCGGCCCGCAGTTGCACCGGGTGCTCGCCGCAAAGGTCCTTGGCGCACTGCACCTCGACGCGCTCACGGAGGGTGTGCCCCTCGACTTCTTTGTCCTCTATTCCTCGGCTACCACGCTGTTCGGTAACCCTGGGCAGGGAAACTACGTGGCCGCCAACATGACCCTCGAGGGGCTGGCGGTGGATCGCCGCGCGCGGGGGGAGCCGGCCACCTGCGTGGGTTGGGGGCCGATCGAGGACGTCGGCTACCTGGCCCGCAATCCGGAGGTGAAGCAGGCCCTGGTCTCGCGTATGGGGGGCAAAGCCCTGCGAGCGGACGAGGCGCTGGCGATCTTGGAGGAGATGCTGGTTTGCGGGACTTCGAATCTGGCGGTCCTCGATCTGGCGTGGGGTGCGATAGAGCGGTTCTTGCCCGCAGCCGCCGCCCCGAAGTTTTCAGAGCTCGCGGCCCTCGGGCAGGACGCAACGCCAGGCGTCGACGGCGGGGACGACCTGCGCCGCCAGCTCGATGGCCTGGGGGTCGACGAGCTGCGCGGCGCGGTGATCGGTATCCTGAAGCAGGAGCTGGGCGAGATCCTCCGGCTGACGCCGGACGAGCTGGATATTGGCCGTTCGGTCTATGACATGGGCATGGATTCCCTGATGGGTGCCGAGCTCGTGACGGCCTTGGACGCCCGTTTGGGCATCGCACTGCCGCTGATGGCCCTGAGTGAAGGGCCGACCATTGCGCGTCTTGCCGAGCGCATCGTCCACATGCTGCGGCCGTCGTCTTCGATCCAGGGTGAGATGTGGGAACCGATGGAGCCTATGCGGCAGCTGCAGGAAATCGCAAAGCAGCACGGCGAAGAGCTGGATCCAGGGCTCGTCGAGGCGCTGTCCGAGGGCCTGAGCTCCGGCCCCGCGAAGGCGGATTCATCCGTCACTCGGGGTAATGGCTGATGTCCTGGTCCAGGAAAGGGTTCCGGGGGATCGCCGGCCCGGTCAAAGACCGTCTGATCCAGCAGGCGCTGGAGCGGCGGGCGCGGCTTGCCGAGCGCGACCTCAATCAGGTCCAGGACCCCGACGCCCTACGGCCGGGCACCCTGCCCGACGTCGCAGCCATCCCCGATGAGTGGTGCCGCTTCGACCAGCACCCCGGCTACCGGCAATTGCGCATCGTCAGCGAAGGGGCCGCCGCACTCGGAATCCCAAATCCGTATTTCCGCGTGCACGAGGGCGTGGGCGGGAACACGACGGTCATCGGCGGGCAGTCTTTCGTCAACTACTCGAGCTACAACTACCTGGGACTCTCCGGGCACCCGCAGGTCAACGCGGCCGCCAAGGCGGCGATCGATGCGTATGGGACCTCGGTCTCGGCCAGCCGCCTGGTTTCCGGAGAGCGCACCATCCACCGTGCCCTGGAGCAGGAGCTGGCGCGGGTGTATGGCGTCGAAGATTGCGTGGTCTTCGTCAGCGGGCACGCCACCAACGTCACCTCCATCGCTGCCCTGTGCGGGCCCGGGGATCTGGTCTTGCACGACGCGCTGATCCATAACAGTGCGCTGCAGGGCATCGCGCTGTCCGGGGCGAAGCGCGTGGGGTTTCCCCACAACGATTGGGCGGCCCTGGATGTCATTCTCAGTGAGACGCGCCGCCGGTATCACCGCGTGCTGATCGTCCTGGAGGGGATCTACGGCATGGATGGGGATTTCCCGGATCTGCCGAAATTCGTTGATGTCAAGCGCAGGCACAGGGCGCTCCTGATGGTCGACGAGGCCCATTCCCTGGGCGTGATGGGCGCTCGGGGCCTGGGTATTGCCGAGCACTTCGGCCTGGATGCGCGCGAGGTCGACATCTGGATGGGGACGCTCAGCAAGGCGCTCGCGAGTTGCGGGGGCTACATCGCCGGGGAGCGGGCCCTGGTCGATCTGCTCAAGTGCACGGCGGCCGGTTTTGTTTATAGTGTCGGCATGGCGCCGCCCCTGGCGGCTGCGGCGCTGGCGTCCCTCGCCATCCTTCGAGCCGAGCCGGAGCGTGTCGCCCGACTGCACCAGCGGGCGCAACTGTTCTGTGGGCTTGCACGCGAGCGCGGGGTCGACGTTGGCCTGAGCCAGGGGCTCTCCATTGTGCCTGCCATTGCGGGGAGTTCCGCCAAAGCGGGGCGCTTGTCCGAGACCTTGTTCCAACAGGGTATCAACGTACAGCCGATCCTCTACCCGGCGGTCACGGAGCGGGCGGCCCGGCTGCGGTTCTTCCTGAGTTGCGAGCACACGCCCGACCAGATACATGCCACGGTCGAGGCCTTGGCCGAAGCGCTGCGTCGGCTTTGAGCGCGGGCACGCGTCCACCCGTTCGGGTTCTGTTCTGTGGCTGCGAGGGGCTCTATTCCGCCTCGGTGCTACGCCAGCTCCTGGCCTGTGGAGACGTCGAGGTGGTTGGCGTTGTCCTCTCAACCCGGCTGCTGAAGGCCCGTTACGGTTTTCTGCGCGGGGCCTGGCACCATATACGCCAGAGCGGCCTCGCCTACGCCCTTTATCTTTGGGTTGCGACGACCTGGACCGAGGCCCTGTCCGGCTGCGCTATGCGGTGCCTGATCCGCCGTCGCACCATCCCGAGTTTGGCAACCCGAAATGTCAATGGCGCGACGGGCCTGGCCTTCGTTGCCGCCGCGCGACCGGACGTGCTGATCTCGGCCTTCTTCAACCAGCGCATCGGCGACGACCTGCTCCAGGTGCCAAGTATCGCGGCCATGAATGTCCACCCGTCCCTGCTCCCCGAGTTCAAGGGGGTCGATCCGGTCTTCTATGCCCGGCTGCAGGGTGCTCCGCGGTTAGGGGTCACGGTGCATCACCTTGAAAGGGATCTGGATGCGGGTAGGATTCTGGTCCAGCAGGGCATGGCCGTCTCGGCAGGCGAGAGCGTGTTTCGGACGACCGCGCGGCTCTTCGCCCTGGGTGGCTGCCTCCTCGCGTCCCGGCTCGCGCTCCCTTTGACCCGCCAGTCGGGATCTCCGCAGCCAGGGCAGGGTAGCTATGACAGTTGGCCGAGTGTCGCCGAGGTGGCTCGGCTGCGCCGGCGTGGTATTGCACTGGTGCGGGCCTGCGATCTGGCCTGGGCACGGCGGCTCGGAGCAGACCAGGGTGCCGATATCGAGTCACCATAGGAGCGGGACTGTTGATCCGACGATCGGTATCAGGTTGCCCATGAGCCCCAAGAATCACCGACAAACAGTGGCTCGGACCCCGTGGTGCGTTCACTCCACGGGCGCCCATCCGTGTTGTCCTGAGGCGTTGTGGCGGTATCTCGGGCGGAGCGAGATCCTGCTTGTCTATCACCCTGTGACCTGTGGTCTGGTCACGGCTCACGGGGCCGCCCGATGGTCGATGCGCGGCGTGGCCCCTGTCCTCAGGTCGCCAAACACAATCGAGCCTACCTCCTAACCCTCCCCCCATGAAACATCCGCCTGCTCTGCCCTCGCTCCACCGGACCAACCTGAGGCACCTGCTGCACTTGCGAGTCGTCGCGCTGGCCGGCCAGGCCCTTGCCTATGTGATCGTTGCGGCCGACCTGCATTTTGCCCTGCCCGTCCTGCCGCTCTCGGTCCTGGGCGCCGCCGTGCTCCTGTACACCCTGTACGCCCTGAACTGGCTCCCGAAGCGCTCCGGCGTGGGGGAGATGGCCATCCTCGCCGAGACGGGTGTCGATCTAATCACCCTCACCACCGCGCTGTACTTGACCGGAGGTTCCAGCAATCCATTGGTCTCGCTGCTGCTGCTCCCGGTGACCGTGGCCACCGCGACCCTGCGTCCGGCGCTGAGTTGGTCGGTGGCGGCGACAGCGGCGGGTTGCTACACGTTCCTGATGTTCCTGCACCGGCCCTTTGCCATGGAGCATCACAGCCCCGGTGCATTCGAGCTGCACATCTGGGGCATGTGGTACGGGTTTCTGTTGAGCGCGCTCCTGGTTGCCCTGTTCGTCGCACGCATCGGCACCACGCTGCGGCAACACGACGAGGCCCTCGCCAAGGCGCGCGAGGAGTCCCTGCGAAACGAGCAATGGCTCGCTCTCGGCACGCTTGCCGCCGGTACTGCCCATGAGCTCGGTACGCCGTTATCGACCATGGCCGTCATCTCGGCGGACTTGGCCGACGAATACCAAACCGAACCTGAGCTTGCGGGCCGCTTGAGGGTGCTCAGGTCCCAGGTCGAGCGCTGCAAAGGGATCCTATCGCGGATGGCGATGGATGCTGGCGAGGTGCGGGCCGATGCAGGCCGGGTCATGGCCCTCGATGCCTACCTGACGGAGCTGCTGGACGACTGGCGCTCGCTGCGACCCGGGGCACTGGTCAACGCCCGGTGGAACGGGACCAGCCCGACACCGCGGATCGTCGCGGACCGCGGGCTGACCCAGGCGATCCATAACATCCTGAACAACGCCGCCGACGCCTCTCCGGAATTGGTTGAGGTCGAGGCCAGATGGGACCCGACGCGCCTCGACATCGAGGTACGCGATCAGGGTGAGGGTCTTGCAGACACCGTTCGCGACCGTATTGGCGAACCCCTGGTCTCGGACAAGACGGACCGGGGCGGGATGGGCCTGGGGCTGTTCCTCGCCCGAACCGTGATCGAGCGCCTCGGGGGGCAGGTCGAGCTGTGCCCCCGTCAACCCTGCGGCGTGCGGGCCCGCGTCAGCCTCCCGCTCGCGCCGCTGCTCGCCACGGGGCGGTCATGACGGGGGGCCCATCACACCTGCTCCTGGTCGACGACGATCCGGTGTTCTGCGACGTCCTCCGACGCTCGCTGGAGCGGCGCGGCATGGAGGTCGAGGTCGCCCACGACGTGCACGACGCCGAGCGCCGGGCCAAGGCGCGGCCGCCTCGGTACGTCACGCTGGACCTGCGCATGCCGGGGCCTTCCGGGCTGGTCCTGATCGAGCGGCTGCGCGCGCTCAACCCCGCGGTGCGGATCGTCATGCTGACCGGCTACGCGAGCATCGCCACCGCGGTGGAGGCCATCAAACTGGGCGCGATCCAGTACCTGACGAAACCGACGGATGCGGTGCAGATCCTGGAGGCACTGCACCAGGACGAGGGTAATCCGCAGGTCGAGGTTGCCGAACAGCCGCTGTCGGTGAACCGGCTCGAGTGGGAGCACATCCAGAAGGTGCTCGCCGAGTGCGACGGCAACATCTCGGCCGCTGCGCGGGCGCTCGGGATGCACAGGCGCACCCTACAGCGAAAGCTGGGCAAACGCCCCGTCCGGAGCTGACGGCGGCGGCCTGGGCCGCTCAACGACCGCCAGGCCGGCCGGCGTCCAGCTGGGGAAGGAGCTGCGCGGTCACGTCATCGAAGCGCAGGATCTGCGTCCCGCGGTGATCGCTCATGAATTCCTCGGCGTCTGCGGCGCTGGCGAGCGGCACCAGCTCGTGGCCCATCGGACCCAGCACGTCGGACCCGATCACGAACCAGGCCTGGCGCGGATCGATGCGCGTGAGGCCGTAGTACTCGGTCACGACCAGTGCGGCGATGTCGTCCCGGCTCCGACCCGGCGCGTACTTGGCCAGGTCGAGAAGATACTTGAAGAGGTCCTTCGCACCGTCGAAGTGCTCGGCCTTGCCGTCCCGGAAGACCAGCGTCGCGACCCATTCCGGGTACTTTGCGACGAACATCCCGCAGACCGGGCAGACGTCGGTGGCTTGCGGACGGGGCACATCCACCGCCTGGGTGCCAAGCGGCAGACCCGCGAGGACCGCCAGTATTGCGATGCCCATTCGCAGGCCTCCCCAACGGGGGCAGGCCCGCGTGCTCACTCGCACCGCCTCAGCCCTCAACGGCGCGCGGCGATGATGATGCGGCACGCGACGCGTCACTGGATGTCGGCCGCGAAGGCCGCGCCCGCTTCTCCGGGCGGGGAAGGTACAGGCTCCAATGCCAGAGTGTGACACCGATGAGGGCCATGCCCGTCCAGGTGTGCAGCGGCATATAGCGGCGCCGCGAACGTTGCATACCGGTCCACACCAAGACCCCCAGCGCCACCAGTACACCGGCCTTGGCGAGGGTGCGCTGGGTCTTGATGTCGACCAACGGGCCCACGTCGCTCCGTGCCCTGTCGGCTGGGTGCCTGTGCGCCGGGAGCCTGTGCTGATCGTCGAGAGGCATGGTTTCTACTCCTGTTGTTCTTCGCGGTGCATTGCGGCTGGCTGGCCCGTCGGGCGCGCCGGATGTGAGCTGCGACGTGCCATCGGTGAGTTGGGCGAGTCACCAGTTCCCCAGCTTGCGCATGACGTTGAAATAGCTGATGCCTTGGTAGAGGGTACTGGTCCCCATGACGATGACGACGGCCGCCGCGGCCTTGAGCAGATGCCCCCGCACCTTGCCCCCGAGCCGCCCGAAGATCAGGGTGACAAACAGCATGGCGGGCAGGGTTCCAAGCCCAAAGGCCAGCATCAGCAGGCCACCCTCCAGCGCAGTGGCTGCTGTGGTCGCCTTGACGGCCATCGCGAGCGTCAGGGCGCAGGGCATCATCCCGTTGACCAGGCCGCCCAAGGCGGCGCCGCCCACCGTGCCGGCCTTGGCCGCGCTCGCGAAGCCCTGCCGCAGCCAACGCACGGGGGCGAAGCCCACCGCCAGCCGGGTGCGCATCAGACCCATGGTCTCCAGCCCGAGAAGGATCACCAGCACGCCCGCCACGATCTGCAGCAGCCCCTGGAGCTTGCCGAGCAGTCCGGTGGAGACCAGGGCGACACCCGCCAGGGCGGCGATGGTCCCGACCAGGGTGTAGACGCCGATGCGTGCCCCATGGTAAGCGACGTAGGGCATGGGGCCGATCCCGCCCTGGGAGGCCTTGATGAAGAAGCCGGAGACCAGGGCGCCGCACATGCCGACGCAGTGCCCGCTGCCGAGGATGCCGCTGATAAAGGCCAGGGAGTAATCGAGCCCGCCGCTCACAGGTCACCCCGGTTGAGACGCAGCGAGTTGCTCACCACCGACACAGAGCTCATGGCCATGGCCGCCGAGGCGAACATGGGATTCAGGCGCCCGGAGGCCGCGATGGGGATGGCCAGGGCGTTGTAGCCAAAGGCCCAGAAAAGGTTCTGATGGATCACGGACATGGTGCGCCGCGACAGGGCGATGGTCTGGGCCACCCGCCCGATATCGCCGCTGGCGATGGTCAGGTGCGCGGCCTCCATCGCCACCTCGGTGCCGCCCCCGACCGCGAAGCCCACATCGGCCGCGGCGAGTGCCGGGGCGTCGTTCACCCCGTCCCCAATCATCCCGACACGCAGGCCCTGGGCCCTGAGCCTGTCGATGACTGCCAGCTTGTCTGCCGGTCCGGCCCCGGCGATGACCTCGTCGATGCCGACCTCGGCGGCGACGTGCTCGGCAGCCGCTTGGATGTCGCCGGTCACCAACAGGGTGCGGACCCCGAGTTGGTGCAGGCGCGCCACAGCCGCACGGGCGCCGGGGCGGGGTCGGTCCGCCACGCCGAACAGGGCCACGGCGGCTCCGTCCAACGCCATGAGCACGGGGGTCTTGCCCTGGGCGGCGAGCCGCTCGGCACGCCCCTCCAGGCGACCAGTACCCACGCCGTGCTCCTCCAGGTAGTCGCGGTTGCCGAGCAGGACCCGTTGTGCGCCCACCCGAGCCTGGACCCCCCGTCCGGGACGGGCCTGGAACTCATTGGCCTCAAGCCCGCGCAGGCCCTGCTCCCGCGCCTCGGCGGCAATCGCCCGGCCGAGAAAGTGCTCGGAGCCCGATTCGACGGCCAGGGCCCGCTCGAGGAGGAAGGTGTCGGTCCACTTGGACAGGTTGATCAGGTCGGTCACGCGGGGGCGGCCTTCCGTCAGGGTCCCCGTCTTGTCGAACACCACCACGTCGAGCCGGGCCGCCAGCTCGAGGGCCTCGCCGTTGCGGACGTAGATCCCGTGGCGCGCGGCACGCCCCGTCGCGACCATGATGGCCACTGGGGTCGCGAGCCCCAGCGAGCACGGGCAGGCGATCAACAGAACGGCGATGGCATTGGACATGGCTGCGGTCAGCCGCGCGCCGCGCCCGATCCAGGCGAGGAAGGTGGCCCCGGCGACGGCCATGACGCCCGGTACGAATACGGCCGAGACCCGATCCACCAGCTTCTGGACCGGCAGCTTGCCGGCCTGTGCCTCGTCCACCATGCGGACGATGCCGGCGAGGACCGTATCCGCGCCGATGGCCGTGACCTGGACCCGCAGCAGGCCCAAGCCGTTCATGCACCCGCCAACCACCCGGTCACCCGCGGCCTTGGTTACCGGCATGCTCTCCCCGGTCACCATGGACTCATCCACATCGGAGGTACCGCCGGTCACCAGACCGTCGGTGGGGATGCGGTCGCCTGGCCTAACCAGCAACAGGTCGCCGACCCGCAGGGAATCCACCGACACCTGCCGTTCGCCCACCCCGTCCAGCAGGGTGGCGGTCTGCGGCTGGAGCTCCACCAGGCGGCGGATGGCCTCGCTGGCCTTGCCCTTGGCCCGCTCCTCAAGGTAGCGGCCGAGCAGAACGAAGGTCACGATCCCCGCGGCTGCCTCGAAATAGACGTGCCGGCTGCGCCACCAGAGCGTGGTCACGCTGTAGGCGTAGGCCGAGCCGGCCCCTAGGGCGATCAGGGTGTCCATGTTCGACGCGCGCCGGCGGGCGAGCCGCCAGGCCTTGTCGAAGAAGGGCCAGCCCGCCCAGAAGACCACGGGTGTGGCCAGGCCCCACTCCAGCAGCCGCAGCAGCCGGGAGCGGTGCATGGCCATGCCCAGGGTCATGACCGGAACCGTCAGCAGGCCCGCAACCAGGGCCCGTTGCCCCGCCTTTCGCACCCGCTCCCGCTCGGAGGCGATGAGGGCCTGGCGCTGGGTCAGGTTGTCCATCGGCCGGGCGCGGTAGCCCAGACGCGCCACGCGCAGCGCGATCTCGTCCTGGGACAGCCTGCCACGGATCATGGCCGAGCCGGAGCCGAAGCTGACGGAGGCCTCCGAGACCCGCGGGTCGCGCTGCAGGTCCATCTGGATCAGCAGGGCGCAGGAGGCGCAGGTCATGCCTTCGATGGCCAGATAAGACACCCGCAGCGACGCCGGACAGGATCCCGCGGGACAGGTCTCACCGGCGTGCGCAGCGGACGGTGCCGCCAGGGTCCGACCGCCTGTGGCGCCTGGCTTTGGGGCCAGGTTGCCGAGAACCCGGTCCAGCAACGTCAGCAGCGATGCGGCGGTGATGCGGGCGGGGTCGTAATAGACCGCCACGGACCCGATCTCAGGCACCGCGCGCACCCGCGCGATGCTGGGATGCTTGGTGAGCAGGATTTCCAGCAGATACGCCCGTTCCTGGTCCTTCAGGACGACGGGCGTATAGACCCGGAGGCGCCGGCGCAGGGCATGCACCACCCGATAGTGGTCGCCCAGCATGCCCGCCACCATCGCTCCCGTCGCCGCGTCCATGGGCTCAGCGTCCGCGCTGGCGCGCTCGGACCATGAGGTAGGTTAGATAAAAGACGGCTAGCCATTCGTAGCGGAACCGGAACGGGGCCCGCAGCCACTGCTGCGTAATCCGATCCCAATGGACCCTGATCAGATACAGGACCAGTACGTCCGTCATAAACTCGTGGAACACCTTCCCCGGGTCCTGCAGGACCGCCGGCACTTTCTTGAACCGGGTCAGGGAGAGCTGCTGCAGCGCCGCGGTGGTCTGGCGCATCTCCTGCGCCTTTTCGCGCGCCCAGCGTACAGGTCCCAGATTCATGGCCCAAGCCTTCACGCCGGACGGAGGGGTCTGGTCCGCCTGGCGTGCCACGCAATGCTCACACCCCGGCTGCAACCCCTCTGCCTCCACGGTGGCCAGTCCCCGACCCAGGGCTCGGGCGACCCGCGGCACATCGCAGACGGACGGGTGGAAGCGGATCGCCAGCTTGTCGTAAGCCGGGTGAAAGGTCACCCGATAAACCCCGTCCAGCGCCTCCAGCCGCCGTTGAATCGCCGCTGCAGCGGCGCCGGTGCACAATCCCTGGGGGAGATCGAAACGCAGGTAGCCTTCGGTGCGATGCCGCAGGACCACCTGGCTCATGAGACTGCTGCTTATCGTCATAGGGTCACCGACTCGCCGGACCGGGGCGACGCCCCTGAGCGTCCAATGCTCAAGCGGGACCAGGCCCCGCCGGGCCGCCCTCCGCGCGTTCCTTGGCCTCCTCCATCAGGTCCTCGAGGGTCTCACGCGTATTCATCATGTAGTCCTTGCCCATCTCGGAGGCGCGCATCGCTGCGTCGACGATCTCCTTGCGGTATTTGTACGCGAAGTAGCCGGCGGTGGCGCCCAAGGCGAACATCACGAGCGGATGGGTCAACAGGCGTCCCAGCGCGCCCCGTCCCGGGGCGCTGGAAGCGACGATCATCGCCCCGGTCGCCAGGTGGGGACCCAGGCCTTGTCCGCCATGCAATCCGGCGCCGTGATTTGAATGGTCGTGTGCCATGGCAGCGTTCCTCGTCGTTAGGGTGTGGATACCGTGAAGTCCGTACTCAACCCCTGGAGGGGGCAGCCACGGGCTTGGTTGTGGCGTCGATATCGTGAAGCATCTGGAAAATCCCGAGGCATCCGTCGCAACAGAAGGCGTATTGCCTCGCAGGCGTCTCCAAGACCCAGGGTGCCCCTTCGATGGGCAGGCCGCACAGGTCGCAGGGCTTCGGCTCCTCGACTGCCGAGCATCCGCTCACAGCGATGGCTCTTTCAGCAGCGCGGTGGCGACGGCCTCGAACGCGTCCGGGCTTGCCTCGCCCAGGATCTTGTTGCGCACCCGCCCTTGGCGGTCGACGAAATAGGTCAGGGGCAGACCCAACACCCCGTACTGACCCGATACCGCTGCGTCCTGGTCCAGGGCGACCTCATAGGAGATCCCCAGGCCACGTGCGAAGCGCTCAGCCACTTCGCGGGACTGTCCAACATTCAGGGCCAACACCACAAGGCCGGCTTCGCGCTGACGCTGATAGACGGTCTCGATGGCGCGCATCTCGTCCTTGCAAAAGGGGCACCAGTCGGCCCAGAAGCGAAGGGCCACGACCCGCCCGCTGTAGTCGCCCGGGAAGCTTGCCCGGCTGCCGTCCAGGCGCTCGACCGGAAAGGCAGGGGCGGCCGTGCCGGCCTCCGGTTGGTTGGGCTGAGGCCCAC
>Ga0209254_10005893_pt1 | contig 11274 bp, 9 predicted proteins | sample FrelakmetDIP11DI_FD_187148 | JGI IMG/M metagenome (GOLD analysis project Ga0209254, IMG submission 187148) | Freshwater lake sediment microbial communities from the University of Notre Dame, USA, for methane emissions studies - DIP11 DI (SPAdes)... | ecosystem: Environmental > Aquatic >... | reverse complement strand
CGATGTAGTAGCCGGTGGCGTCGCCGGCGACGGCGGCGATCCAGAGAATGACGTTCAGCAGTACGATATCCATCTGTCCGCGCGCGGCAAACAGGCCCGCCGTGACCAGGAGTGAATCCCCTGGTAGAAAGAATCCTATCAGCAGGCCCGTTTCGGCATAGATGATGATGAAGAGGCCGATGTAGCCCCCCCAGATGACGATCTCTTCAAGCGAAGGAAGTTGTTCGAGCACGGGACCCCGTCAATGAAAGAATTCCTGACAAGATACGACCTTTCGCGCAAAGAGACAACTGGAAAGTGCCCTGGCGCACGAGCGTTGCCGTACAAGTGCCCCGCTGTGCGAGCCGTACTCCGGTTGCGAGTCTCGTCCCGCCATCGTATCTTGCCACACACGAATCTTTCCCATCCGGAACGTTCATGACTGACCCCGGCCCCTTTGCTCCCCCCCGGACGCAACTTGTCGTCCACCCTGCTTTCACATCCCGCGTCAAGGCGATCACCGGCCTCGTGCCGCGGCGGCCGGCATGACGGCATTCGACCGCACGCTGCTCTCCCGTTCGGTGCAGTTTCTCAAGGGCGTGGGACCCAGAAAGGCTGAGGCGCTGAAGAAGCTGGGGGTCACCACCGTGGGTGACCTGCTTCTCTATGTGCCCCGGAGGTATCTGGATCGCACGTCCATGGTCACCATCGCGCAACTCCATTCGCGTCTGGAATTACCTCCGTCTCCAGGTGAGCTGGAGATCCGGCGCGAGGTGACGGTGGTGGGGGAGGTACGGTCGTTCCGGGTGATGGGGATCGGCCGCAGGGCCCGTCTTATGCTCGTGCTGGCGGATGAGACCGGATCGATGCAATGTCTCTGGTTCGGCGGCGTCCAGTACTGGAAGACCCGCTTTCATGTGGGAGATACGCTGGCCGTGTCGGGACAGCCCACCGCATACGGCAGCATCGTCCAGATTATTCACCCCGAGGTGGACTGGCTGGCGTCCGAGGAAGAGGGAGAAGCGCTCAGCAGGGACACACTGCGCACACTGCACACCGGGGGATTGATACCCCTGTATCCGTCCTCGCAGGAGTTGTCGCGGTTGGGACTTGACAGCGGCGGGTTCCGCCGCCTGCTGGCTTCCGTGCTGCGCGAACACGCCGACCGGATCATCGATCCTCTTCCCGTGGAACTGCAGAAGGCGTACAACTTCCTGCCGCTTGCCACCGCAATGCGGGTTGCACATTTTCCCGTCACCGCCGCGGATATTCCCGAGGGGCTGCGCCGGTTGAAGTACGGTGAGCTGTTTGAATTCCAGGTGAAACTTGCGCTGAGGCGACAGTTGCAGCAACAGGAGTCGCGCGGCATATCCTTCAACGTACAGAGCCGGCTGGCGCGTCAGCTCGTCGACGCTCTCCCGTATGCGCTCACGCGCGCGCAAACACGCGTCGTGAAAGAAATTCTGAACGACATGAGCGCCGGGAAACCGATGAACCGTCTGTTGCAGGGAGACGTGGGAAGCGGCAAGACCGTTGTGGCGGTGATTGCGATGCTGGTGGCGGTGGAAAACGGATATCAGGCGGCATTTCTGGCGCCCACAGAAATTCTGGCCGAACAGCATTTCCGGACTATCGCGGCATTACTGGGCCCGGTACCGGTGTCGCACCGCCTGCTTGTGGGTGCTCAGAAATCCAGGCTCCGGCGCGACGTGCTCGAGGATATCCGGCAGGGCACCGCGCAGATTGTCGTGGGCACGCACGCATTGCTTGAGGAAGAGGTGGTCTTTTCGCGTCTGGGGCTGCTGGTGATCGATGAGCAGCACCGGTTCGGCGTGATGCAGCGCGCGCAGCTGCGTGCGAAGGGCGAGAGCCCGGATGTGCTCGTGATGACGGCGACACCCATCCCGCGGACCCTTTCGCTCACCCTCTACGGCGATCTCGACGTCTCGGTGATCGATGAGCTCCCGGGCGGACGGCGTCCTATCACGACACTGATCAGGTATGAGGATCAGAAAGAGTCCGTGTACGCCTTTGTCCGCGCGCAGGTGGCTGCAGGGCGGCAGGTGTACTTTGTGTATCCGCTTATCGAAGAGTCGGAGAAACTGACGCTCAAGGCCGCCACCGTGCACTTCGAGCAGCTGCAGGGCACGGTCTTTCCCTCACTCCGCCTGGGGTTGCTGCACGGCCGGATGACCGGGGAAGAGAAGGAAGACGTCATGCGGAGGTTCAAGGAGCGCGAACTGGATATCCTGGTGGCGATGTCGCAGCCGGCTCTCAACCAATATCTTAAGCGCCTCAAACCGGGCGGCACGCTCATTTTTGACCCTGAGTATGTCACCCAGCCAGACAGGCAGGATATTCAGATGATTTCGATCCCGGCGACCAAGGTGGCAGGAGATCTGGGCAATAAACTTGTTGCCAATATGTATGTGTTGGGATTTCTGCAGGAGTTCACTGATTTGGTTACCAGCGAGGCTCTGAGCGATATTATCAGCAAGAATGTGCCGGTGAAATATATAGAACTTAATAAAAAGGCGGCTTCGAGCGGGATTGCGTTAGCAAAGGAAATGAATGCGAAATTGGAGGTTTAGGTTATGCGGCTGTTAGAATTTCAGGCGAAACAACTTTTTGGGGAGTACGGCATTCCCATTCCTCGGGGTATTCTCATCACATCGGTAGATGATGCCTCCAGGGCGGAGGCTCCCGCGGTTTTGAAAGCACAGGTAATTGTTGGGGGGCGCGGAAAGGCTGGCGGCATCCGGTTGGTGCGCACTGCTGAAGAGGTGATAAACGGCGTACAGGACCTGCTGCAGATGAGCATTAAAGGGTATCCCATCAGTGCCCTGCTGGCTGAAGAGCCAATTCAGATCAAGCACGAATATTACCTTTCCGTCCTTTATGACAAAAAGACAAATGCTCCCATGATCATGGCGAGCGCAGCCGGTGGCGTGGATATCGAGCAGGTCTCCCGAGAGAATCCGGAAAAAATTATCCGGAGCAACATCGATTCATTTATTGGCTTGCAAAAATATACACCCCGTTATATGGCTGCAAAGCTTGGTATTGGAGATATGGATGGATTTATCGACATTGTTGGGAAACTCTATGACATCCTGTTGGAATGCGACGCAACACTGGTGGAGATCAATCCATTAGTTGAAACCGAACATGGACTGTTGGCTCTTGACGCAAAAATTGTTCTCGATGATAGGGCTGAATTCCGCCATGAAGAGCGGTTTGCGAGAATTCGTCAAGAACAGCGTGATCTAAATAAAAAACCAAAAACTGAGGCAGAACGCCTGGCAAACGAGCGCAATATTACCTACGTCCCACTGGAGGGTAATATCGCTATGATTGCAGATGGAGCCGGGACCGGGATGCTGACCCTGGACCTGATCCAGGATGAGGGAGGGGGAGCCGCTAACTTTTGCGAAATGGGCGGCCTGGCCAATACCCAGATCATGTTTGATGCGATGGAGGTTGTCCTGGCGAACCCCAAGGCAAAGGTGCTGCTGATCACCCTGATTGGCGGGCTAACCCGAATGGATGAAATTGCTGAGGGTATTGCCCAGTACATCCGGGTCCATGGCAGAATGGTGCCGATGGTAGTGCGAATGTGCGGCACCCAGGAGGAAGTAGGCCGGGCGACGCTCCATGATATTGGAATTGAACCTTTCGAAGATCTGGTGAAGACTGTACAGGCTGCAGTCTCTCTTGCAAGGACGGTATAACGATGGCTATTTTGATCGATAAAAGTACCAGGGTCTTGATCCAGGGTATCACCGGCAATGTGGGTAATTTTCAAACCAAAGTGATGAAGGATTATGGCACGCAAATTGTCGCCGGCATCACCCCGGGTAAAGGCGGGACAACCACACACGGTATCCCGGTCTATAATTTTGTGGCGGAAGCAGTCGCTGACCATAAAATTGACGCAGCATTTGGTTTTGTTCCTGGCCGTTTTACAAAAGATGCTGCTTTCGAAGTACTGGAAGCCGGCATTCCCTTCGTGGTCATCACAACCGAGAGTGTCCCCAGCAAGGATATGATCCAGATTATACATTTCGCCGCCCAAAAAGGCGCCCGTGTCATTGGACCAGATACGGCCGGCGTGATTTCTCCGGGAAAGAGCAAACTGGGTGTCCATCCAAACAGGATGTTCATGGAAGGAAATGTGGGGGTCATCTCGAAAAGCGGCGCCCTGTCCTATGAGGTTGGCAAGAATTTGACTGAAAATGGAGTCGGTCAGTCAACGGTCGTGGGGATTGGTGGGGGACCGTTCTGGGGATTAACACAGACTGCGGTTCTTAAAATGTTTGAGGAGGACCCGGAGACAAAAGCTGTGGTTATGCTGGGTGAAGTAGGCGGGACAATGGAATTGGAAGCCGCCGAGTATATTAAACACCATGTGACCAAGCCAGTTGTCGCTTTAATCGTCGGCAGGCATGCCCCTGAAGGAGCCCAAATGGGCCACGCCGGAGCGATTATCGAGGGCAATGTTGGCACAGCAGCCAGCAAGATAAGAGCGCTGGAGGAAGCTGGAGTAAGGATTGCTTACCGGCCGGCCGAAATTCCACAAATTATCAAGTCACTTGGGGTGCTTTAATGAAGAAGTATCTTGTATTCGTCGATGAGAAAATCTGTAAGGGTTGTGGTTTGTGTGTTTTTTACTGTCCCAAAGACGTCTTAAAACTGGCAGATAAAATGAACCAGAAAGGCTACAACATAGCCGAAGTAATAAAACTGGAGAATTGTATAGGCTGCCGTCTGTGTGATATCGCATGTCCTGATTTTGCTATTTATGTACAGGAGGATAAATAGAACAATCTTAATCCGGTGGACAAATTTTCGTGAATCATATTACGGGGAACATCTTCCGGTGTTAGAGCAAATGATACCCAATACCATAATTTTCTGGAAATATTGTTGGATTTATCAATTCGTGGGGAAAAATTGGCATAAGAAAAGTTCGAATAACAATCTAAGATCCTGTCATTCAACAGGAAAAAAGAGCCTCTCTAGCTCCAAGGAATTTATAAAACATTACCGGACAAACAAATGAATGGATGGGATTTGAGAAAATGGAGAAAGGGTAACAATGCCATTGATAGATTGGTTTAAACGAATCGCCTATGTGAGCGATTTTGAAGATAAAGAAATCGGTGATGAGCTGCTAAATACAATTGTAAGTGCAGCGATGCCAGCACCATCCACGGCAGATGTTCAGCCCTGGGAAATTATCGCTGTTCGGTCCAGGGAGCAAAAGCAAGCGATCGCAGCAGCCATGCTGGATTCACACCTGCGCATGAATACTGGCGGAGAAATAAGACGCCATTGGCTGGTGGAAGCACCCCTGGTGCTGGTGGTCTGCCTCGATCATATCCGGGCTAAAGTAAGATTCGGAGAAAGAGGCGAGAAGGTTTTCGGCATCCAGGATACAGGTTTCTGCATCCAAAATATCCGCCTGGTGGGATTAGAGAATGGAATCCAGAGCTGCTTGATTCGCGAGTTTCACCCGGATAAAGTTGCTAAATTATTGGAACTGCCCGGCCATATTGAGCCTCTGATATTAATTGCTATGGGTTTCTCTACTATTGAACCTAAAGAGATGCCACACCTTGAACTGGAAGATTACCTGCACCATGAGAAGTGGTAATAGGGAAGGAGGAACAACATAGACGTTCTTGATGCTATTTACAAGCGGCGCAGCATCCGCTGTTATACAGATCAACCGGTGCCAGATGACCTGCTCTATCAAATTTTGGAGGCAGGAACCTTGGCGCCCAGTGCCGGCAATATGCAAGCCTGGGAATTTGTAATCATCAAAGATCCGGGTGCGCGGAGGAAACTGGTAGATACTACCGACGCTGGGAATACTGCCCGGGGGGGTGTTTACACCCAGGAGTGGATCATGCAGGCACCCGTGGTTTTGATTGTCTGTTATGACGTAAAAAGGATGACAGGACGTTATGGACAAAAAGGACGAAATTTATTAACCATCATGGATTGTATGTTGTGTGTTGAAAATATCGTCCTGGCTGCCACCCATTTTGGTCTGGGTACCTGTTGCGTGGTTGGGTTTGACCCTAAAAAATTGAAGGAGCAGCTGCCAATCCCCAAGGAAATTACCCCCCTGTTACTGGTCCCCTTAGGCTACCCTGCCCAGGGAGACCCTTCGCCGCCATTCCGCATTCCTGTGAAAGAATTGGTCCGAAAGGTTATGTAAATAATTATTATGCCAGGAAACTTGTCAGTAAACCAACGGGTATAGTCTTCCCGGAATCAATAGGTAAACCATATAAAAAATATAGGGAAGGGAATCCATGGAAACATTAATGAAAGTTGGAAAAATTCAAAATGAAGAGACGGAATTAATTGTTCTCGGTTTGCTGGAAGATCAGGTTAGCTTGGGAAATACTGCAACCGAAATCGATCAAGCGTTAGGCGGTCAGATTTCCCAGATCATCGCTGATGGAGATTTTAAGGGTAAGTCCAAGCATTTGTCCCTGTTGTACAGCGGTGGGAAGTTGGCTTCCAAAAGGATTTTGCTTGTGGGATTGGGGAAGGAAAGCAAGCTCAACCCTGAAAGCATCCGGGTAGCTGCGGGTACCGTTGCCAAACGGGTACTCGACCTGGGCGTTAAGAAATTTGCCATCGAAATATTTGGGGTTGACTGCGAGACCATCTCCCTGGCAGACGCAGTGCAGGCTGTGGTTGAAGGTACAGGGCTCGCATTATATGAATTCACCTCACTGAAATCAGAAATCGATGATAAGAAAAATAAGATCGATGAAATCACCATCGTAATATCCGACCAGGTTAAACTGAAAGAAGCTGAAGCCGGCCTGGCAGCTGGAAAGGCAATAGTAGCTGGTACCAGCCTTACCCGCGATTTGGTTAACTGGCCAGGAAACTATGCAACCCCCACCTTTTTAGCCCAGCAAGCCCAGAAACTGGCTGAAACCACCAACCTGGCATGCCAGGTTTTTGATGAAGCCGCAATGCTGGGTCTTGGCATGGGTGGCCTGCTTGGAGTTTCTGAGGGGAGTGATCAACCCGCCAGGTTTATTGTTTTGGAACACAATGCCAACAACCCTGACCTGGATACAATCGTCCTGGTTGGTAAAGGCGTTACCTTTGATTCGGGAGGTATTTCAATTAAGCCTGCCGATGATATGGATCGGATGCGCAGTGATATGGCAGGTGGTGCTGCAGTAATGGGTGCCATGCTGGCTGTATCCATGCTGGCATTGCCATTACATGTGGTTGCCCTTGTGCCAGCCACCGAAAATATGCCTGACGGAAGAGCATTAAAACCCGGAGATATTTTGAAGATGATGAATGGAAAAACGGTTGAGGTGATCAACACAGATGCGGAAGGCCGCCTTATCCTGGCAGATGCACTGTGCTTCGCAGCGCGCTACAATCCCAGGGCGGTAGTAGATATCGCCACACTAACCGGCGCCCGGACAGTCGCCTTGGGAGACCAGGCGATTGGCTTGTTCAGCAATAATGACGATCTCTTTCAGCGGTTTGATGCAGCAGGTCAAAAGACATGGGAGAGGGTTTGGCGGCTGCCCCTTTTTGACGAATACGCCGATAATCTAAAAAGCTTTGCCGCAGATATGAAACATGCAGGCGGAAAGGGCGGCGGCGCTTGTGTAGCAGCGGCCTTCTTAAATAAATTTGTCGCCTATCCCTGGGTGCATCTGGATGTTGCAGGTCTGGTCTCCAGCGAAACCGAGAAAGCCTACACACCTCGTTGGGCAACTGGTTTAGGTGCCCGGATTCTCACCCAGTTCCTTAGGGATTGGGCAGATAAATAGGCTGGTATTTCTTTGGACAAATTTCTAATAAATCCTGAAAAGGCAGTGATGATTTTTATTTAACCGTTATCTCCAGAGGCTGCACTGAAAATACACAAAGCCATCCAAAATATTATGAAAGTCGTGGATGAGATGGGCTCAGACTCTGTCCAATACGGAACGAGGGATTGGTTTGTTGAAAGCATCAATTTAATACATGAATAAATCTGGAGGAATAACAAGTGGCTTCAAATGGTGAAAAACTTAATCTATTGGTTGCAACCTACATGGAATCCGAACACATCGATAAGATACGCCAGGTGGATGACCGGTTGAATGTTATATATGAACCTTCTTTGCTGCCTGTCCCGCGCTTTGTCGGTGACCACCTCGGTCATCCCCTGACCCGTACCCCGGAACAGGAAGAATATTGGTTGAACTTATTAGCCAACGCGGATATCATGCTGGATTTTGATAAAACACACACGAAGGATATGCCCGAATTGGCCCCCCGGGTGCGTTGGATCCAGTCCACCAGTACGGGAATTGGTGAGTTTGTTCGTGATATGGAATATGAAAAGCGGATGCCGGACACTGTATTCACGGTTGCCGGGATTCACGACCGGCCGCTGGCAGAGTTTACAATCATGGCTTTACTCATGCATTATAAACTCGTCAATTTAATGATCAAACAGAAACAGGCAAGAATATTTGACCGCTTTACTGGAACAGATGCGGAAGGGCGCACTATGGCTATTCTGGGCCTGGGTAGAAATGGCACGGAGGTGGCAAAGATGGCACATGCCATCGGTATGCACGTGCTTGGATTGGATTTGCTCTCAAAATCCGAGGTGGTTGACAAATTTTACACGCGCCATGAGTTGGATGAAATGCTGGCCGAGGCGGAGGTACTGGTGGTAGCCATGCCGGGAACTCCCCTCACCAGGAATATGATTGGTGCACATGAGCTGGCTTTATTAAAACATGGCGCTTATCTGATTAACATTTCCCGCGGAAGCATCGTGGATGAAACAGCTTTAATAGATGCCCTCAAATCCGGACACTTAAGCGGTGCCGCACTGGATGTTTTTCAACAGGAACCTTTGCCCAAAGACAGCCCTTTCTGGGATATGGAGAATGTGTTAATCAGCCCGCACGCTGCCAGCATCAGTGACCGCGAAAACGGTCGTATTATTGAATTATTTTGTGATAACCTGTGTCGTTATCTGGATGGCAAACCACTTCGTAACGTTTTAAATACAGAACTGCTCTATTAAAGGCTTGTTTGCCCATTAATTCTTATTTGAGATAAGACCAGGGCGAAAGGAAACAATAAAATGTTACAGGAGAACCTTCGGGTTGGTTTAGTAGGAGCCGGAAACTGGGCCGGAATGGCACATCTGCCAGCCTTTACCAGCCAGGAAAATGTTAAGGTGGTCGGGATTACCGATGTAAATCCTGAGAGGATTCATACCCTTTCAGAAGAATTTGGGGTACCCGGGTACGCCGACCTCAACCAGATGCTGGCCGGTGCGGACCTTGACATACTGGATGTGGTCACCTCGCGCGGGATGCATTACCAGCCGGTTATGGCGGGTTTGGCGCACAATTTGGCCATTCTGTGCGAAAAACCTTTAGGACATACAATTTCCGAGACACGCCAGCTGTATCAGGAAGCGCGCAAAAGAAAGCTGGTCACCCATATGGGGTTTACTTTCCGGTATAGTCCGTCTGTGAAATATATCAGGGATCTAATCCGGGATGGTTTTTTGGGCGAGGTGTACCACTTGCAAGGATTCGAGCAAAATGCCCAATTGGTGAACCCGGATACACCGCTCCCGCGCATTGGCTTCAGTCGATTGACAGACAGTGGTGCCCTTCACGGTTATGGCTCGCATCTGCTGGATCTTGTACGCTGGACCCTGGGGGAATTTGTATCGGTGATTGGCAATATGGCAACATATATAAAAGAACGGCCCGTTTTGGGGGAAAATGCACGTCTTCCAGTGGATGTGGATGACAGCACAATCGTGCTCGGTCAATTGGAAAGCGGTGTACAGACTGTGATGCAGTTCAGCAAAATCGCCATGGGATACGGGCCGGGTGTGGAAATGCGCTTTTTTGGCAGCAAGGCAGCCTTATGGGTGCGGCTGGTAGAATCCCCTCAAGGCTACGAGCAGCTTATGGTATCCGATCTGGCTGACCAAAATTTTCGACCGCTCCCGGTACCTGCAAGCTATCAAGAAGGTCACGACCCGGCTTTGAATTGGCCGCAGAATTATTACCATGACCTGGTTAGCCATTTTATTGCACGGGTGCGTAAACACGATCTCAAAGAGGGTTCCAGCGATTTTCTGGATGGTTTACGCGCCCAGGAGCTGCTGGAGGCAATTGAAAGGTCGCATTTCGAGCAGCGTTGGGTAACCTTGAAAGAGGTTTCAGGATAATCAAAGGGCGGCTGCATGAGCCGCCCTTTTTTTCGCATGATGTATATTAACCTGTCCAGATTCTCCTGATATCCCTCAAAAAAATTCCAAACTCCATTAATTGGACCGGCGAACAGAGTCAGTATGATGAAACTCTTGCTGATGGTTTCCTTGCATCCCTATGACTGGTTCTGGTAGGCATCAAATAAATCCTATTGTAAACTGGGGGAGCCCTTCAACCCACTGCCAGTGAGGGGAACAACAACAATATCATCCGGTTTTACGAGATGATCCAGGTACTTTAGAGCAGCGACAGCTGTGGCACTGGTTGGCTCAATGTAAAAGCCATGCAGGGCCATTTCGTGCCTGGCAGACCGAATTTCTTCTTCCTCTACCATGACACACGTCCCGTTTGATTGGCGCACGGCTTGGAGCAGGCGCCGTCCGCGCACCGGTTGAGCAATTGCCAGGCCTTCTGCCAGGCTGGTGCCGAGAGGTTCCACCCCTGGGACTGTATCCAGGCCAGCATCAAAGGCGCGGCATAAAGGTGCCAGCAGTGCTGCCTGGACGCCCACCATGCGGGGAATCTTTTGGATAAGACCCGCCTCAAACAGGCGTTTGAAACCCAACCAGACACCCAGCAAGTGTACGCCCTGTCCCACCGGTACAATATACCAATCTGGGGCACGGTAACTTAGCTGCTCCCACAGCTCATAAGCCACCGACTGCTGGCCGAGCAGGAAACCTGGATGGAAGGAGTGGGAGGCAAAGATGACGCTTTTTGTTTGCACGGCCTCTATGGCTGCCAGTTTGGCATTTACCCGCGGGCCGGGGATTGGGTTTACATTGGCGCCGTAAACAGCAATTTGAGCTTGTTTGGCAGGTGAGGCATGAGCGGGGACAAAAATCTCGGCTTTCATCCCGGCCCGGGCGGCGAAGGCCGCAACCGAAGCGCCTGCATTACCGGAGGAATCCTCTGCGATGTGGGTGGCTCCCTGGTAGAGAAGGATGTTGATCATTAATTCTGTGCCCCGGTCTTTGAATGAGGCGGTTGGCGCAAAATA
>Ga0209254_10005892_pt1 | contig 11277 bp, 8 predicted proteins | sample FrelakmetDIP11DI_FD_187148 | JGI IMG/M metagenome (GOLD analysis project Ga0209254, IMG submission 187148) | Freshwater lake sediment microbial communities from the University of Notre Dame, USA, for methane emissions studies - DIP11 DI (SPAdes)... | ecosystem: Environmental > Aquatic >... | reverse complement strand
CGCGTGTCATTCCGACGAGCCGCTGCGCGACGAGGAGGAATCTCTGGCGCCCTGAACCGGGCTGCTAATCAGTGCGGGAGATTTCTCGGCGCACACAACACTGCTGATGACACAACAGTGGCTACAGTTCACCACTCAAGTCTTTCCACATCGGATTCATTGACTCGATCAGTGCGACTTTCTTGCTGCGCCGCCAGGCCTTGATCTGCTTCTCGCGCGCTAGGGCAGCGTGAACGTCCTCTGTCATCTCGTAATAGACCAACCGTGTGACATTGTACTTTGATGACGCGCGAGTGACTTGCCATGATGTAAACGAAGTAACGTGAAGTAACGTTTGGTCAGCATCGCGACCTGCCTCACCTGGAATTCGGATTTCTCGGCCTGCGGCCTCGAAATGACACATTTTGGTTAGCGGGTGTCATTCCGAACCGCTGCGCGGTTCGGAATCTCTTACTCGCATCAACAAGTCGTCCCTCAGAAGCAGAGACTCCTCCGCTGTCAGGAAACGTTGCCCGTCTGAGGCTCAGATTTCTCGTCGCAAACAGCGCTCCTCGGAACACCTGCACCCACCGCAGGTGCGGTGTGACACGTCAGTCATGAGTCTTTGGCGGCATCCTTCGCCGTCCTGCCAAACGTCTCCAACTGATCGCGTACCTTGTCCACCGCCGTGTAGGGCGCGTAAATGCGGCGCGTCGTGCTGATGTCGGCGTGACCGAGATACGATTGCAGCACGTCGAGGTCCATGCCTTCGTGCAGCAATTGCTGCGCGCGGAAATGCCGGAAGGCGTGCGGCGAGGTGCCTTTGAACAGGCCCAGATCGTTCGATGCTTTTTTGACCACCGCCCACAACGTGCCGCGTCCCAGTGTCTTGCCCACATCGCGCCCGTGCGACACGAACAGCCCTGGCGCTCGATCGCCAATCCGATCGCGCTCACGGCAATACGCCGCAATCGCATTCTGCGCTTCCTTCGTGAGCAGCAGCAAGCGATCTTTGTTGCCCTTGCCGGTGATGCGCACCTCGGCTTTGCGTCCATCCAACACCATCTCGCGGGTGAGCGAGGCGACCTCGCTGACACGGCCTGCGGAGGCGTACAGCGTGTGTACGATGGCTCTAGCCCGCAGAATCTTCAGGCGCTTGATCTGCCCGCGCTTCTCGTCGGGAGAGGGCAGGGGGATTTCATCGTAGTACGTCACGATGCGCGCCAAACCCGGATCGGGTTCGCGTCCGGCTCTGGCAATGCGGCGATTTCCACGCGTGGCGCGCAGGCGATTAACGGCCTTGCCCACTTGAAAACTCGCCGTCAAACGATCGTTCGCGTCGAGCCAGATCAGGAAGCGTTTCACCACAGCCAGGTAACTGGTCAGCGTCTGCTCCGCGTATTTGCGCTTGATCATCCATTCATAGAACTTGACCAGCACATCGTCTTTCAGTTGACTGGCTGGATAGGGCAGGGGGGTAGAAATGTAGTGCGTATCCGCGATAAATTCCGCCAACCTGCTCAATCCGTAGCGGTATGAGATCGCCGTATTGCGACTTGATTGAATCGTTTCCAGAAACGTCGCAGCAAATTCGATCTCTGTGGCGGTAGGTGTGATCGTTTCGGGCATTGGCTGCGCTTTGCGTTTGGACATAGGAACTTGACCCTCATATCACTTCCAATATAGTTTTGAACTTAACGTGCAATATGTTTAGTTAAAGTATAACATGAAAAGGCGACTTGTCAACCGAATCCGCGAATTTCCTCCACTGAAGTCAGATTCGTAGTGACGATCTTGCTGGGAAGAATTGTCGCCTCACAACGCAGATGATTACACAGGAACATCGTCGTGCCGCTCCCACTCACCTGAGAGTTAGACCAGTACCTCTTGCGACGTCAAGTGCAACTAATTCCACGGGGCCTTAGCAATTCTCAATTTGAAACCGACCCTCACCCCAACCCTCTCCCTGACTTGGGAGAGAGAGAGCACCATCACTTCTCCCTCGTAGGGAGACGGTTAGGATGAGGGTAAATGTCGGACAATTACCAACACCCTCTTGCCTTTTCGCTTGAATCATGGATAATACGCGCCGTTGCGCAGCCTTTCTCGATAGCGCAACATTTCCGATCTTGATCTTTTAGAACATTTGTGCTATATTTCAATCCAATAGCCAATTTCCAACATCTAACCTCCAAACAACTATGAGCCGCATCACACGTATCGACGGAACACCGACTCAACAACGCAACGCCATTCGCCGCGCCATCGCCGAGATTTTGCGCCGCCTGCTGGACAAGAAAGCGGTCGACGACGAGACCAAGGACATGCTGGCTTTCATCGTCGTCGGTCTGCGCAGCATGGATCAATCGATCGATCAATCGGCCACTGCCTGGGAAAAACGCGACTACTACGTCAAGGCCGATCAGTTCCGCCGCGACTGGCTGTGGTTACCCGGTACCGCTCAGCGCCTTGAAGATATCCTGCGCAGTAACGATTGGGCCACCGCCCCGATCGAATTGGCTGGCCTTTCCGCGCGCTTCTCGGACGTCAAGGTCACGACGTTTACCAAGTCCCCTGCCCTGTGGCAAGGGGCGTATAAAAAACTGCTCGCTTCGCCGAACGGGAAACGCTGACCCAGGACCTCAAAGGTCTTTGCGAAGCACTCCGCAGCGCGCCCAGCGGCCCACCGGCTTCCGGCGGAAGCCGGGTATGGGCAAGCGGAGTGGGCGATGTCTTTGAAGTCTCTCCGAACGATCATGTCACGTACGATTCTGCACGTCGATCTGGATGCCTTCTTCGTTTCGGTCGAACTGCTGGAGCGGCCCGATCTGCGCGGCAAGCCCGTGGCGGTGGGTGGCCGTCCCGATCAGCGCGGCGTAATCGCTTCGGCCTCGTACGAAGCGCGAAAGTTCGGCGTCCGATCGGCATTGCCCACCCGTACGGCCTACCAGCTTTGCCCCGATTTGATTCTGTTGCCCGGCCGGCATGCTCTTTACGAGCAGCACTCGCGTCAAGTCATGCTGATGTTGCGCGAGATCACACCGCAGATCGAGCAGATCTCCATCGACGAAGCGTTCCTCGATGTCACCGGCACGGAACTGCGTTACGGCTCGCCGGAAAAACTAGCGCATCTGCTGCACGATCGCGTTCGCGACGAGTTCGGGCTGCCGTGTTCCATTGGCGTGGCGAGCAATAAGCTCGTGGCCAAGATCGCGACCGAACAGGCCAAGCCCAACAACATCCGCCTCGTGCCGGCTGGCGAAGAAGCAGTCTTTCTCGCGCCGTTGCCCGTGCGCGCCTTGTGGGGCGTGGGTCCCAAGACCGCTGAGATTCTCAAGGGACTTGGCATCGAAACGATCGGGCAGATCGCGCAGGCTCGATCGGATGTGCTGGCCTATCGCTTGGGCAAGCACGGCACGGATGATTTGCTGCGCCGCGCTCATGGCAGCGACGATTCGCCTGTCGAGGATGAGCGAGTCGTCAAACAAGTCAGCCAGGAGACCACTTTCGCCAAGGACATCACCGAGGTGAAACAGCTGCGCGCTACTCTTCTGGAATTGAGCGAGAACGTAGGCCTGCGGCTGCGCGAAGACAATCTGAGCGCGCGCACAATTGCGATCAAGCTGCGTTACGGCGACTTCACCACCTTCACGCGTCAGACCACCCTGCCCCAACCGACCGATCTCGATCAAGACATCTTTGCACAAGCCTGGTCGCTGTTTGAGACCAATTGGAACAAACGCGCGGTGCGCTTGCTTGGCGTTGCCGCGCGGCAATTGAGTCCGTCGGCTCGTCAACTCGGTCTCTTCGAGCAGAGGGACGATCGGGCTGATCGACTCACCCGCGCCGTGGATGATATCCGCCACAAGTATGGCACCGAATCGCTCAAACGCGGATCGACCTTGCGTCTATCCGCGAAGCGAGATGCGTAGATTTCGCATAGCGTTTTTTCTTTCAAGAAACAATTGAATTGGGCACATTCGCCCGCTACATTGCCTACGCGAACCTCTCGCCTCATGCTAAAATGACCCCCATGATCATGCGACGAATTTTTTTAGGCGGGCCCGTTGGGAGCGGCAAAACTGCTCAGGCCGTGGAGCACCTGCGTGATATGCTGCAGGCCGGCCTGCACGCAGACGGCATTCTTGTCATTGCACCGCAGCGGAGTTTGCTACGCCCCTATCAGGATCTATTGCGCCGATCAGATTTGCCTGGTGGCGATGAAATCGAAACACTCACCATCGGCGGCCTGGCCAAGCGCTCAGTCGATCTGTGGTGGCCTGCCATCGCGCGTGAAGCGGGCTTCGCCAAACCCGATCGGCCTCCGACTTTCCTCACGCTAGAAACCGCGCAGTATTTCATGGAACGCGTCGTGCAGCCTTTCATCACAGAGCGTTACTACTTTGAAGAAGTGCGTCTCTCCCATGAGCGCATCTACAGCCAGCTGGTCGATAATCTGAACAAGGCGGCGCTGGTTGGTTTTCCTTACGCCGAAGTGGGCAAGCGCTTGATCGACGCGTGGGCCGGGCCATCACAACAGACCGTCACTTTTGCGCAAGTGCAGGATTGCCTCAATCGTTTTCGCGCCTATTGTCTTGAGCACAATCTGCTGGACTTCTCTTTGCAGATCGAATTGTTCCGCGGCTTGCTTGGGCACGATTGGTTCCGCGGCAGGCTTTATGGACGTTATCGCCATTTGATCGTGGACAACGTGGAAGAAGACACGCCGCTCACGCATGATCTGTTGCGTGATTGGATTCCGCACACGGCCTCGGCGCTGATCGTGTACGACACCGACGCCGGTTATCGATCGTTCCTGGGCGCCGACGCCCGATCGGCTTACGAACTCCGATCGGTGTGTGATGAGACCGTACAGCTGCACGAATCGCGCGTGATGTCGCCCGCCGTTCAATCACTCGAGGCGATGGTGGCACATGTCCTGGCGGAGGATAGCGATCTACCTATGCGAACGAGTGATTTACACGAAGCGCTGTCCTACGGCGGCGGCCGCTTTCATCCGCAGATGCTCGATTGGGTGACGCAGCAAATCACCGATCTCGTTCAGAAACAGAACGCTGCGCCCGCCGACATCGTGATCCTTTCGCCGTTCTTGAGCGATGCACTGCGCTTCGCGCTGGAAGAGCGCTTGCAGCGTCACGGCATTCCCACTCGTTCGCTGCGTCCCTCGCGTTCGCTCAGTGAAGAAGCGGTGACGTGCGGACTGATGACGCTGGCCGCGCTGGCACACCCTCAATGGCAGATCGTGCCGCCACAAGCCGATGCGGCGCAGGCCATCATCCTCTCGATCGATCATCTCGATCCGGCGCGCGGTCATCTCATCGCCGAGCGGTTATATCACACGCGCAGCGGTCACGCCGAGCTGCGCGCCTTCGACAACCTCAAGCCCGATCTACAGGAGCGCATCGGATTCGAGGTTGGCGCGAAAATCGATCGGCTGCGCGCATGGCTGCTCGATTACGCGCAGGCTCAAGCGCAGCCGCCGCTCGATGTGTTCTTCGCGCGCCTGTTCGGCGAAGTGCTCTCGCAGCCCGGCTACGGTTTTCATCGCCAGATCGATCCGGGCCGCATCACCGCGCAGATCGTCGAATCGGCGCGCAAGTTCCGGCAGACCGTCAATCCCGATCCGTACGCCCCTACGCTCGATCCCGCTGTGGGACGCGATTACGCGCGGATGGTGAGCGAAGGCGTTGTCGCCGCGACCTACATCGAAAGCCCTTACGCCGAAAAGCTAAACGCAGTGCTCCTCGCGCCGGCGTACACGTTTTTGCTGAGCAATGAATCGGTGGGCTATCAATTCTGGCTGAATGCCGGCAGCCCGGCGTGGTGGGAGCGGCTGTACCAACCGTTGACGCATCCCTACGTGTTGAGCCGCCAATGGCCAGCGGATAAAAAGTGGGGCGACGAGGACGAAGTCGCTGCGCGTCAAGCCACCTTGCTGCGCTTGGTGCGCGGCCTGCTGCGTCGCTGCCGCACACGCGTCTACCTCGCCATCAGCACGTTGAACGAACAGGGCTTTGAAGAGCGCGGGCCGCTGCTGACGCTGATTCAGCAGGTGCTGCGGGAAGCAGTAGACTCTGCTTAAATAAAGAGGAATACAACCGATGCGTGGCGGAAGATGGTCGTTTAGTGTAGAATAATTGTTAGTGATCCAGGAGGTGTCCCATGAATAAGCAAATTTCTATTGATCCCGAAGTTTGTCACGGCCAGGCATGCATTAAAGGCACCCGCATTCCGGTCCACCAAATCGTCGGGATGCTTGCCAATGGTGACACGATCGAAGATCTGTTAGCCGAATACTCGTCAATCACGCGAGCAGATATTCTGGCTTGCCTCGACTATGCAGCCGCATTAGCTGAGGAGCAGATCACGCCCTTTGAGGCATTGGCTGGCGCCGCATGCTGACGGTTGTAGTACGCGATGCCGCGCAAAGCATCTGGCAAGCAAGTGCACAACAGAAATAACCTTGCGCCAAACTTGGCCGATTTCAAGCGGAGCAACTCGCCAACAGGGTTGTTCCGTTTCTTGTCTACCGCCCTGCCCTAATTGAGTCCAAAAAGCAGCAGATCGGGCTCTCACGTCCGGCCAACTCGCGGCGTGCTCACTCGCTTCGCTCAGAGTGCTGCGCGAGGAGCCGCTCCTGCTGGGTTCTGAGGCAAGGACCAATCTGACAATCACCATGCAATCCGAATTCGCCATCAAACTCAACTGGATACCGCAAGGCCGCGAGAATGCCACACGCTGGGTCATCGCCCACATGCTGCGCAACAAAGGCTGGATTGTTTTGATGCTGATCGGCGCTTTTGGCAATGCCGCGCTGGCGGCCGCTGTACCGCTCTATGTAGGGCAAGCCTTCAATGCGATAAACACGCCGTCGCCCGACTATGACGCACTGACGCTGGCGGCCGTCGGCATCGTCGTGTCTCAGCTGGTGCGCGGCGTCCTGCAACTGGGCCGCAATTTCAGCAGCGAGATCATCGGGCAGCGGCTGGAGCGCGACACACGCCACGAACTATACGCCAGCCTGATCGGCAAGAGCATGGCGTTTCACGATCAGCAGACTGTGGGCGACGTGATGGCGCGCGCGACCAACGACGTGCGCGAAGTCAATTTGATGCTCAATCCCGGCCTCAATCTCGTTATTGGCTCGGCTTTCTTCCTGCTCATGCCCATCCTCGTCGCGCCCAGAATTTATCCGACCCTCATCATCACGCCGCTCGTCTTCGTCATCCTGTACTTCATCACCTTGCAGCGCTATCTGCAGGAACTGAAGCCGGCCACCGAATCGGTGCGCCACCAATTCGGCGCAATGAACGCCGTGCTGGCCGAATCGATCGAGGGGATTGAAACCGTGAAGAGCGCCGCGCAGGAAGAGCAGGCCATGGAGAAATTCGAGGGCGGCGTGCGCGCCTATCGCGACGCCTTCGTGCGGCAGGGTTACATCGAATCGCGCTTTCTGCCTCTGCTCTTGCTAGGCGTCGCTACGGCCACCGGACTGGCTCAGTCGCTGTATCTCTTTCAGCAGGGACTCATCACCAACGTGGGCGATGTGGTGGCTTACAACAGCCTGTTTATCCTGTTCGGATTCCCGGTCTTTACCTCGTCGTTTGCCTATCCGCAGATCGCGTCGGGCCTGTCCAGTGCGCGCCGCATTCTAGCGCTGATCAACGCCGAGACCCATCTGGACGAAAACACCGCCGGTCATGCCGGACAGATGCAGGGGGCAATCCAGTTCGAGCATGCCACACTGCAATATCGCTCGGAAGCGCCCGTGCTGGAAGATGTGTCATTTGAAATTCGGCCCGGCCAGACGGTGGCGCTGGTGGGGCAAACCGGCTCAGGCAAGACCAGCATCATCAAGCTGCTCAATCGCATTTACGACGCGACAGCCGGCCGCGTGCTGATTGACGGGCGCGACGTGCGCGAATGGCAGATGGCGGCGCTGCGTAAACAGATCTCGATCATTGAACAAGACCTGTTTCTGTTCTCCCGTACCGTGGCCGAGAACATCGCCTTCGGACAGCCGGAGGCCACGCGTGAGCAGATCGAAGCGGCGGCGCAGGCCGCGCAGGCGCATGACTTCATTCTGAAATTCGCGGACGGCTACGATACGATCGTCGGCGAGCGCGGCGTCACCCTGTCGGGCGGCCAGCGGCAGCGCATCGCGTTGGCGCGCGCCTTACTCGCCGATCCGAAAATACTGATCCTTGACGATGCCACCAGCGCGATTGACAGCGCCACCGAGGATCAAATCCAGCAGGCCATCTACACGGCGTCCCGCGGCCGCACGACGATCCTCATCACGCATCGCCTCTCGCAGATCCGCTGGGCCGATATGATCGTGGTGATGAAGCAGGGCCGCGTAGCCGCTGTGGGCACGCACGAGGAATTGCTCACAACAAGCGCGGCTTATCGAAGAATTTTTGCGAGGTAGGGATGAAGCGTGAAAAGTGACGCGTGAAGCGCACTTCACTTTTCACGCGTCACTCACACATGCGGTGCAGTGCTCCCGTCAGGAGTTCAAATGGGCATGTTTGGCGGCCTCAATGCCGAGGCTTACGATCGGGCGTACACCGATCGGGCGTTGATTCAACGCATTTTCAAATACTTCGCGGCATTTCGCCGGCAGTTGGCGCTCGTCATCGTCACCACGCTGTTGATGGCGCTGTTCGGCGCGATCAATCCGCTGCTGGTTTCCAGCGGCGTGCAGGCCACCGTGCAGGCGCAATCGGATTTGTATCTTGTTGGGCTGGTTGTGGCCGTGCTGCTGGTCGGCGTGCTCAACTGGGTCGCCAATCTGGTGCGGCGGCGCCTGACGGCCCAGGCCACCGGCGATGTGGTCATGGCGCTGCGCCGCGATGCCTTCAACGCCTCGGTCAACCACGACCTGTCGTTCTACGACGAGTTCAAGACCGGCAAGATTATCAGCCGCATCACGTCGGATACGCAGGAGTTCGCGCAGATGGTGACGCTCGTCACCGATCTCGCCAGTCAGGTCATTACGCTGTTGATCCTGCTGCCGATCCTGTTCATCATCGATTGGAAGATGACCCTGGCGCTGGTCGGTTTTCTGCCGATCGTGTATCTGGTGGCCACCGGCTTCCGCAAACTCGCACGCGTAACCACACGGCAGGGCACACGTGCCATGGGCGAAGTCAATGCGGCCATTCAAGAAGCGGTGACGGGCATCAGTATCGCCAAAAACTTTCGCCAGGAATCCGCACTGTATCAGCGCTTTCTAACCATTAATGCGCTGTCATATAAAGTGAATCTGCGGCGCGGCTTCGTGCTCTCGAATGTTTTTCCCACGCTGAACGCCCTCACCGGCGTGGGGCTGGGCCTCATCACGTACCTGGGCGGCCTGGCCGTGGCTAATGGCGACATCTCCATTGGCGCCTGGTACCTGTTCGTCTCCAGCGCCGATCGTTTCTGGTTTCCCGTCACGAACATCGCCGCGTTCTGGAGCCAGTTCCAGGCGGGACTTGCAGCCGCGGAGCGAGTGTTTGCGCTGATCGATGCCGAGCCGGTGGTGCGCCAGACCGATCGGCTGGCGGCGCCCACGCTGCGCGGCGCCATCCGTTTCGATCACGTGAACTTCCGCTACTCTTCACAAGAAGCCGTGCTCAACGATTTCTCGCTCAACATCCGCGCGGGCGAGACGTTGGCGCTGGTCGGTCATACCGGCGCGGGCAAGAGCAGCATCGCCAAGCTCATCGCGCGCTTCTACGAATTTCAGAGCGGTTCCATCCTGATCGACGGTCAGGACATTCGCTCCTTCGATCTCAACAGTTACCGCAAGCAGTTGGGCATTGTTTCGCAGACGCCGTTCCTGTTTGCGGGCAGCGTGGCCGATAACATCCGCTACGCCAACGCCGAGATTTCCGATCGGGAGATCGAGAACCTCGCGCGTCAGGTGGGCGGCGGCGAATGGCTGGATGTGCTGCCGAACAGCCTGCAGACCGAAGTGGGTCAAAGGGGATCGCGGCTCTCGATGGGGCAGCGCCAACTCGTCGCGTTGATGCGCGTGCTGGCGCAGCGTCCCGCCATCTTCATCCTCGACGAAGCCACCGCCAGCATCGATCCGTTTACGGAGAGCCAGATCAAAGAGGCGCTCGATCTGATCCTGGCGAAGAGCACCTCCATCTTGATCGCGCATCGCCTCTCGACGGTGAAGACTGCCGATCGCATCATCGTGCTCAAGCAGGGACAGATCATCGAAGAGGGCAATCACGATCGACTGATGCAGCACGGCGGCCACTATGCGGAGCTGTATAACACCTACTTCAGGCATCAAAGCCTTGACGCAATTGAGGTTCAACCTCAACTGAAGTTTGCGCTGGCCGTTGACGACTGAACCACCCTGCCCTGAGGCTCCTCCAGTCTCTCCTCGCCCGCCATCGTTTTCAATCACGCACGTGTGACTATCTGAATCGTGTTTCATTTACCTTAAATCGGCGCTCGCCCTATCGACAATTGTCGAAACAGGTGTAGGATAGAAGTGACTCAGCCGAAATTTGTGGGGTGAAGCGGCAGGAAGGAGGATGCCCCCAAATGTTCGACACTGAGCACAGCAGGGTGATCCTTACCTCTCACTCTACATCGGCTTCGCATCGCCGGGATACTGGCGAGTGCCACAGTTGGTCGTATTTCCGCTCTTCGATAGTTCTTCCGCCCGCCAAGTTCGTCGTCATTTCTACACTTAGACGTATCAGCCTATGTCGGCCGATCAGTGCTGCTGCGTCGATCGTGACTCAATCATTTATCAGACGCTATCACGCATGCGCCTGGAGGAGCATAACCATGTTAACGCGACTGCTCGCAATTGCTGTGACTGTCTTGCTCATGAGCCTGAGCGTTGCCGTCACGAGTCCTACGCAACAAACGACACAGGCACAAGTCAATCCCAGCGGCATCCTGGCCAGCTTTCCCTTTTACGACGGCTTCGAATCGGGAACGCTGGGCGCTGATTGGGCGGTATCGACTACCAACCAAGGGCGTGTTCGAGTCGATGTTTATCATCCTTACTCAGGGACGTACAGCCTGTTACTGGACGATTCCCTGAGTGACGCAACCTATTCCTATGCGGCGGCAATCTTGACGATCGATCTGAGCGGGCAGACGCAGGTCGAGTTGGACTTCTGGTGGGACGAGTATGGCACGCTGGACGATGCCTCCGACGGTATCTTCGTCAGCGGTGATAGCGGCGCGCACTGGTACCGCATTCTCTCGTTTGACGCCGACCCGACCACGTGGCGACATCAAGTCATCGACCTGGATGCG
>Ga0209254_10005891_pt1 | contig 11278 bp, 8 predicted proteins | sample FrelakmetDIP11DI_FD_187148 | JGI IMG/M metagenome (GOLD analysis project Ga0209254, IMG submission 187148) | Freshwater lake sediment microbial communities from the University of Notre Dame, USA, for methane emissions studies - DIP11 DI (SPAdes)... | ecosystem: Environmental > Aquatic >... | reverse complement strand
AGAGAGGTCTGCCTGTTTTCTCGTGGATTAAAACACTTAGGAATTCGAAAGGGGGACCGCGTTGCGATCTATCTTCCAATGATTCCTGAACTTCCCATCGCCATGTTGGCTTGTGCGAGGCTGGGAGCCATTCACAGCGTCGTCTTCAGCGGTTTCAGTCCGGATTCCCTCTGCGAGAGGATCAGCGACTGCGGTGCGGAAATCCTCATTACCAGTAACGTCGCGTTCAACATGGGAAAGGCCCTGCCTCTAAAGCGACAAGCAGATGTTGCCCTCAGAAAATGTCCCGGCGTGAAGCATGTCGTCGTGGTGAAGCGGCTGGAAGAACCCACGGAAATGACCGAAGGGAGAGATCTCACCTGGGACGAACTCATGACCCGGGAAAGCGGTGAAGAACAGGTGGCTCCTGAAGTCATGGATGCAGAGGATCCCCTTTTCATCCTTTACACCAGTGGAAGCACGGGAAAACCCAAAGGAGTGCTTCATACCACGGCGGGCTACCTTCTCCACTGCAAGAAGAGCTTCGAGTGGGTTTTTGACTACCGTGACCAAGAGATCTTCTGGTGCACGGAAGATCTGAGCTGGATCATCGGCCACAGTTACGGCCTCTATGGACCGCTCACTGCAGGGGCGACCCTCCTCCTCTACGAAGGAAGACTGAATCACCCCAAACCAGACCGACCTTGGGAGATCATTGACAAACACCGAGTCAATATTTTTTACACGACACCTGCTGTCTTACGCTCCTGCATGAAAGAAAGGGACGAATGGGTCACTCGTCATGATGTGAGCAGCTTACGAATTTTGGGGTCTGTCGGAGAGCCTATCCATCCCCACATTTGGATGTGGTACTACACGATCGTTGGGAAGGAACGATGTCCGATCGTGGATACGTGGTGGCAAACCGAGACGGGCGCGATCTTGATCGCACCCTTCCCAGGGGCCACGCCTCTGAAACCGGGATCTGCAACCCTTCCTTTTTTTGGAGTGGAGCCAGCCATTCTGAGGGAGGATGGAACAGAATGCGAGGTGAATGAAGGAGGATATCTCGTCATCAAGCGATCCTGGCCTGGAATGATGCGTACGGTCTATGGGCATCCGGGACGATTCCAGGAGATCTACCTTTCTCAGTTTCCCGGAATGTACTTCACGGGGGATGGCGCGCGGCGGGACGAGGATGGATATTATTGGTTCCTGGGAAGAGTGGACGATGTCATCCATTCCTCAGGAGTCAGGCTTGGAACAGCCGAGATTGAGAGTGCCCTGGTCTCCCATGCGGCCGTGGCAGAGGCAGCCGTGGTCCCTTTCCCTCACCCGTTGAAAGGTCAAGGGATCTACGCCTTTGTCACCTTAAGGTCTGGGTTTGAAAAATCGGAAGAAACCGAGCGAGCTCTCAAAGCCCATGTGGAAAAGAAGATTGGCCCCATCGCCACACCCGACAAAATCCAGTGGGTCGATGTGGTTTCAAAAACGTTGAGTGGAAAGATTGCCCGCCGGATTCTCCGTAAGGTTGCGGCGGGGGATGTGGAAGATCTCGGTGACACGTCTGCTCTTGCTGACCTTTCTGTGATTAAGGATCTGATCCGAGGAAGACAAGAAACCCTTTTTTGAGATCATGGCAAAGACTGGAATCATCAAACACCCCTTCTACCTCGAACACAAAACGGGAATCCTTCATCCGGAAAGCCCGTATCGCATTCAACCCACCTACGAGATGCTGGAGACAAACGATTTTGGTGGTTCCCTTGTCAATATCGAACCCCGGTTAGCCCGTTTGGAGGAGATTCTTCTTGTTCATGACCCTCATTATGTGGACCGTGTCTTAGACAGTGCTGAAAAGCCCCAGATCCGGTTTGATCCTGACACCGTCACTTCTCCCAAAACATACAAAGCCGCCTGGATGGCAGCCGGAGGGGTCATGGAGGCTGTTCGGGCGGTTATCGAAGGAGAAATCCGTAATGCCTTTGCCCTGATTCGACCTCCGGGTCATCATGCCCTCCGGGATCGGGCCATGGGATTCTGCCTCTTTAACAATCTCGCCATTGGTGCAAAATACGCGATCAAAACCCACGGCCTAAAAAGAGTGCTCATCCTGGATTGGGATCTTCACCACGGAAACGGCATTCAGAGTATTTTTTATGACGACCCCCGTGTCCTTTATGTCTCTTTTCACCGTCACCCTTATTATCCATGGACAGGTGAGGTCGAAGAAGTTGGGGTGGGTGAAGGCGAGGGATACAACATCAATGTCCCCATGGAACAGGGTTCTTCTGATCCCGATTATGCAAACCTCTTTCGCCATCTTCTCTTCCCGATCGCCCGGCAATATCATCCAGAACTCTTTCTGGTGGCTGCGGGCTTTGATATTCACCACAACGATCCTCTTCACTCCATGAGCGTTACTCAAGCGGGTTTTGCCCGAATGACCCAACTCGTGATGGAGATGGCCGCTGAACTCTCGGGAGAACGCCTTGTTCTGGCTCTGGAGGGAGGCTACAATTCAGAGGCCCTTCAGGATTCGGTGACGATGGTCCTCTGGGAATTGACCGGCCAGTCCATGATCAACAAGGAGGAAATGCGCCAGGTGGAAGATGCCCGATATGAAAATATACGGCCGACCCTCGAGAAGGTGAAGGCTATTCACAGGAAATATTGGAGCGACCTGTGATCCGACTTACCCAAATTCACCGCGGAGCCGCACCTGCCTGCCGGTAGGCAGGAAGGGCGCAGAGAGGTGCTTGTCTTTATGCTCCAATCGTGAGAGGCGATTGGAGCATAAACACCATCCCTTCGGGAATGAATGATTTGAGTCACTAGCGGGTTTGGCAGAGCGCAGGATACCTGTCTTGAGCATGAGAGCCCTTTCTATTTGCCCCGGAAAGTGATCGGGGCAAATAGAAAATGCTCTCTCTGCGTTCTCTGCGACTCTGCGGTGAGCTTTTCATTTTGCATTGCCCATTTCTTATAGGCCCTTGAGAGACTCTTTATGGAAAACATTCTTCCTCCTGCTAATCCCAAGGCGAACATGAGAGATTATGTCGAGGCCTGTCAATCCTTTGATTGGAGGGAGGCCGAGAAGACCTTTACTTGGTATCGAACTGGAAAAGTGAACATGGCCTACGAGGCCATTGACCGACATGCGGAGGATCCTGTTTTAGGTCAGCGGTGCTGTCTGAATTTTGAAGGAGAATCACGGAATGAAAGAATCACCTATGCCCAGATGAAAGATCTCTCAAACCGCTTCGCCAACGTCTTAAGAAAACTTGGAGTGAAGAAGGGAGACCGGGTCCTCATCTTCTTGCCCCGCTGTCCCGAATACTATATTGCCATGGTCGGTTGCGCGAAGGTGGGAGCGGTCTTCGGTCCTCTGTTTGAAGCTCTCATGCAAGTCGCTCTGAAGCAGAGAATCATGGAGAGCGGAGCCAAGGTGCTTGTCACCAGTCCAAGATTGGCAATCCGGGTTCCACTCGACGATCTTCCTGAACTCGAGCATGTCATTCTGGTGGGAGCTGGGAAGAGCAAACTGAAGGCTAAAGAATGGAGCTGGGAGGAGGAATGTTCTCTTGCTTCTCCTCACTGTGAACTGGAGTGGGTCGATTTGAAAGACCCTCTCTATCTGATCTATACCTTCGGGGCGTCTGGGGAGTTAAAGGGCGTGATCCATGCTCATCACGACATGGTCGGACAACTCATGACGGCCCAGTGGGTCTTGGATCTGAGAGAGGGCGATGTCCTATGGACCACGGCTGACCCGGGATGGATTACAGGGACGGTTTACGGAACCTTTGCTCCTTGGCTTTGTGGCGTTGAAAACTTCGTTCGCGGGGGCAGATTTGATTTGGAGGGCTGGTGCCGGTCCATCGAGTCCCACCGTGTCTCTGTCTGGTACAGTGCTCCGACCGTTTTCCGAAGATTCATGGCCAAAGGGGAGGCCATTTTAAAAAGGTATGACTTGAGCAGTCTCCGCCATCTTCTCAGCGTGGGAGAACCTCTTCCCTCGGAAGTGGTTTACTGGGCCCGGCGGGTCTTTAAGGCCCCTATTCATGATACCTGGTGGATGACGGAGACGGGAATGATCCTGATTGCCAACTATCCCAGCATGCCCATTAAACCAGGATCCATTGGAAAACCCTTTCCCGGCATCAAGGCGACAGTTCTCGGTCCTGAGGGAGACGATCTCCCAACGCTGACGCTCGGTGAGCTGGCTATCCAGAAGGGGTGGCCAGCCATGTTGAGACAAATCTGGCACGATGGGAAAAGGGACGACCCGTACTTCCGTTTTGGTTCCTGGTTTGTCACCGGAGATACCGCCTATGTGGACGATGATGGTTATTTTTATTTCCAAGGAAGGGATGATGATTTGATCAAGATCGCAGGAGTGGTTGTAAGTCCCTCCGAAGTCGAGGAGGTTCTCCGGAAACACCCGTCAGTCGCCGATGCGGGGATCATCGGGAAACCCGACCCTTTGAAAGGGAATTCTCTGAAAGCCTTCATCGCACTCAACCCAGAGATTGAGCCCACCGAGGCCTTGAAAAAAGAAATCATCGAATACGTCAAAACCAATTTCTCACCCCGAATCGCTCCGGATGAGATCGAGTTTAGGCCAAAGATCCCCCGATCTCAAGAAGGCCGAGTGATCCGCAGGGTTTTGAAGGCATGGGCGTTGGGTCTGCCTGCATAGAGACAATGACATCCAAGAACCGGCTTCGACAGTTCTTCTTCCCATCGATCACGCCCAAGTTTCTCCTGAGGGTTGTGGTGGTCGCCCTTTCAGCTTATCTTGTCTTCTCCTATGTCTTGATTCCCATCCATATCCAAGGATTAAGCATGGAACCCACGTATCACGACGGAAGCATTAACTTTTGCTGGACCCTGAGTGCCCTTTTTTTGAAACCCCAAAGACACGACGTGGTGGCTGTCCGCCTTGCAGGGCACGGGGTCATGCTGCTCAAGCGTATCGTCGCACTGGAAGGTGAATGGATTGAGTTTCGTTACGGGAAACTCCTCGTGGATGGAAACACAATTGAGGAACCCTATGTTAAATACCCCTGTGACTGGAGCCTCTCCCCTCGACAAGTCGAGCAGGGTTCTGTCTATGTCGTGGGCGACAATCGGAGCATGGACATAGAGGATCACCACTTCGGGCAGGCTTCAATCAAGCGTATTGTAGGAGTCCCTTTATGGTGAAACAGAAACATGTCGTCATTGCGGTCCTGTTGTTCATCCTCGGCGTGCTCGCCGTCCTCACCTTGTTCCCGAGCGAAGAGAAGAAGGTGAAGAAACAGTTTGAGGCCTTGTCCAGGGTGGTGTCCAAGGCACCAGGAGAAAATGCAATAACCACGGCTCGCAAGGTTTACGAGATTGCCCCTCTCTTTGATGAGAACTGTGAGCTGATCATCCCCGCGGATTCTGTCTCGGCCTACTTCAGCCGCGCGGAAATGACCAGCTATGTGATCCGGGCCCGAGCTCAATTCTCGGACCTCTCACTAACATTCGTTGATCTTTCAATCACGTTTCCAGACCGAGGAACCGCGAAGGTTGTCTTGACAGTGAAGTTGAAGGGGAAGGTTGTGAATGGGGATAGGATGGACGAGACGCGCGAGGTTCAGTCCACCCTGAAGAAAATCAAGAGGAAATGGTTTTTTTCCGCCTTTGAGGTAGTGGAGGTTTTGAAAAAATAGGTGGCCATTGCCCTTGGGCCTATCGCACCCAAGAGTAACGAAAAGGTGTGAAAAAATCAAAATCCCGCTAATAATGAAACCAGGCCCGCAAGGATGGTTCTCTTGGAGAACTTTGGAGCCGAACCTCTTGCGGTCAAACTCGGATGACCCAATGATAGTAACTTCGTGTGCTTACTGCAACCGAAGGTAATTCAACCTATGACGCCCGGCATTCCGAAGTTCCGGAAAGAGAGCCATCCTGAAAGGGCCAAGGACAATGAAAACCGATTTTTTCACGCCCTCTGGAAAATTACCCCCCAGAGATCATGGGCATGAGGACGACCCTGTCTCCATTTTGAATCATGCTGTCCAGGTTGCCTACCTTCTGATTGATGAGGATAATAATATCCTGCTCTGGAAAGGGTGAAGGCAAAAGATCCCTCAACCGCCGGGGCCTCTCTAAAAGCACCTCCTGGCTCCGTTTCCCGGCCTTGTCTACCAAATAGCCTAAGAACTTGAGTTCAGCCATTCCGACCGATCAACTCCTTTGAAACTCCCTTTAATCCTGTCTTTTCCAGCGCTTCTTTCGTTGGCACTCCATTCTGGTCCCATCCTCTCAACTCATAGTACCAAGAAAGCATCTCATCGTACTTCACCCTGTCGAGTTTGACTCCCTTCATCTTTCCCTGCGAATGAGGTTCTTCAAACCAACGATCGGGTGGATAATCCATCTGCCGACTCCACGTCCCCTTCTCCCTGATCCAGTACGCGCGCATGAGGTTATAGATCCGGTCACCGATCTGGTAGAAGTCCTCCCAACGATACGCACTTCCCGTGACAGCTTCCAAATACTCCGGGTACGATTGCAGACCAAAACTGACCTCTACCCACGGAAGCCGGCAGACCGTCGCAGATTCGAAAAAGCCTCCCCGTATCCGTTGAAGCTCAATGACCTTCTGCACTTTCTCTTTGTTGTATGAAAAACGATCGGTCGAAATCTCCCAGGAAATTACCCAGGCGTCTTTATGATGGGCACCAATCGGTGAAGTCCCAAAGGAGAGGGCCATCCCCGGGCATGCATGGCAGTTGTAGGCAGAGATTTCCAAACCCTTCACCTGCATCGCCCATCGGTGGGACCCTTTTCCGATGATCTCTGAAGCGCTTCGAACTCCACAGAAAACGAGCTTGCCAAGCCCCTCTCCTTTTCCGATGTCCACAATCAATTTCTGGGCAACTTCGAAATCTCCCCAAGATACCTTTTCCGGTATCAATCCTTTTTCCGAAGCCTCCATCAAGAACCCGATGCAGCTCCCGAGGGAAATCGTGTCCAATCCCCATTCATCGGCCATCCGGTTCAACAGGGCCACCTGCCGCAGGTCCTTCATGCCGATATTGGGTCCAAGCATCCCCACGTTTTCGTAATCGAGCTCCGATCGAAGACCGGCTGAATCCTCGATAACGTTTCCACACTGCATGTTGCAGAGAGGACATCCCTTCCGATCCACCTTAGTTTTTATGACAACCTCTCCGTCCATTCCCTTCGAGTGTTCAAAAACTCCCTCCCGATAATTGTACGTGGGGAGGCAGCTGTTTTCGTTGCACCAATCAAACGCCTGCATCGTTCCCTGCCCGATCCACCAGTCATATTTATCCTTGGCCTTGATCTCGTCATAGCCTTTTTTCCCGAGTTCTCTCAATTTGTTCGGGTCAGCAGCGGGAATCGTCCCTGTCCCCTTGATCACAACCGCCTTGAGGTTCTTGGACCCCATCACCGCGCCCATGCCGGGCCGACCCCCAGCCCTCCCCTTCTGAGACATGACCACCGCAAAACGGACCTGGTTCTCTCCTCCGGGGCCGATGTCGAGGATTCCTATGTTCTTACCATGTTTCCCGTGAAGGATGTCTTCTGTCTCAAAAGTACTTTTCCCCCACAGATCCGAAGCGTCTGTCATCTTGATATTTCCATCCTCAATTAGCAGACAACAGGGCTTGGGGGATTTTCCTTCAACAATCAGGACATCATACCCTGCCCTCTTCAGATGAATGGCCGCCATCGTGCCGATATTTCCGTCCCCATAACCACCGGTCAGAGGACTTTTGGAGGCAATGACCATTTTCCCGGTGCTGGGAAGAGCCTGACCGGTCAGCGGACCTGTCGAAAAGATAATCTTGTTCTTTTCGGAGAGAGGATCAACATGCTTCACCTCGTCCCATAGAAGCTTCACTGCAAATCCTCTCCCACCCAGAAAATCTCTCTTCATTTCCTCTGAGATTTCCTCAGTCGCCACTTTACCATTCGAGAGATTCACACGAAGCAGTTTTCCGGCATATCCTTTCATCGCTTGACCTCCTCTTTCTTTTCATCCGCTCACACAGAGATACGATCGTTCCCGGTCCCCTCACTGGAGCCGGAAAGCGACCTAAGATATTATTATACCACGTTTGGAAGAACTTAAAAAAGAGCATCAGGGAAAATAACTCTGAAGATCCTCAACCACTCAATGACTGGTCCAAGAGATCCCAAAGGCTCCGGACGTCGACGAACCGATCCACCTCGTTGACAAGTCTTCCGGAGGCTCTGAGAAGGGTTGACTCACACGTCGGACACACCGTGACGATCATTTCTGCATCCACCTTCAATGCGTCACGGACACGATTTTTAGAAATCTCAATGGACAGGCGATCATCCACCGCCCTGAGCCCTCCGCCACCTCCACAGCAGGTGGAGAAATAACGGTTGTGCTCCATCTCGTTGATCCGAACCCCTAAGCGACTGAGGATCTCGCGGGGTTCCTCAAATATCCCCAGCATCCGCCCCAGATGGCAGGGGTCGTGATAGGTCACGGTCAGATTCAACGGTTTGATTCTCTTGGCGATGGATTTCTCTCTCAGTTTGTCGCGGACCGCAACGATGGCATGCTGAACGGGAAGTCCATATTTTTCTTTCAAGGTGATCGTACAGGTGGGACAGAGCGTTAGGATAGGGTCCCCTTCTCTCTGCCTCAAGTTTTGTTCACACTGCTGCTTTGCCTTCTCGAAATCCTCTGGAAACCCTGTGGCCTCGACAATGTAACCGCAGCAAGTCTCCTCACCTGTTTCTGGATGAATATCCAGGCGCTCCAACACGGAGAAGACCGTTGACAGTTCCTTGGCTCTCGAGCGATACAGGCATCCGACGTAAAAAGGAATGTTCCCTTGGCGTTTGGCAACGACCTGGGATTCAAAAAGACGGCCGTCTCGGAGGATTTTGGTCACATTTTCCTGATGAACCGGTGCGGCCAAGCCTTTTGTGGCCAGATGATGACGCATGGAAGTGATGATCTCCATATTCTTCAGAGCACAACGCGACTGGCAGTATCCGCAGAGAAGGCATTTGTCCAACATGTCTGCCATCTCTTTGGAGGGCTCCAAGAGCCCCTCCATCAGACCCCGGGCAACCAGCATCTTCCCCCTGCAGCTGAAGGTCTCATAGCGCGTGACCCGATAGACAGGGCATTCTTCACGACAGAACCCGCACCGTGTACGGTTACAGGTGTAAATGTCATCTTGATAAGATTTCAGATCCTGGATCCTGTCCATGTGTTTCCCTTCCGATATTTCATGGAAGATGCGTCACCCGCAACCCATGCAGAGCGTGAGACTGTTCACTTTCACCACGGAGACACAGAGGTCACGGAGAAAGCCTTTTTCTTTGCCGGGAGGTACCGGCAAAGAAAAACCTCTTCGGTCCCACCTGGAACGCTTACTGGCCAAGGGCCCAAGACTTATGGAGAATCGGTACCTCCCCCGCACACTTCACGGGATCTTCGACCGATTCTCCATAAAACTATTTTCCTCGGCGTCCTCCGTGTCTCGAACGAGCCCCCGTTTTCCTGGGGCGAGTGGGTGGTGAACATCGTTTGGAATACAATCCCTTTGGTGCTCTAAGTAATATGTAGCTACGCTATGCTCCATGCCTGCCCGCCGTAGCCATTAGCGCAGGAGGGCGCTAAGCGCTTTGCGATTTTCTAGGTGATCCACCGAGACTCAAATTTCTTCCCAGGATTCATGATGTTCTTGGGGTCAAAGGCCTCTTTAATCCGACGCATATACTCAAACGAAAGTCCATGTTCAAGCTGATTGAAGCCTCCCAGTCGGTCGCCATCGCCAATATAACTGCTCATCGTCCCTTCTAAACGGACCGCCATCTCGCTCATCTCTCTTACATAATTATAAAATCGTTTAACAGTTTCTTCACTGGAATCATCCACAAAGACAGCAAAACTGATGGAGGCCGTTGTCTTATTCGGTGATTCGTTATAGACCGTCATGCCAAGAATTTCCTGACCCCATTTTTTTGCAGTCTCGATATAATGCTGGTAGCCTTCATCCAGTCGTCCGATGGGCAGGCCCACGTCCGCTGATCCAAACTTTTTCTGGCGCTGACTGTCAGGCCACTTCTGCTTGAAGGGAATAAATTCAAGGCGATGCTTTGAATCCCACCACCCCTCCACCATTTCTTTCTCTTCGATTGGTTTAGCATGATAGTGTTCTCCGAGAATTTGGGTAGTCCTGTCCACATTGAAGGATACGACTCGCTCATCCCCGGCAAAGGAAAGGAACAAGATAGTCTCAGCCCAATCGGGCACCTTGGGTTCACGACCAAATTTCTCACGGTAACTATGGGTATAGAAGTGAAGCCGGTGCCGACAATTGAGATGGGCAGATTCAACGGCGAGACCCGCCGCGAGCACCCCTTCCAATCCCTTCGCCGCCTCGTTCAAGGATCTGAAAAAGAATCCCCTGACTTGCCGCGTCTTGGGGACAGGAATAATCCGAAGGGTTGCTTCCGTGATGACCCCCAGCGTTCCTTCTGAGCCTACCAAGAGATCCAGGAGTTTATACCCTGTCGAGGAAAAAGAACACTTCCTCTGTCCGACACGGACCGCTTCGGCCCGGCCGGTGACAATCACAGCATTCGTCAAGCAATCCTTGATTTTTCCGTACCGAAGCCCAAACGTGGAGTCGTTGTCGCATCCGATACTAGCCCCGATGGTACAGCTTCGCTTCGATTCCGGCTGGTGAGGGAGCCAAAGCCCCCGTTGAGCCAAGATTTCGTTTAATTCCCAGATCGTGATCCCGGTTTGAACCGTTGCCGTAAGATTCTTCTCGTCTATCTCCAAGACCTGATTCATTCCCTTGGTCTCTACCATGATTCCGCCCTTCCAGGCCGCTGTTCCCCCTCCCATTCCGGTCCCTCCTCCAAAAGGGACAATGGGGATTTCGTACGTCAGGGCAATTTGAGCAATGCGAACCACCTCTTCTGTTGTCTTCGGAACCACGACGATATCCGGAAGGTCATAGGCATCCTTTTGACGGGGACTCCAATCCCGACTGTAGGCCATCCGGTGCACAGGGGACTGGGTGACACGATCTTTGAACGATTTTTCCATTTCTTCAAAAGCTCTTTGCATCTTGTTTTCTGCCATTGTTTCCACTGAGGGATCCCCTTACCCTCCTACGCATTCATCCACGGTCTCTCAGACCGTGGATGAATGCGCAGAGGGTATCCTTCGAAGCTCTGAAGGAGCGTAGTAGGGTATGCTTCGGAGGGTTCCGCCCTCTTAAGCATGCTGAGG
>Ga0209254_10005890_pt1 | contig 11278 bp, 7 predicted proteins | sample FrelakmetDIP11DI_FD_187148 | JGI IMG/M metagenome (GOLD analysis project Ga0209254, IMG submission 187148) | Freshwater lake sediment microbial communities from the University of Notre Dame, USA, for methane emissions studies - DIP11 DI (SPAdes)... | ecosystem: Environmental > Aquatic >... | reverse complement strand
CCCGGTCTGTACCAGGGTGCGCCGGTGGCGGGTGAGCAGCCACTGCACGACGGAGATGTGCTGCGCATCGGCAGCCTCGATCCCGGCGTGATGGTCACGCTGTTCTACCAGTGGCCGGCCGAGGCAGCGCTGGGCCTTCGCACCCGGCACATTGCCTTCGGGGAAAGCAGCCAGCTTCAGATCGGGCGCGATCCGTCCAACGATATAGCCCTGGATGCGCCGACGGTGTCGCGCTACCACGCCGTCATCGAGCGGGTGGGTCAGCGCTACCGGGTGCGCGACCAGCGCAGCGCCAACGGCACCTTTGTCAACGATCAGCGCATCGAGGGCGAGACTTGGCTGGCGCCGGGTGATTCGCTGCGCATTGGTCCCTACCGCTTTGAGCTGGACCGGGACCAGTTGGCCCAGTTCGACGAAAGCGGCGGGCTCCAGGTGGAGGTGCTCGGGCTGAACAAGTGGGTGCGCAAGGACCTGAACCTGCTCAAGAATATCTCGCTGCTGTTCCGGCCGCGGGAGATGATAGTGGTCGTCGGCCAAAGCGGCGGCGGCAAGTCGACACTTGTCGACGCCATCGCGGGGTACAGGCCGGCCAGCCAGGGCCAGGTGCTGGTCAACGGCGTCGACATCTACAAGCACTTTGACGCCGTGCGCGACCAGATCGGCTTTGTGCCGCAAAAAGACATCATCCACACCGAGCTGACGGTTTACCAGGCGCTCGACTATGCGGCCCGGCTGCGGATGCCAGCCGACACCAGTCCTGAGGAACGCCACCAGCGCGTGACCGAGGTGCTGCACGACCTGGACCTGGTGCATCGCCAGGACGTGCAGATCAGCGGGCTAAGCGGCGGGCAGCAAAAGCGGGTGTCGATCGGAGTCGAGCTGCTCACCCGCCCGGGGCTCTTTTTCCTGGACGAGCCCACCTCAGGGCTCGATCCCGGCACCGAAACGGCACTGATGCACCTGCTGCGCCGCCTGGCCGACCAGGGACGGACGATCATAGTGATCACCCACGCTACCAAGAACGTGATGCTGGCCGACAAGGTACTTTTTGTGGCACGCGGCGGCTACCTGGCCTGGTTCGGGCCGCCCGACGAGGCGCTGCGCTTCTTTGACCAGGTGCGCTCCGAGCGCGACCGGCGCACCAGGCCGATGGAGTTTGACGAGATCTATGCCGTGCTCGACGACGCCAGCAAAGGCAAGGCCGAGGACTGGGCGCAGCGCTACCAGGCCAGTACGGCGTACCGGCAGTATATCGTCGAGCCCTTGAGGGCACTGGGGAGAGACGTGGAGTCAGGCGCGGCCGCCGCGGCTGTGGCCGCACCGCTCGCCGCGCCACCGGTTAAGCCGGCCCGGCAGGACCACACACGACGCGTGTCTGGGTGGCGCCAGTTTGGCATCCTGTCGTCGCGCAACATCAAGATCCTGATGCGCGACCGGGCCGGCCTGATCCTGATGCTCGTATCGGCGCCCCTGGTCGGGATGCTGGACGCGGTAGAGTCGGTCATGCTGGGCCGGGACCTCTTCTCCTACCAGGACGGCAACATGGCCAACGCCGTCACTACCCTGTTCAATCCGGTCATCTTTGCCATCATGATCGGCGCACTGGCCATGGTGCGCGAGTTCGTCAAGGAGGGTGAGGTATTCAAGCGCGAGCGGCTGGTGAACCTGAAGCTCCTGCCGTACGTGCTATCCAAGATCTCGCTGGCCCTGATGCTGGCCCTCTACCAGGGCCTGGTGTACGTCGCCATCCACTACCTGGTGTTCAAAATGCCGGGCGGGGTGACCGAATTCCTGCTGATGTACGTGACGCTAGTGCTGGCTACGCTGTCCGGGATGATGATCGGCTTGCTGGCGTCGGCGGTCTCGCCGAACGCCAACATGGCTCCGCTGCTGGCGATCCTGCTGATCATACCGCAGTTCGTTTTTGCCGGGGCCCTGTTCCCGGTGCCCCGCGCGCTGAGCGCGCCGATCAGCGCCAGTTGGGGATTCCAGTCGATGGTCGCCATCTCTGGCGCCGGCTCTGATGTGGCCGGCGATGCCTGTTGGCAGCTGCCGGCAGAGGAACGGGACGCCCTCACCCTCGAAGAAAAAGAGGCGCGGGGCTGCACCTGCATGGGACTGAACGCACTCGATCAGGCATCGTGCAACTTTCCGGGACTCGGCCAGCTCGACGATCCGGCGCTGCACGAGTCTGCGCCGGCCGATCCCACCCAGTTGGGAATAGCCCGCGCCGCGGCGGTGAGCAGGGCAGAGTCGCTGATCGGCCGTTTCAATGAAGACTTTGGCTGGGCGTTCGCCGACAAGGACTCGCCGTCGGCTTACCGGTCGGCGCTGCTCACCTCGTGGGGCGCCCAGGTGCCGATTATCGGGGTGTTCTTTGGCCTGATCATGGTAGCCATGGCCCGAAAACGGCAAAAGTAGGGGCCAAGGGGATAAAGGAGAGCTATGCCACGCAGCAGTTTGGTCGGTCAGACCCTAGGCGGGCGCTACCGGATCGAGGAGATGGTGGGCCAGGGCGGGATGTCGGCGGTGTACAGGGCCCGCGACCCGAACCTGAAGCGAGTGGTCGCGATCAAGACGATCCACGGCCACTTGGCCGCCGATCCGCGTTTTCTGGTGCGCTTTGAAGAGGAAGCAACTGCCGTTGCCCAGCTCCGGCACCCGAACATCATCCAGGTCTTTGACTATAACCACGACGACGACCTGTACTACATGGTGCAGGAGTTTGTGGCGGGCGAGACCCTGCAGGAGCGGCTGCGGCGCCTGAACAAAGCCGGCAAGCGGATGCCGCTGTCCGAGGCGATCGGGGTTGCCCTGCAAACCAGCGACGCGGCGCACTATGCGCACGGGCGCGGCATGATCCACCGCGACATCAAGCCGGCAAACATCATGCTCGACCTGCACGGCCAGGCGATCCTGATGGATTTCGGCATCGTCAAGATAACTGGAGGTGAGAGCCACACCGCCACCGGCGCTGTGGTGGGGACGGCGCTGTACATGCCGCCGGAGCTGGTCCAGGGCCAGGCGCCCGATGGCCGCTCCGACCTCTATTCGCTGGTGGTGACGCTGTTTGAGATGGTCAGCGGGCGGCCGCCGTTCGAGGCCGATTCGACCTTGACGCTGATGATGATGCACTTGAACAATGCGCCTCCCGATCTGCGCTCCCTGCGGCCAGGGGTGCCCGAGGCGCTGATCGCCGTCATCGAGAAGGCGCTGGCCAAGGACCGCGACGATCGCTACGCCTCGATGGCCCACTTTTCTGCGGCGCTGAGGCGGGCACGGGAGCAAATGGAGGTGGCCGCAACGCCGGGAGCGACGGTGCTGGAAGAGCCCAAGGCGCCCGTGGCACCCACGCCTCCCGCCGGCGCAAGCCCGGCAGTTTCCGGGCAGAAGGCGCCGGCAGCGGCGATCAGTGGATCGCCCAGAGCCGCCGAGACGCCACGGGCCGGGCCGGGCCCAGTCGTCGCGGCGCCCCCGGAGCAGGTGGCAGCCGAGGCCCCGGTCCGCGCCCGCCCCAAAATGAGCCGGGCGGTGTGGATCGGCGGCGCGGTGGTACTGCTGGCCATCCTTGCCGGAGTGCTGTTTGCGCTGCTCCGCTCGCCCGGCCAGGATGGCGCCGCGTCCACGCCGCCCGGTGTTGCAGCGCAGGCCACCCTGCCTGCCGCCACCGCCCCGGCCGGGCTGCCCCTGGCGCGCATCACCGGCATCACACTGGACGGCCAGCAGCGGTACGTGGTTGCCTACGAGACTTCGGGGCAGCCGTCTGGCGCGCACCTGCACTTTTTCTTTGACACCGTGCCGCCCGAGCAGGCCGGCACACCGGGCAGCGGCCTGTGGGCCGACTATGCCGGTTCCAGCCCGTTTGCCCAGATCAAACAGAGCGAGCGGCCCGAGAACGCCGGCCAACTGTGCGTGCTGGTGGCGAATCCCGATCACTCCGTGCAGCCCAACTCCGGCACCTGCAGCGCCCTGCCCGAAGTGGTGACTGCCGTGGCGGCGGAGGACACCGCCTGCCTGTCGGGGCCGGCAGCGGCCTTCCCGCCGGCTGCCCAACTGGAAGCGGGCCAGGCGGCATTGGTGCTGGGCTTGTCGGCCGACGAGGCGTGGTGGAACGTGGCCAACCCCCAGCAGTCGGACAGCACCTGCTGGCTGCCGGTGGCGGCGACCCAGGTCAGCGGCGACATCAGCAAGCTGCCCCTGGTCGAGGGGCCACCGCTGCCCACCGGCACACCGCCGGTCGATCTGTCGGTCGAGATCCGGCACATCGGCCTTGACGACCAGGGCCGCTACGTGGTCGATTTCGAGACCACCGGCTTTACGGCGCAACTGCCGGGCACGCATATCCACTTCTTCTTCGACACCGTGACGCCCGAGCAGGTGGGCATCTCGGGTGAAGGTCTGCGGCTGATGCACGGCGGTCCGCCGCCCTTCACCGGTTATACGGCCGCCGACCGGCCGGCCGAGGCAGGGCGAATGTGCGCCCTGGTGGCCAATCCCGATCACTCGGTGTTGCCGGACAGCGGCAACTGCATGATGCTGCCCGATGCACCATGACCCTGTGCGGGTGCTGAAACAGAACTCTAGGACAGGGAAAAGGAAGGTATCAACATGGAAGACAGTTACGGCAAACTCATCGTGACCCAGCCAGGGGTGCCGGAGCGGGAATTCGAGCTGGGCAAGGCGAGCGTGACCCTTGGCAGGGCGACGACCAATGACGTCATCCTTGGCGAGGGACGGGTGTCGCGCAGCCATGCCCGCCTGGAGTGCAGCCCATCGGGCTGCCAGATTGTGGACCTGGGCTCGTCGAACGGCACGCGCGTCAACGGCGTCCGCGTGGACAGCGCCGAGCTCCAGGCCGGCGACGTGGTCAGCATCGGCGGCGCCCAATTGCGCTACGAAGCCGCGTCACGCATCGAGGAAGCCGGCCTGACCGTGATCGACTCGGAAGCAGATCTGGAGCAGTGCCTCGAGTGCGAGAGATTGCCGATTTCGGTCGGTGAAACCGGCGTGGCGCGGTTGGTGGTCTTTACCCCCGAGAGAACCTGGGAAGTGCCGCTCGAAGATGCCGATCTGGTGACGATCGGCCGCACCGACGAGAATCAGGTGGCGCTGGAACAGACCAAGGTGTCGCGCCGGCACGCCGAAGTGGTGCGCAAGGGCGACACCTTTGTGCTGCGCGATCTGGGCAGCACCAACGGCACCTGGCTCCAGGGCGAGCGGGTGGGCGAGGCGATCCTTCAGGACGGCGACGCCTTTCGAATCGGCGATGCCCAGGTGGTATTCAAGGCAGCGTTCGGCATGGAGGCGCTTACTGTGCTCGGAGACGCCTTGAGGCACGGGCCTGAGCGCCGGCCGGTAGTGTTCGTGCCGGGTATGATGGGCTCGGAGCTATGGTTGGGCAGCGAGCGACTATGGCCCAATGTCAAGATGATACTCAGGAACCCGGAGATCCTGCGCTACCCGTCCAGCGTGCCGGTGGAGCCGCGTGGCATCGTCAACGAGGTGGTGATCGTGCCCAACCTGGTCAAACAGGATCAGTACAATCGCCTGGGTGACTATTTCGTAGAAGAGCTGGGTTACGAGCGCGATCGGGACTTTTTCGAGTTCCCCTACGATTGGCGTGAGGACGTGCGACTCTCGGCGCGGAAGCTTGGCCAGATGTTCGAGTCGCTGCCCACGGCGCGGCCGGTGATGCTCATCGCCCACAGCCTGGGCACGCTGGTAAGCCGCTACTATGTGGAACGGCTGGGAGGCAGCCGGCATGTCGAGCGGCTCGTCTTGATGGGAGGGCCGCACTATGGGACAGTGAAGGCATTGACTAGCCTGCTCGTCGGTCCCAAAATGCTGCCCTTTGGACTGATGGGCGAGAAGATGCGCCAGGTCCTCGCCACCTTTCCCTCCAGCTACCAGATCCTCCCCACCTACCCAACCGGCGTCGATCAGAACGGGCAGGCCATCAACTTCCTGGAGGAGGAGAGCTGGGTGGCCGAGAAGGAGTTGCCGCTCCTGCGCGCAGCGCGCGAGTTCCGCAGGGAGCTTGGCATGCACACGAGTGTGCCGGCCCTTTCGGTTTTCGGCTACGGCATCAAGACCATCGCCAGTGTGAGCCTGCACCGCGACCATGGGGTCTGGAGTCACATCACCTACAGCAGCGAGCCCAAGGGCGATAATGGCATACTGGAAAGGAGCGCTGTGCTGCCCGGCACCGAGATCCATCCCGTGCAGCAGTACCACGGCAGCCTGTTCGTGGACAACGACGTCAAAATGCGACTCAAGCTGGAGCTGGCGCGCCCCGGTGCGGAATAGGAGAGGGGCAGAGCTTGCCAGATTGAGCATACTGTGCGAGAATGGCGCGGTACCCTGTGCTTGATCCCAGGCAGGATAGGTGACAGAAGCCGTCGATCGATTCCACCGCCAATCGCTGATCGGTTGGCCGGTGCTTCAAGACCCAAGGGAGCGTGGACACAATGGCTGGTGATGACCGAGTTCGGTTCCTGATCGGCGAGCGGCTCTACCTGCGGCCGCTGGAAAAAGAGGATCTGGCCCATATCCGGCGCTGGGCCAACGACCCCGAGATCCGGCAGTTGACCGGCGAGGTCACACCCATGAGCCAGGCCGGCGCGGACGAGTTCCTGGAAAGGGTCCGCACCGATAAAGAGCGGGTCTGGTTCGTCGTCGTGCTGAAGGACGGCGACCGGGTGATCGGCGAGACCGGGCTGCTGCGCATCTTCTGGCCGTGGCGAACGACCGACCTGAGCATCATCATCGGCGACAAGGAGGCGTGGGGCCAGGGGTATGGCAGCGAGGCGATCCGCCTGCTGCTCGACTATGCCTTCGGCTATCTGAACCTGCACCGCGTTGCCATCGGCGTCGTCGGCTTTAATCGACGGGCCATCCGTTTCTACGAGAAGGTTGGCTTTAAGCAGGAGGGAGTTCAACGCGACGGCTACTACTACGGCCACGCCTACCACGATTTCGTGATGATGAGCGTCCTGGAAGACGAATTCCACGCCATGCAGCAAAGGGAGGGAACAGGGTCATGACCGGCAAGGCATTTCAGGACTATTATCCCGACAACGTCGCTCACTGCTACGGCTGCGGCCGGCTGAACGAGCAGGGGTTGCAGATCAAGAGCTACTGGGACGGCGACGAGGCGGTCTGCACCTTCACCCCTCGGCCATACCACACCGCCATCCCCGGCTATGTCTACGGCGGGCTGATCGCGTCGCTGATAGACTGCCACTCCACCGGCACAGCGGCAGCCGCCGCCTACCGCGCCGCGGGGCGGGAGATGGACACCGAGCCGCCCTTCCGCTTTGTGACCGCCTCACTCCACGTGGACTACTTGAGGCCCACCCCACTCGAGGGGACACTGACTGTGCGAGCGCAGGTGAAGGAGATCAAAGGCCGCAAGATCATCGTTACGGCCCAGTTGTACGACGGCGGCGAGATCTGCGCCCGGGGCGAGGTCGTCGCCGTCCAGATGCCGGAGCACCTCCTGCCCTAGTGCTGGCAGTCGCACTCGCCGCCGTTGCAGTCGCAAGCGACGGCCACCACCTCGATCTCCATCCGCGCGCCCATCGGCAGCCCCGCCGCCTGCACTGCCGACCTGGCCGGCGGCTCCTCCGCAAAGTACTCGGCATAGATGGCGTTCATCGCTGGCCATTCGCCGATATCCTGCAGGAATACGGTCGTCTTGACCACGTGCTTCAGGCATGACCCGGCCGCCTCTACGATCGCCTTGATATTCTCCAGCGCCTGGCGCGTCTGGGCCTCAATATCAGGGCCGGCAAACTGGCGCGTCCCGGGCACCAGCCCCAACTGCCCGGCGGTGTAGATCAGGTCGCCTGCCCGCACCGCCTGCGAGTAAGGCCCAAGCGCCGGAGGCGCCTTGTCAGTGGCAATAATCTGCTTGCTCATGTTTCCCCCTTGGTCTTGTTATGTCACCTGGCACACGTCTGGCTCCGGCCGCCGTCGATCGGGCAGGAAACGCCGGTGATCCACCCTGCTCGAGGCGAGGCCAGGAAATAGATCAGCTCCGCCACCTCCTCCGGCCGACCGACCCGGCCCAGCGGGTGGGTCGTCTTGCTGTGCTCCAGGAATCTGGTGTATGCCTCTTCGGCCATGCCGCCGGCACGGTGCAGGTTGGTGACGACCACGCCGGGATTGACGGCGTTGACCCGTACTCCTTTGCTCGCCACCTCCAACGCGACGCAGTGGGTGAGCTGGTCCACCGCCGCCTTGCTGGCGCAGTAGGCCAGGATGCCGGGAAAGGCGCGGATGCCGGTCACGCTCGACACGTTGACGATCGCCCCACGGCGCTCGATCAGGTACGGCAATGCGCACTGGATCAGGTAAAAAGGCGCCCGGGCGTTCAGGTTCATCATATAGTCCCAGTCCTGGAGATGGGTGGTCTCAATCGTGCCGCTGGCGAGAATGCCCGCCGCATTGACCAGCACGTCGATCCCGCCAAACGCTTCAACCGTCTCGCGCACCACCCGCTCGATCTCTGCCGCATCGGTCACGTCAGCAGCGATAGGCCTGGCCTGCCCGGCCGCACCAGCAGCGCGGGCCACCTGCGCCAGCTCGGCGGCCCGGCGGGCCACGATCGCCACCTGCGCGCCTTCGGCGGCAAACCTCACGGCGGTGGCTCGCCCAATGCCGCTGGTCGCGCCGGTGATCAGCGCGACTTGGCCATCCATCTCGCCCATCGATCTACTTCCCTCTCTTTGTCTTGGCAAACAGGGCATAGTAGTGGATCAGTGTCTCAACACCCTGGTAGAAGCAGGCCAGGTTGAGCTTTTCGTTAGGGGCGTGGTTGTTGTCATCCTGCAGGCCAAAGCCGATCATGACGATCGGCACGCCCAGCAGATCTTGGAAATCACGGACGATCGGCACTGTGCCGCCGCCGCGCTGGAAGGCCGGCGAAAAACCAAAGCCAAGCCGGTACGCTTCGGCTGCCGCCAGGACCGCCGCCCCGTGCAGATCCACAATCACCGGACGGGCGGTTCCCAGAGTGCGCACCTCCAGCTCGACCGTGCGCGGGGTGATGGAACGCAGGTACGCCTCGAAGAGCCTGGCGATTTCGTCTGGATCCTGGTCCGGGACCAGGCGCATGCTGACCTTGGCCCCGGCACGGGCAGGGATCACTGTCTTTTTGCCAACCGCGGTAAAGCCGCCGGGCAGACCATGGATGTCCAGCGTGGGCCGGGCGCAGCTACGCTCCGTTGCCGTATAACCCTTCTCCCCGGCCAGCGCCGGCACGCCGGCCAGGCAGCGTATCTGTTCGTCCGTGACCGGCAGGCGGGCCAGCAGCGGCCGCTCTTCGTCGCTGAGCGGCCGCACCCGATTGTAAAAGCCCGGGATCAGCACGCGATGGGTGGTCGGGTCTTTGAGCTGCGCCAGGAGGCGGACCAGCACATTGAACGGGTTGTCCACTACCCCGCCAAAGGTCCCGGAATGCAGGTCCTGGGCCGGGCCGCGCACCTCCAACTCCATGTAGGCCAGGCCTCGCAGGCCGTACATGATCAGCGGCACCTGCGGGCTGAGCATGGCCTGGTCGCAGATCAGAACGGCGTCGGCGGCCAGCATCTGGCGGTGCCGCTCCACAAAGGGAGCCAGATTGGGGCTGGTGATCTCCTCCTCACCTTCGAACAGCAGCTTGAGGTTGATCGGCAGCCGGCCACTGCCCTGGAGATGGGCTTCGGTGGCGGCGACGATGGCAAAGACCTGCCCCTTGTCGTCTGACGAGCCGCGGGCAAAGAGGTTGTCGCCTCGAACCGCCGGCTCAAAGGGCGGCGTGTGCCACTCGGCCAGTGGATCGACCGGCTGGACGTCATAGTGGCCGTAGGCCAGCAGCGTTGGCGCCCCGGCTCCGGCGCCCAGCCACTCCGCATAGACTACCGGATGGCCGCCGGTGGGCATCACCTCGGTCCGGTCCATGCCGATCCCCTTCAGATAGTCGGCCAGCCACCGCGCCGCCCGCTCCATGTCAGGCTTGTGCTCGGCCAGTGTGCTGATGCTCGGAATGCGAAGCAGTTCGCTCAGCGACTGCAAATGCTGTTGGCGATGTTCCTGAGCATAGTTCAGTGCGGCATCTGTCACAGGCTATTCCTCTCGGCAGGCCTTACCAATTTGAGACCTTGGCCAACAGAATACCACAGGACAAGACCGCCGTCAACAAGCACAAGAGCAAGCGCCAGATCAGAAAGGTCAGAACACTGCCCTTCCCAGCTTCCGGTTTGCCGTCATGGCAAACCTGGGCTATACTTAGCCGTCAGCTATCAGGACTCACAAATCGAGAAAGACAAGGATGTCATACGACCTAGTAATTCGTAATGGAACAGTCTACGATGGCTCCGGATCGCCCCCCTACACGGGCGACGTGGCCATCCAGGGCGATAGCATCGCCGCTGCCGGCTCGTTGGGCCGGGTGCAGGGCCAGATAGAGATCGACGCAAGTGGTCTGGCCGTAACCCCCGGTTTCATCAACATGCTGAGCTGGGCCGGTGTGTCGCTGATCGAGGACGGCCGGTCACAGGGCGACATCCGCCAGGGTGTAACGCTCGAGGTGATGGGCGAAGGTTGGTCGATGGGGCCGCTGAACGAAGCGATGAAACGGGAGATGATCGAGCGCCAGGGCGACATCCGCTACGACGTGGCCTGGACCACGTTGGGCCAGTACCTGGATCACCTGGCCGCGCGCGGCGTCTCGACCAACATCGCCTCCTTCGTCGGCGCGACGACCGTCCGCATTCACGCCCTGGGTTATGCCGACCGCCCTGCCACACCGGCTGAGCTGGAGCAGATGCGGGCCCTGGTCCGCCAGGCGATGGAGGAGGGCGCGGTCGGCGTCGCTTCGGCGCTGATCTATGCCCCGGCCTGCTACGCCCCTCCTGAAGAGCTGGTCGCCCTGGCCGCCTGCGCCGCCGAATATGGCGGTCTCTATATCTCCCACATCCGCAACGAGGGCCGCCGCATCCTCGACGCCCTGGACGAGCTGATCGACGTCGCCGGCCGGGCCCACATCGCGGCCGAGATCTATCATCTGAAGGTGTCAGGCCGGGACAACTGGGACAAGCTCGATGCCGCCATTGCCAAGATCGAGGCCGCCCGCGCTGCGGGCCACCGGATCACCGCCGACATGTATACCTATCCGGCCTCCTCGACCGGCCTGGATGCGGCCATGCCCCCCTGGGTGCAGGAGGGCGGCCACCGCGCCTGGATCGAGCGGCTCAAGGACCCGGCCATTCGCGAGCGGGTCGTGCGCGAGATCGCG
>Ga0209254_10005889_pt1 | contig 11278 bp, 12 predicted proteins | sample FrelakmetDIP11DI_FD_187148 | JGI IMG/M metagenome (GOLD analysis project Ga0209254, IMG submission 187148) | Freshwater lake sediment microbial communities from the University of Notre Dame, USA, for methane emissions studies - DIP11 DI (SPAdes)... | ecosystem: Environmental > Aquatic >... | reverse complement strand
GTACTTCCTGGGGTCCGAGCACCACTCGGCGTAGGTGGTCGGGGTGCTGAGCAGCCTGCGCTGCACACCAGTAGCGATCGGGTAGGCCGTGATACGGTCTACCGGCTTGTTCTGCAAAGAAGCTACCACTCTTTCAATATGAGTCATGCTGTCTGCCATTCTTGGTTCCACCATCCTCTTCCCTTCGGTCCGGGTGGGAAATGACCCGAGAACCGTTCCTGAAAGAGGGTGCGAAGGGGGAGCCATTTTCAGGCAGTCATCAACCAGGGGGTGGTATCGTCAACCCCACTCGCTTCCTTCCCTAGGGAACGGTCCTCTTGACTAGGTATTTGTTGTAGGGGATAGATGAATCTTGGGTACTAATATTTTAATATTATATTATTGATGGCCAGTTACAGAAATATCTCTAGCGGCGGATAGCGGATGGCTTGGCCTGGGTCGTGGCGAGCGCCTCAAATAGGTGCTGAAGGCCGTCCAAGGCTGTCATCCCTTTGGAGGTGATGGAATAGAGTCTCCTGCGGCGACTGGAACGGAGATACCCCGCTTCTTTCAGAGCCTTGAGGTGGAATTGGAGATGCCCGGTCCTGAGAGCCAAGGCACGAGACAGTTGGGTGAAGCTAAGCTCCTCCCGGGCCAGCATCTTGAGTATCTCTATCCGATGAGGATTGGAAAGGGGGTCGATCAGGCGAGATACCTCCTGCGCTGGGAGCTCAGGAACGGAGCTGCGTCGATGATCGGAGAAGAATCGCCCAGGAGAAGAGAGCTTGGTGAAACCGGTCTCCGGCTGGATGTAGTTCCGGAACATGAGATTGTCCGAAATGGAGAAGAGGACCTTGATGTGGTGGAGCATCTCGATGGTCTCACTGGAGCACTCGTCGTCCTTGCAAGGGGAACGATCGCATGCCAACTCGCCTTCGTAATCCTCAAGTATCATCAGGGCTCCAGATATGTCCTCTCGATCGAACGCGGCTTGGGTCTCGTCCCTCATGGCCCGCATGTTACGCACGCAATCCTGCTTATGAGGGCACTTCGAACGTTCCTTTATCTTCTCGACGCCAGAGTCGAAGAGCGTACCAGAGTTGTCGCCGAAGATTGTCTGGATCTGTTCTGATAGTGCCCTCTTATAATCATCATAGCGCACCCGCAGCAATGCTTCGTTGAACGATTCCATGCTCCTGCGTATCTCTTCTAACTTGCCTAGGAGGACATCACTCTCTTTGTTCATTTTAGTATAGATAAATATTATTGGCTTCTAAATAAACCTTCTGCTGACCTGACATTGCCATCGAGCTGCACTCGACCTTTCTTATTTGGTTGACAATGGTGGGGCATGCCGAACGGGATGCGTGAGCTGATCCAGGAGATCATGCTCATCAGGTCCATGAGCCAAGAGGAGCTGGACCGGGTCAAGGCCACCGAGTCACTCGACATGGATGGGATTAGACGACATTACCTGGAGAAGATAGTATACGCCCAGGACTAGTCTCACGCTTGGTCTAGGAGCACGATCTTCTCGTTGCTCACCACGACCTTGTCATTGCTCACCTTGTTGCCGTTGGATCTCTCCGCGCGACAGGTCTCCAGGAGCTTGGGGAGCTCGTTCGATGAGAAGTTGGACACGCCTTTGGCGAAGGCCCCGATGCGCACCACTTCCCCTTTCTTGAACTTGCCCTCCGTCGACGTGATGCCACAGGGAAGGAGGCTCTTGCCTTGCCTCAGGGCCTTCTCGGCACCCGCGTCCACATTTATCTTTCCCTTCGGTCCTGCGAACAGGATCCATCGCTCCTTGTTGCTGTACCTGGACTTGGCGGTGAATAGGGTCCCAAGGTCCTCTCCCTTGACCACTCGCAAGATGACGTCCCTCGCCCTCCCGTGGGCAATGACCAGGTTCGTCCCCGACTGCATGGCCACCTTGGCGGCGGCGATCTTGGTGTGCATCCCGCCCACGGAACGTGCGCTGACGTTCTTCCCGGCCATGCGCTCGATGTCCTTGGTTATCTCGTCGACGGTGTGAATGAGGCGCGCGTCCGGGTCCACCTCAGGGTTGCGATCGTATAGGCCGTCCACGTCCGTGAGGAGGATGAGCAGGTCAGCATCGATCTTGCTGGCCACGAGCGCGCTCAGTTTGTCGTTGTCCCCGAATATCTCTTCGATCTCGTCGGTGGCGATGACGTCGTTCTCGTTCACGATCGGTATCGCTCCCAGGCGGAACATCTCGTCCATGGCCTTCTTGAGGTTGATGTAGCGTAGGCGGTCGGAGAAGGCTCCGTATGTGAGCAGGACCTGGCCCACGCATTTCCCGTACTTGCGGAAGGCGTCCCTCCAGGCCATCATCAACATGGCCTGCCCGACGGCGGCGCAGGCCTGCTTGGTGCCAATGTCCTGCGGGCGACGTTCGAGGCCGAGCTCGGTCGTGCCGGCTCCGATGGCCCCAGAGGTCACGATGATGGTCTCGATCCCCTTAGTGGAAAGGTCCATGACCTGACGCGCCACCCCTTCCAGGTATTGCTGGTCGATGGTGCCGTCAGCTCGGCATACGGTGTTCGTGCCAATCTTTACGACAACACGATGCGCGTCCAGCTTCCTCATGATAGCTTCCTGTGCGTAAATCCCTTCGCACCTTGTCCCGCGTAATCAGCGACCACTTGGCCTTTGCCAAAGAGCCTCCATTTGTAGATGGTAAGCCCCTCCAGTCCGACTGGCCCTCGGGCATGGGTCTTGCTGGTGGATATGCCCACTTCCGCCCCCAGCCCGTAACGATAGCCGTCCGCGAAGCGGGTGGAGCAGTTGCACATGACGCTGGAGGAATCGACCAGGTCCATGAACCTTCGGGCCGTCGCCTCGTTCCGGGTGATGATGGCATCGGTGTGATGCGAGCCATAATGGTTGATGTGGTCCACCGCCTCCTGCATGGACCCCACGACCTTGATGGAAAGCACGAGGTCATTGTACTCGGCCGTCCAGTCATCCTCGGTCGCCTCGTCAACTGGGATGATCCTACGCGTTGCCTCGTCCCCCCGCATGACCACCTTGGCCTCCCCGTATTCCTTCGCCATCAGGGGCAGGAATGTTCCGGCGACCTTTCCGTTGACCAACAGGGTCTCCATGGCATTGCACACCGCGGGATACTGGACCTTGGCGTCGTAGCAGACCCTCACTGCGAGCTCCAGGTCCGCGTCCTCATGGACATAGGTGTGGCATATGCCCGCGGCATGCCCCAATACAGGGATCTTAGTGGAATTTTGAATGGAACGGACCAGCTCGTTGGAGCCACGGGGGATGATGAGGTCCACCAGGTCGTCCAACACCAAGAGGGCGCGGAACTCCTCCCTCGTGGAGAGCAGGTGGACCGCGTCCTCGAAGCATGCGTCCACTTGGGTTATCGCGCCTTGGATCACCTTGGCCAGGATCTCGTTGGTGCGCTTGGCCTCCGAGCCGCCCTTCAGCAGGACGGCGTTGCCGGACTTGATGCACAGGGTCGAAATCTGCACCAGCGCGTCCGGGCGAGACTCGAAGACGATGCCGATGACCCCGATGGGGCAGGAGACCTTCTCCAGGACGAGGCCTTCGTCCAGCTCCATTCTGGATAGGACCCTCCCTATGGGGTCCTCCTGCATGATGAGCGCCTCCACCTGTCGCACCGACTCGTCGATCTTCATTCCATCGTACTTCAAGCGTTTGAGGAGAGGGGAGGAAAGCTGATTGCGCTCGGCCTCCTCGAGGTCCTTTCGGTTGGCATCGACTATGGCCTCCTCATGCCTCGTCAGCTCCTTGGCCACCTGACCGAGGGCACGGTCACGCACGTCGATGGGCAGGCTGGATATCCGGTAGAACGCCCGTCTGCACCTCTCCGCCGCTATGCGGGTGGAATCCATGATGCCCGATAGCATTCCGCCGGATGGCATAAGTGTTTCGCTAGCAGTGGGGCTCGTTCCCTTTGGAAGGGAATATCATACCTTAGCCATGGTCTCCTCATCTACCTTCGATTCCATCATCTGAAATGCGCTTCGATCCAAGCCAGAATCTGGTCCCTTGAGGAACGGAAGACGCGCAACATCTCCTCCTCCGTCCCTGTGGCCAAGGCGGGGTCCTTGAAACCTTGGTGCAGATGTTCCTTCCCTGGGAAGAAGGGGCAGACCTCAGCCGCGTTGCTGCATACTGTGACCACGAAATCGAATTCCTGGCCCTCGAATTCCTTGATGGACTTCGAGCGAGCACGGGATATGTCGACCCCCAGCTCCTTCATGACGCTGATGGCGTAGGGATTCACCCGTCCCGGCTTAGTGCCAGCGCTCTTGGCATTATATCTTCCCCTCAGATAGTGATTCGCCAGACCTTCGGCCATCTGGGAGCGTGCGGAATTGTGAGTGCAGATGAAGAGGATCCTTCTCTCCGCAGAGGGTTTGCTTCTTTTCATGTAACATCGCATCGAGCAGGCATTATTCCTATCTTGCGTATGGACTGTAAATACCGCTTGCCACGGCTAGAGAGGTGCGCCGCACGACTCGAACTTCTTCGCGCCTTGCGTGAACTGCATCCCACAATAGTCACATCGAGCCCGTTCCGACTCCTTCTCCGTTTCAGATCTCCATGATAGGAGCTGCCTCCGCTCAATCAAATGCTGGCCATAAGCAGTGGATGGCTCAGGATCCAGGGAGTCATTATTACCGACCTCTTAACATCCCTCCATTGAAGTGACGGAGAACGCTGAAGTAAGAGAAGAAAAGGAACTGACCGGACCGGTCAGATGGGCGCTCATCCTCGGCGGGACCTTGAGCCTTGGATTGGCAATCATCGGGATAGCTATACCTATACTCCCCACCACACCTTTCCTTCTTCTTGCTGCCGCCTGCTTTGCTAGAAGCTCCAAGAGGGTCCACCACTGGATGATGACCAACCGCGCCTTCGGATCTTATCTCAATAACTACCGACAGGGCAGGGGTATCCCATGGTCGGCCAAGACGTTCACCCTCGCCCTCCTTTGGACCACCATGTTGATTTCGATCGTGTTCTTTGTAGAAGAGCTCTGGATCCAGGTGTTGCTGCTGGTCATAGCCTTAGCAGTAAGCGTTCACATTCTTACTATTAAGACATACAAAGGTCCTCGGTGAACCCTTCGGAACGTACCGAATTTCCATATCATGACCGATGACTCTGTGGCCTCGGCGGGCAATGGGAGAAGATATGAAGAGGCATTCAGTGCATCGCTATCTCAGGGAAATCAATGAAGAGGATCGGTTGGTTCACCACCGCCAGAGGCCCTGGTTCGTTTAATCTATTCAGCACCATGATGAGCAGGATCCATAGTGGTGAGATAGCGGCGGAGCTCTCCTTCGTCTTCATCAATAGGGAAGTCAAGGGGAACCAGTACCGCATGAGAATCATCAGGATGGCTGAAGAGGAGGGCATACCAGTGATCCTGTTCCCCTCCGATACGTTCAAACCCGAGCTCAAAGAAGAGAACATGGACGCATGGAGGGACGAGTACGGACAGGGGTTGAGGGAGAGGATATCCGAGCATGCCATGGACTTCGGAGTCCTGGCTGGATACATGCTGATCGTGGACCCAGAGACGTGTCGTAGGTACACGTTGATCAACCTTCACCCTGCATTGCCAGATACCTATAAGGGAACATGGGAGGAGATAGTCAGGAAGGTGGTGGAGAACCAAGACGAACGGTATGGAGCCACGATCCACCTTTGCACTCCGGAATTGGATAGGGGCGCGGCGATCGCGTATGACTCCTTCGCCCTGCAAGGTCTCAGGTCGCAGATCGCCTCTCCCGAGGAATTGGTGCGGGCCGTGAGAGCGGAGGAATTGAAAAGGGAAGCGCATCTTCTAATGGAGAGCATAAAGCTCATCGTGGAAGGGGAGGTCGTCCTAAGAGACGGAAAAATCTTCGATAAAAAGGGCGAGAGATTGACGAGCCCTCCATGCTTGGCGATGAGAATCGATGAGCGCATTGCGCCAAGTTAGCGTGAAATGGCCCTCGTGGCGATTCAGAGCTCGAGGACTTTCTTGGCCGCGTTGTACCACAGATTGAAGAAATTGATGTTGCGGAGCTCGGGGTTATCTTTGACATACTCCACGAACCAAGTGGACATCCCGTCCCATTCGTCCACGTATCCTTCGCGCGTCAGCTTCCAGCCAGCTTCCTCGATGGTCACGTTGGACCTGGCCAAGATATATGGCATGGTCGTGGTGATCAGATTGCCCTCATCCTCCATTCCCCCTAATCCCTCGGGGACTAATCTGCAGGTGCAAGCACCGACCTCATGATAGGCGAGATGAACCTCGCCGAACCTCCAATATTGTTGATAGGGGAAATCGCGGGGGAACTCCTTGGAGAGAAGCCTTAGGACCGCTGGAAAGATGAGCTGCTGGCCAGTGAACCGGTTTATGAAACCATCCCTGGCGAACATCTTCATCTTCAGGGATTGGTTCTCGTCCCAGCATCTGAGCGTTTCGGCCTTGCCGTCGGTTGGTACGCAAGCCTCGCACTTCACCTGCTTCAATCTGGCCTTGGGATCGAAGGGATAGCCCTGGCGGATGATCGAAATGCACTCCTCCTTCCCCGATTCGGAGAGGGCCAGGCATGCATCCATTATGATCTCCCATTTCTCGGCCATCTTTCTCTCGCCCATGGACTTCCTTCCAATGGCTTTCCAGATATTAATGCTTAGAAATGAGGAACCTAAGAACGCTCTCCGACACCGTCATCATCATTCGATTATGGGCCAGAAAACCTCGGTGATGTACTCGCTCGGGTCCTTGGCCGTGCCTGGGCCATTCAGGTAGCGCTCCCACATGACCTTCTTGGGCTTGTATCCCTTCGCTAGGATCCACTTTTGCATTTCGGTGTAGGTATCGACCACTTTCTCGTATGGTCCAACATGAGTAGCTGTGACCGTCTTGCCGCCTGGCAGAGTACATGGCTTTACCCTTCCCTCACCCTTCTGCGGTCCTGCAACTGGGAATCCTACCTCCATGTCCGTCTTCTCGTTGTCATGATCATGGTACAACGCGAAAGGTGGTCCAGTCATGATGACCTCGCTCCTTCCGAAATAGGCCATCAGCTCGCCGAAAATCTGCCCCATCTTCGACCCAATCTGAGCGTTGGGCACAACCTCCCTGATGGCCAGGGCACTCTCCGATTTCATCTCAATGACCTTGATTTCGAGTTTCATAGAATAGTCATTCCTATTCCAATTTTAAGATGTTCCCGTCGGGTGAACGAAAGTACCTATCTTCAACGGGTCACCTATGGTCCAGCATGGTTTATTCTGGCCATTTCTGATGCATATCAGAGATATGTATCTTAGTTTCATGGATATTAATAATCTTAAATCGCGCATACCGCGTTCAGGTGAACAAGAACATGGAAATGGACACAAGGAAGAAATTCAAGGATGAAGTAAGGAGCTTTTTCGGCCTCACCATACTCAACTTGGTATTCGGTGCATTGGTCCTGGCGCTTGGAATTAGTCTCGCCACGACACGCGTGCTCGACCTTATCGAAACCGGTCGCCTCCTTGCGATGCCCCTTATCCTCATAGGTCTGGGCATCATAGCGATAGCATGTGGATTCTACTGGATCATAAAAATCGCTGAAATCATGGATGGAATAGACGACATCAAGACAGCCTATGATAAATTGAGCAAGGATAGCGACCAGGAACCCATCACATGTCTGATCATCCAAATGATGGCTTACTACCGATCCAACAAATCCACCATTTCCAAAATGATCGTCTTAGGAAGGATAGGTGGAATCCTATTCATCATCGCAGGGTCGATAGGGATAATCAGCTCATTGGTACCAATCGCTTCCGACGGCCTTCTCTGGGAGAATATCAGCCAAATAATTGGGGGTATCGTCGCAGTCGGTGTGGGCATCGCAGGTCTTGTCGTCGCCCACTATTTTGAAATCTATTCCAAGGTCTGGGATACGAGGCTCCAGGAAACCATGAAAATCGAGGATGCCCTGCAGCAGAAATTGGAGGCCAGCTGAGATGAAGGGGCGCCGTACCTCCTTCGAGATCTACTGGGAGATATTAGTCTATTGTCGCGAGCCGAGGACGTTCACCAATATCATAAACCGCTGTGATTTGAATTCAAAACTGGGTCAGGAGCATCTGAAATTCCTCCATGCCAGAGATTATCTTCATATTGAGAAACAGGATGAGAGAACAACATACATCACGACTGACAAGGCCCAAGAATATATCTCACTGTTTTCCAAGATGTATGGGGCTTTGTTTGATGATCTCCCAGGATTCAAACTATAAGAGTAGCTCATGTCATCCGCTTCTCGTCCAGACCTCAGCGACGGGGAACGGACAGCGCCTGCTCCTCGAACTGTGTCTGAAAGTTGTAGAAGACGTTGTACTTGGACGTTGGGATAGGCTCCCCCCTCAAATGACATCAAGGCGTCCTTCGCCTCGCTCAACCTAATAATAACCTACATGGATATGATTGATTGTGCTCCCGTTGGGAAATCTATCCCGAGCGTATCCAGATTACTATTTATTTGCTCTCATCAAAACCAAGAATACACTCTTTGACTTTTTCCGGTGAAACCTTTTCCTCCTATTTTTCATAAGCATTAATTAGGAATTTGGTAACTTGCTCTTGGAAACGATATTCAAGAGGCTTCAGATAATTCATGTAAAATCGCCGACATCGTCTCAGAACATTATCCGAGGTTTTCCATCTAGCTGGAATCAGTTTCAAATACCTAGATTGTGCTTGACTCCGTATCATACATCGGGATGGTGATGCTAAGGCATGCATAGCATGAGTCCACGGATGGGAACGAGCTTGAGCGATAAGGAATGTATCGACAGATTCAAGAAAGGGGGCGAATGGGGCCTTCTCACCTCCATCGACCTCAGGGATTGCAATCCCCAGAAGATTCGAAGTAAGGAAGTAATAACTCAATTCTCAATCGATCTTTGTGACCACATAAAAATGAAGCGGTTCGGCGATCCCATCGTGGTGCGCTTCGGAGCCGACCCACGTGTGCAAGGCTATTCCCTCGCTCAGCTCGTCGAGACCTCCCTGGTCTCCGGACACTTCGCCGAAGAGACCGATCGTGCGTTCATCGACGTCTTCTCCTGTAAAGAGTATCCACCCAAGAATACCGCGGAGTTCTGCCAGAAGTACTTTGGTGCTAAGGGGATGAAATACTCGGTGGTCTTTCGAACCTGAGACTCTGCTCGGATCATCAGCTCAAGTTAGGCGGACTTGCGCCTATCCCAGGAAGAGCGCCCGACACTTGCATGATCCGCTCCGTCTATCCTTGAGGTGGAAAACTATCTTCATCTTGCCATTGTTTTCCCGATCTCTTCAATCAACGGGGATCGAACGAAACCCGTTCCAACTTTTAATAATACTTCTCATTGAGAAGAATCATTTATCCAGTAGAGTTATTCAGTTCTGAGCTAGATGCTCGGAGAGGTCTCTATCGATGATGAAGTTCGATGGCAAGGTGCTGATGATTGGATACGGCTCTGTCGCGAGAAGCACGCTCCCCATCCTGCTGAAGCATGTTAAGATACCATTTGGCAACATCACCATAATCGATTTCGAGAACAAAGCTTCTGCGCTTAAGGAATGGACTCTCAAGGGCGTCGGGTATCGCCATCACAGGATAACCGTAGAGAACCTCGATTCCGTCCTCTCGGAGCACCTGTCGCCAGGCGGGCTCCTAATCGACCTGGCCTGGAGCCTCGACACGTGTACCTTGATAAAATGGTGCCACGAGCACGAGGTCCTATTCGTGAACACGTCGCTGGAGGTCTGGGACTCCATCGGTGAAATAGAATCCAAGGGCCCGGTCGAGAAGTCGCTTTACACCAGGCAGATGCGCCTGAGGGAAATGACCAAGGGATGGGATGACGGGGTGACCGCGGTCATTGACCACGGTGCCAATCCAGGTTTGATATCCCATTTCGTGAAGCAAGCCCTTGTCGACATATCCGAGAGGTTGATAGCCGACCAGAAGGTGAGCGGAGAAGAGGCCGAGCACCTCAGAGCCCTGGTGAGAGCGCAAAGTTACGCCGAGCTGTCAATGACCCTCGGCGTCAAGGTCATCCACTGCTCCGAGAGGGACACACAGATCACGAACAACCCCAAGAAGGTCGACGAGTTCGTAGGGACCTGGAGCATCGAAGGCCTGAGGGAAGAAGGAACGGCTCCTGCGGAAATCGGCTGGGGGACGCATGAGGCCACCTTGCCGCCTTTGGCGTACGCACCATCCACCGGACCAAGGAACCAGATCATGCTCGCCCAGATGGGAATGAACACCTGGGTGAGGTCTTGGGTCCCCGACTGCGAGATAGTCGGGATGGTCATCAGGCACGGCGAGGCCTTCGGGCTCTCGGACAAGTTCACCGTGCTGAAGGACGGGGAGGTTGTCTACCGGCCGACGGTCTGCTACGCCTACATGCCGTGCAATGACACCATAGCCTCCTTGCACGAGCTGAGGGGTAGGAACTACGAAATGCAACCAACGATCAGGATCCTACGCGAGAGAGAGATCGTTTCTGGAGCTGACACACTCGGCGCCCTCTTGATGGGACATGAGTATGGCTCCTGGTGGTGCGGGAGCATCCTAACTATCGAGAAAGCCAGGAAGCTCGCTCCCGGACAGAACGCTACAACCGTTCAGGTCGCATTGGGCGTCGTATCAGCGATCATGTGGATGATCGAGCATCGCTGGGAGGGGCTATGCACCCCCGAAGATCTGCCCCACGACTACGTGCTCAAGATCGCCAAGCCGTATCTGGGCAAGTTCCTGTCCGTGCCATCGGACTGGACCCCGCTTAAGAACAGGAAGGTCTACTTCAAGGAGAACCTCGCCAACCAACCTGACGAGGACATTTGGCAATTCAAGAATTTCGCCTTTGTTCCTTGATCGTCACATGTGTTCCGTGCACCAGTAAACCATTCGCAACGCATAGGAGTGCTCCCGCCAGGAAAAAATGTCACGCAAATCCAGATTACCATATCTGTATATGTGCAGCTAGTTAATACATTAAATTAATGCAAATGCATCCTTAGGAGAGGAATATACTGAATGGCTAGGACGAATGCATCCATCAAGACAAACTCTTTCGGCGCGGATAGATTGAGCGCATTCCTCTTTGGGCGGTTCTCGAAAGTTTTTATTAATCACCCGGGGTTTTTTGGTTGGTGCCAAGGGTATGAGTAAAAAAGTCCTCTTCATCAGCGGCTCAATTGGTCTCGGGCACGTCCGGCGGGACCTGGCAATAG
>Ga0209254_10005888_pt1 | contig 11279 bp, 9 predicted proteins | sample FrelakmetDIP11DI_FD_187148 | JGI IMG/M metagenome (GOLD analysis project Ga0209254, IMG submission 187148) | Freshwater lake sediment microbial communities from the University of Notre Dame, USA, for methane emissions studies - DIP11 DI (SPAdes)... | ecosystem: Environmental > Aquatic >... | reverse complement strand
CTATGCGCGTGTGCGAGCGCTGGTCGTGCGCTTCGAGGAGCGGCATGGCGCCACCGCGTGCCGCCAGTTGACCGGGGCCGACATGCTCGACCCCGCCGAGCGGCAGGCCGCCGCCGACCGTGGGGTCTTCAAGACGCTCTGTCCGGAGTTGGTTCGCACCGCCGCGACGCTTGTGGCCGAAACGCTGGCGGCGCCGGCGGCACCCCGGAGGGCGGGGGCGGTTTTATAGCTCGTTTTCGCATAGAGAAGCGGGACGTGGTCGCATTTCTCTACGATGACCGGGCCGAGACGATATCATATCTGGTATAACATGGGAATCGCGTGGTCTGTCGAGACCCTGGACGAGACGGTCGACGCCGAGTTGTCTGCTTTGCCCTCCGACATGCGCGCGAGGTTCGTGCGCATCGCGGAACTGATAGAGGCGGTAGGTCTGCCCAGCGTGCGGGAGCCGCACGTCAAACACGTTCGGGGGCCGATCTGGGAGATCCGCCTGAAAGGCAAGGCGGGGATCGCCCGCGCCCTCTATGTCACGGTTCCAAACCAGCGGGTTGTCGTCGTGCGAGCATTCGTGAAGAAGACGCAGAATACGCCCGGAAGCGAGATCGAACTGGCTCTACGGCGGGGGAGGAAGCTGGAGGCATGACAAAGCTGAAGGACCTGCACCGCCGCTGGAGCAAGGACGCGGACTACAACGGGGCGTATGACGCTCTCGGCGAGGAATTCCAGCTGGCGAGCGCGCTGATCGAGGCGCGCACCCGCGCCGGGCTGACACAGCTGCAGTTGGCGCAACGCATGAAGACCTCGCAGTCGTATGTGGCCCGACTCGAGGGAGGCAAGGTGCGCCCGTCGACGGACGCGCTCGAACGCTTCGCCCACGCAACCGGCACGCGGCTTCGCATCACGTTTCAGCCGGCGGCCGTTCGCTGAGACGCGCGCGCGACGGATCAGGCTACCGCTGCTGGTAGATTCGCACGTAGTCCACGACGTATCGATGGGGAAAGCGCGCGTCGTCGATCCCCTTCTGCCCGCCCCACGATCCGCCGATCGCCAGGTTGATCAGGAGGTACTGCGGCTTGTCGAAGGGCCAGGTCCGGGAACCCGTCCCTTCGTTGCGGAACGTGAAGTACTTCTGCCCGTCCACGAAGATGTCGATGCGGTCCGCGTACCATTCCATCGCGTAGACGTGGAAGCCCTCCCAGGGACTCGCAACCGCGACGCTGGCCGACTTGTGCGTGCCGATCGTGTGATTGTAGGCCGCCGTGTGGACGCTGCCGACGATGCGGAGCGGGTCGAAGCCGACGTTCTCCATGATGTCGATTTCGCCGCAGGCCGGCCAGCCGGCCTCCTTGTGATTGACCCCGAGCATCCAGACCGCGGGCCACGTGCCAAGGCCTGTCGGGAGCTTCGCGCGCACCTCGACGCGCCCGTACAGGAATTCGAACCGCCCCAGCGTGTTGATGCTGGCCGAGGTGTAGGCGAAGCTCTGGTAGGGCTCCTTCCGCGCGTCGATCACGAGCATCCCGTCTTCGGCCCGCACGTTCTCGAGGCGAGCCGTGTAGAACTGCGCCTCCTTGTTGCGGATGTAGCCCGTCTCGTATCCCCACTTCGCCGGGTCCAGGGCGCCGGGCCGGTCGAACTCGTCCGAGAAGACCAGCGTCCAGCCTGCGGGGCTTGCGGCAGGCGATGGGGAAGTGACTCCCGTTGGCGACTGCTGCCCGGCGCACGCCACCGGGACGCACAACATCAAGACACATGCAGGAAGAATACGCGGAGCGTTCAGCATAAGACTCCTCGCAGTTCGACAGTCCCTAGCCCCTAGCCCCTAGCCCCTAGTCCCTAGCCCCTAGTCCCTAGCCCCTAGCCCCTAGTCCCTAGCCCCCTAAAACCCGCTCGGCCTGATCCAGAAGCTCTCCTGCCACGTGCCGCCGGGCGGGATGGACTGGAGCTCTTTGTAGACGCCCCTGTGGGCGAGATTGAGCGCGTTGGTGATGCCCGCCATCGGCTCGATGCAGATGAAGTTGGGCGTCGCCAGCGGGTTCGCCGGCGGGGCCGGAGGCGCGGCCGCCACAGGAACCTGGCCCGGGCTCAGACCCGGGGCTTGGCTCGGGCTGAGAACCGGGCTCTGGCTGCCGCGGCCGGAGTTGAGCGGGTTCGGCGAGTAGACAATGAGCGCCTTGAAGTTCGGGCCCTGCGTGAGCTCGATCTGCTGCGAGCGGCCTTTCACCGTCGTTGTCACCCGGCCCTGCGCGTCCCGCACGAGGTCCGTGAACACATCGTCGATGTTGTAGTCCTTCAGCGCGCCGCTGAAGTTCGTGAAAAACGTGTCGGTCGGCTCCGTCACGCCCGTCGGCACTTTCTGGTGCGACAGCAGCCACCTGGTCCGTGCGGGCACGGTGATCGTCCACTCCCCGCGCGGCGAGTCGGTCAGCTGGAGCCATGGATGGTAGCCGAGGGCCACCGGCATCGGCTCGGCCGAGAGATTGACCACCTTCGTGCGCACCTCGAGCACGCCGGCCTGCAGGCGGTAGGTCATCTCGATCGTGTGGGCGAACGGCCACTGTTTCATCCACGCCGGCTGTTTGTAGACGTCGAGCCGGCTCGTGAGCCACGCCGCCGTGCCGTCGTGCTTCAGTTCGACGATCTGCCACCGGTCCGTCAGGCTCATGAAGCCGTGAATCGGGATGGCGCCCGTGATGGTGCCTGACTGCATGTCGAAGGCGTAGCGCTTGCCGTTTGCGTAGAACGCCTGCTCGTCGAGCCGGTTGCCCCACGGGGCGAGCAGCGGGATGCCCACGCGGGCGGGCCTGGCCCGGTAGTCGTCGATCGAGGCGTACGGGAACCGCAGGATGTTGTGGCCGTTCACCCGCATCTCGTACGCCATGTTGCCGACCGACGTGATGATCGAGACCACCGTCCGGCTCGCCGTGTCCTCGAGTTGCACGATGTCGCCGCTCTGCCGCGCCTCGTAGGGCTGCGCCGCCGCAGGTGCCGTCATGACCACCCCCAGGAGCAGGATGCCGATCGTCGCCGCGCTCTTCATGTCCACTATCATCCTCCGACCGACGCATGGTACTTCAGGCGGCCCCGTCCGCGCCGCGGCGCCCGGGGTGGTGGGGATTTGTACAACCCGGCCGTCCTGCGCCGACACTTCGATGGGAATTAGTGTTACCCTGTTGCGCGACACCTGACGTCCATGCGCAACCTGTTCCGCGCGGCAACCTGCGCTTGCCTCCTTGGCATGTTGACGACCGCTTGTGGCGGCCCGTCGCCGCAGTCTGCTCCGGCATCCCAGCCGACTCCTCGCGAAAGCTCGGGTGGCCCACGCCTCGCCTGGGACCAGTTGGCGCCCGGTGCCGAGGAACTCAGCGGGTACTCGTTCGTCCTTTACGTGGACGGGACCTCGGTACTGCTGCCTGACGCCGCCTGCGGGACTCTCCCCGAGGATACGCTCCAGGCTGCCTGCACGTCGCCGCTCCCGGCGCTCACGGCCGGCCCGCACACGCTGGAGTTGGCGACGCGCCTCACAGAGAACGGCGTCGTCATCGAGAGCGCCAGGTCCGACCCCATTACCTACACCGCCGGGGCCTACTCGGCCGCTTCGGTGACCGAAGGGGCGCGGGCATCCGGGGCCACCGCCGCGCTCGCCGCACCGGACGATCGCGCCGCCCCGCCCCGCATCGAGACCGTCGTCTCCACCTCCGGCGGGCTGGCTTACGCGGTCGACATCGTCGCGGCCGGCGTGAAGGGGCCCGCTCAGCTCGCGTGGGCGCCGGACGGCCGGCTGTTCGTAGCGGAGGCGGACGGGAGCGTGCGCGTGTTTCGGCCGGGCCAGCGCGGCGCAATCGAACGAGAAAGAGGCGACCGGGTCGATGGCGACAACGAGCCGGGCAATCTGGCGCTCGATGCGCGTGTCCTGATGGACCCGCCGCCATCCGGGCCGATGGGCATCGCCCTCCACCCGGATTTCGCCCGGAATCACGTCGCCTATGTGTCGTTTCTCGCGCAGGATTCGCGCGAGCGCACCACGCTCCGTGTGGTCCGCCTGCGCGATGTGGGGGGCACGCTCGGCGAGGCGGCAAGCGTGTTCGAGGCACCGCTGGCCATGGATCCGGCGGATGGGGGCCCGCGCCTCGCCTTCGGCGCTGACCGGCTCCTCTACGTGGCGCTGCCTCCCGGCGCCCAATTCGACCGCGAGCCCGCCGCGAGCACGCCCTACCCGTCCATGCTGCGGCTCAGGGATGATGGCCGCGTGCCGCCCGACGCGGCGGCGCTCGAGGGCGTGCCGGCGTCTCCCGTCGGATTCGACTGGCACCCGACGACCGGAGCGTTGTGGGGTGTCTTTCCGGCCGAGGTCGGCGAGGCCGTGCTTCGGCCGCTGACCGCGAGCAGCACCTCCACAGGCGCCGAAGCCGGACGCGTGGCGCTGCCCCTCGCCGCGGACGGCTGCGGAGAGGACGCGAATTGCGGTCGAACGGCGGCGGGCGTCTTCCGGTTCGAGCGCGTCCTGGAAATCGGGGAACGGCCCGCACGGGCCTTCGTGGGGCTTCCGGGTCTTGACGGCCTCACTGTGGTGACGCTCGCCGAGCCGAGCCGAAGAGAGCGCCTGCTCGACGGGATGCTCGGACCCATCGACGATATCGTGACCGGCGATGAGGGCGCGCTCTATCTGGCCGCGCGAGGCGTCGCCACAGCAGGTGGCGCTGGCGCTCCGAGCCGCGGCGTGGTCGTTCGGCTCACCCCGCAGGCGCGCTGAAAATCTCTCATCCGCACGAAACGTGAAGCGACCGACAATTCATGGTGCCCGGAGTTGGCCTTCCGGCGCCGGAGGCGGCCCCGCGTGGTATCTTTACCGCTGGAGGCGCGGGACGCTATGCGATGCCAACACTGGATTCGGCTGGCCGTCGTGACGGCCGTCGTGGCGGCGGCGGTGACCGGGTGCTCGAAGAGCGCCCAGAGCTACCTCGATCGAGGGAACGCGCAACTCGAAAAGGGCAATGTCGACGCTGCCGTCCTCGAGTACCGCAACGCCGCTAATAAGGACCCGATGTTCGCTCCGGCGCGCCTCAAGCTGGCCGAGGCTTACCTGCGCAAGGGGAATGGCTCCGGCGCGCTTGCCGAGTCGGTGCGCGCGGCGGATTTGCTGCCTGGCGACGCGGACGCCCAGCTGAAGGCCGGCTCACTGCTGTTCGCCGCTGGCAGGGCGGAGGACGCGAAGGCCCGCGCGGACAAGGCCATCGCGATCAACCCCAAGAACGCCGACGCGAGCACGCTGCGCGCCAATACGATGCTGGCGCTCAAGGACATCGACGGCGCGCTGGAGCAGATGCGGCAGGCCGTCGCCCTGGATCCTTCGGCAAGCCGGCTGTCCAACCTCGGGATCATACTGGACACGAAGGGGCTGAAGCCGGAGGCTGAGGCGGCATTCCGCCGGGCCGTTTCCACGGACCCCAAGTCGATTGGCGCCCATCTCGTGCTCGCGAGATTCCTGGCCGGCAGCAGCAGGCCCACGGAGGCGGAGACGGCATTCAAGGCCGCGGTTGCGGCCGACCCTGGCAACGCCCAGGCCAACGCCGCCCTCGCCAGCTTCTACGTCGGGTCGAATCGCGCGCCCGAAGCCGAGCCCTACCTGAAGAAGCTGGCCGAGACCAGCGGCAGCGCCGGCGCGAGCCTGGCTCTGGCTGACTACTACGTCTCCCGCCAGCGGAACGCCGACGCCCACGCCGTGCTCGACAAGCTGGGCGCGTCGCCGCGCGACTGGCCTCTCGCGCGGTCCAGGGCCGCCCTGCTCTACTATGCCGAGGGCAAGCCCGCCGACGGCCACCGCGCCATCGACGAGGTCGTGGCGAAGTCCCCGGCGTACTCCGAAGCGCGGGTCATTCGCGGGCGCTTCTTCCTCGCCGAAGGCAAGACCGCTGAGGCCCTTGCCGAGGCGCAGGAGGCCGTCAAGGCCGAGCCGCGGAATGCCGACGCGCATTTTCTTCAGGGCTCGGTCCAGAGGGCGACGCGAGACCTGGAGGCGGCGGCCGCGTCGTTCAACGAAGTGCTCCGTCTGAATCCACGCGCCACCACCGTCCAGGTGCAGCTGGCGGCCATCCAGCTGCAACTCGGTAAATACGCGGCGGCAGGCCAGTTGGCCGAACAGGCACTCCAGGTTGAGCCGCAGAACCTCGAGGCCAGGCTCATCCTCGCCAGGAGTCTGCTCCTTCGAGGGAATCTTGACCGCGCTGCGGTTGTGACGCGCGACCTGATTGCCGCGTTTCCCCAGTCCGGCCCAGCCCACACGCAGGCGGGCCACGTCGCTCTGGCCAAAGGCGACCGGTCCGGGGCGCGGGCGGCGATGGAGAAGGCGCTCACCCTTGACCCGAGGTTGCTCGAGCCCTTGAACGCCCTGGTTGCCATCGACGTTGCCGAGGGGAGGGGGAGCGCCGCCCGGGCGCGGCTCGAAGCGCGGTTGAAGCAGGCGCCTGGCGACAGCGCGGCCCTCGTGCTGGCCGCGAGGACCTGGGGCTCGACCGGCGACACGGCGAAGGCCCAGGAGTTTCTGCGCCGCGCCATCGACGCCGACGCCTCGAACATGGACGCGTACGCGCTCCTGGCCCTCCTGTACGTCTCGCAGAACCGCCTCGACGAGGCGCTCGCGCAGTATGACCGCCTGGCCGCCCAGCAGCCCGGGGCGATGGGACCGCAGACCCTGGCGGGGATGATTCTGGAGGCGCAGGGGAAATCCGATGAGGCCAGGCGGCGCTACGAGCGGCTGGTCGAAGCGAATCCGCGTGCCGCCGTCGCGTCGAACAACCTCGCGTGGATGTACGCCAGCCGGGGCGAGCAACTCGACCGGGCGCTGCAGCTGGCGCAGGCCGCCAAGGCGGAGTTGCCGGACGTGCCGGCCGTCAATGACACGCTGGCCTATGTCTATATCAAGAAGCAGCTCGGCCCGCTGGCGGTTCCGCTGCTGAATCAGGCTATCGCGAAGCTGGCGGCCGACAAACAGCCCGGGGATCCGTCTTACTTCTTCCACCTGGGACTGGCGCTCGCGCAGACCGGGGACAATGCCGGAGCGAAGCAGGCGCTCGAACGCGCGCTCCTGCTCAAGGCTGACTTCGATGGGGCGAACGAGGCGCGGGCGCTGCTGAAGGGGCTGTAACCCCAGGCCTTCAGGCCCGGGGTACACGAAACGGGCCGGATTACTCCGGCCCGATCTATTTCCAGCGAAGAATCGCGGTGAGAATCTACGCGCTGAGCTTACGGCGCAGGGCGCCGATGCCCACCAGCGCGCCGCCGAGCAGCATCAGCGTCATGCCGCCGTCGGGGACCGACGTCGTACCGAAGAAACGAGCGGAGGAGAAACCGCCGATCGTCTCCAGTCTGAGCGCGCCGGTTTTCTTATCCGCTACCCATACCTCAGGCAGCACATTGAACGAAATCGCCTTGCCGCCCAGGTAGTATGCGGCGTAGAAACCGCCGGGACTGTTCGCAGAGTTCCCCCAATGGAAGACCACGTACTGGTAGCCGGGCTCGCTTGCATAGCTCGAGCCACTCAGGGAACCCTGGTCAAGCGCCAACGCCCCCGCAGCCGGCATGGACGGGCTATTCGAGGCGCCGTTCCAACGAGAAATCAGGGCACTCAGAAACACCAGGTTCTTCGCGGTGCTGTTTCCGTTGCCTGTGATCGCGTCGTATTGGCCATCAGTCGCGACGCCACCCGGCAAGTTAAGAAGGTCACCGTCCGTGCCAACGGTGATGTTGATCGGCGACGCCAGAGCGGCCGTGGATCCGACACCAACCGTGAACGCCGCGACGAGCATGAGCATCAAGAGACGTTTCATAGAGACTCTCTCCTCAAACAGCGTTTACGCAAAATGTGATCCCATGTGGCATTTCTTTCTTTTGCAGTGATTTATGACGTCCAGGTGATGACAGAGCAAGGCGACACGCAAGATTCTCCGACAGTCAGACCGGCTGGCTCCCCGTAAACTCGAGTTCGGTCGCGCGTCCTGGCTCCGCGTGAAACGAGCGACCATCCCCGTGCTATTCTTCGTCCTGGAGGCGCGATTCCCTATGAAGGTCCCACACTGGATTCGACTCGTCGTCGCGATGGCACTCGTGGCGGCTTCCGCGGCCGGCTGCTCGAAAAGCGCCCAGACGTACCTGGAGCGCGGCAACGCCGAACTCGAAAAGGGGAACGTCGATGCCGCCGTCCTCGAGTATCGCAATGCCGTCTCGAAGGACGCCATGTTCGCCCCGGCGCGCGTCAAACTGGCGGAGGCCTACCTTCGGCAGGGGAACGTCGCCGGCGCGCTGAGCGAGTCGGTGCGCGCGGCCGACCTGCTTCCGAACGACGTCGACGCGCAACTCAAGGCGGCGACGCTGCTGCTGGTGGCTCGCCGGGCCGAGGACGCGAAAGCCCGCGCGGAGAAGGCGCTCGCGGTCAACCCCACCAACGTGGATGCCCTGGTGCTCAGGGCGAATGCGATGGCCGGCCTGACCGACCTGGACGGGGCCCTGGAGGAGATCCAGCATGCGCTTCGCCTCGAGCCGCGCTCCAGCTTCCAGGCCCAGCTCGGGATGATTCAGGCCGCGCGCGGCAACCCGCTGGAGGCCGAGGCCGCTTTTCGGCAGGCCGTGGCCAGCGCCCCGAAGTCGGTCACCGCGCGCGTCGCTCTGGGGCAGTTCTTCTGGAGCGGCGGGAGGCTGGCCGACGCCGAGCGCACCTTCCAGGAAGCGCTCGCCATCGACCCTGCCAACGTCCTCGCCAACCGCGCGCTTGCGGTGTTCTATCTGCGCTCCGAACGCGCCCCGGAGGCGGAGACGTATCTGAAGGCCGTCGTCGAGGCCTCGGGAGTCATCGAAGCCAGGATGGCGTTGGTCGATTACTACGTCGGCCTCAAGCGGCCGGCGGAAGCCCTGGCCGTGCTCGAGAAGTTGAGCGCCGATCCCCGCTACTGGGCGATTGCCCGCGCGCGCATCGCCGACATCCAGTACGCCGAAGGGAAGACGGCCGAGGCGTTCCGCATCGCCGACGAGGTGTTGTCGAAGCATCCCACGCTGGTCGGAGGGCGGATCGTGCGGGGCCGTCTGCTCCTCGCCGAAGGCCGCATGGAGGATGCGCTAAAGGACGCGCTCGAGGCGGTGAAGCTGGACCCCAAGAACGCCGAGGGCCAGTTCCTCCTCGGCTCCGTCTATGATGGCAAGCGCGACCTCGACGGGGCCGCGAAAGCGTTCGCCGAAGTGCTGAAGGTGAATCCGCGCGCGGCCGAGGCGCAGCTCCGGCTCGCGATGATCGAGATGCAGCGGAACTCGCTGCCCTCGGCGGCCCAGTTCGCCCAGCAGGCCGCCACGCTCCAGCCGGGCAATCTGGACGCGCAACTCGTGCTCGCGCGGATCCTCCTCGCGCGCGGCGACCTCGACCGCGCCTCCACCATTACTGCCGGGCTCGTCCAGTCCGCGCCCGGCGAGGCGCACGTCCAGAACCAGGCCGGGATGCTCGCGCTCGCGAAGGGCGACCGGGCGGGTGCTCGGGAGGCCTTCGAGAAGGCGCTCTCGCTGAACGACCGGCTGACCGAACCCCTCACGGGCCTTGTCGCCCTCGACCTCGAGGCAAAGAAGCCGGCTGAAGCCAGGGCGCGCGTCGAGCGGCGGCTGCAGAAGACGCCCGACTCCAGCCTCGCGCTCGCGCTGGCGGGCCGGACGTGGGCGGCGACCGGCGACCCGGTAAAGGGCGAGGAGTTCCTGCGGCGGGCCATCGACGCAGATTCCGCGAACCTGGACGCGTACGCGCTGCTCGGCGGGCTGCTCCTTGCGCAGGGCAAACCCGACCTGGCGGTATCTGAGTTCGACAGGCTCGCTGCGCGCCAGCCCTGGTCGGTTGGGGCGCCGACGATGGCGGCGACGATCCTGCAGGCGCAAGGGAAGGACGTGGAGGCACGGCGCCGTTTCGAGGCGATTGTCGAGACCAACCCGCACGCCGCGGTTGCCGCGAACAACCTCGCGTGGATCTACGCGAGCCGGGGCGAGAATCTCGACAAGGCGCTCCAGCTGGCGCAGGCGGCAAAGGCGGTAAAGCCAGACCACCCTGATGTGAACGACACGCTGGGTTTCGTCTACATCAAGAAGCAACTGGCCTCGCTGGCCATTACGCCGCTTCGCATGGCGGCCGAGAAGGTCCCCGGCAACCCCACGTTCCAATATCATCTCGGTCTCGCCTACGCCCAGACCGGCGACAAGGCCGCGGCGCGCGAGGCGCTGGGGCGGGCCCTGAAGCTCAAGCCCGACTTCGAGGGCGCGGAGGATGCGCGGCAGGTGCTGCGGACGCTCGGCTGAGCGTGGGCGGAGCCCGGTGTCGAGGTACAAAGGGAAGGGCCGGATTGCTCCGGCCCTTCCGCCAATCGGCCTGAGAAGAACTACTTGCTGAGCTTCCGGCGAATCGCCCCGAGCCCAACCAACGCGCCGCCGAGGAGCATCAGCGTGGCGCCGCCGTCCGGCACGTGGTACCAGAGATAATCCTGCCGCTTACCGTCGAGCGTCCCGAACTCCAGGTAGTTGTCGAGGCTCGCCTGATCGATGAAGTTGTTCAGGGAGTACACGCCCAGGTACCCGACCGACGCGTCGCCGATGCCACCGTTCAATAGAGCGGCGGCGTAGTACGGATTCCCCGCGTCCACGGCCAACTCGCCCTCGAGCATCCAGAACGCATTCTGAAGCAGGCCGGCCGAAACCCGCCGGTCGCCGGTGAAGTAGTTGCCTCCGGCCACGTTCAGCAGGCCGGTGGCGAACTGACTGTACAACCAAGCGGTTCCCATCGAGAGCGGGTCGGAGGTCGCCGTACCCCCCGTGACCGCTGCACCGGACACGACGAAGTAGTTCGTCGCGATGGAACCCTCACGCTTTTCAAGACAAAATGTCTGGAAACTCTCTGGCATGGAGGGCGGAATGTTCATCGTCGCGGGCGCGACGGAGTACCCCTCGTTGCTGAGGCTCGTTCCGAAGTCGTAGATGGTGAACTCGCCGCCCGTGTTCAGAAAATAGCCGGGATAGCGAGCCTGTTCGAATACCCCGGTCGTTCCGACCGGACTCGCAAACGCCGGCGCCGCCAACCCGATCACGAGCAGCAGCACGATACCAAGTCGTCTCATAACGCTCCCCCTCTCTCATCTCTGTAGAGCAAGTAAAGCAACACGCGTGCCAAGATAGAAATCGCGAAAACAAAGGGTGTAATTGGTCTCCAAGGATCTTCGCTCGCGCTCGACTGTAAAAGAACCTGACATTCCCATTATGCAGGG
>Ga0209254_10005887_pt1 | contig 11280 bp, 10 predicted proteins | sample FrelakmetDIP11DI_FD_187148 | JGI IMG/M metagenome (GOLD analysis project Ga0209254, IMG submission 187148) | Freshwater lake sediment microbial communities from the University of Notre Dame, USA, for methane emissions studies - DIP11 DI (SPAdes)... | ecosystem: Environmental > Aquatic >... | reverse complement strand
TGGCTATCTAGCCTATCCATTAGGGATGAAGGGCGTTGTCGTCGGCGAAGGAGACACGTATGAGGATGCCCTGGCAGATGTGAAATCGGCGATTCAGTTCCACGTCGAGACATTTGGTGAAGATGTTCTGCGTGGCGATTCGCCGGTTTTAGAAGCATTTGTGGCTGAAACCGGAGTCGGGGTCTGATGCCCAAATTTCCGGTGGACGCGCCACAGGTCAAAGTCGTTAAGGCACTTAAAGCGTTGGGCTTTCGCTTGGTGCGAACCGGTAATCACATCGCTCTGGAGCGGCAAACCCGGATGGAACGCGAACAGTGCTAACGATGCCGAATCATCGGACGATTAAGGGATCGACCTTGCGCATGATCCTGACACAGGCGGGTATCTCACGCGACGAGTTCCTAGACGCATACGAGAAACAGTGACGCAAGATTCAACTTCATCACCAATTGTTGGCCGTTTGACAGGTAGTCCCTTCCGTCTTGTGTTAAGATGGAAGGGACTTTTGCTTCCGGAGCAAGGCCATGAGTGACTACCAGTGGAAGTCGAGCGAGCCGGTGCTGAGGCCGCCTCGCCCGAAGTTGCTGTTGAGCGATCTGCAGTTCATCATCTTCTGGGCGCTCACCAATGCGATCGGGTTGGCGCTGGGATTCTTCATCGGCATCGGGCTGGCCGGTGGCGCGCCCAACGAAACGATCATCGCCGGGGCGATCATTAGCGCGATCGTGATCGGCTGGATCGAGATGTTGTTGTTGACGCTGCAGCGCGTGCAGGTGCGCTGGTGGTGGATCGTCAACACAGCCGTGGCGATGTTCACGTGGGGCGCGGCATATCCTTTGTATCAGGCAGTGGGCATCTGGAGCGGGTTGATCATGGGCCTGCTGCTGGGTATGTTCCAGTACCTCAATCTGCGCAATCGCGTGGAGCGGGCCAGCCTGTGGTTGGTGGCGAATCTGATCGGATGGGGTGTGGCGTTGGCTCTGTTCCCGTGGCTGCTCTCTTTCATGGAATTGATGCTGGTCTGGGCCGTGTGCGGCTTAATCGGCGGGGCGATCACCGGGTGGGTCATGTCGCGCCTGGTGCATCATCCGCAGTGGGAAGTAGACGAAGCGCCGCTGCGGGACGATTATCAGAGTTAGCATGTAATGCTCATCTGTCGTGGCGATGTCATTCCCGCGCAGGCGGGAATCCAGTGGCTGCACAGTTCTAGATGCCCGATAACAGCACTCGGGCACACGTGCACCCGCTGCGTGCAGTGTGGTGTGACGTGCAGGTCGGAAAGTTGTCAAATGCTGAAGATCACCCTCGCACAGTCGGCTGATCTCGTGGGATAATTGAAAGTAAGTCGAGAGAACACCAGCCAGGTTTCAAGTTCACGGAGGATGATCATGACATCTGATGCGCACAATTCGTCATCAGGAGTGGAACTGTTTCGTTGCCCCACGTGCGCCGCCGCGTTGGAAGTGATCGATGCGCCGTCGGTGAAGTGCAAGTATTGCGGTAATGCCGTGCCTGTGCCGCCGGAGCTGAGGCCGCACAAGCCTCAGGTCGTCATTCAGCAGGTCGATTTCGGTTCGCCGCAGGTTGTGGAAGCAACCAAAACCGGCCGCAACATTGGCTGCATCATTGTGGTGGTTGTGCTGATGATTACAATTGGGGCGATCGGGTTCGGGGTGTTCGCCAGCCAGTCGGCCATCACCAGCGTGCAGTCTGTGCTGGAAGAGGTGCAAGTCCAAAGACCTGACATGCCGAATGTGCAAGCGACAATCAGCGCGATCGATCCGGGCGCGGCAGATGTCCCGCATGCCAGACCCACACCAGCTTTCGCGCAGATCGTGCGGGAGTTCGGAACGAAGGGCAGCGGGCCGGGACAGATGGACGACGCGCGCTATGTGGCACTCGACGCACAGGGCAACATCTGGACGGCTGATTATCAGGATGGCCGCGTGCAGCAGTTCGATCCGTCCGGCAAGTTTTTGCAGTTGATTCAGGTACCGCCCGATCAGAACGATTACACGTTGATTCAAGGCTTGGCGGCTGATCTGAAAGGGAATTTGTACGTCTCGCGCGGCGGCGATATTCTGAAATACAGCGTGGCCGATGGCAGCCTACTGGCGACGTTTCCAGGCAAATTCCCAGGCACGCGTTATCAGGCGTTGGCGGTGGATGCCCAGAATAATGTGTACGCGATCCACAGCACGGCCAGCGATAATGCCGTGATCAAGCTGAACCCCGATGGGAAACAGCTGGCCCGCTGGGACGACATCGTGACGAAAGTCAACAAGAAAGACGCGGCGATGGATCTGGGCATCGCAGTCGATGGGCTGGGCAACATTTACATCGCCAGCAGCTTTGGCAATCAGGTGTACAGCTACGATCCGCAGGGCGAGTTTATCGATCGATTTGGGCAGCAGGGCGATGAACCCGGCCAGCTCAGCAGCCCCGACGATCTGGCGGTCGATGGGCAGCAGCATCTGTACGTGCATCACAACGCGGGGATCGATCAGTTCGATACGAGCGGGCGCTTTCTCGGCAAGCTGCCCGTCGACTACATGCAGGGTTCGCCGCGCACCGTCGTCGTCGATCGCGAGGGCTTTGTCTATACGGTGACGAGCAACGGCAAGGTGTTGAAGTATCAGATCACCGGCGAGTAGGACAAGTCGCCAACTCGCCCGCAGGCCAGGGATGAAGATGAACATCCTGTAGATGGAGGTGGGTGATGCAAAACCAACGTGGGGTGCGTCTCTTCTGGCCGATCATCCTGATCGGCGTCGGTTCGATTTTGTTGTTGACCAATTTGGGTGTTATCACGGGCAATCCGTGGACCATCATCTTCCAGTTGTGGCCGGTGCTGCTCATCGCGCTGGGATTGGAGATTTTGCTGGGTGGTTCCACCGGTTGGCGCGCGGTGATGAGTGCGCTGCTGGGTCTGGCCTTGGTGGGCGGAGTTCTGTGGGTGCTGATTGCGCAGCCGGCGATTCCCGGCCTGAACTTCGGCAGCAGTAACCTGCAAACGGCCAACGTCTCTCATCCGCTCGACGGTGCGGAGTCGGCCCGTGCCGAACTCTCGTTCGGTGCCGGCACCAACAAGCTCTACGCCTTGAGCGATTCCAACAATCTGATCGAAGGTCGATTGCAGACGTACAGTTCGCCGAACTTCAGTGTGAGCACCTCGGGTGATCGGGCGACGATTGTCCTGTCGCCGGGATCGGCGACCGTACCGATGATCTTCCCCTCTGTTTCGGAAGAAACGTGGGACGTGGGCCTGAACTCGTCCGTAACGTATCAGCTGAATCTGAACGTGGGTGTGGGTCAGTCCAAGATCGATCTGGCGAAGCTCAACATTTCCGGCGGTGCGATCGACGGCGGCGTAGGCACCAGCGAACTCTATCTGCCGGGCAACGGCAAATACGGTCTGGCGATCAACGGCGGCGTCGGCACGATGCGCATTTACGTGCCGTCCAATCTGGCGGTGCGCGCCGAGGTGGACGGCGGGCTGGGCTCGTTCAATCGGCTGCCGGAGATGCAAGAAGTGCGCGACAATGTGTATGAGACGCCTGGCTTTTCATCGGCGGAGGATGCCGTGACCCTCTTCATCGACGGGGGTGTGGGTTCCATCTCGATGTATGAGAGCGAATGAACACCGTCGATTGCGGAAGAGGCGGCCCGTTGTCGAGCCGCCTCTTCTTGTTGGCAGTGTATAATTCGCGCGATGCGTTTCAGGACCCTTCTTCCGGTTGTGGCGCTGCTGATCCTCGCTGCCGGCTTGCGCGTGTGGCAGATCGATCGCGTGCCGCCCGGCCTGCACCACGACGAGATCATCAACGGTCAGATCGTCGAGAATGAAATCTTTGCCGGACACCCCGCCATCTTCTACAGCACCGATGGCCGCGAAGGTTTGTTTCATCTGACGCTGGCCGCGGCGCTGCGCTTCGTCGGTTACAATCCGCTGGGCTGGCGTCTGGCCGGCTTGGCGTGGGGCATGATCGGGCTGGCCGCGATTTATGCGCTGGCGCGGCGCTTGCTCGATCGGCGCGCGGCGCTCATCACGCTGGCCTTTGCGGCCACGTCCTTGTGGTCGATCTACGAAGGCCGCGCAGCGACCCGATCGGTTTCGCTGATTGCCGTGTCGGCTCTAGCGGCTCTGGCGTTTTTCCGGGCGTGGCAGCAACCCGATCGATCCGGGTGGCAACGCTGGATCATCGCCGGGATTCTGACCGGATTGATGCTGTATACCTACATCGCCGCGCGGGTGATGCCGCTGGCTTTCGGTATGTTGTTGATCTATCTGGCGGTGACGCAGTGGCAGACGTGGCGCGCGGCCTGGCGGGGTATTGCGGTCTATCTTGTTACAGCCACCGTTGTCGCTGCGCCGCTGGTGATTTATCTTGCACAGTATCCCGTCGTCGATACGCGTTTTCAGGCCTTGACTGAAACAATCGATGCGGCACGGCAGGGTGATTTGTCGCCGGTGCTCATGACGACACTGCAAACACTGGGGATGTTCGTGTGGCAGGGCGATCCGCAGTGGCATTACAACGTTGCGCACACTCCGGTTTTTGATCCGCTGACGTCCGTGTTGTTTGTGGCGGGCTTCGTCATCGCGATCTGGCGCTGGCGGCGCGTACCTTACGCGTTCTATCTTATCTGGCTGCTGGTCAGTTTGATCCCCGGCATGTTCAGCGCACCGGCCCCGCACTTTATGCGCACAGCCGCCGCGCAAGTTGCCGCGTATACATTCGTCGCGATCGGGGGCAGCGCAGCGATCGGGTGGGCTGCCAAACGCAATCGGGCGTGGGAGTACGCAGCTAAAGGGATCGTGATCGTGATCTGGTTCAGCGCCACCGTAACGAGTTATCACAACTTCTTCATTGTGTGGCCTGCCAATGATGAGGTGCGTTTTTATCATCAGGCCAACGTCAACGAGATGGCGCGCGTGATCGCTGCATCGCCTGAAGCAGCACCCGCCGTGGGCTGCAGTCCCTTCCTCAACGAAACGGAACGCTGGATCCGCTCGCCGCGCCAAAGCATCCATTTCATGCTGGCTGCCGACCAAGCGGTGCGCTGGCATGATTGCCGTGATTCCATCGTGCTTCCCCAGGGCGGAGCGTGGCGCGAGTTCATTTTGTATCTGATGCCCGTGGAGCAGAACTTGCCGCTGGCGATCACGGACTGGTTCAGTGGGTCAACGCCGACGCAGTTCAATGCTTTCGATGACAGCCGCTTGTATGTGTTGGATCAACGCGAACGTTTGGCGAAGATGCTGACCGAGGTGAAAACTGCCGAGGTATCATTTGCGCCGGAGTCAGGCGGCGGAGCGGCGGCGCTGCCGATTGATTTTGGACACGCCCTTGAACTGCTGGGTTATCAAGTGGAACCGCTGCAGGCCGAGGCAGGCCAGGCAGTGATGGTCAAAACATACTGGAAAGCGACCGGATCGCTGCCGCCGTTCTTGACGTCCTTCGCACATCTGCTGGATCAGGATGGATCGATCGTGGCGCAGCATGATCGGCAGAGCGTGCTGGCGGATACGTTGCAGCCTGGTGATATTTTCATGCAGCTGCTTCAGATCGATCTGCCACCCGATCTGCCACCGGGTGAGTATCGTTTGACACTGGGCTGGTACACCGGCGACACCGGGCAACGTCTGCCGTTGTACGAGGGCGATACGATCCGCGGTGATCGCTTGTTGTTGCTGCCGCTGACGATCACTCCGCAGCAGTGACTCACACGGTTGACAAGGTCTAACGTAGAAACAAACGCACTTGATTGGGCAGGGCACGGGTGTCGATCGGTTTGGCCAGATAGCCGTCGCAACCGGCGTCCAACGCTCGCTCGCGCTCGGCGGGCGCAACGCTGGACATGATCGCAATGACGGGAATGTGCCGGGTCGCCGGATTGGCCTTTAGCTGGCGAACGGCATCGTAACTGCTCAATCCGGGCAGCATCACCTCCATCAAGATCAGATCCGGCAATTCGCGCTGCGCCAGTTCAACCCCTTGCAGGCCGTTTTCGGCGCTCAAGATCGCAAACCCCTCCGGTTTCAACACCTCCAACAGCAGGGCGCGGTTCAGCGCATTGTCTGCAACGACCAGAATCTTGTGCATTACGTCTCGGGTTCAAGCGCGCCGTTGGGTGACGGCAGATCAATCGGCATGTGGTACCGCGCCGCAAACTCGCGCAGATCCGAAGGGAAGACGCGGTAGTGCCCGCCGGGCGTGGCATATGCGTTCAACCCCCGATCACGAATCCAATTCAACACGGTGGCCTGGCTTACCTGACAGATCCGGGCAATCTCGCCGGTGGTTAACGGTTTTTCCATCGTTTGCTCCTGTATCAAAATCGGTTGTAATCATCTTAGCAAAAATCTACGATTTGTGTGTTTGAGATGGATTGGCGATTAGTGGTGTTTCTGCGTTAATTGACGAATTAAGTGCCGATGCTATAATGACCGTCAGCAATCGTCGAGAATCAAGTGTTCGATCGGTGATGCCCCACACGACGACTGTTTGCTGCTGGTTGAACTGTTCTTTCTTAAGGAGGAGAACATGCTTCACACACGTCGACCCCATCGTCCTTCACTCGCCTTGCTGTCGTGCTGCATTGTTCTAGCATTGTTCCTGGCGGCTTGTGGCGGAGGAGCCACGCCTACGACGGCGCCCGCTCAGCCCACTGCGGCCGCCCAACCGACCGCAGCTGCCCAACCCACTGAACCGCCCGCCGCTCAACCCACGGAGCCGCCGGCCACGGCCGAGCCGGTCACTTTGCAGTTTGGCTGGGCCGGCAAGCCAGATACACTCAACCCCGCCTATGCGTTCTTGTCCGAATCGTATTACGTGTTCGATCTGATCTTCAATACGCTGACCAAAGAAGATCCAGCCGGGCAGTTCGTCGGCGATTTGGCGACTGATTGGAAAGTCTCTGATGACGGCTTGACGTGGACGTTCACGCTGCCCGACAATCTCAAATTCCACGACGGCACGCCGGCCACGTCAGAAGACATGGCCTGGTCGATTAAAGCCGTCATGGACAATCCCGAAGGCTGGGCCACGACGGCGACGTACGTGGCCGGATTCAAAGACGTCACTGCGCCGGATGCGAAGAGCGTGCAGATCACCCTCGAGCAGCCGATCAGCAACATGCTCTTCCGCTTGTCGGCGCTGTATTTGCTGCCGCGCAAAGTTTTTGAGCAATTCAAGACGGCAGAAGATTTGCAGAACTTTGCCAACGATGAAGCCATTGGCACCGGCCCGTTCAAACTGAAGACCTTCGACAAAGATAAAGGCGTGCTCATTCTGGACGCCAATCCGGATTATTTTCTGGAACCTCCTAGAATCGATCAGGTGATCTTTCAGACCTTCGATAATCAGGATGCCATGGTGCAGGCGCTCCGGGTGGGCGAGGTCGATGCGCTGGTGGAGTTGCCGACGACGGCGATTGAAGCCTTGAAGGGCGCGGGCGAAATCAAAATCGTACAACGGCCCAGCCGCGCGCTGGACGAGCTGATTATCAACTCGGCGCCGGCCGATCATGATCCTGCACCGATCCGTAATCCCGCGCTGGAAGATCCGCAGGTGCGCCTGGCGATCGCACATGCCTTCAACAAACAAGACTTGGTCGATATTGCCTTGCAGGGTCTCGGCCAACCTGGCGATACGATTATTGCTCCGGCCATGGGTGGCGGCTTCTGGCACAATCCCAACATCACCGATGTGCCCTTTAATCTGGATATGGCCAATCAGATTCTGGAAAAGGCCGGTTACCTAATGGGCAGTGACGGGGTGCGCGCCAAGGGAGACACACGCCTGGAGTTCCGTTTGCAGTATCCGTCTGATTCAATTACCGCTCCCCGTGTAGCCGACCTGCTAACAGGGTGGTTCAAGGAAGCCGGTATCAAAACGACGCCAGAAGCGGTGGACCCCGACAGCCTGACGGCGGCTTGTTGTCCAACCGGTGACTATGATCTGATCTTATGGGGTTGGGGCGGCGCCGATGCTGATCCTGATTTTAATCTGAGCATCATGCTAAGCGATCAGTTTGCAGAGGGCGGTTGGAATGACTCGGGCTATTCCAATCCCAAGTACGACGAGCTGTACACACAGCAGCAGCAGACGATTGATGCCGAGGAGCGGCAGAAGATTATTTGGGAAATGCAGGAAATGATCTTCAACGATCGGCCCTACATCGTCTATTGGTATCCCGATACACTGCAGGCTTACCGCTCTGATCGATTCACCAACTTCATCGAGGCCGCCAGCCTGGGCATTCAGGATTCAGACTCGCTGCGGCAGGTTGAACCCGTCCAATAAAGGATGCAACCGGAAGAGAGGAAGGATGAACATGGTTCGTCCTTCCTCCTTGCCCATGTCCGACGCGCAGCATCGGTGGGCCGCCGGGCGCATCCCTCATCCCACCCATGAGCCGCCGCGATTATATCTTCCGCAAGGCCGTCTTTGCCCTCGTGACTTTGCTGATCGTCTTCACGATCAACTTCCTCCTCTTTCGTATCCTGCCCGGCGATCCAGTGCGCTCGGTGATTGGTCGCAACGTGCGCATCTCGCGGGAGGTGCAGCAGGCGCTGCGCGAGCAGTTCGGGTTAGACAAACCGATCATTCCCGATCAGTATCTCAACACGCTGGGGCAATACGCCCAGGGGAATCTGGGCGTCTCGTGGTCGCTGCGCCGGCCGGTGGGCGAAGTGTTGATGGCCAAGCTGGGCAACACGCTGCTGCTGGTGGTGTTGGGTCAGTTCTTCTCGATTATTCTGGGCGTCACACTGGGTTTGCTGGCCGGCTGGAAACGCAAGACCAAGATCGACGTTTCCGCGCTGACCTTTTCGCTGATCATGTGGGCTGTGCCCACCTTCTGGCTGGGCATCATGCTGCTGGCCCTAGGCAGCTCGTGGCTGGGTCTGCCCACCGGTGGCATGGTGGATCCCAAGAACATTGGCAAACCCTTCCTTGAGGTACTGCCTGATGTCGCGCGGCATCTTGTTCTGCCCACCCTTACCTTCACCTTGATCTATATGGGTGAATACATGCTGATCATGCGCTCGTCCATTTTGGAAGTGCTGAGCGAAGACTACATCCTCACCGCCAAAGCGAAAGGCATGAGCCACTGGCAGATTCTGCGCAAGCACGCGTTGAAGAACGCCATGCTGCCCATCGTCACATTGATCGCCCTAAATCTAGGCTTCACGGTTTCCGGCGCGATCTACATTGAAACAGTGTTTTCGTATGATGGGCTGGGTAAGCTCTTTCAAGATGCTCTAGCCAAGCAGGATTTCCCGCTGTTACAGGGTGCTTTCATGCTGCTGGCGATTGCTGTCATCGTCGCCAACATGGCGGCGGATATTTTGTACACGTATTTGGATCCGAGAGTGAAACAAGTCTGAATGAGCAACTTCCGGCGCAGTTTCAGCAATTTCTGGAAAGTCTTTCGCCGCAGCCGCATGGGCCTGGTCGGTGCGTTCTTGTTGATCACGGTGCTGCTGGTGGCGACTTTCGCGCCGCTGCTGACACCGTACACACCCACGCAGATCATTCGCGGCCCGAACAATCGCCCGCTGATCTATGCGCCGCCGTCGGTGCATCCGCCGCTGGGCACGGATGACGCCGGACATGATGTCTGGACTCTGCTCGCCTACGGAGCACGTGTTTCTTTGCTGGTGGGCTTTATTGCCGGTTTCATCTCGGTGTTCATCGGCAGCACACTGGGCACACTGGCCGGTTTCTACGGCGGCAAGACCGATACGCTGTTGATGCGCACCACCGATGTCTTTTTGGTCATTCCCGATCTGCCGCTAACCATCATTTTGATCGCGGTGATCCGCCAGGCCAACGTAGGCATCCCCACGCTGGTGGTGTTGATTGCGGTGATTGGTTTGTTGTACTGGACGACGACGGCGCGCCTGATTCGATCGCAGGTACTGACGGTGAAAGAACGGCAGTTCGTGGCGCGGGCCAGGGCCATCGGTGCGGGCAACGGCCACATCATGCGCAAGCACATTCTGCCGCTGGTGCTGCCGCTGATGACGGCCAATACCGTGCTGGTGATCTCCACAGCCATCCTGGTTGAATCCGGTCTGGCGTTTCTGGGACTGGGTGATCCCTCGCAGCCGTCGTGGGGCACCATGCTGCATTTCGCGTTCGAGCGCAACGCCATTTCTGTCGGCGCATGGTGGTTCTATCTGCCGCCCGGCCTGGCGATTGTGTGGACGGTGCTGGGCTGTGTGCTGCTGGGCAATGTGCTGGAGGAAATCTTCAACCCGCGCCTGAAGTCGCATCACCTGGAGGGCGACACGAACGTCGTCGCCTCCAGCCGACATTGAATGTTGATCCACGAATCGACACGAATGAACACGAACATAGCGAATTCCAATTGATTTACTGTGTCACCCCGAGCGTAGCGAGGGGTCTCTACGGCGATGACAGAGATTCCTCGCTTCGCTCGGAATGACACACCCGTGATCAAATTGGGAACGGCTCTGAAACTTCGTGAAGATTCGTGTGATTCGTGGATGAAGAATTGCCATGACCGATCGATCTGCCAACCGGCCGGATCCCCTGCTGCGCGTACGGCACTTGACGATGGAGTTCGTCAGCGCCGAGAGTGCGCCCGCGCGCGCGGTGGAAGATGTGTCGTTCGACGTGTACCCCGGCCAGACGCTGGGCCTCGTCGGCGAATCGGGCTGCGGCAAGACCACCACCATGCTTTCGATCATGCGCCTGCTCCCGGCGGCGGGACACATCACCTCGGGCGAGGTGCTGTTCGACGACATCGATCTGCTGCGCATCACCGAGCGCCAGATGCGCGACTATCGCTGGAAAGAAATGGCGATGGTCTTTCAAGGCGCGATGAATGCGCTGAACCCTGTGCGCACGGTGGACGATCAGATCAGCGAAGCGATCCTGCTGCATGAAGCGATCGGGCGTGAGGCAGCCGATCGGCGCGTGATCGATCTGCTCGATCTCGTCGGCATCGCTAAATCGCGCAAGAATCAATATCCGCATCAATACTCCGGCGGCATGCGCCAGCGCGCGATGATCGCCATGGCCCTGGCGTGCCGTCCGCGCTTGCTCTTTGCGGATGAACCGACGACGGCGCTGGACGTGATGATTCAGGCGCAGATTCTGGAATTGCTGCAAAAGATTCAACGCGAACTGGGCTTGTCGATCGTGTTGGTGACGCACGATCTGGGCGTGGTGGCCGAGATGTGCGATACCGTCGTGGTGATGTACGGCGGCCAGGTGGCGGAATACGGGCCGATCGATGTGGTGT
>Ga0209254_10005885_pt1 | contig 11280 bp, 11 predicted proteins | sample FrelakmetDIP11DI_FD_187148 | JGI IMG/M metagenome (GOLD analysis project Ga0209254, IMG submission 187148) | Freshwater lake sediment microbial communities from the University of Notre Dame, USA, for methane emissions studies - DIP11 DI (SPAdes)... | ecosystem: Environmental > Aquatic >... | reverse complement strand
GCTCGACGGGACCAAGATCAAGCACGCCATGATGCTCCAGCCCCTGTTCGAGTTCTCCGGGGCCTGCGTGGGCTGCGGCGAGACCCCCTACATCAAGCTCGCCACCCAGCTCTTCGGCGACCGCATGCTGATCGGCAACGCCACTGGCTGCTCCTCCATCTACGGGGGCAACCTGCCCACCACCCCCTACACCAAGAATCCAGAGGGCCGCGGTCCCGCCTGGAACAACTCGCTCTTCGAGGACAACGCGGAGTTCGGCCTGGGCCTAAGGCTTGCGGTGGACAAGCAGGCGGCCCAGGCCCGGGAGCTGGTGCAGCGCCTGGCGGATCGCATCGGCGGGGACCTGGCCGAGGGACTGCTCCAGGCGGATCAGTCCGGCGAGGCGGGCATCCATGAGCAGCGGGAGCGGGTGGCGGCCCTCAAGGGCAAACTCACGACGCTGGACCTGGCCGAGGCCCGCACACTGGAGGGCCTCTGCGACCAACTGGTGAAGCGCAGCGTCTGGATCATCGGCGGTGACGGCTGGGCCTACGACATCGGCTACGGGGGCGTGGACCATGTGCTCGCCTCGGGGCGCGACGTGAACCTCCTGGTTCTGGACACCGAGGTCTACTCCAATACCGGGGGCCAGACCTCTAAGGCCACCCCCCTGGGGGCCGTGGCCAAATTCTCCGCCGGCGGCAAGCCGACCTTCAAGAAGGACTTGGGGATGATGGCCATGGCCTACGAGAACGTCTACGTGGCCTCCGTGGCCTTCGGGGCCAAGGACGTCCAGACGGTGCGGGCCTTCCTGGAGGCAGAGAGCTACCCGGGCCCCTCGGTGCTGATCTGCTACTCCCCCTGCATCGCCCATGGGGTGGACCTGTCGAACAACCTGCGCCAGCAGGACCTGGCGGTCAGCTCCGGCCACTGGGCCCTGTACCGCTACGACCCGCGCCGTACCGCCGCGGGCGAGAACCCACTGCATATCGACAGCAAGGCACCGAGCATCCCCTACCGGGACTTCATCAGCACCGAGACCCGTTTTAACGTGCTGAACCGCACCCACCCGGATGCCGCCGAGCGCTTCCTGCGCCAGGCCCAACGGCACGTGGAGACCCGCTTCCAGCTCTATGAGCAGCTGGCCCACCTGGCGGTGCAGAAGGCGGGCACCCCCGAGGCCCCGAAGCCGGCGGAGTGAACCTCGCTCTTGCGCCCAACCCCCATCCAGTCAACCCGGAGCCATCACCGTGGACCTGACCACCCAGTACCTCGGACTCAGCATCAAGAACCCGCTCGTCCCCTCCGCCTCGCCCCTGTCCAAGAGCCTGGACCTGGCCCGGGAGCTCGAGGACCATGGGGCCTCGGCCATCATCATGTGGTCCCTGTTCGAGGAGGCCATCACCGCAGAATCGGAGTCCATGGTGCGCTTCCTCCACCACCAGGAGATCGGATTCGCCGAGACGGGCGAGGGCTTCCTGCCGGCCTGGCAGGACTTCGACAGCCCGCTCGAGCTCTACCTGGAGAACATCCGACGGCTCAAGGAGTCCCTGGAGATCCCGGTGATCGCGAGCCTCAACGGCGTCACCCCGAGCGGCTGGATCAGCCATGCCCGGGAGCTGGAGCAGGCCGGGGCCGATGCCCTGGAGCTCAACGTCTACTATGTGGCCGGTGACATCTCCCAGACCGGGGACCAGGTGGAGGAGCGGTATCTCAGCCTGCTGCGGGAGCTTCGGGGCCACATCCAGATCCCCATCAACATGAAGCTCTCCCCCGCCTTCAGCTCCATCGGCAACCTGGTCACCCAGATGGCAGGCGCGGGCGCCAACGGCGTAGCACTCTTCAACCGGTTCTATCAGCCGGACATCAACGTCGACACGCTGCGCCTGCAACCGAGCCTCCACCCATCCACCTCGGCGGAGGCCCTGCTCGCCATGCGCTGGATCGCCATCCTCCATGGCCGCATCGAGGGCCTGTCTCTCGGCGCCACCGGCGGGGTCCACACCCCGGAGGACGCCATCAAGCTGCTCCTGGCCGGCGCCGACGTGGTCCACCTCTGCAGCGCCCTGCTCGCCAAAGGCCCCGCCTATCTGCGCCATATCGAGCAGGGCATCACCGGCTGGATGGAGGACCATGGCTTCGAATCCGTCGGCGACTTCCGTGGCCTGGTGAGCGCGCTTTCCGTCCCCAACCCGGCGGAGTTCGAACGGGCCAACTACGTCAGCATCCTGGACAGCTACAGCTTCTCGCCGGGGGTGATGGTATAGGTTTCCCTGCGTTGTTCCCTTTTTCGTCCGCGAAACACGCGAAACCGCGAAGATTTTCTTGAGGTCACGAGCACCTTCGGGCAGGCCGACGAGTGAGGTTCCGCCTTTATTCTCCTCGTAACCCATTATTCTTTTTCGGGCTTATTCGCGTTCATTTGCGTTCATTCGCGTTCATTCGCGGCCAAAAAATCCTCTCGCGGGCGATTACGCGCTACTGAGCCACCGATGGAGCTACACGTCTCGCCCATCGGCATTCTCCGCTCGCCCTTCACCGATCGGTTCGGCATCCCCCGCCAGCCTGGCCTGGTGACCGCCGCCGAGTCGCGGCTGGTGATGCTGCCACCCTATGACCGGGAGGAGGCCTTCAAGGGGATCGAGGGCTTCTCCCATGTCTGGATCCTCTTCGTCTTCCACGACGACTGCCCCCAGGCGGGCTGGCGACCCACGGCACGGCCGCCACGGCTGGGAGGACGGGAGCGGGTGGGGGTCTTCGCGAGCCGCGCCCCTTATCGGCCCAACTGCATCGGGCTCTCGGCGGTGGAGCTTCTAGGGATCGAGCGGGGATCCGAAGGGCTGGTGCTGCGCCTGCGCGGCGCCGACCTGCTGGACGGCACCCCGGTGCTGGACATCAAGCCCTATGTCCCCTACGCGGACGCCATCCCAGAGGCCCGCTCCGGCTTTGCCCTGGAGGCGCCCGAGGCCGAGTGGGAGGTTGCCTTCAGCCCCCAGGCGGAGCAGGCGGTCGCCGCCGCCGACCCCGAAGGCCGCTTACGGTTGCGCGAGCTGATCGCCCAGGTCCTGGCCCAGGACCCGAGACCCGGCTACATGGACCGCTACCCCGAGCGTGACCACTTCGCCCTGCGCCTCTACGATCTGGAGGTCCGCTGGAAGATCCGGGGCCACACAGCCCTGGTCGAAGCCGTGACCCCCTATCGCGCCTCGACCCGGTGAGCCAGAGTGGGGCGGCCCGTCACTATCCTCCCTCGGAGCGCGAGCCTCCGGCCCGCACGCGCTCGGGACGCCCGGTCATCCTGGTTGTTCGCCCATAGGTAGCGCATGGCATGTTAGCCTAATCCCACGACAGGGCGGGGGCTGGGTAACCCGGCCGAAGCTCAAGTCGTCTGGCGCATGTGCGCGCATTGGCAGGCTACCCGGTCGGAAGAGGAAGCGCCGGCGCTGACCCCGTCATTCGCTCGGATCGGTCGATGGCGCGCCAGACCTAGCGGGGGAAATCCGAGCCGGGGCGCACTCCCCTTCGCGGGCCGAGAATTTCAGAAGCCGAAGCGGCAACAGAACCTCTTGCTCAAACACACTTGGCGATGGCTGATGGTCCTTCTGGGCTGGGTCGCCTTAGCTGTCGGCCTGATTGGGATCTTCGTGCCCCTGCTGCCCACCACGCCCTTCGTGCTGCTGGCCGCCTTTTTCTTCTCGAAGGGTTCCGAGCGGCTTCACCGGTGGCTGCTCCGGCATCCGCGCTTTGGGCGATACGTACGGGACTGGGAGCGGGAGCAGGTGATACCTCCGGTGGGGAAATACGCGAGCACCCTGCTGATGGTCCCCTCGGTCGGATTCGTGGTCTTGACCCGGGACCTGCCGACGGCCCTCTCCGGCGGCATGGTGGCGACGGTGGTCGCGGTCCTCTGGTTCATCTGGTCCCGGCCGTCCAGGCCCAGGCTCCCGGACGCGAAGGCCGAGGGCACTGCAAGATCCTCCTCGCCAACGCCTTGACGCCACTCAAGGCGGAGCTTCAAGGGCACCCAGTAGGCTGACCAGTGAGGCGCTAGCCATCGAAGCCTCGCACCCTCGCATCATTAACATTACGCAAGTTGTCGAAGCCCCGCCCAGCGTGTAAGGTTCCGGCCTCTCGTGGGGGGGCCAAGCCCCGCCCAAGGCGATCACACCATCCCTCGGACCCACCATCCCTGGGATCGGTGCCCTAGAGCCACGCCCGCCACGACCCAAATCCAGAGGAGTCCCCCAGACCCCATGCTCGAGGTCACGAGGCTCGAATGCCGGCGGGGCGACCGCCTGCTCTTCTCGGAGCTGGGGTTCACCGTCGATGCGGGCACCCTGCTCCACGTGCGGGGGCGCAATGGTAGCGGCAAGACCACCCTGCTGCGGACCCTGTGCGGCCTCTACCGGCAGGATTCGGGGGAGGTGAGCTGGCGTGGGGAGCCGATTCGCCGACTCGCGGAGGACTACAGGCGCGAGCTCCTCTACTTCGGGCACCTGAACGGGATCAAGGGAGACCTGACCGGGGTGGAGAACCTCTCCGTCTCGGCGACCCTGGACGGGGACTCGGTAGACGGGCGATCCATCTGGTCGGCCCTCGAGCGCATCGGGCTCGCAGGCTTCGAGGACCTGCCGACCCGCATGCTCTCCCAGGGTCAGAAAAAGCGGGTGGCGCTGGCCCGCCTGATCCTGAGCCGGGCACCCCTCTGGGTGCTGGACGAGCCCTTCACCGCCCTGGACCTGGACGCGGTGGACCTGCTCCAGGGGCTGATCGCGGAGCACGTGGCGGCAGGGGGTATGGCGGTGCTGACCACCCACCAGGCGGTTCCCCTGACCTCGGGCCAGGCGCGCCACCTGGACCTGGGACACTGAGGATGGGCTAGGCGCAACAGCTGTGCTCAAGGTCTTCTGGCGCATCCTCACCCGCGATCTGCTGCTCGCCATGCGGCGGCGCACGGACGTGCTCACCACCCTGTTCTTCTTCGTGATCGTGGTGAGCCTGTTTCCGCTTGGGGTGGGTACAGAGCGCCAGGTGCTGCGCATCCTGGGGCCCGGCGTGGTATGGGTGGCGGCCCTGCTGGCCTCCATGCTGGCCCTGGAGCGCCTCTTCGCGGCGGATTACGAAGACGGCACCCTGGAACAGATGCTGCTGACGGCGCAACCCCTGGCGCTCCTTGTTCTCGCCAAGGTCGCCGCCCACTGGCTGCTGACCGGGTTACCCCTGGTCTTGATCGCACCCCTGGTGGGCATGCAGTATCACCTCTCCGACACCGCCATCGGGATGATGATGCTGGCACTGCTGCTCGGCACCCCGGTGCTGAGCCTGATCGGGGCCATCGGGGCCGCCCTGACCCTTGGGCTGCGAGGCGGCGGGATCCTGCTGTCCCTCCTGATCCTGCCCCTCTACATTCCGGTGCTGGTCTACGGGGCCGGGGCGGTGGAGGTGAGCACCGTGGAAGTTGCCGATACCCAACCCTACTTAATGTTGCTAGGCGCGTTTTTTCTGTCGTCACTGGTCCTTGCACCCCTGGCCGCCTCCGCCGCCCTGAGGATCTCCATCGAATAGCCCCCGGATTGAGCCGAACGCGATGTCCAGCCCTTGGTTCAAATACGCCTCCCCGGCCACCTTCTACCCCCTGGCCGGCCGGATGATCCCGGTGTTCTGGGTGCTCGCGGCTGGGCTCATCCTGCTCGGGCTCTACTGGGGCTTCTTTCAGACCCCGGACCAGCTCGGAGGGACCAATCCTCAAAAGGAGTACTACCGGATCATCTTCATCCATGTCCCCGCGGCCTGGATGTCCATGTGGCTCTATGTGGTCATGGTGGGCTGGGCGGCCGTGGGACTCGTCTTCAACACCCGCCTGTCCTTCATGATGGCCAACGCCATCGCCCCCACCGGGGCCATCTTCACCTTCCTTGCCTTGTGGACGGGGGCCTTCTGGGGGCGGCCGAGCTGGGGGACCTACTGGGACTGGGACCCACGGCTTACCTCCGAGCTGATCCTGTTTTTCCTCTATATCGGCTATATCGCTCTGCACTCCGCCATCGACGACACCCGCCGGGCGGACAGGGCCGCCGCCCTGCTGGCGATCGTGGGGCTGGTCATGGTCCCGGTGATCTTCTGGTCCATCAACTGCCCGGACCCCAACCAATGCGCGGCCCTGCACCAACGCTCGGGGCTGGGCCGGATCGAGGGCAATATCCTGTTCTCCATGCTGGTCATGACCTTCGGCTTTTTGATGTATTCATTCGCCACCGCACTGACCCGCCTGCGGGGGATCATCCTCACCCGTGAGGCCGACACCCAATGGGTCCAGGCGGAGGTTCGGGCCGAGGGCCCAGCGGGGGCGCGGACATGATGGAGTTTCTCAACCAGGGCGGCTACGCGGGCTTCGTCTGGGGCTCCTACGGCATGGCGTTGGCACTGCTGGTGGCCGAGGTGGTCGGATTGCGACGCCAACGGCGAACCATTTTGACGCGGCTCGGTCGATTGCTTCGGTTACGTACTCCCGGAGGTCATCCATGAAGGCGAGACAACAGCGGCTGGTCCTGGTGGGCCTGGCCATCCTTGGCGTCGGCGCTGCGGCCGCCCTGGCCCTGACGGCGCTGCAGAGCAACATCTCCTACTTCTTCAGCCCCTCCCAGGTGATGGCCAAAGAGGCCCCCGCCGACCACGTCTTCCGGCTCGGTGGGCTGGTCTCGGAGGGAACGGTCAAACGGGCCGAGGACGGGCTCACCGTCACCTTCGACGTCACCGACACGGCCCAGACGGTCAAGGTCTCCTACACCGGCATCCTGCCGGACCTCTTCAAGGAGGGACAGGGGGCGGTGGCCCGAGGGCGTCTGGGAACCGATGGGGTCTTCTACGCGGAGGAGGTGCTCGCGAAGCACGACGAGGAGTACATGCCCCCCGAGGTGGCCGATACCCTCAAGACCGCCCATGCCAAGGGCATGACCGAGGCCTCGGACGCCGCCGCGACCCGCGTCGCCGAGCAAGTCCCGTCAGAGGAGGCCATGGGGGTCGGGGCGGTGGCGCGATGATCCCCGAGCTCGGACACTTCGCACTGATTCTCGCCTTGGGCCTTGCCACGGTCCAAGCCGTGATGCCGCTCTGGGGCTCCTTCAACGGCCGTCGTGCCTGGATGGAGATGGCTAGACCCCTGGCCTGGGGCCAGCTCACCTTTCTCCTGCTGGCCTTCGCCTGCCTGCTCCAGGCCTTCGTGACCGACGACTTCTCGGTCCTCTATGTGTCGCAGCACTCCAACAGCCTGCTGCCCCAGGCCTACAAGGTCTCGGCCCTCTGGGGCGGTCATGAGGGGTCCCTGCTCCTGTGGGTGCTGATGCTGGGCCTCTGGGGTGCGGCCGTGGCGGCCTTCAGCCGTAACCTGCCCTTGCCCATGATCAGCCGGGTGATCGCGGTACAGGGCATGGTGGCCATCGGATTCCTGCTCTTCACGATCCTGACCTCCAATCCCTTCGAGCGCGTCTTCCCCATCCCACCCGATGGCCGCGACCTGAATCCCCTGCTCCAGGATTTCGGTCTCGTCGTCCACCCGCCCTTGCTCTACATGGGCTATGTGGGTTTCTCCGTGGCCTTCGCCTTCGCCATCGCGGCCCTGATCGGCGGTAAGCTCGACGCCGCCTGGGCCCGCTGGTCGCGGCCCTGGACCACAGTGGCCTGGATATTCCTCACCATCGGGATCGCGCTGGGCTCCTGGTGGGCCTACTACGAGCTCGGCTGGGGCGGCTGGTGGTTCTGGGACCCGGTGGAGAACGCCTCCTTCATGCCTTGGCTGGTGGGTACCGCACTGATGCATTCGCTCGCGGTGACCGAGAAGCGCGGCGCGTTCAAGAGCTGGACCGTGCTGCTCGCCATCTCGACCTTCTCGCTCTCGCTGCTCGGCACCTTCCTGGTCCGCTCGGGGGTCCTGACCTCGGTCCACGCCTTCGCCACGGACCCCAGCCGGGGGACCTTCATCCTGGCCTTCCTGGTGATCGTGATCGGCGGCTCCCTGGCCCTCTACGCCTGGCGGGCACCCGCGGTCTCCGGCGGCGGCCGCTTCGACCTGTTCTCCCGCGAGAGCTTCCTGCTGATCAACAACCTCCTGCTTGCCGCCCTAGCCATCATGGTCCTGTTCGGGACCTTGGCCCCGTTGATCTACGAGGCCGCCGGCTGGGGCAAGATCTCGGTGGGCTTCCCCTGGTTCAACACCATGTTCATCGCCATCTCGCCATTCCTGGTGCTGGCCATGGGCATAGGTCCTTCGACGCGCTGGAAGCACGACGAGCCGGCGCGCCTGCTGCGGGGACTGTGGGTCGCCTTCGCGCTGAGTCTCGCGGTGCTGGTCCTGGCCTCAACCCGGTTGATCATCCCCGGTAACCTGTATGTGGGCCTCGGCCTCGCCCTCGCCACCTGGCTAGTCCTCAGCCACCTGGTGAATCTTAAGGAGCGCCTGAAGAATAAAGGCGGCTTCAAGGGCCTGGCCGCGGATCTGCGAAGCCGTAATCGCAGCTACTACGGCATGTGGCTGGCCCACGTCGGCATCGCCATGTTCATCGTCGGGGCCACCATGGTCTCAAACTTCGGGACCGAGACGGATCTGCGGATGTCCCCCGGGGATGTGCACGAGGTAGCGGGCTATCGCTTCCAGTTCAACGGGGCCCAGCCCCACGCGGGGCCCAACTACCGGGCCCAGCGCGGGGAGTTCGTGGTCTACCGGGGAGAGCGTAAGATCAAGGTCCTGCACCCGGAGAAGCGATCCTATCTGGCGGGCGGAATGCCCATGACCGAGGCGGGGATCGATCCCGGTTTCCTGCGCGATCTCTATGTCTCCCTCGGTGAGCCCGTCGGAGACAAGGGCGACTGGGCCGTGCGCATCTACTACAAGCCCTATGTCCGCTGGATCTGGCTCGCCGCCATTCTGATGGCCCTGGGCGGAATACTCGCGGTGAGTGACGGGCGCTACCGCACAGTCCGCAAGGCCGTGAAGTTGCCAGCCGGCGGCGACCTGGCGCGTGCCTGAGCCCCAACGACCCAAGGCCCCCCAGGCCCACAGGCCCCTAAGCTAGCCCGCAAACCGAGCCGTAACCTGAGCCGAGATCGGAGTAAAGCGACGCCATGGCGCGATCCAAGACCAGCTATCTGGTGCCCTTGGGCATCTTCATCGCCCTGGCGGCGCTCCTCTTCTATGGGCTCAAGCTCGATCCCCGAAAGGTCCCGTCCCCGCTGGTGGGTCAGCCGGTGCCGAGCTTTGAGCTGGAATCCCTGTTAGAGCCGGGCAAGACCATTACCTCGGACATCCTGAAGGGCCGGATGTCCCTGGTGAACGTCTGGGCCTCCTGGTGTCCCTCCTGCCGCCAGGAGCATGCGGAGCTGATCCGCATCGCCCGGGAGTCGGACGTTCAGATGGTCGGCTTCAATTGGAAGGACGAGCGACCCGCCGCCCTCGAGATGCTGCGCCGCTACGGCGATCCCTATGTGCTCAGCGTCTTCGACCCGGACAACAAGGCAGGGATCAACTGGGGCGTCTACGGCGCCCCCGAGACCTTCGTGGTGGACGCCGAGGGCATCATCCGACACAAACGCATCGGCCCCATCGATCGAAAGGTCTGGGAGGAGGAGATCCTCCCCGTGGTCGAGCAGTATCGGACCAAGGGCTAGTCGCCGCAGGACGAGAGGACCATCCCCCATGCCCCGCATGCCCACCTTCCGCGCCATCCTGGCCGCCGCCGTGCTCGCCTGGGGGAGCGCCATCGCCTACACCCTCGAGGAGTTCCAGTTCGAGAGTCCGGCCCAGGAGCAAGAGTTCCGCGATCTCATCAACAAGCTCCGTTGCCTGGTGTGCCAGAACGAGTCCCTGGCGGGTTCCCAGGCGGATCTGGCTCAGGACCTCCGCGAGGAGGTGTACCGCATGATGCAGGAGGGCAAGGCCAAGGATGAGATCATCGAGTTCCTGGTGGCCCGTTACGGAGACTTTGTTCTCTATCAGCCGCCCATCAAGCCCTCTACCTACCTCCTGTGGTTCGGGCCCTTCCTGCTGGTTGGCGTTGGTGGATTCCTGCTGCTGCGGGCCCTACAGCGCAAAAAGCGTGAGCCCGAGCCGGACCTGACGGGTAACGAGCGAGCCCGCATCGACCAACTCCTGACTCAATCACTTAACCAAACCCTGACTCAACCACCGACCAGTCCGGGTAAACACCCGGGCGACGCTCAAGACCGATCCTCATGACCATCTTCTGGATACTTGCCGCCGGGCTCTTGGGTCTGGCGTCCCTTTTCGTTGCCCTGCCCTTGCTCAAGCGTACATCCGCGGCGGACGCCCCGGACCAGGACGAGCTGAACCTACAGGTGTTCCGCCAACGCCTCGCCGAACTGGACAGCGACCTGGCCGCCGGCTTTCTGGACCAGGACCGCTACGATGCCGCCCGCCGGGATCTGGAGCGGGAGCTGCTTTATGACCTGAACGGGAATACGGAGGGGCGGGATCCTACCGCCCCGGGCGAAAGCGCCGCGGGGGCCGCTCGCTTCCCCTGGCTGGCCCTGGGGTTGGTCCTGCTGGTATCAGCGGGCACGGTGCTGGCCTATCTGCGGCTCGGCGAACGGGACATGATCCAGCGGATCGAAGCCATCGCCAGTGGTTCCATCCCCCACGGGGGCGACGGGACGGGCAGGGGTGGGGCATCCCTCGAGGTCCTGGTCCAGGGACTGGCCGAGCGGATGGAGAACAATCCGGACAACCTGGACGGTTGGTTAATGCTCGGGCGGACCTACTTCGCCGTCGGGCAGGCGCCCAAGGCCCTGGAAGCCGTTGAGCGAGCCTACGGCCTCGCACCCGAGGACACCAGCGTGCTCATCGCCTACGCGGAGGCCATCGCCGCCAACAGCGGCAACCGACTGGATGGCCGTCCCGCTGAGCTGATCCGCGCTGTCCTGGACAGAGAGCCCGGCAATCCCAGCGCCCGTTGGCTGAACGGGATGCTCGCTTACCAGCAGGAGCGCTTCGCGGAAGCGGCCGAGACTTGGCAGGCCATCCTCGATGAGATGGACCCCGCAGGAGAGGAGGCGGGGCAGATGCGCGCGATGATCGCCGAGGCCCTAAACCGAGGCGGACTCCCGACGAGTGATCCCGCAGCCGTGGCGCTCCCCCGGCCACCGACGCGCGCCCAGGTCCCCGGGGCAACGGAACGGGCAGCCACCGAGACCACACCCCGGATCGCGGAGGCAGCGCCCACTGGGCCGTCCCCGCTGCAGGAAGGGGACGTTCCCGGCGGCACGACCATACAGGTCGCGGTGAGCCTGGAT
>Ga0209254_10005884_pt1 | contig 11281 bp, 13 predicted proteins | sample FrelakmetDIP11DI_FD_187148 | JGI IMG/M metagenome (GOLD analysis project Ga0209254, IMG submission 187148) | Freshwater lake sediment microbial communities from the University of Notre Dame, USA, for methane emissions studies - DIP11 DI (SPAdes)... | ecosystem: Environmental > Aquatic >... | reverse complement strand
CTGCCGCAGCGATCAGATCCTCCGGCAGCAGGTCGCCGGAGGCTTCCAGCTCGCTCAGGATGGCGTCGAAAATCCCGGTCAGCGGATCGTGGTCGGCCAAGGTCGCGGCGTCGTGCACGGGATCGCCGAACCGCGCGATGGCGACCTTCACCTCTGCGCCGCCGCCGCGGGCGTTCGCAATGCGCATCGCGTCGTCGCCGCGGCGCTGCTGAGGGGCAGCCGACAGCGCCGCATCGGCAGCGGATGCACGCGCACGCGTGAGAAGCGCCGAGGCGTCGGCCAGGATTCGCTGCGCACGCGATCGCGCGTGCGGGACCGGCACAGGCACGGGCCGGGTCGCGGCCAGGCGAGCGCGACGCCCGCCGGCACGGCAGCGCGGCGCAACGTTGCGGCCGCACTTCTCGGCGGTGACACGGGCAAAGCGCGAGAGCGGCTTCATTCGGACTCCCGACACGTCGGACCTGCCTCGACCACCTTCGGTTCCTGGCTGACGCTTGCGAAACGGACCGCAAAAGCGCGCCGCAGCATGGCTGCTCCTCTGCGCGACCTCCTGCCACATGCAGGCGCCATGCCGCGACGAGGATGCTCTTTCGTCTGCCCTTTGCCCATAAGCCAAACAGCCTAGCTCGTGCGACGTGGCCACGCTTGAACGGTTGTTGACCATCCCGTCCGAGGCCGGGGAGGGTCCGCCGGTCGACGACAGCCGGCGCGGGCGCGCCGAGCCGGTGCGCACCCGTGGAAATAGTTGATCGAATTAGTCGGCTTCCGTATACTTGACCAAAATCGTAGGACATCTTTCCCGCCCGACAGCGCCGCCACCTCGCGAAAGGATCCCGATGCGACTCACCACCCGAGGCAGATTCGCCGTCACCGCAGTACTGGACCTCGCCATGCGCTCCGGGCGCGGCCCCGTGGCGCTCGCCGACATCAGCCAGCGCCAGAAGATCTCTCTCTCGTATCTCGAGCAGCTGTTCGGCAAGCTGCGCAAGAACAACCTCGTGAACAGCGTTCGCGGCCCGGGCGGAGGCTACGTGCTGGCGAAGCCGGTCGAGGCGGTCTCGGTGGCGGACATCATCCTTGCGGTGGACGAGCCGATCGACGCCACCAACTGCGGCGGCCAGCGGAACTGCCGCGGCGAGGAGGGCAAGTGCATCACCCACGACCTGTGGGAAGGCCTGAACGACCACATCTTCGCCTACCTGCGGTCGGTGACGCTCGCGCAGCTCGTCGAGGAGCAGCGGCGGCGCAATCCGGGAGCGAACGTCCTCGAGGTGCGCGACATGCGGCCCGCGCGGAAGCTGCCCGCCGCGGTCGCCTGAGGAGGTCACGAAATGAGCATCACCGTCACCGAGAGCGCGGCTTCGCAGATCCGCCGTTCGGTCGAGAAGCTCGGCGGCGTCGGCCTGAAGCTCGGCATCAAGCGCGTCGGCTGCTCCGGCCTCGCGTACACGTTCGACATCGCCACGGAAGTGGGCGCGGACGAGCGCGTGTTCGAGGCGCACGACGCCAAGGTGGTCGTGGCCGCGGACGCATTGCCGGTCCTCGACGGCTCCGAGCTCGACTACGTCCGCGAGGGCTTCAAGCAGATGTTCAGCGTGAAGAACCCCAACGCGAAGGCGACCTGCGGCTGCGGCGAGAGCTTCACGGTCTGAGCCGTCGCACCTCGGACCGCGGTCGGCTGCCCCTCGCGGGCCCGCCGGCTGCCCCCGCTCCAGCAAGTCGCCCGGATACGAGGCCCCCCGATGAGCGCCGTTCTGCAGAACCTGATCGACCAGCCGTACAAGCACGGCTTCGTCACCGACATCGAATCGGACACTGCCCCGAAGGGCTTGTCCGAGGACGTGATCCGCCTGATCTCGACGAAGAAGAACGAGCCCGAGTGGCTGCTCGAGTTCCGCCTCCAGGCCTACCGGCACTGGCTGACGATGGCCGAGCCCAGGTGGCCGAACGTGAAGTACCCGCCGATCGACTTCCAGGACATCAGCTACTACTCGGCGCCGAAGCCGAAGAAGAAGCTCGCTTCCCTCGACGAGGTCGACCCGGAGCTGCTGCGCACGTTCGAGAAGCTCGGCGTCCCCATGCACGAGCAGAAAGCGCTCGCCGGCGTGGCGGTGGACGTCATCTTCGACTCCGTGTCGGTGACGACGACCTACAAGCAGAAGCTCGCCGAGGTCGGCGTGATCTTCTGCTCGATGTCGGAGGCGGTGCACGACCATCCCGAGCTGGTGCGCAAATACCTCGGCGCGGTGGTGCCGACGGGCGACAACTTCTACGCGGCGCTCAACTCCGCGGTCTTCACCGACGGGTCGTTCTGCTACATCCCGAAGGGCGTGAAGTGCCCGATGGAGCTCTCGACCTACTTTCGCATCAACACCCAGGAGTCGGGGCAGTTCGAGCGGACACTCATCGTCGCCGAGGAAGGGAGCCACGTCTCCTATCTCGAAGGCTGCACGGCGCCGAAGTTCGACACCAACCAGCTCCACGCGGCGGTGGTCGAGCTCGTCGCGCTCGACGACGCCGAGATCAAGTACTCGACCGTGCAGAACTGGTACGCCGGCGACGAGAACGGCGTCGGCGGCATCTACAACTTCGTCACCAAGCGCGGCCTCTGCCAGGGCGCGCGCTCGAAGATCTCCTGGACGCAGGTGGAGACGGGCTCCGCAATCACCTGGAAGTACCCGAGCTGCGTCCTGCTCGGCGATGACTCGGTGGGCGAGTTCTACTCCGTCGCGCTCACCAACCACTTCCAGCAGGCGGACACCGGCACCAAGATGATCCACGTCGGGAAGAACACCCGCAGCCGGATCATCTCCAAGGGCATCTCCGCCGGGCGCTCGCAGAACTCCTACCGCGGCCTGGTGAAGATCGGCCCGCGGGCGGAAGGCGCGCGCAACTTCTCGCAGTGCGACTCGATGCTGATCGGCCACGACTCCGGTGCGCACACGTTCCCGTACATCCAGGTCGAGAACAACGCCTCGAAGGTGGAGCACGAGGCGAGCACCTCGAAGATCGGCGAGGACCAGCTCTTCTACTTCCAGAGCCGCGGCATCGACATGGAGCAGGCGGTCTCGATGATCATCAACGGCTTCGTGAAGGACGTCTTCACGCAGCTGCCGATGGAGTTCGCGGTCGAGGCCTCGAAGCTCCTCGGCCTCAAGCTCGAAGGAAGCGTCGGATGACGACCACCAAGACCCCGCTGCTCGAAGTGCGCGACCTGGCCGCGCGCATCGGCGGCGTCGAGATCCTCAAGGGCATCAGCCTCACGGTGAACCCCGGCGAGGTGCATGCGATCATGGGCCCGAACGGCTCGGGCAAGAGCACCTTCTCCAAAGTGCTCGCCGGCCACCCGGCATACGAGGTCGTCTCCGGCGAGGCGCTGTTCCTCGGCCAGGACCTGTTCGCGATGGCGCCCGAGGAGCGCGCGCGCGCCGGGCTCTTCCTCTCGTTCCAGTACCCGGTCGAGATCCCGGGCGTCGCCAACGCGCAGTTCCTGCGGCTCGCCTACAACACGGTGCAGGGCGCGCGCGGCAAGGAGGAGCTCGATCCGCTCGAGTTCGACGACTTCGTGCGCGAGAAGCTCGCGCTGCTCGACATCGACCCCGGCTTCCTCGACCGCAGCGTCAACGAGGGCTTCTCCGGCGGCGAGAAGAAGCGCAACGAGATCCTGCAGATGGCGCTGCTCGAGCCGTGGCTCGCGTTCCTCGACGAGACCGACTCCGGGCTCGACATCGACGCGCTGCGCATCGTCGCAAACGGCATCAACAGCCTGCGCACGCCGGAGAACGCGATGGTGCTGGTGACGCACTACCAGCGGCTGCTCAACCTCGTCGTGCCCGACTACGTGCACGTCATGGATCGCGGCCGCCTCGTGCGCACTGGTGGCAAGGATCTTGCACTCGAGCTCGAGGAGCGTGGCTACGACTGGCTCGGAGCAGGCGCGACGGCATGACCACTGCGACGGCCTTCATCGAACAGCTCCTCGCGGGCCGGGACGCAAAGCCGGCGCCCGATGCGCTGCGTGCCCTGCGCGGCGAGGCGCTGGAGCAGGCGAACCGGCTCACCGTGCCGACGACGCGCGAGGAGGACTGGCGCTTCACCGACCTCACGCCGCTCTACAGGCTCGCTTTCAAGCCGGCGGGTCCGTCGCCGGCGGTGTCGCTGGAGTCGATCGCGGCGTACGTGACCCCCGAGGCCGCGCATCGCGTCGTCTTCGTCGATGGCCGCTACGCGCCCGCGCTCTCCCGGTCGAGCGACGAGGCCGGCGTCACGGTGACGGCCCTGTCGGCTGCGGCCGCAGAGTCGCTCGCGGCGGTGGTCGAGCCGCGTCTCGGCCGCATCGCGGCGATCGATGGCGACGCCTTCCGCGCCATCAACACGGCGCACCTCGGCGACGCCGCGGTGGTGCACGTGCGCCGCAATGCGGCCGCGTCCGCGCCCGTGCATCTGCTGTTCGTCACCACGCAGGCGCAGATCGCGACCCATCCGCGCGTGCTCATCGTCGCCGAGACCGGCGGCGAGGTCACGGTGCTCGAGGATCACGTCGCCCTCGCCGACGCGGCGTACTGCGTCAACGCCGTCACCGAGATCGACGTGGCGGCGAACGCCCGCGTGCGCCACATCCGCGTGCAGCGCGAGACGCAGACCGCGTTCCACATCGCCACGAGCAAGGCGCGGCTCGCGAAGGATGCCCGCTACGATTCGGTGGCGGTCAACCTGGGCGCGCGCATCTCCCGGCTGAACCTGCACGTGCAACACGACGGCGAAGGTGCGCAGGCGACGGTGGACGGCCTCGCGCTCATCGCCGGCCGCCAGCTGGCCGACACGCACAGCTTCATCGACCACGCGCAGCCGCACTGTCGCACCCGCCAGCTGCACAAGACCGTGGTCGGCGGCGGCGCGCACGCGGTGTTCAGCGGCCGGATCCTCGTGCGGCCCGGCGCCCAGCTCACCGACAGCCAGCAGCAGAGCCGCAACCTGCTCCTCACCGGCAAGGCGCACGTCGACACCAAGCCGCAGCTCGAGATCTTCGCCGACGACGTGAAGTGCGCGCACGGCGCGACGGTCGGGCAGATCGATCCGGAGGAGCTCTTCTACCTGCGCAGCCGCGGCCTCGGCGAGGCCGCTGCGCGCAACCTGCTCACCTACGCCTTCGCCGCCGAGATCGTCGGCCGCATCCCGATTCCCTCGGTGGCGGCGCAGCTGCGTGGGCACGCGCTCGCGCAAACGGCCGGCAAGGACTGACGAACGCGCCTCGGAACCCGACCACACCATGAACGCCCCGATCCCGCGCCCGCTGCCGCCGGCCACGCCGCTCGATGTCGAGCGCCTGCGCCGCGACTTCCCGATCCTCGCCAACGTGCATCCGCACGGGAAGCCGCTCGTCTTCCTCGACAGCGCGGCCTCGGCGCAGATGCCGCAGCTGGTGCTCGACCGCATCGTCTACTACCGCACCCACGAGCATGCAAACATCCACCGCGGCGTGCACACGCTCTCGCAGCGCGCGACCGAGGCCTACGAGGAGGCGCGGCGCAAGGTGCAGCGGTTCATCAACGCACGCGAGGAGCGCGAGGTGATCTTCACCTCGGGCACGACCGATGCGGTGAACCTGGTCGCGAACGGCTTCGGCCGCGCGTTCATCGGCGCGGGCGACGAGATCGTGCTCACGCACCTCGAGCACCACGCCAACATCGTGCCGTGGCAGATGCTGTGCGAGGACGTCGGCGCGCGGCTGCGCGTGCTGCCGATCAACGACGCCGGCGAGCTCGAGCTCGCCGAGTACGAGCGGCTGCTCTCGGACCGCACGAAGCTCGTTGCGATGACGCACGTCTCCAATGCGCTCGGCACGATCAACCCGGTCCGCGAGATGGTCGCGACGGCGCACCGGCGCGACATCCCGGTGCTCGTCGACGGTGCGCAGGCGGTACCGCACATGGCGGTCGACGTGCAGGCCCTCGACTGCGACTTCTACTGCTTCTCGGGCCACAAGATGTTCGGCCCGACCGGGATCGGCGTGCTCTACGGGAAAGCGGCACTGCTCGAGCGGATGCGCCCGTACAAAGGCGGCGGCGACATGATCCTGTCGGTGTCGTTCGAGAAGACGACCTACAACGTGATCCCGCACAAGTTCGAGGCCGGGACGCCGCCGATCGAGGCCGCGATCGGCCTCGGCGCCGCGATCGACTACCTCGGAACGATCGGCATGGACCGCATCGCCGCGCACGAGCATGCGCTGCTCGAGTACGCGACCGCGTCGATCGAGGCCATGCCCGGCGTGCGCATCCTCGGCACGGCGCGCGAGAAGGCCGCGGTGGTGTCCTTCGTCGTCGACGGCGTCCACCCGCACGACCTCGGCACGCTCCTCGACCACGAGGGCGTCGCGGTGCGCACGGGCCATCATTGCGCCCAGCCGGTCATGACCCGCTTCCGCGTGCCAGCCACGGCGCGCGCCTCGTTCGCCCTCTACAACACCTTCGCGGAGGTCGACGCGCTGGTCGCCGCCGTGCGCAAGGTGCAGGAGATGTTCGCGTAGCCTCGCCCGCACGAGCGAGGGCCACGAGCGAATTCGCCATGGACCCGAAGCAGCTCTACCAGGAAGTCATCCTCGACCACAACCGGAAGCCGCGGAACTACGGCAAGGTCGAACAGGCGACGCACCGCGCCGAGGGGCTGAACCCACTCTGCGGCGATCACCTGTGGCTCTCGCTCCGAGTCGCCGACGACCTGCTCGCCGAGATCGCCTTCGAAGGCGAGTCCTGCGCGATCTGCAAGGCGTCCGCCTCGATGATGACCGGCGCCGTGAAGGGGAAACCGGTCACGGAAGCCGACTCGCTCGTCGGCCGCTTCCGCGCGATGGTGACCGGTCACACCGACGAGGCGCAGACGAAGGCGCTCGGCCGCCTCGCCGTGTTCGCCGGCATCAAGGATCTCCCCTCGCGCGTGAAGTGCGCGGTGCTGCCGTGGCATACGTTGCATGCGGCGCTCCATCAGGAGACGGCCGCCACCACCGAAGGCGACGCCGACCCGGCCGCGACCCGCTGAATTGATCGGTCCCCCATGCCCAAGATCTCCGAGATCGACCGCACGCCGAACCCGAACGCGATGAAGTTCATCCTGCGCGAGCCGCTCACGTGGGGCATCTCGCGCTCGTACGGATCGGCGGAGGAGGCGAAGGACGATCCGCTCGCCGCGGCGCTGTTCGCGATCCCGCACGTCACGAACGTCTTCTACGTGGACCACTGGATCACCGTGACGCAGGACGGCGATGCGGAGTGGGGCACGCTGCTCAAGCAGCTCGCGGTGCCGATCCGCGAGGCGCCCGCCGCCGAGGCGAAGTCCCAAGAGCTCGCGGACGAGTACGCCGACGGCGCGGCGCTCGACGACGAGAACCTCAGCGACGAGGAGCGGGCGAAGCTCTCGCTCATCAGCGATCTGCTCGACGAGCGCGTGCGTCCCTACCTGCAGTCCGATGGCGGCGACCTGATCGTCGTCGGGCTGGAGGGCAAGCAGCTCAAGGTCCACTACCAGGGCGCGTGCGGTAGCTGCCCGAGCTCGCTCTCGGCGACGCTCTCCGGGATCGAAGGGCTCGTGCGCACCGTCGACCCCGAGCTCGAGATCGTCCCCGTCTGAGCGGCGCTCCCGGCCACGCGACGTGAGCGCCTGGGTCGACGTCGGCCGCGCCGACGGGATCGCGTCCGGCGAGCATCGACTCGTCGACGCCGACGGCACGCAGGTCGCCGTCTTCAACCTCGACGGCGAGTTCTTCGCGATCGGGGACGTGTGCACGCACGACGGCGGCGAGCTGCTCTCCGGTCGAGTCGAGGGCGACCAGGTGATATGCCCCCGTCATGGCGCGCGCTTCTGCATCCGCACCGGCGCCGCGCTCACCGCGCCCGCGTACGAGCCGACGCCGAAGTTCCCCGTGCGCATCGAGAACGGCATCGTGCAGGTGCGCGACGATCGCTGGGACTGACAACACGCTTGCGCCAGCGTCGATTAACGGGCGGCGTCACCTCATGCGCCGCAGCAACGGCATACGGCTCTGCAAACACTCGAGAGAAATGCGCGGAACAGCGTGTATCAGCTTGCATCGCAACAGAAAAACAGCGCACGAAACAGGTGCCGGTGTGAACAATTACGAGGAACCGTAACCTGGTTGTGCGAGTCTACGGCTGCGAAACGCAAGCGACGCTGCGGAGCGTCCGCAAACAAGAAAATCGTCTCATCCACCTCTCTCACTACGACACCAGGAGGCATCACCATGCTGACCCCCGAAGTTGCCGAGCCGCGCGCGCGTCGCGCGGAACAACCCAAGTACACGCCGCACATCTACGCCGTTGCGGCGCCGGAATCGCTCGCACACGACACGCGCATCGGCGTGGGCTTCGGGCACGCGTCCATCACTCGCGACGGCGTGCCGGTCTTCGAAGAGGACGGGCACGAGTACGACGCGCTTCCGACCGTGGCGGACGCTGAGCGCATGGCGCGCGCCGAGCCGCACTGCGACTGGCGCATCCATCTCGTCTCGCTGCTCGACGAGCGCCACTACCGTCGCGACGGCGAAGGCCGCTGGACGCTGTACAAACGGGGCTACGGCCTCTCGTAACGTCGTCCGACTCGGCGCCGCGCTTCGCCCTCGGCGATGCGCGGCGTCGTCACCGCTTGCGGCGAAGCGGGTTCGGTCAGCCGCTACTCGAAGCGTCGGTCCGGGTAGGCGGCGACGAAGCTCTCCAGCGCATCGACGAAGTACGGCGGCACGTCCGCCGACTCGTCATCGCACCACGCCTCGGCCGCGGTTCGTCCCGAGGCAGCGCACTGCAGGACGCGGTCGAAGCAGAGCCAGCGGCGCTCGTCGGAGAGCAGCCGCCACTTGTCCTCGATGCCGTAGAGCGCCAGGTCCGACTGCTTGCCGAACAGCCCAGCCGTCTCCACCAGCGCGAGGTAGAAGGTCGCGACGGTCACGCCCCAGGTGATGCAGGCTTCGGTCTGCCTGCGGCTGAGGCGGCGGATCGTGCGCGCACTCGAGTGCTTCGCGCGGTGCGCGCAGGCGAGCGTGGTCGAGAAGCCGAGACTGAACGAGGTGAACGCAGGGTAGAACAGCGTATGCTGCACGAGGTCCTCGCGCAGCTCCCCCGCCACCGCCACGGCGAGCTTCATCACCGCGCGCACGTCGCGCACGTGCTTGAAGGCGAACGGCACCTCGAGCAGGCCGTCCAGCGAGTCCTCCTCTTCGAGGAGCTGCACGATGTCGGCGTTCTCCGGCCGCATGTACTCGGCCTGATTGGCCGACTTGCCCCACGCCATGTAGTCGTCGTCGGTCATCGTCGCGTCCAGGCGCGTGTGGCGCAGGCCGAGCGAAGACATGAGCGACTGCTGAGCGCGTCCGGTGGAGGCCACGGTGTGGTGCCCGCGGGGGACGCCTCGGCGCACCGCGCCTCGGTCGTCCGTCTGCCGCGAGCTCTTGAAGCCTGTCGTGATTACCCGTCGGGGATTATGCCGAGGGCTTGGGTGCACTTACGGGACAGGACGTGCGCCAGCGTGACTTCCTGCGCTCGAGGGGACGGCTGAACAGGCGTGGCTCGAAGCGGCGGAGCGAGTGGCAGGGCGTGCAGGGATCGAAACTTGCGCCATCGGGTCGGCAGACTGATGGCACGAACACGGCACACCGGGAGGGGCAGCAAGGGCCGGAGTGAATGCCGCGCCCATGATCGTTTGGTAGGGCGTGCAGGGATCGAACCTGCGACCAACGGATTAAAAGTCGAGCCGTTCCTTAGCGAGTTTTTATGAGTCAACCACTTGCAGCGCCTTGCCTTTCGCAACTCCAGTAGTGCACCAAGCAAAGCGGTACCACCGAAGCTGCTGTTGGGCACGTCCTCGGCACAAGGCCCGTGCACCCACAAGTCGAGCGGTTCGCCGAAGACCAGGCCGAAATCCTTGTCGAGCGTAGCAAGCACGCGTGAGTAACGCCGCGCGAGGTCGAGGATCGCTTCGTCGTCGGATCGGAGGTCCAGTTCCCCGTCCAGATTGCGTCGTTACCTGTTGCCACCAGCGCATCCCGCCTCTGCCGCACAGGCCGCTGGGCGAATCGTCGACTGGGTCATGCGCTGCGCCGTGCCGCTCGACGAGGACGCCCTAGAGCCCTACCTGACGACGAAGCAGCGCCGGCGCTGTAGGCGACGCCGAGGGGCCCGCGTGACCGGGGGTGCTGGAAGCGCGCGTCAGAGGCGAAACTCGCGACAGTCCATGTGTTCGGTCGCGAGTGGCTGCCCCCTCCCCGCTTGAGCGCGCTTGCCAATGCGTGACGCCCTATACGCCCAAGCGACCACCACGGACAAAGGGCACGAGCGAGGTGCCAACTTCGCAGACAACTGCTTCACCGACTGAATGGCGGCTCGCGACCTATTCCGTTGAAAAACTCCCTGAACTACGAGTCGCTGGTGGGTCGGCGTCAGTGGGCGCGTCGCGGTCCTCGGCAACGACTTCGAGCTTCTGCCGCACGCGGCGCTTGATCACCGGGTCGTCGCGGTCGAGTCCCAGCGCCATGCCCTCGCGGTAGAGAATCTCGTCGCGTACGTATCCGTCTACCAGACCGGGCAGTTCCTGTTCTGTCGGCGGCCGCATCCAGCGCGCGTGGTGTTTCCGGGCCAGCGCATCGACCGCGACCTGGCTCACCACGATGCGCGCGCCTTGATTGCCTTCCTCGGCGAGGCGGCCGTAGGCGACGAAGATCAACAGGCCGATCAGCAGGAAGTGCAGGACCGCTTCGCGCAGAAGCCTGCGGATCATCGTGCAGACTTTCGCGCGTCCCGGCGTACGGCCAGGGATCGTCCCGCCGGCCCCGGGAATCGGGACATCACCTTGGCGTGTACCAGATCGGCGACGTGAACGCGCGTTCCTGCGTGATCATCGGGACATTCGGCGTCATCTTCACCTTGAAGTACGCCGCGTCGTAGGCGGTCCAGCGCGGCGTGGGAATCTCCAGAACGCGCACGTAATAAAAGGCACGCAATGACGGATCAAACTCGGGGTCCTTCCACACGCCGATGAGCTCGGGGGCGCCGATCGTATTGGTCCACGTTGCACGCGCGACGTCCACGGTATTGCCGACCGGCGTCAGCTTGCCATTGACGATTCGGCGGCGTTGCGTGTCACTCCAGACCACGTCGAAGATCTTCTCGTGCGTCTCGCCGGCCTTGTCGACCCAGCCCTTGATGACCTGGATGCGGTCGAGGTTGCCGGTCTTCGGGTCCTTCAGCGCGGCCACCAGGAAGGTCGGCGCCTTGCC
>Ga0209254_10005883_pt1 | contig 11281 bp, 10 predicted proteins | sample FrelakmetDIP11DI_FD_187148 | JGI IMG/M metagenome (GOLD analysis project Ga0209254, IMG submission 187148) | Freshwater lake sediment microbial communities from the University of Notre Dame, USA, for methane emissions studies - DIP11 DI (SPAdes)... | ecosystem: Environmental > Aquatic >... | reverse complement strand
ATCTCATAATTGATCTCTCCAATATTTAATATATTTCCCAATTAATCATTCATCTTTAGACTTCTAGAAGCTTAAATTATTAAATGTTAATGTTTTATACTCGTCTCTCTTAGAGGTAATATGTTAATTTTTAACCCAAAAGCTGATAAAAAATTATTCCGATAAGAAATTTTCATTAAAAATATTAATGTAACTTTTAGTTCATACTTAGATAAGGTCTTTATGTTTTACTCCTGAGCATGTTCTGATCCCATTTTAATCAACTGAATTACATGCTCATCTGCCAGTGAATAGTAGGCCATTTTTCCTTCTTTCCTGAATTTAACCAAGTTTCGTTCTCTTAACAGTCTTAGTTGATGTGAAATTGCTGAAGCCGTCTTTCCTAGTAGTGCAGCAAGATCATGGACACAGATTTCTTTCTGTGATAAAGCGTATAATATTTTCACCCGTGTTGGGTCACTAATAATTTTAAAATCATTAGATATCCTCTGAAAGGTTTCATCTACAAACATTTTGGATTTTACTAATTCTATAGTCTTTTCATTTATACATTCAATTTCATAAAAGTCACCTTTCATATGACAAAACCGCCAAAATTGTACGCCTTTATAGGTAAAAACCCAGATCAGATACATTTATGCATCATTTTAATTTATGCTTAGTTGTTCAAATGTACTAGTAGTATAATTGTGTTGCAGCTACACCCTATAAAATGTTTCGATAATTATTATTAAAATGATATTCTAAGAGCTCATGGCTTTGGCACACCCTAAACTGCAAAAAACAATGAGAATGGTATTCGAAGAATGGTATCGAATATTAATGTTAGATTTACCTGCTTTTTTTATATCAAATTGATGACTTTTTTATTACTTAATCCAAAAATCTCCATATCTGATTGATTTTTTCTACCATGACTTTGCTGGGTCATTCAATCTTCCAACAATCATACTTCAAGTGCATATTATGAAAAAAATAGTGGGATGGGGGTTGTATAAGAACACTAGCCAAGAAAACGGAAAATTTTTATTTTAGCATATCAGCTAAACCACGAGCCCATTCCCTTATTTGATCCATATTCCTGAAATCAGTACTTTTACTGGTATCTATTCCCTCTTTATTCAATTGTTTTTTAATAATTATTTTGGTGGCTAATTTGTATGTTAGGCCATGTTTGGCGTTAGGATCATACACACTGCCAATAAGCCCCATATCAACCGGTTCACCCTCAAGATTTTCTGCCGCCACCTTTTGAGGTGGTTATTCCATCCACCCCTGGTCCCTCCAAAATTGGCATCACCACAGGTAACAAAAAGAGCCACTTTTTTAGTTGAAAGGGCTGATCTATTATCCTTTAGAAATTTAAGTGATTCTTTAGTCCATTTGCCGTATTTGATTCCGCTTCCTACGATCACAATGTCGTAAGGGGACACATCATAGTGTTTAAGGCCTTTGAAATCCACAATATTCACTTCGATTCCTTCATTCTATAACTTTTCCAATTTCTTCTGCGATTTCGGCGGCTGTGCCATATCTTGTTCCATAAACAATTAATGCCTTCATTTTAATACCTCTTTTTATGATAAATTGCTTCATTTTTTAAAATTTCTTAAATCAGAGCATGTTCTTTTAACAGGCTTCTCTTTATTACTTCGCCTTCTTTATTTTAAGTTGGTTTAGCACCTTTATATCAGATTTATAAACCCTAGATCCTTTGCATAATGCAAAACTTCACTTAATTCCCTATTGAGAGGAAGTCGGGAGATATCTGGGTGACGTTTAGCTAAATGAACCGGATGATATTGACCCATAATGTTAATAACTACCTCATTACCTATATTTTCATCTATCCATCTTAACAAAGGTTTAGAACAACATTCTACATGATTTGGAAGGATTAAATGCCTGATAATCATGTCACCTGCCTGCCATGCTATCATATGATTTCTGCCTACTATTTCCATATAATTTGAGACTCCTGAAAGGCGGAAGGCACACTGATTATTACCATACTTAAAATCTGTAAGATAAAGATCCGTAAATCCATCTAATAGTTTTATAGCCTCAGATGAAAGGTACATGTTGCTATTCCATACTACAGGAATGTTTTCCTTAACCAGGTGCATAGTGCGTAGGATGTAAGGAAGATTAGGTGTTGGATCTCCACCTACAAAATTAACATTTCGAGAACCTTCTACTCTCCTTTTATCAATGAGTTCTGCTAGTTTTTTCTCGCTTAAATTGATTCCCATGCTCGGTTGCTGACTTATATCCCAATTCTGGCAGTAAACACATCTAAAATTGCATCCTGAGAAAAAAATAGTGTGACTAGGAACTAATGGAAACTCTTCGCCCAGATGCAGGAACTCAGAAGCAATCAAAGGATCATTAACACCGCATTCACCTTTTTCATGGCTTCTGTCAATTTTACAGGCTTTTTCACAGATTTGACAACATTGGAACATTAATTCAGCAATTTTCATCTTGAGATCTAGATAGGAAAAGGAGGGTTTTAGTTCTTTTATCGAAGATTGTTTCTGATAAATATGGCTGAATTCTCTTCTAAGATTTTCATGCTCTTTCCATAGGGATTCTTCATCATTACTATTCTCTGCTTTCATCATTGAAGATATCTGACATCTTGATAACTGTTTATTGATCATTACTGCATAGTAATCTGGAAGAGAAACTTTAATGTCTTTAATAGGATTCAAAGTAATCCTCCTAACCAACTACTCTTAAACTGGAAATTAGCAGAGGAGGAATAATGAATGCTCCGATTTGACGAGTTTTTTGTGAGGCTGCTGAGGTATCTTTCAAGGCTTCGAATATGTTCCCAGAAAGCATTGCCTTCTTTACAGGGTAAACTATTTCTCCTCCATCTATTTTAAAGGCATTCATAGCTTCAACTGAGAAATCACCAGATATAGGATTGGCTGTGTGGGCTCCCATAACATCAGTTATAATAATTCCATTTTTCACTTCAGAAAGTTCATGGAATTCCCTAAATTCCAGGATTAGGTTGCTCAATCCCACTGCTGGCACGTCAGCATAAGAGGATCGCATTCCATTGCCGGTACTTTTTATTTTCCCCTTGTTAGCAGTGCATATGTCATATAAAAAGTTCTGCAGGACACCATCATCTACAATTACTGTCCTTTGACTCGGGGTTCCCTCCCCATCACCTCTGGAAGAATTAAGCCCACCATTAACTGTTCCATCATCGGAAATACTAAGTGAAGATGATGTTATCTCCTGCATCAACTTGTCTTGGTAGATTGATCTCCCTCGCTGAACATTATCGCCGTTAATTGCTTGTGAGAATGTAAAAAGGAGGCCAGCAGCAGCATTATAATCCAATAAAACGGCCAAATCGCCTGTTTCAATGTGTTGACCGCCTCTTGAATCCAAAGCTATGGTGCATGCCTTTTCAGCGATTTTTTCTGGATTTATATTCATTCCTCGGGACGAATCAGATTCATGAGCGGTGGATACCCCTTCTCCGTCAGGGGCGTTCACAGATATGAAAGCTGAGAATATGGTGGACTTCTCCTCAAAGTTAGCACCTTCAGAGTTGATGAGAAAGGTCTTATAATTGTCTGCGGAAAAGCCACCAGATGTTGGATGGCATTTTTTTTCCTGCGCCGTGCTTACCATGGACCTTGCCAACTCAACCGTATCTTCCAACCCTAAAGTATTAATCTTGCCATCGTAGATGCCTTTAATCTGAGGGTAATCTGATTTAGATGCAAAAGAATAGTTTTCATCTGGTAAATTTGCCTGGGCATTAGTAACAGCCTTATCCACATTTTCTCTGATCCTATGCATCTGGGTGGTGTAGGCGAAACCCATCTTATTTTCCTTTATAACCCGAATACCTACCCCCAATGAAAACATTTCCTTGGCAAAGTCCACCTGGTCTTTTTGGATAGATATATCCATGCTTTCGTGCATCTCAACATAAATCTCAGCTTTATCAACTTTTTTAATGGCGTAATCCAGTGCTTGATTGGCTAACTCATTCATCATGATACAAACCTCTCTATCGCCTCTTTAACCCCATCTCCATACGGTTTTTGGGATACATAATCAGCCAAAAACTTTAGTTCTTGGTCTGCGTTGGCCACAGCCACTTTAATCCCAGCAACTTCCAGAAATTCCAAATCATTTTCACTATCTCCTATAGCCATGATTTCTTGAGGTTCAATCCCCAGATCTCGAGCCAAAAGAATCAAAGATGAACCTTTGTTCACCGATGGATCAGTGATGTGGATTGCAAATCCAGAATCATACAATCTGACATTAAAATTCTTTAGAGATTCTTTCAATATTTCCACATCTACATCTCTCTCAAGAGCTATTTCAGAAACTCTTTGCTCTGAATATTCCACTTTTCGAATCGGATATCTATTTTCTAGGAATTCATAAGCTTCCTGACATTTACGGATATCTCCAAGGACGTATTTTCCCTTAAAGGACTTTATAACTCCCCCATTCTCAGCCACCAAGCCACCAGAAGTTCCGAGTAGGATGGATATGGTTCTGGTAGAGCAAAGTATATTACCAGTCACTATTATTACGGGTATACCCTTTTCTTCGGATTCACGGATTGCCTCCAGCGAACTAGGGCATAATCTTCTCTTTTCATCAGTTATAGTACCATCAACATCTAAAGCAATGGCTTTAATCAATTTAAATCCTCCTAATGAACGAAATAACCAGATCTAAACCTTATTCCTAATAAATCCAAATTAGCCAAGACAACTTGATCAGAATTCTTCATGACGATAAGTTTCAATTAAAATGATCCGTAACGGTAGGCTATATTGCAAGTTCCTTCTTTACTGACCATACATGCCCCAATTGGGTTTGTGGGGTTGCATTCATCCTTGAAGAGCTTGCAATCTTCTGGTCTGGCCACTCCTCTGAGGATGGGCCCGCAAATACACCCTGTAACTAATTCTTGGACATTTTCCACTTGGATATCAAACTTCTCCCGAGCGTTAACATCACAAAATTCATCTTTAATCTCTAGAATTGAATCCGGAATCTTAGGGAAGCCCCTCCATTCCCTACTTGTGACGTGAAAAACTTCATAAAGAAGTTTCTGTGCTTTTACATTACCTTCTTCTCTAACCGCACGTTTATACTCGTTAAGAACCTCTGCTCTGCCTTCATTGAGCTGTTTAAGTATCAGATAAATGGAGATCAAGACATCCATGGGATTAAATCCAGCTACTACTTGTGGAATGTGGTATTTATCGGAGAAAATCTGATATGGTCTGGTTCCAATGATAGTTGAAACATGCCCTGGTTCTATTAGAGCGTCCAGGTTCACTTCTCCTGATTCTATTAAGAATTTTAGGGCTGGTGGGATGAGTCTGTGGCAGGATAGAACTGAAAAGTTATCCGGAGGATTAGAGACTATTTCCGATGCAGTAGTTGGTGCTGTGGTTTCGAAACCAGCAGCCATGAACACCACCTCCTTGTCGGTTTTTTTGGCCATTTCCACGGCATTATTCACCCCATAAACCAATCGAACATCTGCTCCATCTGCTTTGGCATCTGCCAGGGATCCTGTTCCACCCGGGACTCGAAGCATGTCACCGAAGGTGGCAATGATTACCCCTTGTCTGGCCAGAGAAAGACATTCCTCCACCTCCCTGGCGGGTACGCAGCACACCGGACAGCCCGGACCTGCGACTATTTCCACCTCAGGAGGTAACAACGATCTTATTCCGTGCTGCATTATGGTATGTTCGTGGGACCCACACACGTGCATGATTTTAACTGGTCTAGCTAGGTCTTCTATGCGTTTTACTATTTCCTTGGACAGGTTCTTCATTATGTCACCTTAAGCTTTGAAAATTCAATTCATTAGATGGATTTACATCTTTATACTTATATGAAATAGTACATAAAAATGAGTGATCATTAATAGAAGCTCTATTAAAAATAACATTTATCATTCAGACACATTCCCTATGCTTATTTAAGGAAATTCCCAACAGCAAATTTAAATATAAAAAAATATTTTTTAAATATTTTAACAATTATTTAAAGTATTAGATAGCCCTTTAAAACTTGGTAAAGAACTTTAGAGTTATATTTAAATATAGAATGTCGTCATATCCATCTATTAAGTTATTAAAAGTGATGATGTTCCTAAAAGGATCAATGGTAAGTAAAATGAAAGTAGCAGTAGTGGGACTGGGCAAGGAAGGCATGAATACTGTAAAATCCCTGTTAAACCACAATTATACAGTTTATGCTTCAGATACCAGTGATGCCATTGAATTAAAAGTTATTCCTGGCTTGGATGTTGACTTAGGATACCATGATTTTGATAAAATCCAAAAAGCAGATGCTGTGGTTTTAAGTCCAAGTTTATGGGATCAAAAGATTTTTTCAAGTATAAAATCTGGTGATAAACTCTTGTCAGATGTTCTCACTGCCCATAGGACTCTGTTCACCATAGGTGTAACTGGAACTAACGGAAAAACTACCACCACACTAATGATCAAGGATATCCTTAAAAAATCAGGCCTTAAAGTCCTTGTAGGAGGAAATGCAGGTGGAGGATTTCACGGATACACTGAAATTATTCTTCAAGCAGAAGAGGAAGAATATGACGTCCTATTAGTGGAGGTTTGTGACATGACTCTGGACTTCTGCAACCGTAACTTTGACTTTGACTTGGTATTGATAACCAACATGGGAATGGACCACATGGATGTACACCAATCCATGGAAAACTACCTAAAATCTATGAGACGGTTCGTAAAAGGAAAAAAACTAATTTTAAACCAGGAAGAAGAGTTCTTTGAAACTTTGGATAAGCAAGCGGAGAAAACCTTTTTATTTAGCAAGATTCCTCTAAAGTTGAATTTATTTGGAGAGTTCAACCTCAAAAACGCAGCAGCAGCGGCAACAGTAGCCGAAATCTTAGGTATTTCAGATAAAGATATAAAAGAATCTCTAGAAAGTTTTAAAGGTGTCCCAGGAAGATCCACGGTTTTTAATCTCCACGATTCACGAATAGTTATTGGTAAAACCGACAACGCAGATGCCACAGCTGCTGTACTGGGAGAAGGAAACTTTAAGGTAGTAATATTGGGAACTCCCCGCCGAAAAGAAACTTACCGTTATGACATTTTAAAGGAAGTTTCAAGGACAAATGCCCCAATTGTGGCCTTCTTCCCCGGTTTAGATGACACTGTAAACCATGCCCGTGCTATTCTTGAGGAAGAAGGATTCAAAGGCGAAATAATCTCCTTAAAGGGGACAGATGAAGTGGTTAAATTCACAAAGGAATGCTTACAAAAATACGATGAGGTGTTTATTGGCGGAAATGGACAGAAGAAGATAATAGAGATTACAGAAATGTTAAAAAAGGATTTGATCCCAGCATAAACAGAATAATGATAACTAACAATATATATAATTGTAATGAGTATATTAGGGAGGATTATGATGCGTAAATCTTTGATAAATCCATTATTAGCCTTTGGCGTGTTAATAATAGTGATCTTAGCTTTCAATTTTATAGGTAGCTCCATCGAGGGTTATTTCCCTCCTCAAAAACCGGAAGAAATCGCAGCCATGAAAATAGGTGATACTGTAATGGCAGGAATGAAGGTGGTAGACGACGCTAAAGTAAGGAAAGTCCCCCTTATTTACCACCCTAATTATTTGGTGGACTATTTTAAAGATAAAAGAATTTATCAGGTTTTAAACGGGATAATTACCGGATCTATCGAAACACCCATTGATGAGATCACCAGCGGCAGCATATCGCGCTATGGAATAGCCCAAGGATTTTTGGGCCCTGGATTCATTACTGTACAGAGTGGACATCTGGCAGTTCAGCCTCCAGGAACCTATTTATGGGGATTCAAAACTCCTACCTTAATCGGAGTGAAGACAAAAAACGGCTTAGAGATTAGAGATCAGGAAAAAACCGTGAAAACTGTTTCATCATCTGATATAAACAACGATACTGTGCCTCATAACTACGTGAAAGTAAAAAAGATAAAAAAATGGTACATAAAATCGGAACTTGGTGAAAGCATAAATCTTGACTATGGTCTAGCCAACTTTAACGACGGCCGTAATCCTACATCTTCAGAACAAATTAAAAATTATTTCGGGGATGATGTACTTAAATATATGAAAGTTTATCCTAACAGCTCTCCAGTACTGGTTTACACAACTTCCAATAATCAAAAAGTCATCGGTAGGGCAGTCAGCGTTCTCGGATCTTATCCGCAATATAACGATGCAGTAAGGGCTTTCAATGCCAAACAGTTTGCTATGGGCTGGAATGGAACATTCATACCACCACACACTTCTTCCCATGGTAAAGAGACTGTAGGGTTTGATGGAGTTCCCGACCCACACGCTCCGGATAAAGCTGCCACCCATGGTGTGTGTCCACCAGGCAGAGCCTTAAGAGACGCAGGTTATCAGGCAGGTTTCCCCCTCCCACCAGGAATGGCAGATGGTGAACTTTCAGTTCTGTTTGAGACCGACCCCACATCCACCATTGAAGTGACTAATACCGGCAACTATCCTGTAAAGCTCAAAATGTGGACTGAAGGAAGCGGACCCAGTATGAGAATATACGCCAAGATCGTGCAGCTACTACCATAAAACTTTACTTTGAGTTCTCATCCAGAATCAAAAAAAAATTAGGAGCCAGATGAAAACTTTTTCTGCTATTATAACCGCCGCCGGGAAAAACAGGCGAATGATGGAGGATCTTCAATCTAGGGGAATGGAAATACGACACAAACTACTTCTGGATTTATACGGAGTTCCAATTCTAAATTTCACCATCAAAAGAGCGCTCAACACCAGCATTAAGACGTGCATCGTGGTTCTGGGGCATTATCAGGAGGTTTTGCACCCAATAATGGCAGAAATATCCAATGAGAGACTTAAAGTCATTGAAAACCCCAAAGTTGAGGTGGAATTATCTCAAACTCTGCTAAACGGTGTTTTAAATTGTGAATCAGATTTTTGTCTATGTCTTGCCGGTGACCAGCCTACTATTACAACCGAAACTATGCAAAAATTGATTGATACTATTCTAAAGAGTTCTGAACCCAAAAATACGGTTACAATCCTTTCCCGTGGAATAACTGGATATTTAAATTCCGCCAAAGGTTTAGGAATGCCCTTCGCCTGTCACAAAGATCTTCTTATGAAGTATCTTGCAGGACGAGGGGAAAATTTGAACCCCATTCTCCAGAGAATGATAGCTGATAACGTTATTTTTTTCGGGATCCCTACAAAGAGGGAGCTGGAACTGGTCAATATCAACAGATATGATGATTATCTTTACGTTAAAAACAACCTTAAGCCCCCTTATTGATATAACTTTATTGCCAGCAAATATATTGCTTTCTCACAGATTCAATCTTAGGCAAATTGCAATGACAATATTTTAATCATCTTGAGCTTTCTTAAGTTCAATATTCGCTTGCTCCTGACATAAAGCTCCCATAGAAACTTTATAATTTATAACATCATTCTTCAAATCGAGCTTTATAGTATTCCATTTCTACTTTTGTATAATTTTCAACATTTGAGACTAATACTGAATTTCGTCTGGTCCCTATTCAACAGCAGAAATAAGAGTATCATCATATGTAAGGATAAATAATTAGATACAAAGATAAAGGCGATTACTCCGAAGAAAATTACTATTATGATTACTGCATGCCACAATAATTCTTATATGTTGAATCCATTTTCAAAAAGCAAACCACCTTATCTGCATATACTTGTAAATACTTTCAGAATAATTTGTGGATTAGAACATTTCATAAGTTGGACCTGTAACTCCATCCTGTCTGTGATGAGAAGTTTTTTTTTAAGCAGATCTATCTGTAGACTCCAGAAAATCGTAGATAAAAAAAAGTTAAAGGAGGTGGAGGGGGTTTGACACATATTTTCGCCTCCTAAAATAATTGTCAAATACCCTCATAGGTGTTGGTCGTAGTTTGGAGAGACGGTACAATTTTGTCTTTCCAAGACAATATTATTAACATCATCATATATAAAAATTGTGTTTATTCATACTAATATGTAATAACAAATTTTCATAATAACTTTGCCTGAATCCCGCTTAACCTTCCTTGTTCTGCATAGTGGATGATGATTACTTGAAGTTTTAAAGTAAATGCAATCTCTAGACGATATTAAAAAATGAGAATTCTATAATATAGAGATATAAAAATAAAAAATTTATTGAAATCGGATATGATTAACTCATGTTTTCAAGCGCATTTACCACACACCCAATATTTTCGCCATTAAGACCAACTATTACTTCATTTTCTTTTATATCGGCAAATTTACGAGAACCAGAGCATCCCAGAGTAATGTTAGGCCTTTTCCGTATGAATGGTCCTGCTACAGCATCGGCACATATTGATTGTATTCCCGAGAAATCTGCTTCAACTCGACCTCCTAATGTGTATACTAGAGCCTGGGCAAGTTTCATGGCTTGAGCAGGGTTGGCAATTACCACAATAACATCCGGATCGAAGTGGGCTTTTTCTAGAGGTGCATAGACCAGGGCGTACATCATAGGGTCTATCTTCGGTATGGAGTCCATGGTACGCTTAGCAGATCCTATACTTGAAAATCTCCCGGTACTCAGATAAAATTCACCAGTTTTAACTTTCTCTGGAGCTTGTTGCAGACCAACAGCCGCTGCACCACCTTTACACATCTGCTCCTCAGAAGTAGCATAGAAAATATCACCATGACTTGCTTTTTGGACCATTTCACAGTGCCTTATGTTATCTTTTATCTTCGAAATGCCTTCTGGTAGGTCTTCTTCCCTTAAAATGAATTTTATTGCCACTGGAGATTTTTTCAAGCCTAGGTTGTCTTTTATTTTCTGTGATATGAAATCGTATCCATTGGACGCACACATATATGTTCACCTCATTCATGATTTGAGTTCATTAAAATAAAAATTTATTGTACTCCATCGTATCAGAGAAATTTGAATATAAATTAAAATTAGTAGTAAATATTTATTATTGTAAGATATCATTAGTAATTTAATACTTCATGAATGTTGTATATCTAAACTGAGGCTTCAAAACCTTTAGAGTAACTTAATTCCCTTTACTATCTCAGAAATCTTTTCTTTTATGTTTGAGGTTTTTTCGACTAAAGTTCCGGTGACTATGAGGTCAGCACCAGCTTTAGCCACTTTCTGGGCGTCTTCCCCAGTGCGTATACCCCCCCCTACAACCAGAAT
>Ga0209254_10005882_pt1 | contig 11282 bp, 7 predicted proteins | sample FrelakmetDIP11DI_FD_187148 | JGI IMG/M metagenome (GOLD analysis project Ga0209254, IMG submission 187148) | Freshwater lake sediment microbial communities from the University of Notre Dame, USA, for methane emissions studies - DIP11 DI (SPAdes)... | ecosystem: Environmental > Aquatic >... | reverse complement strand
TTCTTCGGCGATGAGGTCTTCGAGGTCGAGCTCGCCCATGTCGGGGACGATCTCGGTGCGGCGGTCGTCGTTGTAGAGCCGCTTGATCTCGAGCAGCTCGGTCTTGATGACGCCGTAGATGCTGCCTTCGTCGCCGAGCAGGTCGCGGAGCTCCTTGATGCGAGCCAGGAGGCCGTGGTGCTCCTCGGTGACCTTGTCGCGCTCGAGGCTGGTGAGCTTCTGGAGCCGCAGGTCGAGGATGGCTTGTGACTGCGGCCGCGTGAGCTCGAAGGTGTCCATGAGGGCGTCGCGCGCGGTGTCCACGTCGGACGCCCTGCGGATGATGCTGATGACCTGGTCGAGGTTGTCGAGGGCGACCAGCAGGCCTTCGAGGATGTGGGCCCTTGTCTCGGCCTTGTCGAGCTCGAACTTGGTGCGCCGGATGACGATCTCTTTCTGGAAGGCGACATACGCCTTGAGCATCTCCGCAAGGGTGAGCGTGCGGGGCACGCCGCCGACCAGGGCGATGTTGATGATCCCGAAGGTGGTCTGCATCTGGGTGTGCTTGTAGAGCTTGTTGAGCACCACCATGGGAATGGCCTCGCGCTTGAGCTCGATGACCAGGCGCATGCCCGCGCGGTCTGACTCGTTGCGCAGGTCGCTGATCTCAGTGAGCCTCTTGGTCTTGACGAGATCGACGATGTTGTCGATGAGCGAGGCGCGGTTGACCTGGTACGGCAGCTCCGTGACGACGATCGCCGAGCGGTTGCCCTTGAGCTGCTCGGTGTGCGCCTTGGCGCGGACGCGCACGCGGCCGCGGCCGGTGCGGTAGGCCTCCTTGAAGCCCGAGGTGCCCAGGATGACGCCGCCCGTAGGGAAGTCGGGCCCCTTGATGAGCTCCATGAGGTCGTCGGGCGTGGCGTCGGGGTGGTCGAGGACGTGCACGGTGGCGTCGACCACCTCACCGAGGTTGTGAGGCGGGATGTTGGTGGCCATGCCCACGGCGATGCCGGACGCGCCGTTGACCATGAGGTTGGGCATGCGGCTGGGCAACACGGTGGGCTCGCGCCGCGTCTCGTCGTAGTTGGGCATCCAGTCGACGGTGTTGGCGTCGATGTCGCGCATCATCTCGACGGCGATCTTGCTGAAGCGGGCCTCGGTGTAGCGCATGGCCGCCGGCGAGTCGCCTTCGACCGAGCCGAAGTTGCCCTGGCCGGCGACCAGCGGGTAGCGCATGTTGAAGTCCTGCGCCATGCGCACGAGCGTGGGATAGATGACGGCCTCGCCGTGGGGGTGGTAGTTACCGGAGGTGTCGCCGGCGATCTTGGCGCACTTGCGATGCTGCTTGTTGGGCGCCAGACCGAGGTCGTTCATGGCCACGAGGACGCGCCTCTGGCTGGGCTTGAGGCCGTCGCGCACGTCGGGCAGCGCCCGATCGGTGATCACGCTCATGGCGTAGTCGATGAACGACGAGCGCATCTCGTCTTCGAGCTCGATGGGCTCGATCTTGCCTTCGAGCGTCTGCAGGTTGTCAGACATCGAGGAACCGCACTTCCTTCGCGTTCTTCTCGATGAAGGCGCGTCGTGGCTCGACCTTGTCGCCCATGAGCATCGTGAAGACCTCGTCGGCGGCCTGGATGTCTTCCATGGACACGAGCTGGAGCGTGCGCGTCATGGGGTTCATGGTGGTGTCCCACAGTTGGTCGGGGTTCATCTCGCCGAGCCCCTTGAAGCGCTGCAGCTGGATGCCCTCCTTGGCCAGCTCCACGATCTCGACGCGGAGCTCCTCGTAGCTCTGCGCCTCGGCCTTGCGGTTGCCGAGGTGCAGCACGAACGGCGGCTTGCCGACCATCTCGCTGACGCGCACGTGGACGCGTTTGAGCGCCTGGAACTCGCGCCCCGAGACGGCCGCGTAGGGGATGCGCAGGTTCGCAGCCAAGCCGGTGCGCCGTTCGACCAGGCGCGTATCGGCGACGCTCTCTTCTTCGTCGACGCCGAGGACATCGATGACGTAGCGCTTGTCGATGTCCTCCTTGAGCGCCTCGAGGAGTGCTTCGAAGGTCGGCAGCTCGGCTTCGATCATGGGACCGTTCTTGAGCCAGTCGATGAGCTCGCCGCCCCACTGGCTCTTGAGCTTCTTGACCCAGCCCTCGTACTCGCCGAAGAGCTTGAGGAAGCGCTGGTATCTGGTCTCGCTGAAGGTGAAGCCGGTGTCGGTGTTGTCGACGCGGATCTGCTCGAGGCGGCCGCGCAGCAGGATCTCCTCGAGCTGGCTTTCCTTGTGGATGTACGTCTCCTGGTTGCCCTGTTTGAGGCGGTAGAGAGGCGGCTGCGCGATGTAGATGAAGCCGGCCTCGACCAGCGGCCTCATGTGCCGGAAGAGGAACGTGAGGATGAGCGTGCGGATGTGCGAGCCGTCCACGTCGGCGTCGGTCATGATGATGATCTTGTGGTAGCGCGCCTGCGCGACGTCGAACTCCTCGTCGCCGAAGCCGGCGCCGATAGCGCTGATCATCGTCAGGATCTCGTTGTTGGCGAGCATCTTGTCGACGCGCGCTTTCTCGACGTTGATGATCTTGCCGCGCAGCGGCAGGATCGCCTGGAACGAGCGGTCGCGCGCCTGCTTGGCCGAGCCGCCGGCCGAGTCGCCCTCGACGAGGTAGATCTCGCTGAGCGCCGGGTCCTTGATGGAGCAGTCGGCGAGCTTGCCGGGGAGCGTGCTGCCCTCGAGCAGGCCCTTGCGGCGAGTGAGATCGCGCGCCTTTCGCGCCGCGTTGCGCGCCCTCGCAGCGTTGACGGCCTTGTCGACGATCTGCCGCCCCTCGGCAGGGTTCTCCTCGAGGAACTCGGCCAGCTTGGCGTTCACCGAGACCTCGACCAGGCCGCGGATCTCGGTGTTGCCCAGCTTGGTCTTGGTCTGGCCCTCGAACTGCGGGTTCTTGAGCTTCACCGAGATGAGCGCCGTGAGCCCTTCGCGGACGTCCTCGCCGGAGAGGTTCTCTTCCTTTTCCTTGAGAAAGCCCTTCTGGCGAGCATAGTCGTTGATGGTGTGCGTGAGTGCGCTGCGGAAGCCTGTGAGATGCGAGCCGCCCTCGGTGGTGTTGATGTTGTTGGCGAACGTGAAGATGGACTCGTTGTACGACGAGTTCCACTGCATCGCGATCTCGACGGCGCCATCCTGGGTCTCGTTCTCGAGGAAGATGATGCTGCGGTGGATGGCGTCCTTGTCGCGGTTGATGTAGGCCACGAAGTCGACGATGCCGCCGTCGTACTTGAACACGACGTTCTCGCCCTCGGCGCGCTCGTCGTTGAGCTCGATGCGCAGGCCCCTGGTGAGGAAGGCCGTCTCGCGCAGACGCTGGGCGAGCACGCGGAAGTCGTAGTCGACCTCCTCGAAGATGTCGGGGTCGGCCATGAACGACACGGTGGTGCCGGTGGGCGCGCCTTTGCCGAGCTTCTCCCTCTTCTCCAGGGTCCCGATCGGCACCCCGCGCTCGAAGCGCTCGTGCCAGTGATAACCCTCGACGTAGATATCGAGCTCGAGCCATTCGGAGAGGGCGTTGACGACAGACACGCCGACACCGTGCAGGCCGCCGGAGACCTTGTAGCCGGCGCCGCCGAACTTGCCGCCGGCGTGCAGCATGGTGAGCACGATCTCCGCGGCGGGCTTGTCGTACTTGTCCATGATCCCGACGGGGATGCCGCGGCCGTTGTCGACGATGGTCACGGAGTTGTCGGGGTTGATGGTGACGACGAGGCCGTCGCAGTAGCCTGCCAGCGCCTCGTCGACGGAGTTGTCGACCACCTCGTAGACGAGGTGGTGAAGGCCGCGCGGTCCGGTGGAACCGATGTACATGCCGGGGCGTTCGCGGACCGGCTCGAGGCCTTCGAGGACCTGGATATCCTGGGCGTCGTAGTGTGGCTTTTTCACTCAGCCTCGCAGTGTGCCGAGGGGCGGGACAGGGGTAGGAAAGGCAGGCTGTACCTGCCTGCGTAAGTATACCAAAGGATGAGGCTCAGAGCGAACTTGAGGGCGGCGCAAAAGCGCCGCAAAAGGCCTGTTTTTGTCAACCTCGAGGGGTGCCGTCGCCGGGAGTCTCCGGGGACTCCTCGGATGACGCTCGCAGCGCGGCCTCGATGGCCGCCCGGAGCCGCTCGTCGCGCACTCCCTCCGCCTGCGCCCGCGCCCCGCCGAGATCGGCCGGCGCGGGCCTCTCGTTGCGGTTCTCTTCCTTCGCCGCCAGAGGCTCTTCTTCCTGCCGCGGGGCAGCGCGTTCGATGACGAAACGGAAGCGCTTGACGGGATGCCCGGGCGCGACCTCGTCCATGCGCCTGAGGATCTGGCCGCCAAGATAGGTGAGCTCGTTGGCCCACACCGAGGAGGTGCACTCCACGGTGAGGAGGCCGCGGGAGAAGTGGCGCGGGCGGGCACCGCTCGCCACCTGCCCGCCCGCAGCGCGCGCCCAGGCGGCGTACGCGCGCGCCTGGTCACTCGTGGCTATGCGTCCCAGCGCGGTGCTCAGGATGTCGCCCAGGCGCTTGGGTTCGCTTCCTCGGGGGCTGTCGCTCACAGGGCGTCCTCGCGCGGCGGAGCCGGCCCGGCTGCGTCGGCCGGCGGCGAAGCTGCCCCGGCCGCCAGCGAGCCGCTGAGCGGCAGCTCGATGACGGTCGCCCGGTCCAGCTCCTCCTCCGTGAAGTAGTGGCGGTCGGTCGTCGTGATGATGGCCTGGCCGGCGGACGTCAAGCGGCGGACCAGGAGCCGGCGGCGGGCGTTGTCGAGCTCGCTCATCACGTCGTCGAGGAAGAGCGTACCCTGCTCTCCGGTGCGCGCCGTCGCGAGCCGCTGCTCCGCGAGCAGCAGCGCCAGCACGGCGGCGCGCTGCTCGCCTTGCGAGCCGAAGAGGCGCAGGTCGCGGCCGCCGCGCGGCAGATCGATCGGCCCGCACGCGGGTCCGACGACGGTGGCGGCCGGGGCTCTCGACCCGCCCTCGTCAGGCGCCCCGTCCTGGAGCCCTCCGGCCGATCCGCCGGCGTCGACTTCGAGGAACCTGAGGTCGTCGCGATGAGGGCCGAACAACGAGAGGCCGCGCCCGGTCTCTCCCGGCCTCCGGGCGCGCAGCTCGTCGAGCAGGGCGGCCTCGTCGTAGCCGACGGCCGCCAGCTGGCTGACGAGCTGCAGGGAGAAGCTGTTGCTCTCCGGGGCAATCCCGGAGGCCGTGGCGGCGAAGAGCCCCGTGAGCTCGGCGACGAGGTCGCGCCGCCGGTGTCCGAGCGCGCCCGCGGCGCGCGCGAACTGCGCGTCCCATGGGTCCAGCGAGGTCGGCGTCGCTCCGTTCCTGACGGCGAGAAGCTGGGCGTTGCGCTGCCGAAGCGCCGTCTGGAGTTCGCGCGCGGCGGCGGCATACTGCGGATCGAGCGCGGCGGCATAAGCGTCCAGGTGGGCGCGCCGCCGTGCCGGGCTGCCCTTGACCAGGAGCAGGCTCTCGGGGACGAAGATGAACACCTGGGTGCGCCCCCGGAGCTCGTCCTGCGACGCGACCTCGACGCCGTTCCAGCGCGCGCGCCTGCCCTGACCGGGGGCGTAGGCGACCTCGACGGCCTGAGGGCCTGCGGCCGGCCCGTCGAGCTCCAGCTCCACGCGCGTGAAGCGCTCGCCCCAGGTGATGAGCTTCTCCTCGCGGCGCGTGCGCGGCGAGCTGCCGCGCAGTGCGAACCAGGCGCCTTCGAGGAGGTTAGTCTTTCCGGCCGCGTTCTGACCGACGACGACGTTGAGCCCCGCGCCGAAGCGTACCGTCGCGTCACAGTAGGAGCGGAAGTTGACGAGCCTCAGGCTGGAGACGAACACACGCGGTACTCCTCGCCGCCCACGGCGACCACGTCGCCGGGCAGCAGAGTGCGGCCGCGTCGCGTATCGAGGTCGCCGTTCACGCTCACCTCGCCATTCTGCACCAGCAGCTTCGCGTGTCCGCCGGTGGTCGCCGCCCCGGCAAGCTTGAGGAAAGAGCCCAGCGGCAGAGGGCCGTTGACGATGATGTCGTTCAGTTGCTGAGGCGAATCGGCATGATGAGGTACACGAAACCGCCGTCCGAACCGCTGACGAGCCCCGGTCGGAGGGGGCTGGTGAAGCGCAGCAAGACGGCCGCGTCGTCGATCGCGTCGATGCCGTCGATGAGATAGGCGGGGTTGAAGCCGATCTCGAAGTCCTCGCCGGCGAACTCCACATCGAGGGACTCCTCGGCGTGGCCCACGTCCTGCGTGAGTGCCTTCATCGTCAGTCGATGTTCCGCGAAGGACAGCCGGAGGGGCGCGTTCTTCTGCGCCAGCAGGCTGACGCGCCGTGCGGCGCCCATGAACTCGTCTTTCGCCAAGGTGACCTCGTGATCGAACGAGTCCGGCAACAGTTGTTTGTAGTTGGGGAACTGCCCGTCGATGAGCCGCGAGGCGACCCACACGTCGCCGGCCGGGTCGCTGAGCTTGAAGAGCGCCTGGTTCTCGCCGATCGCGACGTCGATGTCGCCGTCGCCCATCGACGCCGCCAGGCGGGCGACCTCGCCCAAAGCCCTCACCGGCACGATGGCCTGGACCTCGGTCGTCAGGGACTTCTCGAGCTTCGTCTCTTTGACGGCCAGCCGGTAGCTGTCGGTGGCCACCATCTTCAGTGTGTCGCCGAGGATGGTCATGAGCACGCCGGTGAGGATCGGCCGCGTCTCGTCGCGAGACGCGGCGCGGCCCACTTTGGTGAGCGTCTCCACGAAAGGCTCGCGGCCCATTGCGAACGCCTCGCTCGTGTCGAACGTAGAAGTCTGCGGGAAGTCGCTCGCCGACCAGGCGTTGAGGGAGAAGTCGGCGCGACCGGCGGTGACCTTGACGACGGCTTCGCCGGCCTCGATGACGACCTCTTCGCCGGGGAGGTTGCGCACCACATCCATGAACAGGCGCGCCGGCACCACGATCTCGCCGTCGCGTTCGATGGCAGTGGACAGGCTGGCCTTGATGGAGAGCTCCATGTCGGTGGAGAACAGGTCCAGGCGACCTTCAGACGCTTGCAGCAGGACCCCCGAGAGCACCGGCAGCGCGCTCCTCGTGGACACGCCGCGAGCGAGGATCGCGAGTTTGTCGACCAACGCAGAGCGATCACACGTGAGCTTCATCCCGACTCCTTATGACAATAAAGAAAAGACATTCTCTCCTCGTCATCGTCATAACACCTGTTGACGATGTGGAGAGAGGTGGTTCTTCCTGCTGAGTGAGGGAGCCGGCCTCTGCACAGTGCTGTGGGCGTGGTGTGCAGAACCAGACACTCCTTCCGTGGCGGCCCTCTTCGTACTGCGAAGCATAGCTGATTTGGCCGTCTCGGGGGAGAACGTCCACGGGTTCACGAGAGGTTGTCCACAGGGTCACCGGGGAGCAGCAGCCGCGCCGACGAGCTGCGCGGCCGAGACCACTCAGTGGACGGTCTTGAGGCGGGCCGCGATCAGGGCCACGAGATCCTGGAGTTGCGGATCGTGGCCGTCCTTCAGTTGGCGCTCGACCTTGTCGACGCCGTGGATCACGGTGGTGTGGTGGCGGCCCCCGAAACGCGCGCCGATCTGCGGCAGTGACGCCTCGGTCAGGTCGCGCGAGAGGTACATGGCGATGTGGCGCGCGTACGACACGTCCTGCGTGCGGCGGTTGCCACGCAGGTCGTTGACGTGCAGGCCGAACTGGCGCGCGACCTCGGCCTGCACCATCTCGATCGTGACCGGGTGCTGGTAGGCCTTGGGGAGGATATCCTTCAGGGCTTCCTTGGTGACGTCCAGCGTGACCTCGCTGCCGCTGATCGAGGCGTAGCTGACCGCTCGCGTGAGGGCGCCGTACAGCTCGCGGATATTGGTGGTGACCCGGGAGGCGATCCATTCGAGCACCTCGGGCTCGGCGATCTGGAAGCCCTCCCACTTGACCTGTTTGCGAAGGATCGCGATGCGCGTCTCCAGGTCCGGCCGGCTGATGTCGACCACCACACCTTGGCCGAAACGCGTGCGCAGCCGTTCCTCCAGCTCCTCCAGCTCGCGCGGCGGCCGGTCGCTGGTGATCACGATCTGCTTGCCGGCCTCGTAGAGCGCGTTGAACGTGTGGAAGAACTCGACCTGCGTCTGCTGCTTCTCGACGAGGAACTGGACGTCGTCGATGAGCAGCACATCGTTCTCGCGGTAGGACTGCTTGAAGCCGTCGATGCGGTTCTTGTCGGTGACCGCGTTGATGAAGTCGTCGGTGAAGCGCTCGACGGTCACGTACTTGATCTGCAACTCCGGGTGCTGCTCGAGAGCGGCGTGCGCGATGGCCTGGATGAGGTGGGTCTTGCCGAGCCCCGTGTCGGCGTACATGAAGACCGGGTTGTAGGCGGTGGCCGGCGACTCCGCCACGCTGCGCGCCACAGCCGCCGCGTATTCGTTGTGCGGGCCGGTGACGAAGCGGTCGAAGACGTAGCGTGGGTTGAGGTCGCCGGCGGCTTTGGCGGCGCGCACGGCGCGTGCGCCGGACGCCCGGCGCGGTCTGGCCGGCGCGCCGGCCGGCTGCGCCGGCTCCGCGGCGCCGGCCGCAGGCTCCGCCGTCGCGGACTGCTGGGGCAGCTCCGCCGCCCGCTCGTCGACCACCACGCGCACGTCGACCGTGTCGCCGAGGACCTCACTGAGCGCCTCGGCGACCTGCCCCGCCAGGCGCTTCTCGATCCACTCGCGGGCGAAATCGTTGGGGACGCCGATGACGAAGGCGCCGTCGTCGAGGCCGAGCGGCAGCGTGCGGTCGAACCAGAATTGGAAGGCCGATTCGTTGAGGCGGCCGCGAAGGTGCTTCTTCGCCTCATCCCAGATGAGTGTGAGCTGGTCGTCCGTGCGCGTCCCGTCGAGTTGGTCCCCGGGGATGCGGCGGCCCGCCGGGGATGCTTGAGACCGTCAGTCAGAGGATGCTCTCGAGGAGGCGAAGACCCTCCTCGCGCAAGGCTCGCTTGCCGTCGCCGAGCGAGTGTATCAACCCCATGTCCTGCAGTACAACGAGTTCCCGGAAGGCCGTCGCCGAAGAGATGTCGAGCTCCCTGGCGATGGCCGTCGGGCCCGAGGAGCCGAGCTCCATCAGGAGCACGAGCACCTTGGTCTGCCGGGTGGTGAGCTTGACCTGCGGCGCCTGCGGTACGGCCGCCGGCTCCGGCGCGTGGGCGGGCATCTTGATCGTGAACACGGCGCCACCACCGAGATTGTCGTCCACCGTGAGCACGCCGCGCAGGAATTGCAGCGATTCGCGCGCGACCGGCAGGCCGGAGCCGACCCCGCGGATGATCTGCCGCTGGAGCGCGGTGGCCGTGGTGAAGCCCGGCTGGAAGGCGCGGTCCTTGTCGTCCACGCCGGGCCCGTGGTCGGAGATGCGGATCGTCTGTCCGTTGTCGAGGATGGTGATCACGACGTCGCGGAAGCAGGCGTGCAGGAGGTTCTCCATGAGCTCCTGGAGCACCGTGTAGGGGATCTGGCCGCCCTGCTCGCGACAATAGTGATAGGTCTTCTCCGCCAGCGCGGCGATGAGGGCCGGCAGGTCCTTCTCCTCCACGGGGATCACGCGAGGCGGCGACGTGAGGGTGTCGTAGATCGCGATGCGCGGCGCTTCGGGTCCGCGCGGGACGCCGGGGAGCTCGCCGTCGAGGCCCGGGCGACCGGGAGGTATGGCGGGGGCGACGGCCGCAGCCGCCGTCGCGGGCTGCGAGTCGGCGGCCCTCTCGTCGGCGAGCAGCCTGTCGAGGAACGACTCCATGGGGGCGCCGAGTATAGCAGAGGGAGCGGAGGCCTCTGAAACGCACGAAGAGGCTGCGCGAAGGCATATTCTGCCGCCGAGACCCCGGGGTTATCCACAGGCTGTTCAAGATATGTGGAAGGAGGTCCGGCGGAAGCCCCGAGACGTGCCCAATTTGCGGGACTTGTGGAAAGTGCGGTTTCACACAAGGGTGGACGACGGCTCGGGGGGACCACGCGGGGAGCTCGTACGTGGGTCCGCACGCGCAGTCTCCGCCATCTCCGTGTCGTGCAAGGAACTACCTGCTAACTGGCGGTTTCGGTGAGTGAGTAGAACGCGAGCGTCGTGTCAAGTGGAGTCGTGGTCGTCAACGTCTTATCCACGGCGGTTGTGAGCCTGCAAGCGAGGAAAAAGGTTCTTATCCACACTCTCCACAGGGGGCTGTGAACGACGGCCGAGCGGGGTGAAACACGACGTCGCTCGGCCGTCGTGCCTGCGGTACACTATGGAGGTCCTGCGGAGCTCCTGGCGGAGGAGCTGAGAAGGCGCTTCTTAGCGCCGACGCGTCGAACCTGACCACCCTCGAGGTGGCGGCGTCTTCGGGCGCTGCTGGGTAATGCCAGCGAAGGGAGAGATCCGACGATGAGTACTCCTGTGGCCTCGGCCCCGCCGCCCGCGCTCGACGCGCACGCGCGGCTCAACCTGAATCCCGCCCATTGGGGCGTACAGGCCCTCGCGGAGATAGGGGTCGCCATCGCCCTGGCGGCCGTGCTCGGGCAGGTGCGCATCTTCGTGATGCCGCAGGGCGGCTCGGTGAGCCTCGAGCTGCTGCCCATCATCTTCGTCGCCGTGCGCCGCGGAGTGGTCCCGGCGGCTACGGCCGGCCTCCTGTACGGCCTGCTCCAGCTCGGGCTGCCCGGGGCGTTCGTGTACCATCCGGCGCAGGCCGCGCTCGACTACCCTCTGGCGTTCATGTCGCTGGCCGTGGCCGGCTTCGTGGACGTGCGAGGCTGGCGTTCTCTCGCCATGGCTGTGGCTCTCGCCCTTCTGGCGCGCTTCGCCTGCCACTTCGTCTCGGGCCTGATCTTCTTCGCCGCCTACGCCCCCGACTGGGAGGCGCCGTGGCTCTATGCGGCGACCTACAACCTGCTGTATCTGCTGCCCGAGGGTCTCCTTACGACGCTCCTGCTCTGGCCGCTGCTCAAGGCCTACGATGCGGCCTTCCCCGGGCGTGGCCGCCGGGCGGTGCCGTGAGCGGCGCGGCCGGCGGACCGCGCGGCAGCGGCCGGGAGCCGGGCGGGCCGCGTCTCGCCGCGGTCTTTCTCGACGGCGATTACGACGACCCCGCGTATTTCCGCGGCCTGGCTGAGGCGGCCGACGTCGTGGTCGCGGCGGACGGCGGCGCCCGCTTCCTGCTCGAGCACGGGATTCGCCCCGATGTGGTGGTCGGCGACTTCGACTCGCTGCCGGCGGCCGACGTGGAGCGGCTTGAGCAGGCGGGCGTGGAGCTCGTCCGCCACCCCGCGCGCAAGGACCGTACAGACGGG
>Ga0209254_10005881_pt1 | contig 11282 bp, 9 predicted proteins | sample FrelakmetDIP11DI_FD_187148 | JGI IMG/M metagenome (GOLD analysis project Ga0209254, IMG submission 187148) | Freshwater lake sediment microbial communities from the University of Notre Dame, USA, for methane emissions studies - DIP11 DI (SPAdes)... | ecosystem: Environmental > Aquatic >... | reverse complement strand
ATATACGAGGGCTACCGGGCAATCAGGGAAGATATGTTCCAGAAAATCAACAGAAATTTCATTGATACCCTTGTTGCGGAAAAAAACCGGATCAAAGCATTGGAAAACCTTACTTCCAGCTTAAACGGCAAAACCGATTCCCTTAATGTTTTGCTTAACACTACCAGAATAAACCTCGAGGAAGTTACCACTACAAAAAACAAGATAAGAGTATTGGGTGTTGAAATAAGAAAGGGGGCTTATAACACTATTATGTGGACAGTTGTTGGAGGATTAGCATTATTACTGGCTTTGGGATTTCTTGTTTTTAAGAGAAACCTTACAGTACTCCTAAGAACAGAAAAAGATCTGAAAGAGCTTAAAGATGAATTTGCCGCCTACAAACAGACTTCAAGGCTCGCCCGTGAAAAATTGGAAATGGATAATTTTCGCGCAATACAGAAGCTGAAGGGGCAGTAAATATTCATTCTTTCCGAATTCTGACAGCGAAGCCGAAACCACAGGCTTCCTTTTCATTTGTCACAAATCCCATGTTTTGGCACACTGAGAACAATCTTTGGGACACAAAGCAATGTTTGTCTGATAAAAATAGCTGAACTTGCCTTCGGCTTTTTATTTGAGTAGCTTTGATAAAATGGTTAAAAACCGGCAGTTACTTTTACCTGATCCTGTTAACTACCTTTCCGGTGATGATAAGGCTGCTAAAATATAAGATCAGTTCCACATTATTTGTTATTGTCATTGGCACATCTGGCATCAGTGCCCAGATACTGCATGATAGCCTGGCAGTATCAATGATTAAAGAGGGCATCAGCAATATGTACAACCTGGAATACGAAAAGGCTGGTGATATATTTTTCGGGATCGAACAATTATACCCGGGTCATCCTGTAAATTACCTTTTAAAGGGAATTATGATATACTATGAAAATTATCCGCTGCTCCCAACCTCTCCGTCCCATTACCTGTTTGAAGATGATTTACGCAAATGCATTGAACTGAGCACCCAAAAACCTTATTCAAAAAACTATGAAGCGGAGAGTTTGTTGACAAATTTGTGTGCCAGAGGGTTGCTGCTAACCTATTATACCAATAATGATCTTAGTATGAATGTCATCCCTTTGACTGCCGCAACATATAAGTACTTAAAAAGATCGTTTGATTTTGTGTCAGTTTTTGCTGATTTTTATTTTTTTACCGGAACTTATAATTATTACTGGGAGGCATATCCCAGAGTACATCCTGTTTATAAACCTCTTGCATCTTTATTTCCTGTCGGAGACAGGATAAAAGGGCTAAATGAATTAGCTACTTCGGCACAGCAGTCAATTTTTGTAAAAGTTGAATCTAATTCAAGGTTGATATCGATATATGCAGGATTTGAAAATAATCACTTACTGGCATCATTGTACAGCAAAATATTGACCGACCAGTATCCGGAGAATCCTTTGTTTAAATCAGACCATCTTAAGAACCTTCTTTTTCTGAATGAATTTGACCTGGCTGAATCTATTATTAAAGACTCCCTGGAAGTGAAAGGCAATGCCTTATACGACGCACAGATACTGATATTTAACGGCATTATCCAGGAAAAGAAATACAAAAAATATACTCTCGCAAAACAATTCTATGAAGATGGAATAAGTGCCGGTTCACTCTTTGGTGATTACAACAAGGAATTTTGCGCTTATGGCTATTTCGGACTCAGCCGCATAAGTGAATTTAACGGCGACCACTCAGGCAGCAGAGTCTACCGCAGAAAAGGATCTGATCTAACTGATTTTAACAAGGAGTGAAAGATCACTCTGATTGTTTCTTTTCAGCTTTTCTCTCTTTAAGCACCCAGTAAAGTCCTAAAATGTCTGATCGCATTTCCGGTATCACAATGTCTATGGCAATTGTCTCAAAAGCTCCCAGAATGCCCAGTGCTATCATGAAGTAATAAAGCGGTGCATTAAAACCTATTGTAAAAAGGCAGATAAAAAATAAAGCCTGAACATACCCGCCGCTCTTTTCTATAACGGTGTGGTAACTGTGGAATTTCCTGAATTTTATTACGGAAACGATAACAGTAAGCACCAGCATGCTGATGAAGATGATGACACTGACAAGATAAGGCCTTAAGTCTTCCAGTTTAAAAACGAAGAGACCTATGAATACCAGGATGTAGGTAAAATAATCAGCAAACGCGTCGAGCCTCGCCCCAATTTCAGTCTCCATCTTGAACCTCCTGGCAATATAACCGTCTATGGCATCGGTCAGAAGATTGATTACCAGGAAAATGGCGAACAATTTCTCCTTTCCGGAAATAATGAAATATAGTATTACCGGGGCCATGAACAGCCGGTAGGAGGTGATCACATTCGGTATAGTCCAGAATTCATTTTTTTTCATAAGAGGGTTATCCTGATTATATATATTCCGGTTAGTAGCCGAGGCTAATTCTGACCTGAAGCCTGCAAAGATGTGTAAAAAAATGACTTTAAGAAATTCAGTCTGGAAAATGTTTTAACCGGGTGGGGTCTATAGCTTCACCTTTTCGATGTGGGTTTGCTCCTTTTCACCAATGCAATTCAAAAGGCAAACGAGTATTGTTGATGTTACAATGAACGAAACCATTACCATAAGGAAGAAATCCGTGGCTCCGGAAAGAAAATTAACAAGAGCCTTTCCATATACTGCCAGGAATTCGCCCAGAATGAGTAACAAGACTCCCAATCCCAGGGCAATCCATCCTATCAACTTAAATGCTTTCATAAGTTTAAGTTTAATGAGACTTCTGTAGATAAAGGATATCAAATGTTATAAATAATTAAATATCAACCAATAAGCTTATTATAAACATGATTTTTTGAGTGATGAACAGGTTATCCCTTATGATGAAACAAACAGGTGATAGTGGGGCATTTTGCCAGGGGAGCTGCCTTTTCTTTTGAAACGAAGTCTGCAATTTGGCACACAGAGAACAATATTTGGGACGCAGAGTTTAAATCGCCGTCAGGTGGTCAATTTGACCGTTTTTTGCATTAAATTTACAATTAGTGTAATCTGAATATATAATCCCATGACTGAAATCTCCCTTTTCCGCACTTTTTCGGCTCCCTTCGGACGGGGTCAAATGAAAAACAAAGTTGGGCTTTTATTTTTATTGTGCCAGTTAGTTTTGTTTTCAGGATATGCACAATCAAAAACTAAGCTGGAAATAAAGGACAACTGGTACTACCTTAATGACGAAAAATATTTTATCAAAGCCATTGGGTATGAAATTGGCGCACGTCCTGGCCAACATCCTTACGAGGGTGTCCGTGCCGATGATTTGGATTTGATGAAATTCGACCTGAAAGTGATTAAAGAAGGTGGTTACAATACTATTAGAACCTGGAGCCAGTTCACTGAACCACAACTAAAACTTGTACAAGCTTCGGGTTTAAAACTGATTATGGGTATTGATATCAATCCGGAAGGAGATTATGGCGATCCGGTATTTATCCGGGAATGTCAGGAGAAGCTGATGCGGGTAATGAGTTATGCTAAAAAATATGATTGCATCATTACTTACCTCATTCTGAATGAACCACAAACCGATCATATTCATAAAGTTACCGGAAAAGTTTTTGTGGAATTGATGAAAATCTTAACGGAAATTATTCACAAAGAACATACAGGCGTTCCTGTAACCATTTCTGCCAACGCCATGATAAGCGATTATATTGATGAAAATATCTTTGATGTATATGCCTATAATTGTTACGATCACACTGAAGCTCAGACGGCTACCATGGGTTTTAAGGATTATGTCAAAGGATTGATCAGCCTGAATGGAGATACTGCAAAGCCGTTTATTTGCACCGAATTTGGGTATTCCGTTTCGCATAAAGGATATGGCCGTTACGGTGGCAATACACTTATTCAGCAAAATAATGGTCTCATTGCCAATTACCGTGATCTGATTGATGCGGGAGCCACAGGCATGTGTCCGTTTTATTACGCCGATGGCTGGTGGAAAGGCGGCGATGCACATTATCACAACGCCGATCAACCCGAAGAATGGTTCGGTTTCTGGGGCTACAGCGATGCAAATGATAAATTCGGTACGCCACGTCCGGTTTGGTTTGCCATGCGCGATTATATGAAAGCATTGATTATCAGTCCTAAGAACAACAATATTTATCAATCGGGACAAATCCCACTAGAGCTTTTTACGGATAAAGATGTGAGTAAAGTAACCGTCAGGCTGAATGATAAAGTGCTGTTTTCAAAAAGTATAGTTAAAGAAGGCTATTTTGCCGACCAGCTCAGCATTTCACCAAAAGGAATTGAGGACATGGAACTTGCATTTGAGTTTTATAACAAAGAAAACAAATTGGTCAAAACCGAATCCATCATGATTTTGGCCTCCGATAAGCCAATTGAATTACCCACCCTGATCATAGAAGTTACGCCCGGTAAAGACTTGAATGACGGAAAAATTGCCTGTGTGAAAACAAAAATTCAGTCAAAAGAAGCTTTTAAACTGGCTGATGAAGTACGGGTTAGTTACAATACGCATTTAGGTTGGGAAATTGGTGAACAGGCAACCGTTTCAATTAAAGATCAACTCGAAAAGAAAAACATTGAGTTTGAACGCTTTTTTAAGATCCCCGATAATTGTTGGATTGTAAATGCCTCGGCAGGGGTTACAGTTCATTACGGAAAGTGTAGTTACAAAATTCACGATCAGAAAATAATATTCAGAGGCGATTGGGCGAACGAAATAGCTCGGAAAAGTAAACCTGCTGCCAAACAATAAATGGTTTTAAAGGGAATATTATCTTTAGTCCATACAAATTTCCTAATTCAAAGAAATAATGGAAAAAATAACTGCGAAGCTCTCCTTTAAAGAAAAAGTAGGTTATAGTTTGGGCGATACCGCTTCCCACTTTGTATGGGACATGGTCGGATTCTGGCTCTTGTTCTTTTATACCGACGTGTATGGCATTTCTGCTGCTGCTGCAGGTACTATTATGCTTATCGCCAGGTTCTGGGATATGGGCATTGATCCGATAATTGGTATAGTCTCCGACAGGACAAGCACACGTTGGGGCAAATTCCGACCATATATATTGTTCGGCGCTGTTCCTTATGCAGTTTTGGCTATTCTGACTTTTACAACACCTGATTTTGGCGAGACAGGTAAGATTCTTTACGCCGGAGCAACTTACATTCTTTTAATGACGGCCTATGCAACTATTAATCTGCCTTATTCGGCTTTGGGAGCTGTAATGACCGATGATACGTATGAAAGGGCAGGATTGAATACTTATCGTTTCATCGCCGGCTTCACCGGGCAATTTGTTGTGACCGGACTGGCACTGACCTTGGCCGAATTTTTCGGCGGCGGCGATAAAGCCCAGGGATTCCAGTATACTGTAATTTTGTTTGCAGGACTGAGCTTAATATTCTTTTTTATAACCTTTAAAACAACCAGGGAGCGCGTTCAACCTCCCAAAGAGCAAGTGAATTCACTGAAAGAAGACATTAGAAATCTGTTCAGGAACAAAGCCTGGATAATATTGGCCTTGGTAGGCATTATTTCATTTATTATGTTCGCCATGCAAAATGCAGCCATTGCCTACTATTTCAAATATTACCTTGGGCGCGAAAACAATGTTCAGCTTTTTAATGTAATCGGTACCGTTGCCTTAATTGCAGCGTTGCCTTTCTCCAAACCACTTGCCAAAAAGTTTGGAAATAAAAATGTTTTTATTGCCAGCTCCCTGATCTCGGGGCTCTTCTTTATGCTGATATATCTTCCTGGTGTAGACAACCTCCCGACCATTTATGCTTTTAATATTATTGCTAAGATGGCCTATGCGCCGGCTGTTCCCCTGCTATGGACCATGATTGCCGATGCGGCTGATTACGGTGAATGGACAACAGGCCGGAGAGCTACTGGATTGTACTTCTCAGCTGCTGTTTTTGCTCAAAAGGCCGGATGGGGAATTGGTGCGGCTATTGCCGGCTGGATACTGGCAATCTCAAAGTTCGTACCCAATGCTGTTCAATCCGAAACAGCAATCACCGGAATTAAATTGTTGGTCTCCGTAATTCCCGGTATCTTATATATGTCGTGCGCCATTTTCATGCTGTTTTATAAAATCGATTCTAAGACCACTGATATCATGAAAAAGGAACTGAGTGGGCTGCGTGAAAAGGAGAATCAGACCGATGTAATACCCCATTGAGAAATTCCGACCCTAAAACCTGGCAGGCCATAAGCAGTGATGGCCTGGTTTTACCCGACCGGACCCTTTCATCCTGAGGTTGCCTGAGCAAGACCTTCAAAATCAGGTTGCTGGCGCAACTTTTTTTTCTATTTTTCCTGTCCCTTTTGAATGCAAGCATTCAGCGGGCCCGGAAAAATAAAAATCCGATGAAAATTTCATCGGATTTTGAAGGTCTTTGCGGTGCGGACGGGACTCGAACCCGCGACCCTCGGCGTGACAGGCCGATATTCTAACCAAACTGAACTACCGCACCAAAAGAGATGCAAAATTAATCCATTTTTCTTTACCTCAAAATATTTTTGTCTAAATATATCGCATACGCTCTGAATCTGATTGTAGTTGAACGTAGTAATACCATAACCAAACTCAACCGGCCGGTTTACTCCGGAATGGGTGGCTCAGTTTGGTCCGGTATACCCAGACCGGCATGACGTGATGAAAATCCACCAGGTTTATTATATTTGGTACATTACAGACAGATGAAAAATATCTACCTCCAGATCACAGAGCCGGAACAACAGTCACAGGGACTGGTCCTGGCCACCGTCACCGCCAGCAGGGGCTCCACCCCTCAGAAACCAGGATGCTCAGCACTGTTCGTTCAAAACTCTCTTATTGCCGGAACTGTCGGTGGCGGAATAGTCGAAAGCAAAGTACAGGAATATGCAGGCAAATGCTCTTTAACGAAAGAATCAGCATACCTGCACTTTTCACTCGACAGCGATATTGATTTTAAAGAAGAGGCTGTATGTGGAGGTACTATCTCTATACTTGTCGATGCTGACCCTATCGGAAACCTGCCTGTTTTCAGGGATATGCGGAAATCGCTTGCTTCCGGCAAACCGGGAGTGCTTCTTACAAGGATAACTGCCTGGGGAGATCCTCATGTTCTGATCATGCGTTACTGGGTTACGCAGGACACTGACCTGCCGCTGTCTGAGCATTTCAAGGAAATAATCATGAAGGAAGTCAGTAATCTCCTTTCAACGCCTGCCGGCGCAGTGTATAAGGAACTTGACCTTCCTGTTCCGGGTGAGAATCAAACAGCAAAGTTCTTCCTTGAGCCTGTCATGCCTCTTCCCAGGCTGGTGATAGCGGGCGCAGGGCACATAGGAAGAGCATTGTCACATCTCGGCAGACTGCTTGATTTTGACGTGACAGTCATTGATGACAGGAAAGAATATGCCAATCCTGCCAACCTCCCTGATGCTGACCATATTGTCGTGAAGGATATCGGCGAGGCGATGAAGGAAGAAAAGAAGGATAACAATACATACATAGCCATTGTAACACGCGGCCACAGCCACGATGCTGAAGCCCTGAAGACATGCATTGGCTCTGCAGCTGCTTATGTAGGGATGATGGGAAGTAAAAAAAAGGTGGGCAAAATGCACGAGGATTTTATAAGAAACAAATGGGCAACTGAAGAACAGTGGCAGGAAATATGCACTCCGATAGGCCTTGAAATTGGATCAAAGACGATAGAGGAGATTGCGGTGAGTATTGCGGCACAACTCGTTCTTAAGCGAAGGTTAAAGGATAAAGGTTAAAGGTTAAAGTAGCATGGAGCAAGGTGAAGGGAATATTGAACAAGGAATAATGATTTAGGATTTATGAAGTGATTGCAAGACTGCATGACCGCAAGACTGCATGACCGCAAGACAAAAGATGAAAGGAATCTGGGCGATAGTGCTTGCCGGCGGCGAGTCAAAGAGGATGGGCTCGCCTAAAATGATACTTCCTTATGAAGGGATGACAATCATTGAAAAGGTACTTGAAAATATCCTGGCTTCTGACGTTGAAAAGGTGGTGGCTGTGCTTGGCTCACATAAAGATGAAGTACTGAAGGTGATTGATAAGCTTCCTGTTTTTCACTGTTATAACAAAAACTATCAGGAGGGTATGCTGTCATCAGTTAAATACGGTTTTGAGTTCTTACCCGGCGACTTTCGCGCTGCCATGGTTTTTCTGGGCGATCAGCCAATGGCAGAGACCTCTGTCATAAACAAAATGATTAATGTCTACAATGAATCAGGGAAGGGTATCCTGGTTCCTGTTTTTGCAAATAAACGCGGACATCCTCTCCTGGTGGATAAAAAATACCGGGATGAGATCATTAACTTTGAGGATCCTGACGGACTGAAGGGCCTTCTGAGAAAACATCCTGACGACCTCCTGGAGGTTGAGACGGAGAACCCGTCGGTTTTAATGGATATTGACACCGAAGAAGATTATATTAATGAAATAAACAAGAAATCACAGACATGGAAGAGACAATCAGGTTCACACTGAACAACAAGGAAACTGAACTGGTTTCTGATCCGAACCGGATCCTGCTCTGGGTACTGAGGGACCATTTCGGACTCACTGGAACCAAATACGGCTGCGGGATAGGCTTCTGCGGAGCCTGTACAGTTCTGATAGATAATGAGGCGGTAAGATCATGCACGATTGCTGTCAGTGATGTGGCAGGCAAGAGTGTCATTACAACTGAAGGCCTCGCCGAAGATGGCAGGCTGCATCCGGTTCAGCAGGCCTTCGCAGACCATGATGCCCTGCAATGCGGTTACTGCACGCCCGGTATGATCCTGACGGCTGTCGCTTTGTTGAACAACAACCTTTCACCTACCAGACAACAGATCATCGAAGGCCTTGAAGACAACCTGTGCAGGTGCGGAGCGCATACGCGTATCATCGATGCTGTGGAAGATGCATCAAAAGTAATGACAGGAGGGAAGTAGCCATGAAAAGATCACAGGAAACAGCAAATACAACATCCCGTGAAAGCTCATCGGGAATGAAAAGAAGAAGCTTCTTCAAGATTCTCGGAGGAGGGATATTTATTTTCTTTCAGCCGTGGAACGCGCTTGATCTTCTTGCATCACCGGCCCAGCAGGGAAGATCTCTCACGAAGGACTACAATGCATTTCTCCATATAGCGGAGGACGGCACCGTCACCTGCTTCACCGGAAAGATTGAGATGGGACAGGGAATCATCACCTCACTGGCACAGATGATGGCTGATGAGCTGAATGTACCGCTCGAAAAGGTAAAGATGATCATGGGTGACACTGATCTATGCCCTTATGACATGGGTACATGGGGATCCCTGTCCACCAGGGCCTTTGGACCGAATATGCGGGCTGCAGCAGCAGAGGCAAGGGCTGTCCTGACGGGAATGGCTGCAGAGCGGCTGGGTGTTCCCGAAAACCAGCTCGAAGTGAAGGAAGGTGTAATTGCTGACACTAAAGATCCAAAGAAGAGTGTCACCTATGCGGAGCTTGCAAAAGGAAAGAAACTCGAGAAATACCTGGATGTGAAACCGTCTGTTGAGGACTACACGAAGTTCACATATGTCGGAACCCCCATGAAGCACAGTGACTCCCATGACAAGGTGACCGGAAAAGCAAAATACGCAGGGGATATTAAACTTCCGGGGATGCTGTTCGCCAGGATACTGAGACCGCCATCGCACGGAGCGAAACTGAAATCGGCAGATGTCACTCCGGCAGAGAAGATCGAAGGTGTAAAGGTTGTGCGCGACGGTGATTTTATTGCCGTGGTAAGCGAAAACCGCGACCTTGCTGACCTGGCTGTTGTTCAGATAAACGCCGAATATTCATTCAATGAAATGAATGTTAACGATAAAACTCTCTACGACTATATCAAAAAAGGAGAGTACAGGGTAAATATTGCCAGAACAGCAGGTGACATTGCAGCCGGCCGCCTGAAATGTGATAAGGTGTTTGAACATGAATACCATGACCCCTATCTTGCCCATGCCCCGATGGAGACGCATACAGCCCTTGCAAGGTTCGAGGGAGAAAAACTTACTGTATGGGCATCCACACAGTCGCCATTTGGATTGCAGGACGCTATCGTCAGGGAGCTCGGTCTTAAGCGGGAGAACGTGAGGATCATAACCCCGTTTGTCGGCGGAGGCTTCGGAGGGAAGAGCGCTTACCAGCAGGGTGTCGAAGCAGCAAGGCTTGCACGGATGACCGGAAAACCAGTTATGGTGGCCTGGACCCGCGATGAGGAATTCTTTTACGATAATTTCCATTCAGCAGCGGTGGTTAAGGTTAATTCAGGCATCGACAAAAACGGGAAGATAACTATGTGGGATTACCATGTATATCTTGCCGGTACAAGGGGAGCAGAGGTGATCTATGATGTGCCGGATATGAAAGTCACCAGTTACAGCGAGGACAGCGCCAAATATCCCGTTCATCCTTTCGATACAGGGCCATGGCGTGCTCCCAACAACAACACCAACACCTTTGCACGTGAGACACAGATAGATATCATGGCATCCGCAGCAGGGATGGATCCGCTGGAGTTCCGCCTTAAAAACCTTAAGGATGAGAAGATGATCGCCTGCCTGAAATCTGTTGCAGACAAATTCGGTTATGTTCCAGGTAAGACTCCTTCCGGCAGAGGTATAGGTATTGCCTGCGGAACAGATGCAGGGACTTGGGTGGCAGAGATAGCCGAGGTGGAAGTCAACAAAAGTACAGGCACAGTAAAAGTTATCAGGGTTGCCTGCAGCCAGGACATGGGTCTTTGCGTCAATCCCCAGGGTGCGCTTATCCAGATGGAGGGGTGCATCACTATGGCTCTGGGGTATACATTCTCTGAAGAGCTTAAGTTTGAAGGAGGGAAGATCACCGACAGGAATTTTGACACATATCAGATACCCAGGTTCTCATGGGTTCCGAAGATCGAGTGTGTTATCCTTGACAGGAAAGACCAGGCTCCGCAGGGTGGAGGCGAGCCTGCCATCATAGCCGTAGGGGCTGCTGTGGGCAATGCAATCTTTGACGCTACCGGAGCACGGCTGTTCAGGGTGCCTTTTACGGCGGAGAGGGTGCTTAAAGCGTTGAAGGGTTGAAAAAATAGTTGAAGGGTTGAAAAAGTTGAATGGTTGAAGGGTTGATAAAATAGTTGAAGAGTTGAGATGTTGAAAGGTTAAATAAAAAAGGAGGGAAGTAAAAGCTGCCCTCCTTTTTTTGGAAT
>Ga0209254_10005880_pt1 | contig 11283 bp, 8 predicted proteins | sample FrelakmetDIP11DI_FD_187148 | JGI IMG/M metagenome (GOLD analysis project Ga0209254, IMG submission 187148) | Freshwater lake sediment microbial communities from the University of Notre Dame, USA, for methane emissions studies - DIP11 DI (SPAdes)... | ecosystem: Environmental > Aquatic >... | reverse complement strand
GCACCTCCACGCGGACCGTGCCCGTGTCCCCGAACGCCCAGGCCAGGAACGTCGCGAACGCGGCGCCCACCCGAACGTCGCTCTCGGAGCGCGGCTTCCCGGCCGGAAGGTCGAACGTCAAGCGGACCTTGGCCTTCTCCTGGAAGTAGATGTTCCTGCGGAACAGGACCGTGACCAGCTGGTACCCGTCACGCCGGGCCGTGGTCACCTTGGCCGCCGACCCATCCTGCGTGGCGCGGAGGCGCACGCCCTCGGGCTGGACCCCGAGGTTCACCCCGTCGTAGAAGTAGCGGGTGATGGTGCCGCCGCTCGTCCGGTTGGGCTTGCGGTTGACCGCGGTGATGTCCACGGTGACCCGGACGACGGCGTCGCCCGGGTCGACGACGTAGCGGGTGGCGGTCGTGATCGCGATGTCGTCGGCCGCCAGCGCCGCGGGCGGCACGAGCCCGGCGAGGAACGGCATCGCCGGCGCCGCGGCCGGTGGCAGGACGGCGGCGCCGGTTGCGAGCAGCAGCGCCAGCACGGTGGCAGCGGCCGGCGGTCGCAGGCGGGAACGGCGCACGCGGCTGGCGATCGCGGAGCCCAGCACGATGATCGTCGCCAGGGCCGCCACGGCGAGCAGCGCCCGCCGCCGCCCTTCCTGCCAGGCACCGTTCCAGGCCCGGTAGGCGTCGTCGGCCGCCTCCAGCGTCGCGTCGAGGTCCCCCGCCGCGAGCGCGGCCCTCGCCGCCAGGAGGTCGGCCTCGGGGTCCTCGCCGATCATGCCGATCGACGTCAGGACGTCGGCCTCGGCGGACCTCGCCTCGGCCGCCTGGCCGATGGCGAGCATGGCGTTCCGTTCCGCCTCCGCCTCGGCGCTCGCGTCCGCCATGGACCCGGCCTCGAACAGCTCGCGCACGGTGGACGGCAGGACCAGGCCGTCTCGCGTCGCCAGCTGCTCGAGGGCGGCGCCCTGGGCGAGGACCGTCCGTGCGTCCGCCATCAGCCGCTCTGCCGCGTCGAACTGCCAGGCACGCAGCGCGTCCCGGATCGGGCGCGGCAGGGCCCAGTCGCCGGTAAGCGCGAGCGTGCGGTTGTACGAGGCGCGGGCAGCCGTGCGGGCGTCCAGCAACGCGGACTCGTCCTCGCGGACCACCCACGTCTTCCAGAGGTCCACGAACCCCTGGCCGGTCTCCGCCTCCAGGAGGTCCAGCAGGCCGCGCCAGTCGGCAGGGCCGTCCACGGTCTCCTGTGCCGTGCCGCCGGTCGCCGTGCCGCCGGTCGCGGCGCCGTCCGGGATCACCGGCTGGTACGCCCCGAGGCCGCCGTCGGCGTCCGCCCAGACCCGCTGCAGGGCTGCGTCGCCGGCACGGTCGGCGATCGCCCGTGCCAGCGCCAGGCTGGCAGCGAACCCGTACGTCTCGGTAGCTCGGTCGGCGGTGGGGTCGTTCGCCCAGGCGTTGAGCGGGATCGCGGCGGCGGCGACCGCCTCGGTGAGCGCGGGGACGCTGCCCTCGATCTCCAGCTCCGCCGCGGCCCGCCCGGCGTACAGCGACGCGAACCCCTCGCTCGCCCACCGGTCCGCCAGCAGGCCGCCGTTGAACCAGCCGTGAGCAGCCTCGTGGAGCACGACCATGGGCTCGGCCCAGTACGCCACCTCGATCCGCCCGTCGCCGCCGTCGAACAGGCCGGCGTAGCCACCCTCGCTGCGGCTCACGGCCTCCTGGACGACCACGGCATCGTCGAACGGCCAGGCCAGCCCGATCTCGCGGCGCAGGACGGGCAGGGCACCCTGCAACAGCGGGCCGACGCGCGATGGCCAGCCGGGATCGTCCTCCCAGGCGCGCAGGGTGAGGCCGATCTCCTGGGGCCCGGCCGCCACGCTCAGCGGCGTGTCCACATAGACCGCCGGGCGTTGGCCGGAGACGTAGGCGAAGAACGTCAGGGGGTAGGCCAAGGGCCCGGCCTGGAGGACCGTCCCGCCGTTCGCCCCCTGTGTCTGCCTGTCGAAGGATCCGCTCTCCACCGCCACCTCGTAGCCGGCCGGGAAACGGACGGTCACGGTGCTCCCCTGGGCGCCCTCGGAAGCGTAGGCCCAGACCGGGAACGTGACGAGGCTGGTGCCGACGCGGACCTGGCGGTTCGCGCCACGCCCGGGATCCGGGAGATCGAACGTGAGCCGCAGATCGTGCGCCTTGCCGCTGTAGAGCCTGGAACCGAAGTCGATCCGGAGCATCGTGTAGTCCGAGGTCCGCTTGGTGACGTGGACCGTGGAGCCCTTCCACTGTGAGACGCGGAAGGCCACCGTGCCCGGGAGAACGGCGATGTAGGCGCGATCGAAGAAGTACCGGCGCGTCTTCGACTCGGACACGCGGTTGCGCACGGTGAAGTCCACCGTGACGCTGATCTTGCCATCGTCGGGAAGCACCGTGTAGGTCGCGGCGCCCACGAGGGTGAGGTCCGACGCGGCGGCCCTGGCCTCCGGGACCGGCACGGCCCCCGCGACGGGACCGAGGAGCACGGCGGCCAGCGCGGCGGCGAAGGCCAGCCGGGGAGTACGGCGACGGATGGAGCGCGCGGCCGTCACGGGGCCGCGTCCGCGGTGGCGGGCCCGGTCGGGTCCGCGGTTGCCTGCCCGGTCGCGTCCGCGGGCACGCCGCCCAGCAGCTCCGCGAGCGCCGTCGCATAGCGCGCCAGCAGGGACGGGCCGGGTCCGGGTGCAGCACCCTCGGCAGGGGCGGCCACGGGCTCGATGGACCACCCGCCGGCCTTGAGCCACTCGATCGTCTCGTCGAAGAATCGATCCGCCACCGCGACCTGCCGGGCGAGGGCCAGGCCCAGGGCGTCGCGGGTGGCCGAGGCCGAGGGGACCTCGGCGACCAGGAGCGGGCGCTCGTCCTCCCCGATCGAGAACTTCACGAACGGGAGCTCGTCGTTCCAGCGCAGCAGCTTGCGGTATGACCGGCGGAAGCCATCGTTGATCGGTGGCGCATAGTGCGCCCAGCAGATCAGGGCGAGCACCGGGTCCAGGATGACCGTGACGCGCAGGCCCGCACGGCGGCGTCCGTCGAGGAGGAGGTCCCACGAGGAGACGCCTTCCCGATCGGCGCGCTCCAGGGGCTGGAGTCCCAGCTCGGCGAGCCAGGCCTCGACGTCGGTCGCGGCACATGCCGACGCCAGGGGGGCGGGTGACATGGCGGGGAGTCTACCGGAGGCGCGCGGAGATCCCCCTCGACGGCCCCTCGTCGACCCGTCGACGGCCCGTCGCGGCGCGTCGGCGTGCGGGAGGGTTCAGCTCCGACCGGCAGTGCTCGTGGCCGCCGGCGCCTCGGCTTCGCCGTCGAGATCGCCGCCGCGAGTCCGCTCCTTGCGGTCCACCGTCCCGCCCGAACGGACCGTGCGCGACGTGAAGTCGCTCGTCCGGACCCGCTCGCCCACCTTCACGTTGCGCCCGAGGCGAGCCCCGCGCGGCACCACCGACTGCTTCCCCACCACCGTGATCCCGGTGTTGAGGCGACCCGGCTCCGCCCTGTTCGGCGTGTCGAAGTCGGGGCCCTCGCCCACCATCGCCCCCTGGCCGACCACGACCTCCTTGTCCAGGATCGCGCGATCCACGACCGCGCCGCTGCGGATGACGGAGTCGAACATCACGATCGAGTCCCGCACGACCGCGCCCACGTCGACCCGGACCCCCGGCGACAGGACGCTGTTGACCACCGTGCCGTTGATCACGCAGCCGTGCGAGATCAGGCTGCGGTGCACCTGCGCGGTCGGGCCCACTTTCGCGGGCGCTCGCTCCTCGGACCGCGTGTGGATCAGCCATTCGCGGTCGTACAGGTCAAGCTCCGGGTGGTCGTCCAGGAGCGCCATGTTGGCCTCCCAGAACGACTGGATCGTTCCCACGTCCTGCCAGTACCCGTCGAACCTGTACCCGAACACCCGCGCACCGCCGGCGAGCATGGCCGGGATAACGTTCGCCCCGAAGTCGGTGAGCTTCTCGGACAGCCAGCGTCGCAGGGCCCGCTTGCTGAACACGTACACGCCCATGGACGCGAGGTCGCTCTTGGGCTGCCTGGGCTTCTCCTGCCACTCGACCACGCGGCCGCCGTCGTCGAGGGCCAGGACGCCGGCCGGCCGAGGCCGATGTGGTCGTTCAGCGACCGGGGGTTGTACTGGGTCAGCACCACGACATCGTCGACGCCGGAGTTCACGCAGTTGGACAGGGTGAAGTCGATGATCCGGTACTTGCCGCCGAATGGGACCGCCGGCTTCGCCCGGATGGAGGACAGGATCGACAGGCGCTCGCCCTCGCCGCCCGCGAGGATCACCGCCATCACCGGTTTCACCAACCGTCGTTCCTCCGCGCGCAGGGGGGCCTGGAAGCCGATGCTAGCACCGCCCGTGTGAACGGCGGGGCCGCCGCACTGACGGCCTCAGGTGAACAGGCGCGGGTTCACGAAGCTGCCGTTGAAGTGGACCATCCAGTGGAGGTGGGCGCCCGTGGAATGGCCCGTGTTTCCCTCGTACCCGATCACCTGGCCGGCCCTGACCACCTGGCCCGCCTTCACGGGGTACCGTGCCTGGAGGTGCGCGTACCACGTGGTCAGGCTGGACGAGTGCGCCACGATCACGATGAAGGCGGGATCGTAGCCGTCGGCCCAGTTCCAGCCGACATACACGACGCGGCCCGCGGCGGAAGCGCGGACCGGCGTCCCGGCCGACGCCACGATGTCGATCCCGCTGTGGAAATGCGCGCAGTTGCCGCGGGGTGGCTCCCACGAGAAGCCGGTACAGCCGTAGTCCTGGCTGATCGAGCCCGGCATCGGCCAGCGGAGCGTCCCGTTGTACTCGGACGGGATGTTGCCCGCGTTGAACTGCGAGGCGACGAGGCGATCGATCCTGGCCTCGAGCTTCCGCTTCGCCGCAGCCGCCGACTTGACGGCCTTCCGGAGCTTCGCCTCGTCGGCGGCCAGCTTCCGGTACTGCGCCTTCTGGGCCGCGAGCGCGGCCTTGGCTGCCTTCTCGAGCTTGACCAGCTTCGCCTTCGCCTTCTCCAGCTCGGCGAGGCGCCGGTCCAGCTTCTGCTTCTGGACGGCGGTCTCCTGGCGGAGGGTGTTGGTCTGGGCGCGCGTCGCCACCACGGTCTGGTGGAGCGCCAGCAGCGTCTCCCGGTCCAGCGCGATCTGCTGCGCGAGCACCCGGTCCTGCTCGGCCGCATCGAGCTGGGTGCTCATCTCGGCGAGCATGTCCGTGAACGAGGCACCCGAGAGGAACGTCTCGAGCAGCGAGGTTCGCTCGGCCTCCCAGGCGTCCCGGATGCGGCCGGCGAGCTCGGCCTTCCGCTCCCGCAGCTCGGCCTTCTTGGCCACCTCCATCTGCCCGATGCTCGCGAGCTGCAGGTCCAGGTCGTCGAGCTCGGCGACGAGGGTGTCGTAGTCCCCCTGGACCGCGGCGATGTCCTCGACCATCGCGTTGACCTGCCGGCGGGTGGCCGCCAGGTCGTCCGTGATGCCCTCGAGCTGGTCCGTCGTGCGGGCGATGCGCCCCTGGAGGCTGGCCTGCGAGCTGTTGAGGCCGGCGATCAGGCTCTTCTGCCGCTTGATCTGCTTCTCGAGCGCGGCCTGCTGGGCCTGGGCGTCGGACAGCTCGTCGCCCTGGACGGGGCCCGGCGCCACGGCGGGCGCGGCCAGCAGGCCGAAGACCAGGGGAGCGACCAGGAGGGCGGCGAAGAGGCGGCTGCGGCGGTGCCGAACGGACCGCGGGAAGCGCTGCGCAGCGGTGTGGCGAGTCAACGAGCTGGCGTCCTCATCTCGTGCGAGCGTTCATGTCGTCATCGCCCTGCCGGATGAGCCGGCGCGGCGAAAGCAGGTGCACGCTCGCCGGATACGGCGCCGCCCCGGAGGGCACTCCCGAGACGACCTGAACCGGCGTTGCAGGGAGTCTACCAGCGTGGGGCAACCCGGCCCCGGCGGGCGTCCCGTTGTGGGCCGGCAGGCGCGTGTCCTGTTGCCGGCGCGGCTGGCGCAGTCGGGCGAGGGTGGTCGCCCGATCGCCCGGTGACCCAACGGTTCCGTCCTGCGCCGTTTCGGCCGCCGGGTGCTCGGTTCGTTGCGCGGTTCGTGCCTGCCGGGCGGCGAACGCTGCACCGCGCGGTCGGATCGTTCCGGCGCGGAACCGTTGGGTCAGGGCGCGACCGAGACATCACCACCACCGCAGGTGAACGGCAGCCAGGAGCGGATCGCCACGATCGCCGACGCACACCCGACGACCGCCCAGCGATCTCGCCGCAGAGCGTGCTGCGGGAGCCGTCCGGGGGAAGCACAGCGGGGTCGGCACGGGGGCGGGGACGAGGATGGCGTGGGCTACGGGATGACGAGGATCGCCCAGATGGCCCCGAAGATCAGGAACGGCCCGAACGGGATGTAGCTCTTGAGCGTGATCCGCCGGGCGACCAGCAGCACCACGATCACCACCCCCGCCAGCAGCGCCCCGTACACCACGCCCGAGAACATGCGCATCGGCCCGGCGAGCAGCCCGACCGACACCAGCAGCTTCACGTCTCCCAGGCCGAACGCCCCTTCGCCGAACGGCTTCGAGAGCAGGTACATCAGGCCCGGAACGGCGATCGCCACGACGATCGCGATCGGCAGGACGCCGATCGGGACCAGCGGGTTGAGCCCGAGCAGGTCGAAGACGAGCGCAAGCGGGATCGCCGGCAGCGTGATCACGTCCGGCAGCAGCCGCTGGTCCAGGTCCGTCGCGAGCAGCAGGACCAGCGCCACGAGATAGGCGCCGAACACGACCGCCGACACGGGTTCCGCGAACCGGGAGGTCAGGCCGCCCAGGGCCAGGGTCCCGGTGACGACTGCGACCGGCGTGCGCCAGTCGATCGGGCGCACGCTGCCGTCGTCGTGGACGGGCCAGCGCGCGCCGATCCGGTCCGCGATGAATCCCCAGGCGGCCCCGAGGATCCCGAGCACGATGGCAAAGGGCGTCAGCACGCCCGGAGTCTACGGTTCCCGGGGTGGTTCACGCGGCTCCTGGCTCGACCGGACGTGCGGGCGCGGTCAGCCCTGCGCTGCCCCGGCCAGGGCCAGCTCCACAAGCGTCGCGTGCGTCACGCCCGTCGCCCCACGAGGGGCGTACGGGTACACCTTGCGGAAGTACCCGGTGCCGCCGATGTCCAGGTGGGCCCAGGGCACGGTCCGGAACTGCTCGAGGAACAGGCCGCTCTTCACCAGCGACCCGTCCGGGCTGCCCGTGTTCTGGATATCGCCATACCAGCTGTCCATCTCGGGCATGTGGTCCTGGATGAGCGGGATGCGCCAGTAGCGCTCCCCGGCACGCGCCGCGGCCGCATCCACCTCAGCCCACCACGGGTCCGGGGTGGCGAACCCACCCGTAACGATGTTGCCGACCGACCGGGCGACGGCGCCGGTCAGCGTGGCCACGTCCACGAGGTGCGTCGCGCCCAGCTGCTCCGCGTAGGTCAACGCGTCGCCCAGGATCAGCCGGCCCTCGGCGTCGGTGTTGATGATGTCCACCCACTTGCCGTTGAGCGCCTTGACGATGTCGCCGGGGCGGCTGGCGTGCCCGCCGGGCATGTTCTCGACCGCGGGGGCGACCGCGAGCAGCGGCAGGCCCGGGGCGAGGCGGACGGCGGTGGCGATGGCCGAGATCACGGTGCAGGCACCGATCTTGTCCATCTTCATCTCTTCCATCCGGTCGGCCGGCTTGATGCTGATGCCGCCGGAGTCGAAGCAGACGCCCTTCCCGACCAGCGCGAGGTGTCGGCCGAGGGCATCCTTCTCGCCCGCGTCTCCCGAACGCATGACGATCATCCGCGGCGGGTTGTCGCTGCCCTTGCCCACGGCGAGGAACATGCCCATGCCGAGCTCGGCGGCACGCTTCTCGTCGATGACGTCGATCCACAGGCCGTGCGCCTCGGCGATGGCGCTGGCCTCGTCCGCGAGCACCTGCGGTGAGACGTCGTTGGCGGAGCGGTTGGAGAGGCGGCGCGCCATGTTCGCGCCCTCGCCGATGATCTGGCCGCGCTCGGCGCCGTGCGCGACGGCCCCGGCATCACCCGAGGCGATCAGCACCAGCTGGTCCAGCGCGGGCGGCGCCGCATCGCTGTCCTCGCGGTAGATGGTCTTGGGCTCGAACTCACCCTCGACCACGCCGCGCGCCACCAGCTCCGCCGCCAGGGCCTCGTCCCCGCCCAGGCCTGCGGCCACGGGCCCCAGCCAGACGGCCATGGACCGGACCTCGCGGTTGACGAGGCGCCGGAGTGCCGTGGCGGCCAGCTTGCGCGCGATCTCTCGATCGAACTCCTCCGCGGCACCGCCGGAGACGGCGAGGACCCGCTTGACCGGCAGGTCGCCGGGGGCCGCCAGCGCGGTGCCGTAGCGCTTGGGGCGCAGCTCGCCGAAGGCGGCGAGGGCGCTGAGCTCGCCTCCGGTCCGGCGGTCGAGCTCGCCCAGCTCGCCGGCAAAGTCCGGCTCGCCCACGACGGGAACGACGAGGAGATCGGCGGCGGCCTCCCAGGGCTGGCCGGTGACAACGCGGATCTGCACGAACTGGTTCCTCCGGGGCTCGCCACGCGATGGGCGTGCGGGGGCGAGGGGCTTGGGACGGTGATTGGGCGAAGTGTACCGCCAGCGACCGGACCCTCCGGGGCGACCTTGCCGGGGCAACCTGCCGGGGCGACCTCTCCGGGGCAACCTGCCGGGGCAACCTGCCGGGGCGACCTGCCGGGGCGACCTCTCCGGGGCTACTCGGGCAGCGGGGGCGGACCGGACTCCAGCTCCGCCTGGACTTCGAGGGCGGCCGCCAGCGTGCCGCGCGCCTCCTCGATCGAGATCACCGCCTGGTTGAGCCCGCCCTGGGCAACCTCGGCCATGATCACGACCAGGCCGCGGGTGTCCTCGGGGAGCAGCGAGCGCGCCTTCGTCTCGGCGGCGAAGGCGGCGCGAACCTTGTCCGTCACACGGCCCTTGGCATCGACCAGCGACTGGTAGAGGTTCCGCAACGAGGCGTCGTAGGCGGCGTTGCGATCGAGCCAGGTGGCGAGCGTTGGCACGTCGGCGGTCTTCCCGAGCCGCTCCGCGAGCGCCCGGGCCTCCGCGATGGTCGCGTCCGAGGTGTCGAGGAGGTCGAGCGCCTCGCCGTAGTGCGCGGCGGAGCCCTCCCTGGCAGCGGCGGCTGACTGCTCGTCGTGGCGCGTCAACAGCCCGGTGAGGACCGCGGCGTCCAGGGCCCGGCCGGTGAACGCCGCCCATTCCGCGTCCAGCCCGGCGGTCAGCCCGGTGACCGTCCCGAGCTCCTCGTACTGGCGGCGCAGCGCCTCGGACACGGTGGGCTCGCCAACCGTGTCCATGCCGGGGACGGCGGCGACCGCGGCCTGGTACCGGTCGGCCTGCCGGTCAACGGCGGCCAGCCGCGCGGTCCCCTCGGCGATGAGTGCCTGCTGCGTGTCGAGGTCGCCCGCGACGACCGCCGCCAGCGTCTGCCGGGCGATCGAGCCGAGCGCGTCGACCTCGTCGGCAAGCGCCTGCAGCTCGAGGGTGGCGGCGTCCAGCGCGGGTCCGGCCGCCTGGTCCCCGGCATACGTCAGCTCGGCACGGTCGGTCGAACCGGGCTGGTGCTGCATCGCGCCAACCACGCCCGCGGAGCCGAAGGCGATCAGCGCGGCGACGGCCAGCCAGGCCAGCCGAGTGAGCAGCGTGCGAAGCGTCCCGGACACGGTCACGCCTTCGAGGGTAGCGGGTCCCGGGACGCGCCGCCTCTCCCGGGACGGGCGCAGGTCGGCTCGGGGGTGTCAGGCCGCGTCGGGCTCCTGGTCCTTCACCTTCCGGCGCAGGTGGCCGAGCCCGCCCTCCATCGGCTGGGGCTCGAACCCGAAGCCCGTCCGGACGGCGTCCAGCGGCCCCGTGTTGTCGTACTTCAGCTGGCGGAGCTGGTCCGTGGCGACCGGGAACGGGAGGCGGATCGTTTCGCTCGCTCCCGCCACCAGGCGGATCAGCGCGACCGGCATCGGCACCAGGAGTCGCCGCTTGTCCATGCCCCGCAGGACCTCCTCCACGATCTCGCGGTAGGTCCAGTGACGCGGGCCGCCCAGGGGATACTCCCGGCCGATCGTGGCGTCGTCGCCCAGCGCGATGACTGCGGCCTTCGCCAGGTCGCCGATGGCGAGGGGCTGGAAGCGCGCGTCACCCTTGCCCGTGATCGGCACGATGCCCGGTGACATGCGCACGAGGCCGGCGAGGATGTTGAAGAACCCGTCCCGCGGGCCGAACAGGAGCGACGGGCTCAGGATCGTCCAGTCGAGGCCGCTGTCGCGGACGAGCGCCATCGCCTTCGCCTTGGAACCCCCGTAGTGCAGGTCCGGGTCGTCGATGACGCCCAGGGCGCCCAGGTGGATGAAGCGGCGCACGCCGGCCGTCGATGCGGCGGCCAGGATGTTGCGGGTGCCCTCCGTGTTGACCAGGCGGAGCGTGGCGCCGCCGTCCCAGTCGCGCGGGATGGCGGCCAGGTGCAGGACCGCGTCAGCGCCCGCAAGGGCCGCCGGTAGCGTCTCGGGCTTCGTGACGTCGCCGCGACGGGCCTCGACCGAGGCCCGCTGCGCCGGGGCGAGGCGGCGCTCGACCAGGGTAGCGCCGTCGTCGTCGCGGACGAGCGCCAGCACATGACGGCCGGCGTCGACAAGGGCGGGGACCAGGTGGCTGCCGACGAAGCCGTTGGCGCCGGTGACGAGGACGGTGGACATGGGCGGTGCTCCGGGGTGGTGTCCTGGGCTCGGGTGGATGCGTCGCCTGCAGTTCGCCGGCCGCAGGGCCGCAGATTGGCCAAATGCGCTAGTCGCCAGTAGCAGGATACGCGGCCGGTCAACAGCGGTGGTCCGGGACGACGGTGGGTCGGCGACGCCCGGGGCCCGGGGCCCTACCATCCGGGCATGACGGATCTCGATCCCCGCGCCCTGCGCGCCCTCGTCGGGGCTATGCCCAAGGCGGAGCTCCACCTCCACTTGGACGGCTCGCTCCGCGTGGAGACGGCGCTCGACATCGCACGGACGCGCAGCATCGACGCGCCCCGCACGTACGAGGCCATGCGGGCGATCCTCGTCGGCCCCGAGCAGTGTGAGGACCAGGCGCAGCTGCTGCTCGCCTTCGACCTGCCGATCAGGCTGATGCAGGATGTGGAGGCGATCGAGCGTATCGCCGCGGACCTGGTCGAGGACAAGGCGTTCGACCACGTCCTGTACGCCGAGATCCGGTGGGCACCGCTGCTCCACACGGCCCGCGG
>Ga0209254_10005879_pt1 | contig 11283 bp, 11 predicted proteins | sample FrelakmetDIP11DI_FD_187148 | JGI IMG/M metagenome (GOLD analysis project Ga0209254, IMG submission 187148) | Freshwater lake sediment microbial communities from the University of Notre Dame, USA, for methane emissions studies - DIP11 DI (SPAdes)... | ecosystem: Environmental > Aquatic >... | reverse complement strand
GTCCAGCTGATGCCGGTGCTGCGGCCGCTGATCGGCCCCAACAATGCGATCGCCGTGCTGCCCAGCAGCAATACGCTGGTGATCACCGATTACGCCGACAACGTGCGGCGGCTGAATGCGGTCATCGAGGCGGTCGACCAGCCGAGCGCGAACGACACCGAGCTGATCAAGCTCAATCATGTGTCGGCGGTGGACGTGGCGCAGTCGCTCGGGCGGCTGATGTCGGATGGCGCGGCGGGTGGGTTGCCGGGCGGTTCGCGGCTGCTGATCGTGCCGGACATGCGCTCGAATTCGCTGCTGGTGCGCAGCGACAATCCCGCGCGCATCCAGACGCTGCGCGGGCTGGTCGCCGGGCTCGACGTGCCGGGCGCGGCGGGCGGCAATATTCACGTGGTGTACCTGCGCAACGCCGAGGCGGCGCGGCTGGCCGAGACCCTGCGCGGCATCCTGTCCGGCGAGGTGCCGGCCGCGCTGGCCGCCACGCCCGTCAGTTCGATGTCGAGCGGAACGGCGGGCGCCGCGACAACGGCCAGTGTCGGCAGCAGCGTCTCCGGCTCCGCCGGCGGCGACATCGTTCTGGCCGATCCGGCGACCAATTCGCTCATCATCCGGGCGCCGGACGTGACCTACAACTCATTGCGTGCGGTGATCGACAAGCTCGACGCGCGTCGTGCGCAGGTGTTCATCGAAGCGCTGATCGTGGAAGTGGCGGCCGAGAAGGCGGCCGAGTTCGGCGTCCAGTGGATGGACCTGAGCCGCCTGTACGACAGCGGCACCAATTTCATCGGCGGCACCAACTTCGGCGCTCGCGGCACCGGCACCAACATCATCGACGCGGCGGCCAACCTTGGCAGCCTGAGCGAGGGCCTCAACGTCGGCGTGGTCCAGGGCACCATCAACGTTCCCGGCATCGGCGTGGTGACCAATCTCGGCGCACTGGTGAAGGCACTGGAAGCAGACGCCAATTCCAATATCCTGTCGACGCCCAACCTGCTGACCCTCGACAACGAGGAAGCGAAGATCGTGGTGGGCCAGAACGTGCCGTTCATCACCGGCTCGTACGCGCAGACCGGCACCACCACCACGGTGGCGCCGTTCCAGACCATCGAGCGCAGCGACGTCGGCCTGACGCTGAGGGTGCGCCCGCAGGTGTCGGAAGGCGGCTCGGTCAAGCTGCAGATCCATCAGGAAGTGTCCAACCTGAGTTCGAGCACCGCGCAGGCAGCCGACCTCATCACCAACACGCGCTCGATCGATTCCACCGTGCTGGTCGACGACGGTCAGATCATCGTGCTGGGCGGGCTGATTTCGGATCTGACCGATGGTGGCGTCGAAAAGGTGCCGCTGCTGGGCGACATCCCGTTGATCGGCTATTTGTTCAAGTATGAAAAGCGCAAGCGCGTGAAAACCAACCTGATGGTGTTCCTGCGCCCCTACGTGCTGCGCGATGCCAACAGCGCCACCGCGTTGACCAACGACCGCTACGACTTCATCCGCAAGAACCAGGCCGCATTCCCGATGGAGCGCAACCTGTTCCTGCCCGACATGCCGGTCGGCACATTGCCTGAATTCAAGGACCTGCCGCAGCGGTCCATCCGCTGATGTCCGCCATGGATACGCCCGTGACCCTGATTCCGGATCCCCGGCTGGCCGCGCTGCTGCCCTACGGTTTTGCCCGCGCCCACGGGGCGCTGGTGGCGCGGCGCACCGACGACGAGGTCGAGGTGTGGCTGCGCGAGGGCGCCCAGCCCGCCACGCTGGCCGAGTTGCGGCGCATTCTCAAGCAGCCCTTGCTGACGCAGGTGCTGACGCCGGAGCAGTTCGAGCATGCGCTGGATCAGTCTTATGCGCGCGGCGAAAACCATGCGGCCAGCCTGGTCGACGACATGGAGCAGGGCATGGACCTGCAGCAGCTGGCGCAGGACATTCCCGAGGTGGCCGACCTGCTGGAAAGCGAGGACGACGCGCCGATCATCCGCCTGATCAACGCGCTGCTGACGCAGGCGCTGCGCGAGAACGCCTCCGACATCCACATCGAACCCTTCGAGACGCGCTCGGTGGTGCGCTTTCGCCTGGACGGCGCGCTGCGCGACGTGATCGAGCCGAAGCGCGCGCTGCACGCGGCGATCGTGTCGCGCATCAAGGTGATGGCGCAGCTCGACATCGCCGAGAAGCGCCTGCCGCAGGACGGCCGCATCACCCTGCGCCTGGCCGGGCGGCCGGTCGACGTGCGGGTGTCGACGCTGCCCACCGGTCACGGCGAGCGGGTGGTGATGCGCCTGCTCGACAAGCAGGCGGGGCGGCTCGAACTGGAACGGCTCGGCATGAACCGGGAAACCCTGGGTGCGCTCGACGACCTGATCCATCGCCCGCACGGCATCGTGCTGGTAACCGGCCCGACCGGCTCCGGCAAGACCACCACGCTGTATGCGGCGCTGTCACAGCTGGACGCCAAGACGCTCAACATCATGACGGTGGAGGATCCGATCGAGTACGACCTCGACGGCATCGGCCAGACCCAGGCCAACCCGCGCATCGATCTGAGCTTCGCCCGCGCGCTGCGCGCCATCCTGCGACAGGATCCGGACGTCATCATGATCGGCGAAATCCGCGACCTCGAGACCGCGCAGATCGCCGTGCAGGCGTCGCTCACCGGTCACCTGGTGCTGGCGACGCTGCACACCAACGACGCCGCCAGCTCGGTGACCCGCCTGGTCGATATGGGGGTCGAGCCTTTTCTGCTGGCGTCGAGCCTGTTGGGGGTGCTCGGCCAGCGCCTGGTGCGCCGGCTGTGTCCGCTGTGCCGCCAGCCGCACGCGGCGAGCGAGAAGGAAATCGCCGCGCTGGGGCTGCCGGCTGTGGATGGGCCCTTGTATAGCGCGATGGGGTGTCCGAGCTGCAATAACACCGGCTATCGCGGGCGCACCGGCATCTACGAGTTGCTGACGGCGGACGAGACACTGCGCCGCATGATTCACGAAACGGCATCCGAGCAGGCGCTGCGCGACCACGCCGTGCAACACGGCATGGTCAGCATGCGTCAGGACGGCATGCGTCTGGTGCGCAGCGGCGAGACCACGCTGGAAGAAGTCTTGCGCGTGACGCGCGACACCTGAGCGGCGCTGCCATGGCTGCATTTCGCTACGAGGCCTATGACGCAGACGGCCGCCTGAGCAAGGGCGTGCTGGAAGCCGATACCGCGCGCCAGCTGCGCGCCCGGCTGCGCGAGCAGGGGCTGCTGGTCGCGGTGGTGGAGGCCCTGGCCGAGTCGACGCAGGCGAGTGGCGCCCGCCACCTGCACTGGCGGCGTCGCCTGTCGGGTGCGCAGCTGAGCCTGATCACGCGCCAGTTCGCCACCCTGCTGGCGGCCGGTTTGCCGGTGGAGCAGACGCTCAACGCGCTGATCGAGCAGGCCGATACCGATTACCAGCGCCAGGTGCTGGCCGGGGTGCGCGGCGAGGTGCTGGCGGGGCATCCGCTGGCGCGCGCGCTGCAGAAATATCCGCGCGTGTTTCCCGATCTCTACGTCACCCTGGTCGCCGCCGGCGAGCAGTCCGGCCGCCTCGGCGAAGTCATGGAACGGCTGGCGGACTACACCGAATCGCATCAGGCGCTGCGGCAGAAAGTCGGGCTGGCCTTCGTTTATCCAGCCATCGTCACGCTGGTGGCGGGCGCGGTGGTGCTGGGTCTGCTGACCTATGTGGTGCCGCAGGTGGTGAGCGTGTTCCAGAACACCAACCAGACGCTGCCGTGGCTGACCCGCGCGCTGATCGGCTTGAGCGATTTTCTGCGCGCCAGCGGCTGGCTGTGGCTGATCGGGTTCGCCGTGGCGATCTGGCTGGGGGTGCGTGCATTGCGCCGGCCCGGGCCGCGCCTGCGCTTTCATCGCTGGCTGCTGGGCCTGCCCCTGGTGGGCACGATGGTGCGCGGCGTCAACAGTGCGCAGCTGGCGAGCACGCTGGGCATCCTGGTCGGCAGCGGGGTGCCGTTGCTGGCGGCGTTGCAGGCCGGTGCGGGGGTCGTCAACAATCTGCCGATGCGGCAGGCGGTGGAGGAGGCGGCACGCCGGGTGCGCGAGGGCGGCAGCCTGAGCCGCGCGCTCGCCGCCGCCAAACTGTTCCCGCCGATGCTGGTGCACATGATCGCCAGCGGCGAGGCGAGCGGCCGCCTGGTGCACATGCTGGAGCGCGCCGCGGCGCAGCAGAGCCGCGAAATGGAGAATCGCGTGCTGGGGCTGACCAGCCTGCTGGAGCCGCTGCTGATCGTGGTGATGGGGGCGGTGGTGCTGGTGATCGTGCTGGCGATCCTGCTGCCGATTTTCGAGATGAACCAGCTGGTGCACTGATGCGCCCGCCGCCGATGAAGCCGCTCGACCTCCGTTCCGCCGAAGCTGTCGCACGCCCCGGCTGGATGCGGGATCTCGGCCTGCGGGCGGGGTGGAGCTGGCTGGCTGACCCGCGCTTCGGGCTGGCGCTGCTGGCCGGGTGTGTCTTCTGGCTGGCGCTGGTCTGGCGGGGCCAGCCCCCACCGCTGCTGGGTCTGGCGGCACTGGCTTCGCTGATCCTGCTGCAGCCCGTGCTGGAGGAATTGCTGTTTCGCGGCCTGCTGCAGGGCAGGCTGTTGGCGCGGGCGTGGGGCCGGCGCCAGTTCGGCGGCTTCACGTTGGCTAATATGGTAGTGACGCTACTGTTCACTGCGCTGCACTTCATCAACCATCCGCCGCTGTGGGCGGCGGGGGTGTTGCTGCCGTCCTTGCTGTACGGCTATTTCCGCGACCGCCACGACAACGTGGCGCCGGCGATCGCGCTGCATGTTTTTTACAACGCGGGCTATTTTCTGCTCCCGCTGATCTGGAAATGATAAAAGTCATGGCATCCATTCGCTCGACATTCCTCGCCCTTGCTGCGGCCGGCCTGATGCTCACCGGTTGTGGGGGCGGCGGCAGCGATGGCGACACGGCAACGGCCCTGCCCCCGCCCCCGCCCGACGGCCCCACCGAATACTGCGTGCTCGGCGCCTCGGTGCCGCCGGCCGTCACGGCGGTACTGCCGCCCGGTTTCACTCAGGCCAGCCTGAGCACGGCGACCTCGACCCGCTTCGCTGCCTCCGGGCTGTGCGCCAGTTGTCACCGCGCCGACAACACGGTCAGTCCGCCGAGCAATTTCGATACGCTGACCGGCGAGCAGGTCGACCTGACCGCCGACTGGTCCGGCAGCATGATGGCCAACGCGGCACGCGATCCCTATTTTCTCGCGGTGGTGTCGGCGGAAAGCGCGGCCAACCCTTCCCATTCCGGGGCGATCGAAGGCAAATGCCTGACCTGCCATGCGCCGATGGCGGTGTATGAAGCCAAGCAGGCAGGTACGCCGTTCACCCTGGCGGATCTGCATGCCAGCAATCTGGGCAAGGATGGCGTGTCGTGCACGCTGTGCCACCGCATCGAGCCCGGCAACCTCGGCACCGAGGATAGCTTTTCGGGCAATTTCCTCATCGGCAACGAGACCGGCAGCGCCCGCAAGATCTACGGCCAATACGCTACTGTCAACGCCAACCCGATGATCAGCCAGGTGGCCTTCACCCCCACCTACGGCGCGCATATCCGCGAAAGCAGGATGTGCGCGACCTGCCACACCCTGACCACCGAGGCCATCGACCCGGCTACCCAGGAATTTACCGATACCGAGTTCCCCGAGCAGATGCCCTACAAGGAGTGGCTGGCCAGCAGCTTCAGCACCACCCGCTCGTGCCAGTCCTGCCACATGCCGGCGGCCGACGGCCCGGTGCGCCTGTCCAATTTTGGGCCGAAAAACACCCAGTCGCCGTTCGGCAAACACCACTTCAGTGGCGGCAACAGTTTCATGCTGACGATGCTGAAGCAGGACCGCGCAAGCACCAACTCCCTCGGGCTGGTCGCGGACGTGAGCGCACTCGAGGCGGCGATCGTGCGTGCCCGCAACAACCTGGCGCAGAACACCGCCAGACTGGACGCCAATCCATGTCGGCTCGATACCACGCTGACCGTGCCGGTGACGATCACCAATCTCACCGGACACAAGTTCCCCACCAGTTATCCCAGCCGCCGCTCGTGGCTGCACGTCAAGGTTGAGGATGGCGCGGGCAACGTGGTGTTCGAGTCCGGCAACTTCGATGCGTCCGGCGAGATCGTCGGCCTCGACGTCGGCTACGAGTCCCACTACGACAGCATCAGCCAGCCCGGCCAGGTTCAGGTGTACGAGACGGTGATGAAGGATGTGCACGACCAGCTGACGTATCGGCTGATGCATGCGGCGGGCTACCTCAAGGACAACCGCCTGTTGCCGGCCGGCATGAGTCCCGGCGAGACCGATCCCGATATTCGGGTGGTGGGCATCGGCACCGATGCGAATTTCATCGGCGGCAGCGACAAGGTGACGTATGTGGTGAACACCACGAACTTCACCGGGCCGTTCAAGGTGAGCGTCGAACTGCTCTACCAGAGCGTGCCGCCGCGCCATGTCACGGCACTTGATCCGTATCCGACCAGTCAGGTCACGAGCTTCAAGGGCATGTACGCCGCCGCCGACAAGACGCCGGAGCGCGTGGCCAGCCTGACCCTGAGCGTGCCCTGAAGTCTGGTGCAGCCAGAACACTATTCACCCAAGCACAAGGAAACACGATGCAATTGAGCTCCGCCCGCATGACCCGTAAAACCCGCGGTTTCACCCTGATCGAGATCATGGTGGTGGTCGCGATTCTCGGCATTCTGGCCGCGCTGGTGGTACCCAAGATCATGGGACGCCCGGACGAGGCGCGCATCGTCGCCGCCAAACAGGACATCACTGCCATCCGGCAGGCGCTCAACCTCTATCGCCTCGACAACCTGCGCTATCCGACCACCGAGCAGAGCCTGCAGGCGCTGGTGGAGAAGCCGACTTCGGGAACGATTCCCAACAACTGGAAACCGGGCGGCTACCTCGAGCGCCTGCCCAGCGACCCCTGGGGGGCTCCCTATCAATATCTGGCTCCCGGGGTGCACGGCGAGGTCGATGTCTTCAGCCTGGGCGCGGACGGTGCGCCGGGCGGCGAAGGCAACAACGCGGACATCGGTTCGTGGGAGTTGTAAGACAGCGCGGTTTCACCCTGATCGAAATCCTGGTGGTGCTGGTGATCATCGGCATCATGGTGGGGCTGGTCAGCGTGCGCATGATGCCGGACGACACCGAACTGCTCAGAACCGAAGCCGAGCGGCTGGCGCTGCTGCTGGAGCAGACGCGCGATCAGGCCGTCGTCGCGGGCGAGCCGATCGGTTTCTCGGTGGAGCAGGGGCACTATCGCTTCTGGCTACGCGACGCGGAAAACCTTTGGGTGCCGCTCAGCGGCGACGACCTGCTGCGGCAGCGTCCGCTGGCGGACGGCGTGCAACTCGCAGCCTTGCAGGTCAATCAGGCGCCGCTGGCGGAAGGCGACCGCCTGCTGTTCCTGCCGACCGGCAGCAATGAACCGTTCACCGCCGATCTCGCGCTCAACGCGGCGCATGTGCGCATCCGCGGCGACCGCCTCGGCCGGGTGTCGATCGAGTTGCCGCAGGGCGTCATCGAATGAGGCGGCTGCAACGCGGCTTCACCCTGGTCGAGGTGCTGGTGGCGCTGGCGATCCTGGCGACCGCGCTCGCCGCCGCCAGCCGCGTCTCGGTGATGATGGCCGACAGTTCGGCCGAATTGCGGCAGCGACTGCTGGCCGGCTGGACGGCGCAGAACCGTCTGGCCGAACTGCAGGCGCGGCGCGCCTGGCCCGGCGTGGGGTCGCGCTCGGGCGAGGCGGAGCAGGCGGGCCTGAAGCTGACCTGGCGCGAAACCGTCAGCACCACCCCCAACCCGTTGTTTCGCCGCATCGAGATCCGCGTCGGCGAGAGCGGGCGCGACGACTACGCGCTGGCGCAGTTGACCGGTTACCTGGCGCGGGCGGAAGAGCGATGAGACAGCGCGGATTCACCCTGGTGGAAGTGCTGGTGGCGCTGACGATCTTCGCGCTGATGTCGATGCTGGCCTACCGCGGGCTGACCTCGGTGCTGGAGACGCGCGCGCATCTCGCCGACGACAACCGGCGCTGGCGCGACATCGCGCTGACGCTGGCGCAACTGGAGCAGGACATGAGCCAGGCGGTGAACCGGCCGGTGCGCGACAACGGCGGCCTGACGCAGCCGGCACTGCTCGGCAACCCGCAGGCACGCGCAGACGAAGCCCAGTTGAGCGTCAGCCGCATGGGCTCGGCCTGGCAGAGCGGCGTGGCGGCCGACGTTCAGCGCCATGCGTACCGGCTGAACAACGGCACGCTGGAACAGCTGGTGTGGCCGGTGCTGGACCAGGCGCCGCTCAGCGCCCCGCAGGTGCATCCCTTGCTGGAACGGGTCGCCCGTTTCGAACTGCGCTACCTCGACGCTGGAGGCAACTGGCAGCCGCGCTGGCCGTTGCCGGGCGTGGCGACCGTGCTGCCTGCCGCTCTGGAGGTGGTGCTCGAACTCGACGGCGGCACCACCGTGACACGGGTGTTCGCCCTGCCATGAGGGGACAGCGCGGCGTCGCCGTCATCACCGCCATTCTGGTGGTCGCGCTGGTAGCGAGCGCGGCCTCGTTCATGGCGTGGCAGCAGCAGCTGTGGGTGCGCCAGGTGAGCAATCTCAACGAGCAGGCGCAGAGCCGGGTGGTGGTGCTAACGGCGCTGCAGTGGGCACGCTCGATCCTGGCGCAGGACGCCCGCGACAACAGCGTCGACCATTTGCAGGAAGGCTGGGCCAGTTCGCTGACGCCGCTGCCGGTCGAGGGTGGCGAGCTGGCCGGTGAACTGAACGATCAGCAGGGCCTGTTCAACCTCAACAGCCTGGTGCGCGAGGGCAAGACCAGTGCGAGCGACCTGGCGGTGTTCCGCAAACTGCTCGAGTTGCTGCAGCTGTCGCCCGAACTCGCCCATGCGGTGGTCGACTGGATCGACCCCGACGCCGACGTGACTTATCCCGGCGGTGCCGAGGACATGGATTATCTGGTGCTCGAGCCGCCGTACCGCGCCGGCAACCAGCCGCTGACGACGGTGGACGGGCTCGCCCGCGTCAAGGGTTTCGACGCGGACACGCTGGAGCGCCTGCGTGCCTTCGTCACCGCGTTGCCGAAGCCGACGCCGGTCAACGTCAACACGGCGCCGCCGGAAGTGCTGGCGGCGACCGTGGCCGAACTGTCGCTGGATCAGGCGAGGGCGCTGGTGGCGGGCCGAAACCGGCAACACTTCAAGGATCTTGCCGACTTTCGCGCGCGCCTGCCGAATACAGTGACGCAGGTGAACGAAATGGTTCTAAGCGTCAATAGCCGCTATTTCCTGGCCTCCGGCCACGCCCGCTTCGGTCGGGCAAAAGTCGGCTATGCCGCCCTGCTGGAACGCGAAACCACCGCCTGGCCGAAGCTGGTGTGGCAAAAAAATATCTGATTCAATCGAACCCTGACCATGAGCCTGCTGCGCATTCACATTCCTTCTTCCTGGCCCGATGCCGAACCGGACGCGACGCTGCCGTGGTGTCGCCTCGGCTCGCGCGGCGAGGTGCTCGATGCCGGCAGCGCCACGCTGGCCGCCCTGCCGCGCACCGAGGCCTGCGAACTGGTGATTCCCGCCGAACTGGTGTTGCTGACGCACGCCACGCTGCCGCGCGGCAGCCGGCAGAAAATGCGCCAGCTGCTGCCCTACGCGATCGAGGACAAGCTGGTGAACGATCCGGATGCGGTGCATGTGGCCGCGGGTGCGACGCGGCTCGACGGACAGATTGCCCTGGCGGCGGTCGACAAGGCCTGGCTGGCGCAGGTGCTGGCGCGCCTCGACGCGGCCGGTCTGCGTCCGCGCAGTGCCTGGCCGGAAACTCTGCTGCCGGCCTTGCCGTCCGATGGCTGGGTGATGGTGTGGGATGGCCGCAGCGGCTTCCTGCGCAGTGGCGCGCAGGCGGGCCTGAGTCTCGACGACGGCTCGGCCGAACGGGCGCCTGCCGCGCTGGCCCTGAGCGTGGCCGCAGCGCGCGCGGCGGCGTCGCTGCCGAAGCAATTGCTGGTGCGCCTGCACGCCGATGCACCGTCGCCCGATATGGACGCCTGGCGCCAGGCGCTGGGCATCCCCGTCGCGCTGGGAGAGACGTGGTCGCCGTTGCAGCATCCCGATACGCCCAGCGGCGGCATCGATCTGCTGCAGGGGACATTCGCGTCTTCGAGTCTGGCGCGCGACTGGTGGCCCGCCCTGCGCTTGCCGCTGATCCTGGCCGGCTTGCTGCTGTTGCTGCAGGTCGGCGCCACGACCACCGAGTGGGTGCTGCTGAAGCGCGAGAAGCAGCAACTGCAGAGCGCCATGGAACAGCATTTCCGCACGGCCTTTCCGGATGCGCGCGTGGTGGTCGACGCGCCCTTGCAGATGCAGCGCAACCTGGCCGAACTGCGCAGTGCGTCGCGGCAGCTGACGCCGGGGGACTTTCTGCCCATGCTGGCGCGCGCCGCGACGGCGCTCGATGTCGACAGCCGCAACCGCCTGCGCGCCGTTCACTACGACAGCGGCCAGCTAAAGCTGGAGGTCGCGCTGCCTGACCGCGCAGCGGCCGACGCGCTGCTGGCGCGCCTGAACGGCGCCGGACTCGACAGCCGGATCGACGATGTCAGCGGCACCGCGCCGCAGTCGCTGGCGCGCCTCACCATCACGGGGAATACGCCATGAAGGCATTGCTGATTCAATTCTGGCGCGCGCGCGCGCCGCGTGAACGCCTCGTTCTGGGCGGCGGCACAGCGCTGCTGCTGCTGGCACTGGGCTACGCCTACGGCTGGTTGCCGATGCAGCGCGATGCGGCGCAGATGCGCAAGGAGTTGCCGCAGCTGCGCGTGCAGGCCCGGCAACTGCAGCAGGATGCGGCCGAGGTCGCGCGGTTGCGCGCGCAGCCGGCGGTGGCGCGTGCGGTCAGCAGCCTGACGGCCGCTGTCGAGCAGCGCGCCGTCGCCAGCGGCCTGCGCGAACGCATCGAATCGATCACCGCGCAGGATGCCCGCCATGTCCGGGTGGTGCTGCCGCAGGTGGGGCTCGACGACTGGGCCGCCTGGCTGGGCGAATTGCAGGCGAACGACGGCATACGCGTTGAATCGGCGCGCATCGAGGCGAGCGACACGGCTGGCGTGGTCAAGGTCGAAGCCGTGCTGGCGGGGGCGGGGTGAGCGAGCCCACTGCGTTCCGATTGCGGCCGCTGCACTATGCGCTCGCCGCGCTGGTGTATCTGGTGCTGCTGCTGGTCTGGGC
>Ga0209254_10005878_pt1 | contig 11283 bp, 11 predicted proteins | sample FrelakmetDIP11DI_FD_187148 | JGI IMG/M metagenome (GOLD analysis project Ga0209254, IMG submission 187148) | Freshwater lake sediment microbial communities from the University of Notre Dame, USA, for methane emissions studies - DIP11 DI (SPAdes)... | ecosystem: Environmental > Aquatic >... | reverse complement strand
CACAGATCGATATCACTCTTGCACCTATCGTAGCCAACCAAGAACTGGTTACCGAGACATCGACAGGCGTTACCTACTGGGAAGGCGCGGTCACAGGAAACGGCACATCGGGTGGCACCGCGGTCACCGTCGAAGGCTATGCAGAGCTTACCGGATACGCTGGCAGCCTGGGAGGGGTGTTTTAAGAAATCGCATAGCGCAAAGACAGAAACTCATAGCTGATAGCTCCAAGTAGATAAATAGATATAAGTGCTATGCTTCCTGGAGCACCTTGAGGGAAACGTTCTCGACAAAACCACTCACCTTTTCACGGTAGGTTAGCATGTGAGGGGCAACCAGGTGTTTGCGAAGCGCCTCCAGGCTTTCCCATGCTTCGATGATGGTCACCACGTTTTCGTCCATGATCTGGGGCGGTAAATCGGCATTGATATCAACCGTTGGAACATATTGGATGCAGCCCTTTTCGGCCCGCACCAGGGGAACATTTGCCTTAAAGATCTTCAGAAATTCCGAAACCTTTCCCGGTTTTACCTGTACTGAAGCTATTACATGAACCATGATTGCCCCCTTTCTGTTTAATATTAAAAGTTTTTAGTCGTCCATATAAGATTGCCACTCCCTTCAGGCTCGCAATGACAACCGTTCAACCTTCTAATTTGAATCCACATTGAAGCAGTCAGCTTCACAAAAACTTCCTGAGTCGATTGACACCTGCTATGAATATGTAGCATATTCATTGTATACATGCCAACACCAAGAAAGGAAACCCATATGTCTCAAAACAAACCACCGGGAGCAGGAAAGAGCAGTTTCGACCTCGTCGATCCCCAAGCGGTCTTCCAGGCCCTTGGGCTTAACAGATCAGCGGTATTTCTGGATTTGGGATGCGGCCCCGGCGACTATCTCCTGGCCGCTGCCGATCGCATAGGATCCAAAGGCAAGCTTTACGGCGTAGATGCCTGGGAAGAGGGCATTCATAGACTCAGGAGAAAAATCTTAGGGAAAGGCTTAAATAATGTGGAGGTCTTCCTATCGGACGTGACAAAAAGCGTGCCCCTGCCGGACAGCTCCGTGGACATCTGCCTTATGGGCACAGTGCTCCACGACTTTGCCCGGGATGGAGGAGAACAGGGTGCGCTCCGGGAGACTGCGCGGGTTCTCAAGCCTGGAGGTATCTTCGGGATCGTGGAGTTTAAAAAGATTGATGGGCCACCTGGACCACCTATCCACATTCGTTTATCCTCGGAGGAAGTTGAGTCAATGATCAAGCCCTTTGGTTTCACGCTGACCCGAAGCGTTGATACCGGTCCTTTCACCTATATGATTGTCGCATCAAAAAAGGCTGAGTAATGTATACTAGTGTGCATTCAGAAATCAATATTTCATCTTAGCTTATCGGTGCATAACAACCCGATCCTGTCTCAGCTTTGCGCGCATTGATTCTAAATTAGTTGGTTCCTCCAATATAAATCTTATTGGAAAACAAAAATTCTTCCAAGAAACAATGGCTTTCTTTACTCAGTGCCTACGTTTGTCTGTAATATACTGAAAATTACCCTTAGCAACAAAGGGTAATTTTCAAACAAAAGTTTTGATAGGTATCCTTTTAAATGGTATAATTTTCATACCATGGAAGATACAATTAGATCGCTACTTAGTCCACCAAAAAAAGAGAGGCTTCATGAAAGCATTGTGTCTCAAGTCAAGAGCCTTATATTCACGAAAGAGCTCAAAGTTGGTCAGAAGCTCCCTTCTGAGCGGGAGCTTTCAGAATTCCTCAAGGTAAGCCGTGTTGTCATACGGGAAGCCCTCCGTTCTCTCGAACAATCTGGATTCATCGACATAAAACCGGGTCCAGGAGGAGGAGCCTTTGTAACAGACAATACCTACAAGCCCTTCTTTAACTCCACGTTTGACCTATTCAACGAAGGCAAGTTGACACTTCACCATTTTTTTGAGGCAAGACAGGCGATTGAGCGCTTGAGTGTCCAGCTCGCTGCCAAACGGGCTACCGCGAAAGATATTGAAAGGCTTAAGGCTATCAATAAACAGCTTATCGATGACAGGGAAGACAAGGCAAAACTGAGGGAAAACAACAGGAAATTCCACGAGGCAATCGCTGACATCTCCGGAAATCCCCTCATTAAGCTCATGGTTCTTACCCTCATTGAGCTCCTCGACGCTATTTATCCGCGGTCTGAGCAGCCAATATCATTTATTGAAGACACACACAAGCGCCACGAAGCCATCATTAGCGCCATTAAGAACAAGAAGGCAGACATTTGCAAGAAGATGATGGACATCGATACAGCCAGCACAGCAAAATTGAAGATTCGTTGATTAGTCAGCCACCATTACATCTGGTGGCTTGAGGGTTCAAGGGGTCCAGGGTTCCAGCGTTCGAGTGTCTCGTTCATCAGTCCTTTTGTTTAGCCATTCTCGTAATTTCTTATTGTTTGACTTCTCAGCTTCCGTCTTTCACTTCTCAGCATCATAATGGTATGCGGTTTTTATCGGCCCCCTGACCGTCGAACCCTTGACCCCTTAATGTATACTTTTTTCTTGACAAGTATTACAACTCGGTCTATAAATATTTTGGTATTTTGGTCATACCATTATACCTTGAGTCCCAGCAAAAGGAGGTAACATGTCGAGCTGGCATGAATTAATCGGAAAAGATCCATCTTCATTGAAATGGCCCTACCCTATCCGGTACGATGTGGAGAACGAAGTCACCACAGATGTTCTTGTTCTCGGCGGCGGCATAGCAGGGTGTTGGGCTGCCGTAAGTGCTGCCAGGACAGGGGTAAAGGTAGCCCTTGTTGAGAAGGCTGCCACCATTGGGAGCGGAGCAGGCATAGGATGCGATCACTGGCAGTGGGCTGTAAAAGGCGTTCCCGGTATGAAACTCAGCGCTGAAGAGTTTACCAGTGCCCTTGTCTCGAATCACGGAGGGTACCACAACGGCATCGCCCGGTATATCCAGGCAGAAGAAGGCTACGAAACACTCCTTGAGCTTGAGCAAATGGGCGGGAAGATTCGAGATACCCATGATATTTTCAAGGGTTCGCGATTCAGGGATGAAGCCACGAAATTCCTCTTTGCCTATGATTATGACAGCAGGCTTGTATTCCGTGTATGGGGACAGGGATTCAAGCGGGCGCTTGTAAACGAAATGACAAAACTCGGCGTTCGCATCTTCGACAGGGTCATGGCCACATCTCTCCTCTCCGCGGAAGGCAGGCAAGGCGCAAAGGTTGTTGGTGCCACAGGAATCAATGTCCGCACCGGAGAATTCTATACATTTACTTCGAAAGCAACGATCCTCGCCGGCGCACGGCCTCAGAGGATTTGGGCATATTGCAGCGAGCTTGCCGGATCCGCTGATATGAGAACCGCCAGTTCTGTCGGTGGTGGCTATGCGATGGCCTGGAGGGCAGGCGTTGAATTTGCCATGATGGAAAAAACTATTGAGCAGGGTACGGTTATCCATCCCTCCACGGCACATGGTTCAGGACACCCGAGCAACACGTGGTATCCCATGACAATCGTCGACGCAAAAGGAAGGGTGATACCCTGGGTCGACAGGGATGGAAAGGTCATGGACACCTTCGAAGGAAGGACAATGCCAGCGCCAGGGCAAAAGTTTTTCATTGCAGGCGGAGGCTCATCTTCATTGCCCCATCCCGGCCTTTACGATTACAAACAGCCAAGACTTCGGAACGTAGATGAGCTCCTTGCAAAAGGTGAAATCGAACTTCCCCTTTATGCAGACCTCACCAGTCTTCCACCTGATGAGCGGAGGGCTATCTTCGGCCTCATGGTTGGACAGGAAGCAAAGACAAAATTGACCTATGAAAACTATGCAAAAGCTGGGTTTGACCCTGACCAGGATATGCTCATGAGTTACCAGCAGATCATTGGCGGTGGTGCTTATGGCACGAGCGCTACAGGGGCAAAAATGGTTACCGGCCTTCCCTACATTCGTAACTCTTCTGCGGGTACGGCCGGTGGACCGATGGTTGACTGGAATATGCAAACAAACCTTGAAGGACTCTATGCTGCAGGTGACGGCATCTTTGGCGGCAACGACCACAGTCACGCAGCAACAACAGGCAGGTACGCCGGGCGAAAAGCAGCGCAGTTTGCAAAGGGTGCAAAAACAGGCTCAATAAGCCGTTCCCAGTTGGAATTTGAAAAGAAGCGTGTGTACCAGCCACTCAATCGCAAAGATGGGGTCTGCTGGAAGGAGCTCCTTGGTGGCATCAACAAGACCATGCAGACTTACTGTGGTGATGTGAAATACGAAAACCTCCTGGAAATGGGTCTCATGATGATCGATGACCTGAAAGAAGCTGTGGAGACAGACGCCTTCGCAACAGACCCCCACAGCCTCGGCAGCATTCTTGGGGTTATTGATCTCATACCAGCAGCTGAGATGACTATATTCGCAAGCCTCGCGAGAAAAGCAAGTAGCATCTACCTCCAGTTCAAGAGAGGCGAATACCCGGAGCAGGATCCTCCAGATTGGCACAAATTTGTTACCATCAGGCTCGCTGGCGAAAAGGTGGTCAACGGCGATCTCCCAATCAATTACGGTACACCTTACGAAGAAAACTACAAAGCTCACTGCGGACGCTAACATGCAGATAAGCGAGGAGGCAAATAATGGATGAAACATACATGGTTCCTAACCCGACGTCGCCTACACGGCCGGTCATTTTCGACCCTGCTACCTGTGATGGATGCAACCTGTGCGTAGAGATCTGTCAGTGCGACGTCTTCATGCCGAACCCTGAGAAAGGGCAGCCGCCCATTATTCTCTACCCGGACGAATGCTGGTACTGCGGTCCCTGTGTAGACGTTTGCCCCAGAGAGGGAGCCATAAGACTCAATTACCCGCTCATGTGGAGAACACCGTGGAAAAGAAAGGCAACGGGCGAACAATCCTGGTATGGGAAGAAGAATCCCTTCCCCCCCAACAAAAAGCCCCTCGTTCCATAGGAGAAAAGAGGAGAAATAGTTCTTGCAACCCGCTTGCTATCGGTTATACCATATGGTTTGACAGGCTTTACCAGTAAGGGCTTGATGTATTGAATAAAATACATAAAGGAGGGGCGTTATGAGTAAGAAAGTTTGTATCAGGTATAATGGATTGATCACAGCCTTTATTTGCCTTGCGTTACTGTTCCTGCTTCCGCTGCATTTACAGGCACAGTCTTCTAAGGATGTAAAGGTACTAAAAGTGGGAACAACCCTACCCCTCAACCTTGGCATGGGCGTTGAAACGAAGAAGATGCTCGAGATTATCGTGCCAAAGTTTAATGAAGCCGGGGGGATAACCATCAAGGGACAGCGGTACAATATCGATCTCATTATTTACGATGATAAGTACAGCGCTGAAGGGGGTCGTGCAGCCGTGGAGAGGCTTATCCACCAGGACAAGGTAAAACACATCATCTGCCAGATCGGTTCAGCCCCTATCGTTGCAGGGATGACCATCTCTGAACAGGAGAAAATTCTCGTCATGGCTGGCGGCGCCTCAGAGCGGATTGTTGGTCCGAAAAACCGCTATACCTTCGGCACATCGACTACGCGGACAAGTATCCCTCCCCTCTGGATGATGGCCCGGAAGCTCTTCCCAAACGCAAAGACCGTGGTCTTTCTTTCCCCTGACGATGAAACAGGCAAGGCAAGGGCAAAAGAAGAGAAACAGGTTGCAGAAGCTCTTGGGGTAAAGGTCCTTGATGTGCTCTACTACCCGCGAGACACCGTCGATTTCAGCTCCATAGCGGCCAAGGTGAAAAGCATGAATTCTGACATCGTGGCCTATCCGGGCGCATCGGCTGGCACCCAGTTCGGCCTCCAGCTAAAAGCCATGTATGCGGCAGGATTTAAAGGGGGTCAGGTGAGTGGTATCACGCCCCAGATTGAAGAAATCAAGTCTGTTGCAAGCAACGAAGCTATCGAAGGCCTCCTTTGCAAGATGCCGGAAACAGAGTTGCCCAGCCCTCCTGCCCTTGCAAGGACGATCAAACAGGATTACACGAATAAGTATGGAAAGTGGTCGGACGCGAGCCTCTCGTGGATACCGGGCTGGTATGCGTTTGTAGCAGCCCTCAAAAAAGCAGACAGCACCGATCCTGACGTTATTGCCAACCTCATTGCCGAGACAGGGCTCGACTGGGAAATGCCCAATGGCAAATTCACCCTTGTAAAACGTCCCGATCTCAAGAATAGCAGATATACTGATACGTGCGCCGAACAGATATACGGCAAATTCGTGTCCGGCAAGCTCACCTACGTGGGAAAACTTTCCCTGGATGAGGTAATCGGCTCCTGTGAGAAGGTCTTCGGCGGTAAGTGGAAGTAGGTTTGGCTTAGACAGACAAGTCGCAATGGTGGAGCGATAACCCTGACTATCGACCTTTTCGCCCAGCTCTTTGTGAATGGCCTTGCCACAGGCATGGTGTACGTGATGATCGCCTCAGGGCTGATCCTCGTTCTCGGTGTGGCACGCATATTCAATTTTGCCCATGGTGATTTCTACATGCTTGGTGCGTTCGCCACGTTCGCACTCTGCCAGGTACTCCATATCAACTTTTATCTTTCCGTAGTTATAGCCATAGGTGTTGTTGCACTTTTTGCCATCTTCTGCTACCGGTTCATCTTCCACTATATCAGGGGCAACCTTCTCCTCTGCGCAGCAGCCTCTATCGGTCTCTCTATGATGATAGAACGAGGGGCCCTTATCAGTTTCGGGACCCAGGAGAGGGGGCTCCCCTCCCAGATAACGGGTTCAATGACCATTGGGACCGTCAACCTTCCCATGGAGAAGATAGTTGTAATACTTGTGTGCATTGCAGTCATGGTTGGACTTTACTACCTTCTCATGGCAACGAAACTGGGGAAAGCAATGAGGGCGGTCAAACTTGACACAGAGGCTGCAGCCCTCCAGGGCATCAACACGACGAAGATTTACGCCCTGGCAATGGCTACAGGGTGCGCACTGGCCGGTTTAGCAGGGGGAATCATTGCCCCCCTCTTTTCAATCACCCCCCATATGGGTCACTCCATGCTTCTCAAATCGTTCATGGTACTCATCGTCGGAGGCCTGGAGAGTATGCTCGGTGGTGTCGTCGGAGGCCTCGTTATTGGAATGACCCTCAGTTTCGGGTATTACTTTTTAGGAGGTCTCTCTGAGATTCTCCTCTTTGTTGTCATCGGGGTCATACTCGTCTTTAAACCAGGCGGAATTTTTGGTGAGGTCGTCGAGGATGTTTAATGCTGCCGGCAAAAAAACACAGGTTATAACCACAGCTATTCTTATTGCAGTTGGCCTTCTCATCCCGTTTTTCATAACATCTTCATACCAGTTGCACCTTATTATCATGCTCTTTATCAATGTAGTTCTTGCCATGTCTTTCTCCATGCTCATCAGCACTGGTCTCATCACGATCGGAGCTGCAAGTTTCTGGGCAATAGGGGCATACACTTCGGCAATCCTTGTTCTCAACTATGACCTGTCCTTCTGGATCGCCCTCCCCCTGGCAACGCTCGTCACAGGTCTCGTAGCGCTGGCTCTTGGGGCTGTCATTGTGAGGACTCCCGGGGTAGCCTTTGTCGTCCAGACCATGGTTGTCAACATGATCGTGGTCCAGGCACTCGGGCAGATCGAGTATCTCGGCGGCTGGGGAGGCATACTCGGCATCCCGGCCCCAGACCCCATTGGCACACTGAGATTTTCGAGTAAAGTTACCTCATATTACCTTGCCCTCTTTCTCCTTCTGATCATTGTGCTGGCCTTTGCAGCACTTTATTCTTCCCGAATCGGACGGGCCTGGAGTGCCATCCGCCTGAACCCGCGCCTTGCTCAATCTCTCGGGATAAACCTTTTCCGGTACCGCCTTATCGCATTTGTCATCTCTGCAATGGCTTCAGGTGTCGTAGGTTCATTCTATGCCCATTATTTCGGAACCATCGAGCCAGGGACCTTTTCTGTATTCAAATCAATCTATGTCCAAATCTATGGTATTCTGGGGGGCCTCAATTTTTTCATTATGGGGCCCATAGTCGGAGCATTCATTATGACTCTTCTCCCGGAATTTCTCCGTATTGGTAAAGAGATTGAGCCCATCCTCACAGGAGCAATCCTGGTTCTCCTCGTCATATTTCTTCCCGGTGGAATTTTAAGCTTTCCAGAGAAACTCTCAGCCATGCGTCAACCATCAAGGAAGATTTGGCAGGACAAAGTCATTACGAAAAAGGACGGAAGCTGAAACTATGGCTCTTCTTACTACCCGCGACCTGACCAAACATTTCGGAGGCCTTGCTGCGGTGAGCGATGTGAACCTAGATGTTTTTGATGGCGAGATCCTTGGTCTCATCGGCCCGAATGGTGCAGGAAAGAGTACTATCTTCAACCTCATAACCGGTATCCATAAGATCACCAAGGGCAATGTAACATTCAACGGACAGGAGATAACAGGGATGAAAGCACACACCATTGCCCAACTTGGCATTGGAAGGGCCTTCCAGGCATCGACCCTTTTCATGCGCTTGACGGTCTTTCAAAATGTTTTCAACGCCTGCCATATGAATTACCACGAACCAGCATGGAAGTCATTCCTTCATACTCCGAGAGTTCGGAAAGAGGAAAAGGAGATACGGCGCAAAGTCATGGAAATCCTCGAATTTATGGGTCTTGCAGATGCAAAAGACCGACTTGCCCAAAATCTCCCCTATGGACATCAGAAGATCCTTGGGGTCAGTATTGCCCTGGCCACTGAGCCAAAACTGCTCCTTCTCGATGAACCATTGTGTGGGATGCACCCCGAAGAGACAGCAGTTGTTGCAGCCCTTATCAACAGTTTAAGAAAACGCGGTATAACCATAGTCCTCGTGGAGCACAATGTAGAGGCTGTCATGCGTCTTTGTAACAGGATCGTAGTTCTCAACCAGGGCAAAAAGATAGCCGAGGGAACCCCCGTTGAGGTTGCAAACAACCAGGAGGTTATCGAGGCATACCTCGGCAGTGGCGAGGAGGTCTGCTGACATGCTTCTCGAAGTCAGGGGTATAAGTGCCTATTACGGGAAGGCGGAAGCACTAAAAAACATCACCCTTACCGTTGAAGAGGGTGAGGTTGTTGCCCTTATCGGATCAAACGGCGCCGGTAAAACCACGACTCTCAGGGCAATTTCAGGGCTCAAGCAACCGTCAAGCGGCGAAATTCTCTTTAAAGATAAAAGCATAACCAACCTAACGCCCCATTCTATAGTTGCAAGGGGTATTGCCCATGTTCAGGAAGGAAGGCACGTTTTTAATGAAATGACCGTGAAAGAAAACCTCGAACTAGGCGCTTATACCCGCTCTAATAGACTCGAAATCGGAAAAGATCTTGAGAGGGTCAATGAGAGCTTTCCCATTCTCAAGGAAAGGTACCGGCAAAGGGCAGGATCCCTAAGCGGTGGAGAACAGCAGATGCTCGCCATGGCAAGGGCCTTAATGAACCGTCCAACCTTGCTTCTCCTCGATGAGCCTTCTCTGGGGCTCTCTCCCCTTTTAGTGAGAGAGATTGCAAAGATCATCAAGGATATAAGCGCTACCGGTGTGAGCATCATCCTCATCGAGCAAAATGCACGCATGGCTCTGAAACTTGCCCGACGTGCCTATGTCCTTGAACTCGGCTCTATTGTCCTCGAGGGTGAAGCCTATAAACTCCTTGAAGACGAACGAGTAAAAAAGGCATATCTCGGATGCGCAACGTAAGCCACAATGATACAGCAGGATTCAAGGAATCCGAGGAGAAACCTTAAGGACGAGGGATACCCGTCTTAGCGCATTATACATCCCTGTATTTATGGCAAGGATGGGGTGACCTGCCTTGATCTCTATTAAAAATGTCTGATCCTCAACTGCCACTCCCTTCCCTCGATACTCCTACCCTTTGAATTAAATCAGAATTATATCTGCAAGGTAAAATGATCCGTTAACGTCTTTCTTTGATGGTTGGGGGAAAAATATCGAACCTAACCGTCTGTTTTAATTAATAGATGGCACGTTTCAAAAATGACTTGACAATTTTTTTCTCTCAATCTATATTATTCCTATTACTTTTGTATGTTTATAATATTGCTCGATGAGTTAATGATTAAACTAAAGGCTTTTAGGAGATACATAGTATGGGAGCAATTTACCAGGACAATTCGTTTTCAATAGGAAGGACACCACTTGTTCGGCTCAATCGGGTGATCGATGGAGCAAAAGCCACGGTGCTTGCGAAGATCGAAGGGAGAAATCCAGCCTACTCCGTCAAATGCCGTATCGGTGCTGCCATGATATGGGATGCTGAAAAAACAGGCAAATTGAAGCCAGGAATGGAGATTGTTGAGCCTACCTCGGGTAACACCGGCATTGCCCTCGCCTATGTGGCTGCAGCCCGGGGATACAAATTGACCCTTACCATGCCTGAGAGCATGAGTATTGAACGTCGAAAAGTACTGCGGGTGCTCGGTGCGAAACTGATACTCACAGAGGCCGCAAAAGGCATGAAAGGCGCCATCGCCAGGGCGGAGGAAATCGCAGCATCCGATCCTTCCCGGTATTTTCTGCCCCAGCAATTTGAGAACCCTGCCAACCCGGCCATCCATGAGGCGACGACGGCCGTGGAAATCTGGGATGATACCGATGGAAACATGGACATTTTCGTTTCCGGTGTCGGGACGGGTGGTACCATTACCGGTGTGAGTCGCTACTTCAAAACAACACGGAAGAAACAAATAATCTCTGTTGCAGTGGAGCCTATTCACTCACCGATTCTTACTCAGACAAGAAACGGAGAAGAGATTAAGCCAGGTCCTCACAAGATCCAGGGGATTGGAGCCGGATTTGTACCCAAGGTGCTTGACCTCAGTCTCGTTGACAGGATTGAAACAGTCAGCAATGACGAAGCCATTGAGATGGCCCGCAGACTGGCCAAGGAGGAAGGTATCCTTGCCGGTATTTCGTGTGGTGCAGCAGTGGTCGTTGCCACGCGAATAGCAAGGGAACCCGGTAGCGAGGGTAAAACAATCGTTGTCGTCCTGCCTGACGCCGGTGAACGATACCTCTCCACAGCCCTCTTTGATGGCCTGCTCACAGGGCTTGACGACGCTACTGCATCGGATACCATCATTTAAATCTTTAGCCGTTGACAAATGGCAATTACTGCCTGAAATTAGAGTATCAAATATTAGGAGGAAAAAATGAAAAGAGTGCTTCTTTTGATAATAGTTTCTCTGTTT
>Ga0209254_10005877_pt1 | contig 11283 bp, 12 predicted proteins | sample FrelakmetDIP11DI_FD_187148 | JGI IMG/M metagenome (GOLD analysis project Ga0209254, IMG submission 187148) | Freshwater lake sediment microbial communities from the University of Notre Dame, USA, for methane emissions studies - DIP11 DI (SPAdes)... | ecosystem: Environmental > Aquatic >... | reverse complement strand
ACGGATAGCCTCCCGGCATGGCCGACCTCTCAGAGCTCTTCGAGCGCAACCGCGCGTGGGCGGCGGCGATGGTTGCAGCTGATCCACAGTTCTTCTCCGGGCTCGCGGCCGGGCAGACCCCCGAGTACCTCTGGATCGGCTGCTCGGACAGCCGCGTCCCGGCCAACGAGATCGTCGGCCTGCCGCCGGGTGAGGTCTTCGTCCACCGCAATGTCGCAAACGTCGTGGTGCACACCGACCTGAACTGCCTCTCCGTGCTGCAGTACGCGGTCGACGTCCTCGCCGTGAAGCACGTGATCGTCTGCGGTCACTACGGCTGCGGCGGCGTCACGGCGGCGCTCGAGGGGTCGCGACACGGGCTCGTCGACAACTGGCTCCGCCACGTGATGGACGTGAGCGAGAAGCATGCGGACGAGCTCGCGTCACTTCCGGAGGAGCGGCGGCTCGACCGGCTCTGCGAGCTGAACGTGATCGAGCAGGCGATGAACGTCTGCCAGACGACGATCGTCGAGGACGTCTGGGCGCGAGGCCAGGAGCTGGCCGTGCACGGCGTCGTCTACGGGCTCCACGACGGGCTCCTGCGCGATCTCTGTGTCAGCGCCACGTTCCTCGACCCGGCCGATCCGATGTGGCTGCAGCCGGACTCGAACCGCGGCCAACAGCCTCTTCGCGTTGCGAGGCGCGATAGGCTCGACCCGTCAACCGACTGAAGGAGGTTCCGGTGGAAAGCCATGTTTCCTGGGTGATCGAGCTCGCGGTCAAGGACGGCGCGCTCGGTAGCTTCACCGAGCTCATGCACGAGATGGTCGCCGGCACGAGCGAGGAGCCGAACACCCTCGCCTACGAGTGGTACATCTCCGAGGACCAGGGCACCGTCCACATCTTCGAGAAGTACGCCGACTCCGAGGCGATGATCGTCCACGTCACCGGCTTCCTGGAGAAGTGGGCCGGGCGCTTCCTCGAGAGTGTCGACCCCACGCGCTTCGTGGTCTACGGCAACCCGAGCCCCGCGGCTCGAGAGCTCCTCGGCGGCTTCGGCCCGATCTACCTCGGCCCCTGGGACGGCTTCTCGCGGTTCGCGTAGCGCAGGGAGGCTCACGCGCCCGCGAGCGCGTCGTGCACGAGCAGCTGGAAGTGCTGCAACAGGCCTTCGCTCCCGAGCAGGAGCCGTCCCTGCTGAACGGTGCCGGAGCGAAGGCCGCGGTGCACCGACTCGACGAGGTCGACGTCCTCCTCGCCGACGACCGTTCCGAAGTCGGTGATCTCGGCGACCACCTCGTCCGGCGTGCCGGGCGCCCAGAACCCGTCGACGTAGCTGCGCGTAACCTCGGGGCCGGCCGGCTCGAACACGAGCACGCGCAGGTTGGGCGGGCCCGGGAAGGTGTTCAGCGTCCAGTTCGGCCAGACGAAGTGGAACTGGCTCGCACGGATCGGCCCCTCGGGCACGTAGGGCAGGTCGTGCCCGTTCCCGGCTTCGACCCTCGCGCTGACCGGGCCGAACTGGCTCGAGCTCCAGCGAGCCGTCGCGAGCTCGTAGGCGTCCGGGTCGACGTCGATCAACCTGCTGAAGCTCTTGTGCGCGACAGGGCAGTGGTAGCACTCGAGGTAGTTCTCGACGACGAGCTTCCAGTTCGCCTCGATGATCCAGTCCCGCGAGCGCCCGCGGAACTCGAGCTCGGCCGGGTCGAGCCCTCGGCTGCGCACGACGCGCGGCAGCTCCCCGAGGGTCTCGGCCAGAGGTGCTGCCGTCGTATCCGGGTTGACGAACACGAGCGGGCCCCAGGTGTCGACGAGGACCGGCAGGAGACCGTAGTCGCCGGCGTCGAACCCCGGCTCGCGGTCGGCGCGTGGCGCGGCACGCAGCGAGCCGTCGAGATCGTAGGTCCACGCGTGGTACGGGCACTGCAGCGTCTCGCGTCGGCCGCAGCCCTCCGCGATCTCGTGCCCGCGGTGGCGGCAGACGTTGACGAAGGCCCGCAACTCGAGGTCGCGGCCACGCACGACGACGACCGGCACGTCGCCCGCACGGCACGTGACGAACTGCCCCGGCTCGGCCACGCCGGCGGCCACGCCCACGTACTGCCAGGACCGTTTGAAGATCCGCTCCTGCTCCAGCGCCAGCACGGCCGGGTCGGAGTACCAGGAGGCCGGCAGCGTCAGCCCGCTCTCGAGCTGGGCCCGGAGGCCCGAGGCGACGTCGACCGCGGCCACGGGCCTCAGCCTGTCTCTCGAGCTCGAACGTCGAGCAGGCTGTCGGCGATCCGCTCGCCGACCATTACAGCCGGGAGGTTCGTGTTGGCGCGGGGCACGACGGGCATCAGCGAGCAGTCCCCGACGACGACGCCCTCGAGCCCTCGCACCCGCCCGGCGCCGTCACACACCGCGAGTGGATCCGTGTCTGCGCCCATGGCGCAGGTCCCCGACGGGTGGTAGTAGTGGGCGTGGAAGCGCTCGAGCGGGCTCTCGCGCGTGGCCGCGAGCTCGGCCCCGATCAAGGCCCGGAGCGGCTCCGTCGCGGCGAGCTCGCGGGCGCGCTCGACGCCCTCCTCCAGAACGGCGAGATCGACGCCGTCCGGATCCGAGAGATAACCGTGATCCAGGGTAGGCGCTGCCTCGGGATCCGTGCCGGAGACGTGCAGCCGGCCGTGCGAGAGCGGGTCCATGGCCGCGACGACGAGCATCACGCGGCCCGCGAGGAGGCTGTGCTCGTGGGCCGCGATGGGGAACAGATGGAGATCGTACGGCCCCCTCGCGCGGCTGGAGCGAAGCTTCCCGAGCGTCTGCTCCTCGGGCGTGAAGCGCGCAGCGGCCGCTTCGGCCAGCAGCTGTCGCAGTCGCTCCGAGCCGGTGAACTCGAGCTCGACGAGCGGGTGGTCGCGGAGGTTCCGGCCCACGCCCGGGAGCTCGACCAGAGGTGTGATCCCGGCCGCGTGGAGCAGGGTGGGATCGCCGACGCCCGAGCGTTGCAGGATCGCAGGTGAGCCGTACGCTCCCGCGGCGAGCACCACGACCCTCGCCTCGACGCGCAGCTCCACCCCGTCGCGCCACACCACGAGCTCGTTGCCCGACCCGCCGGTGACGATACGGTCGCAGAGGGCACGATCGAGGATCTCGAGGTTCGGCCGTGACCGCACGGGATCGACGTACGCAAACGCGGCGTTGACCCTGACTCCGTCCTCGACGTTCACCGGCTCGATCCCGAAGCCGACGCCGCCGTCGAGGTCGTCGAGGTCGTCCGCACGGGGCAGGCCGAGGGCGGCGGCCGCGTCGAGGCAGGCACGGTGGAACGGGCCGACCTCGTCGTCCCGATAGGTCCGCACGCCCATCCGCTCCAGAGCGCGCGCGAATGCTGGTCTCACCGCGGCGGCGCTCCAGCGCGTATCGCCGGTCGCGGCGGCCCAACGGTCGTAGTCGTCGGGACAGCCGACAGCGACGACGCAGCCGTTGTGCGAGGAGCAGCCTCCCATCACCCGGGCGCGGGGAAAGGCAATCGGCTCACGTCCGGGGATCTCGGCGCTTGCGTACCCCCAGTCGTGCGAGGTGACGAGAGCGCCTCCGTCGAGCAGATCGTCCGGCCACCGCCCCGACTCTCGCGGGCCGTAGTCGGGTCCCGCCTCGACGACGACGACCCGGGCATCGCTCTCCCCCGCAAGCCGCCCGGCGACGACACAACCGCCGCTGCCACCACCGACGACGACGACGTCACATGCGATGCGCTCCATCAGTTCCCGAGTATCTCACGACGTCGGGACGTCCCGGCCACCGGCACCTGCCGGATCGTCGAGGTTACGGCGCGCAGATGACGCGCACGGCCCAGGAGATGCTTTTCTTGTCGCCGTTCGACGCCGAGGCGGCCCAGCTGTTCGGCGAGAGGCCGTCGCTGTCGGGCTGTGGGCCCTGACTCTCCAGCACGAAAGCGCCCGCGGCGCCCGCAGTGACTGTAACGCCGCCACCCGTCGCGAACTCGCCCTCGTCGCAGAGCGCGACGAGCGACTGAGACTCGCCGGCCGCGAGCGTCCCGCTCGCGGAGTGCACGCTCGTCACCGTCGCTCCTCCTGTGCCCGGTGGGCCTTCGGCTCCCTGCACCCCGGCCGGCCCTTGCTCGCCTGCCGGGCCCGGCGGACCGGGTTGGCCGGGGGGACCCGGCGGGCCGACCGCGCCGTCAGCACCCGGAGGGCCCGTCTCTCCCTGCGGCAACCCGCCGGTGGCGAAGTCCTCGACGCTCAGCGACCCGTTTCTGATCTTCACGGAGGTGACCGAGCCGTCCTTGAGCTCCGCCGTACCGACACTCGCGAGCGGCAGAGCGGTGACGGCATAGCTCGTGCCGCCGATGGACACGGCCAGAGCGATGCACGCGACCACGAGCGCCGGCGACGGATGCGGCAACTTCACGCGGGTGATATTCGGTGGGAAGCGCCGGAAGCCTCCCGCTCTGTATCGATCGGCGGCGACTATCCTCCCCCGGGCAGTGTCGGCCCGCCGCTCTTCAGCTCCGTCCCCGCGCACCCGCGTCCGCCGGGTGCACGAGCGCGCCCGCTACGACCGCGTCACGATCGACGCGATCCTCGACGCCGCCCTCGTCTGTCACCTCGGCTTCGAGCGGGAAGGGCAGCCGTACGTGATCCCGACGCTGCACGCGCGCATCGGCGACCTCCTCTACGTGCACGGATCATCCGCCAGCCGCACCGTTCGCGCGCTCGGCGAGGGCATCCCCGCCTGCGCCACCGTGACGCTGCTCGACGGCATCGTGCTCGCCCGCTCCGTCTTCGAGCATTCGCTGAACTACCGCTCGGTCGTCGTGCTCGGCACCGCAACGACGGTCACCGACCCCGACGAGAAGTACGCCGTGCTCGAGGCGTTCACCGAGAAGCTGCTCCCCGGGCGCTTCGCCGACGCCCGCCCGCCGACGCGCAAGGAGCTGAAGGCGACCGGCGTGCTCTCACTGCCACTGAACGAGGCATCCGCGAAAGTACGCACGGACGGCCCGGACGACGGTGACACGCCGGACGCGGAGCTCGACGTCTGGGCCGGTCACATCCCGCTCGTGATGCGCGCGCTCGCCCCGGTGCCGGCGCCCGATCTCCGGCCGGGCATCCCCGTGCCGCCGTACGCGGCGCGCTACCAGCGGCCGGGGCTCACCGGCTGAGCCAGCCGCGGCGCCAGAAGAAGCCGAGCACGATCGCGAGCGTCATCAGCTCGAGGCCGAGCCCGAAGACGAGGAAGTGGCCGAGGCCGGTGGAGTGGGCGACCAGCCAGCCGAGGTTCTGCCCGAAGAAGCCCGTCAGGAACGTGAGCGGCATGAAGACGGTGGCGATGATCGCGAGCTGCTTCATGACGCCGTTGAGACGATTCGAGACGGTCGAGAGGTAGACGTCCATCGCGCCCGTGAGCAGGTCGCGGTAGGTGTCGACCATGTCGCCGATCCGGATCAGGTGGTCGTAGACGTCCCGGAAGTAGCGCTGATCGTCGTCGCTCATGCCGGGGAACGCCGCGACCCCGGCAGTGATGGAGGCGAAGAGGTCGCGCTGCGGGGCGATCACCTTCCGCATCGTGACGAGAGCCCGCTTCATCGAGAAGATCTCCTGCAGCTCCGGATCGCCGGCGTCGCGGAAGATCTCGTCCTCCAGCGAGTCGATACGCTCGTCGATCGCCTCGAGGCGGGGGAAGAAGCTGTCGACGAGCCCGTCGACGACCCCGTGCAGGAGCCGGGGCGGATCGTCGACCGGCTCGTCCCGCTTGACATAGCGCTCGCGCAACGCCGCGAGCGACGGCGCTTCGTCGCGATGGATCGTGATCAGGTACCGGCCGGAGTAGAAGCAGTGCACCTCTACGAGCCCGTCCGGGTCGTCGTCGCCCGACGCGCCGAACACGACGAGGAACACGTAGCCGTCGTAGTCGTCGATCTTCGGCCGCTGGCCGAAGCGCCACGAGTCCTCGAGCGAGAGCGGGTGGAAGCCGAACTCCTCCCGCAGGATCTCGAGATCGGCTGCCTCCGGGGCGTGGATGTCGAGCCAGAAGAAGACCCCCTCGTCGAGCAACGCCCGCACCCGGTCGCGCTCGAGGGGCAGCCGATGCCCCTCGTCGCAGTGAACGAGGTTGGTGGGGCCTTCGGAGAGCATGGGTCGATGGTACGACGGGAGCCGGAAGGTGGAGCCCGGACGACAGGCTGAAGCCTGGCGCCCCCGGAGGCGGGTAGGCTCAGGCCGTGGACTTCGACACCGTCGTGATGAAGTTCGGCGGCTCGTCGGTCGCCGACCCGGACAAGATCCGCCACGTCGCGCGGCGCCTGGTCGATGCCAAGCAACGGGGCCTGCGGGTCGTCGGCACGGTCTCGGCGATGGGCAAGACGACCGACGGGCTGATCGACCTCGCGCACCAGGTCTCCCCGACCCCGAACGTGCGCGAGTTCGACATGCTGCTCTCCACGGGTGAGCGCATTGCATGCGCGCTCGTCGCGATGGCGATCCACGATCTCGGTCAGGAGGCCGTCTCGCTGACGGGCTCGCAGGCCGGCATCCTCACCGACGCCGCGCACATGAAGGCGAAGATCCGCGAGATTCGAGGCGACCGTGTCCGGGATGCGCTCGACGAGGGCAAGATCGTGCTCGTCGCAGGCTTTCAGGGGTTCTCCCGCGACACGATGGAGATCACGACGCTCGGCCGCGGCGGCACGGACGCCACCGCCGTGGCCCTTGCAGCCGCGCTCGGTGCCGCCTGCGAGATCTACTCCGACGTTCCGGGTGTCTTCACCGCCGATCCCCGCATCGTCCCGAACGCCCGCAAGTTGCCGACGGTCTCCTACGAGGAGATGCTCGAGATGTCTGCATCCGGGGCGAAGGTGCTGATGCTGCGCTCGGTCGAGCTCGCCCGCAGTCACGGCGTTCGTATTCATGCCCGCTCCACGTTCTCGGACGAGGAGGGCACCTGGGTCCAGGAAGGAGATTCGATGGAGCAGCCAATCGTGTCGGCCGTCACCCACAGCGAGAACGACGTGGTGTTCACGCTGTCCGACATCCCCGACCGTCCCGGCGTTGCGGCGCTGATCTTCGACGTCGTCGCGGCGGCGCAGGTCAACGTCGACACGATCATCCAGAACGTCGTCCACGGGAACGCCGAGATGTCGTTCTCGGTACCTGCCGAGGACGTGCCCGCCACCCAGGGAGCGCTCGACGGCACGCGCGGTGAGCTCGGCGACTTCACGGTCGAGGAGAACCACGATCTCGGCAAGGTGTCGCTGATCGGTGCCGGCATGCGCTCGCATCCCGGGGTCGCGGCGAAGATGTTCCGCACGCTCGCCGACAACGAGATCAACCTGCAGATGATCTCGACGTCGCCGATCAAGATCTCCTGCATGATCGCCCGCTCCGAGATCCCGAACGCCGTTCGGGCGCTGCACGCGGCGTTCGAGCTCGAGAACGAGCCGAGCAGCGAGTAGCCGCCGGGGAGGCACTACCGGCTCGCTGCCGAATCACGCCAGCGATGGAACTCTCCCACCGCGCCACCGAGGCGATCATCACCGGTGTGATCGGCCTGGTGATCGTCGTCGCCGTTCGCTTCGCCCTCGTGCTCGGCTACGACCGCTACGAGCGACGACTGAAGAAGCGCGACCCGATGGCGGTCGCCCGTCGCCGCACCACGTTCAACTTCGTGCGCCGCGTGATCGTCGCGCTCGTCGCCTCGATCGCAGTCTGGAGCGTCCTCTCGCTCTACGACGCGACCGCGTCTATCGGCAAGGCGCTCCTCGCATCGAGCGCGGTGCTCGCGCTCTTCGCCGGTCTTGCCTTCAGCACGCCGCTCTCCAATCTCGGTTCCGGCCTCCTCGTCGCCTTCACGCAGCCGCTCCGGCTCGGCGACCGCGTCTCCGTTGCCGGCGAGACGGGCTTCGTGGAGGAGATGAACCTGATCTACACGACGCTCGTCACCGACGATGCCCGCCGCGTCTTCATCCCCAACACCCACCTGACGACGAACGCGATCGTCAATCGTACGATCAAGGACCCACGCCGGCTGGTCGCGGCGAACTTCCCGGTCTCGATCGAGACGCCGCTCGACGAGGCGATCGCCGCGCTCCACGCGGCGATCGCAGAGCTGCCGGGAACGATGGACGAGAACTCGCGGGTGCGCGTGGGCGAGATCACCGACCGCACGGTCTGGCTCGAGGCAGCTGCGTACGCGCCACTCGACGCCGACGTCGTCTCGCTCGCAAGCGAGCTACGCGGGCGCGGCCTCGAGGCGCTGCGAGAGAAGGGCTTCCTCGCGGGCTGAACGGCGAACGGGCCGCGGTTTCCCGCGGCCCGTTCGCCGTTCGATCGTGATCTGCAGCGCCTAGCTGGCCGGCGGCAGCAGCACCTTGTTGATCACGTGGATGGTGCCGTTCGACGCCATGATGTCGGTCTTCGTGACCTGCGTCGAGCCGTTGAGGTAGACCTTGCCGCCCTTGACGGAGATCTTCACGGGCGCCCCGTTGACCGTCTTGGCCGTCTTGCCGTTGAGCGTGACGACGGTGCTCGCGGGCACCTTGCCGCTGACGACGTGGTAGAGGAGGACGCTCTTGAGCAGCGCCTTGTCCTTGCCCAGCTTGGCCAGCGTCGCCTTCGGCACCTTCGCGAACGCCGCGTCGGTGGGCGCGAAGACCGTGTACGGGCCCTTGCCCTCGAGGGTCATCACGAGGCCGGCGGAGGTGAGGAGGGAGGCGAGCGTCTTGAACTGCCCTGCGGCGACCGCGGTCTTGACGATGTTCTGCTTCGGGGCCTGCGGGGCGGCTCCGGCGGTGGGCGCGATGACGGCGACGGCGGCGACCGCCGAGACCGAGAGGAGTGCGATGATCTTGCGCATTTGAGGTGTTCCTTCCGTGGAGGATTGTCGATGTTTTGTCGAACTAATCCTGATACGGATAGCAGCGCTGATTGGATCACTCCGCAACGCAGAGAGGCTCGATCGGTCTCGGGGCTGCAGTGGCCGGCTCGACACCGGGGGAGAGCCTGAAGCCTCTCCCCCGGAGCTCGGCGGTTTCGCCGCGCTGTCTCTTACATGCAGTTGCGCAGCGCCTGGGCTTCGGGCAATCCCTCGAGCCGCTTCAGCGTGGTGTTCTCGATCTGGCGGATGCGCTCGCGCGTGACGCCGAACGCCTGGCCGACCTCCTCGAGCGTGCACGGCTGGGTGCCGCAGAGCCCGAAGCGCAACTCGATCACCTTGCGCTCGCGTTCGGGCAGCGAGGCGAGGGCCAGCTCGATGTCCTCTCGGCGCAGCGACAGCGACGCCGTGTCGAACGGAGACTCGGCCGAGTCGTCCGGGACGAAGTCGCCGAGCGACGAGTCCTCCTCCTCACCGATCGGCTTCTCGAGCGAAACCGGCAGCTGCGCCATCCGGAGGATCTCGCGCACCTCCTCGGTGGGGATCTCGAGCTCCTCGGCGATCTCCTCGGGCCTCGGCTCCCGGCCCAGCCGCTGCACGAGCTGACGCTCGATGTGCACGACCTTGTTGAGCTTCTCGACCATGTGCACCGGGATCCGGATCGTGCGGGCCTTGTCGGCGATCGCACGGGTCACCGCCTGCCGGATCCACCATGTGGCATAGGTCGAGAACTTGTACCCCTTGCGATAGTCGAACTTCTCGACCGCCCTGATCAGGCCAAGCGATCCTTCCTGGATCAGGTCGAGGAACGAGAGCCCCCGGCCGAGATACCCCTTCGCGATCGAAACGACGAGCCGCAGGTTCGCTTCGATCATGTGCTGCTTTGCGGACATGTCACCCCGCTCGATGCGCTTGGCGAGCGACACCTCCTGGTGCGCCGTGAGCAACGGCACCTTGCCGATTTCCCGCAGATACAGCCTGAGCGAGTCGAGCGACGGCTCGACGCTGAGGTCGAGCTTCGGCGCCACCTTCTCGTCTTCGACCACCGGGACCGGCTCGTGCGGCAGCCGCTTGTGCTGCTCCCCCTCGACGAGCTCGATCGAATGGTCGATCGCGTAGGTGGTGAACTCTTCGAGCTGCTCCTTCGTCAACTCGACGTCCTCGAGCGCGTTGACGATCTCGTCGTAGGTGAGGAATCCCTTCTCCTGCCCCTGCTCTACGAGCTTGTGCAGTTCCTCGATGTCTGGCAGAGCGATCTCGACGGAGAGCATGAACCCCTTCTTCTCGTGGGTTGACGAAGACGAGCCCTGGATCCCTGTGCAACCGATCTCCCGGTCTCCCCGACCGGACTACCCCCATGCAGGCGGCGAATCCTATACACGAGATTGGCTCTTTGGGGCACGACTTTCAGGACGGGTACGAACGACCCCGACCGTTCTCGCCGCGGCTGTTTTCCACCGTGACGATGCCGAGCGCACCGGTGGCGATCCCGAGTCGCGCCAGAAAGGCCGCAAGCGCAGGGCGAATGGCGCGAAACGATCCGTCCTCCGCCTCGACCTGGATCGGGTCGGCCATTCCGTGGAGACTACGCCCAGATGATCGATGCCTGAGCTACCGGAGGTGGAGGCGTGGGTGCGCGAGCTCGACCCGCTCGTCTCGCGCGCGCCGGTCGAGCGCGCCGGGCCGGCGCATATCGCGACCGTGAAGACCTTCGACCCTCCGCTCGCTGCGCTCGAGGGACGGAGCTTCGCCGGCGCGCGGCGCCGCGGCAAGAACCTCCTCTTCCCGACCGTGGACGGCGAGCTCGTGCTCCGCGTCCACCTGATGAGCGCCGGCCGGCTCCGCTACCACGCACCCGGCGCGAAGACACCGAAGACGCCGATGTTCCGCCTCACGTTCGCCGACGGCGGCGAGCTCGTGCTCACGGAGGCGGGCAAGAAGAAGCGTGCAGGCGTGTGGCTGTTCACTCGCGAGAGCCTCGAGGCGGAGCTCGCGCACCTCGGGCCGGACGCCCTCGGCCTCGGGCCCGAGCGGCTCTCCGAGATCCTGGCGCACGAGCGACGCCAGCTCCATCCGCTCCTGCGCGACCAGCGGGCGCTCGCCGGCATCGGGCGCGCCCATGCAAACGAGATCCTCTGGCTCGCAAAGCTCTCGCCGTTCAAGCTCTCGACCGATCTCTCTACAGAAGAGGTCGCACGACTCGCGGCGGCGATCGACGACGACCTCTCCCGTGCCCTCGCCCTCCGCGAGGCGGGCAGGTCCGATGCGGACGTCTACCGGATCCACGGGCACTTCGGCGAGCCGTGCCCTCTCGGCCACGACACCCTCAGACGGGTCGCCTTCGAGGAGCACACGATCACCTACTGCCCGACCTGCCAGACGGGCGGCAAGGAGCTGAAGGACCGGCGCCTGTCGCGGCTGCTGCGGTAG
>Ga0209254_10005876_pt1 | contig 11284 bp, 11 predicted proteins | sample FrelakmetDIP11DI_FD_187148 | JGI IMG/M metagenome (GOLD analysis project Ga0209254, IMG submission 187148) | Freshwater lake sediment microbial communities from the University of Notre Dame, USA, for methane emissions studies - DIP11 DI (SPAdes)... | ecosystem: Environmental > Aquatic >... | reverse complement strand
CCGTACTTTGCGAAACTGAAAGTGCCTTCTGAACCGCATGCAGGACAATGGATTTCAATAAACTGGTTATGGTATGTAGTATAAAAGGCAGATCCGTCAATCTCGCGCTGCTGCAGAACCTGTTCATACTCGTCCTTTGGTCTCATCATCTCAAAGGATTTCATGAAAATTTGCTCCTCGCTTCATGAACGGCATTGCGGGCACCGTTCTGCAAGAATATTGTATCCATCCCATACGCGATAAACGTGAATCCCTGACGGATCCGTTCGTTAAGATCCTGTTCTGAGGGATGGACGATATGGATACCAAGTGCAATAGGAGATTTTTTTACCTTATTGATAATCTGGGTCACCGCAGAACTGAATGCTGGATCATCAAATTTTCCGGGAATGCCCATTGAACCGGAAAGGTCATAGGGACCGATGACGATTGCATCAATACCAGGAACTGTGAGGATTGTACCAAGGTTCGCGAGTGCATCCTTGTGTTCAATCTGGATCACGATAATACTCGTTTGATTAATTTCATGAATGTAAGTATCGAAATTCAGACCGAATTTGTGTGCGCGCCCAAGCCCGAAACTCCTTTTGCCTTCGGGAGAATACTTGACCGCATCAACAACACGTTCAGCTTCTTCTGAGGTGTTTATCATCGGCACGATAACCCCCCCGGCCCCAGCATCCATAACCCTTCGTATTGTGCTTGGATCATTTTGATGGAGCCGCACAAGGGGAAGAGCACCTGCATTGTCTATTGTCTGGATTAATCGAAATGCCCCATCAAGGTTGATGAACCCATGTTCAAGATCGATGGCCAGCCAATCGAATCCGGCCCTGGCCATTATCTCAGTGGAAAAAGGGTCGGGCATCTGGACCCAAGAGCCAAGAGTGATCTCCTTTCGTCTGATTTTCTGTTTTATTGATTGCATTTCCTGCATGTTTTCCCTCTCGAACACTTTTCATATACAAAGGGTAATCTTTTTAGCATAGCAAGTAAGCTGATTCACCAGTACAAATTCTTGTATTCCGCGGCCAGCCGGGCATACATTGCATTCCCATCCATGGAATCCGCCTCAGCGATCCGTATCTCCGGGAACCGGTTTTCCGGCATCTTGATATACAGGGGAAACGTCCTTAAGAGACCTTCGATTTCTTTTTTGGGTAACTGCGGCATATCAAGAGAGGATTCCAGAATCGAATGTATATTTCCAGTATCTTTCAGGTAACCTTCACGAATAGCAATCTCACGAAGACATGTTCCATGGTAAGGCTTGAACGCAAAACAGTTTGTGCTATCAATATTGATCATACGATTGAGCCGTATAGTATCAAAAATCAACTCGCGGGTTTCACCGGGAAAGCCAAGCATGTTATTCACCGTTATGGGAATTCGATGCTTTTTAAGTATGTTAAAAGCGTTGATTACTTCTTGATTGGTAAATTTCTTTTTCAGAACCGTTTTTCTGAACTCTTCATTCCCTTGCTCAATGCCAACTGATAGCCGGTCACATCCCATTTTTTCGAGCAGCGTGATCTTGAACTCGGATATAGTTTCAATTCGCGACTGGCACCAAAACGGCATATTAACTGATCTAATATATTCTTCCGCAAAGGTCTGGAATTTTTCATCGCTCATGGCGAGAAATGTTTCTGAATTAAAATAGATGTATTCTGCTTTGTAGGTTTTAACCTGATGAATGAGTTCTTCGATTATTCGGGGAATTGTCTTGAGACGGTGGTATGTACCAAAGGTCTCCCTTTTATAAAGTTCCCGCAGTGACGGGGCTGCACAAAAAGTACAATGATATGGACAGCCACGATCGATTTCTATGGGGATCATCCTGAAAATCTTGCCCTGCATCGGTCGGAAAAACCGCGCTTCCTCGAACAATGAAAAGTCATTATAAGGAATCTTATTGAGATTTACCAGCGGACGCATGGGATTTTTAATGACCCGGTCCCCACGTTTAACCCAGATGTTTTTTACGTGATCGTATGGTTTCCCGGATGCCATCAGTCCACATAATTCCGGTAGTGCTTCCTCCCCCTCGCCATAACAAATCATATCAATATTTTCATTACCGATCACCATATCCGGAGCGAGAATGACATGTACCCCTCCAGCAATGACAGGGATATTAAGATGTGCTACTATATTCAGAAGGTTTATTGCCAGATTGTAGGTATCCTCAACTATAGTAACTGCGATCAGATCCGGAGAAAATGTTTCGACTGTGCGAACAAAATCATCGTAGACATCTGTTTCTTTGTACCGTATCCCGAAATGAGAGTAATCAAAAGGACGAAGCTGGAGATACTCAACCCGTTTATCATCAACACTTTCTTCCTCAGTTTTATAGAATGTTGTGTCAAAAAGATCAACGATATAACCCGATTTTTTTAAACATGCAGAAAGGATTGATATGTTACTGGGGAGCAGATTAACCATCTGCATATTAGGATATACGAGTAAAACCCTGAAATTTTGCATTTTCGAGTCACTATCATTTCTCAAATGTGACGATAAATATATTCCGGTATGAAGAGCGAAGAGAGCCAAATCCTTGTGGCAAAGATTTTTGTAATGACATTTTGGAAATATATATGAGTTGACTGTATGCAACAGAATTCTTTAAAAAAAATAATGTATTTTTTTGTTTTGATTTCCATCTTCCCCTTCTTCTTATCTATGCAAAACACAAGGGGAGATTCTGCTGCCGGAAAACAGAAAAACAGAGTGGAACAACCAATGGTTAAGTTGGGATTATTTTGACAATACGACAATTTATTGTTGAGTGTTTTGAGCATTGTGTCATTTATGGCCCATCAAACATTTTTTTTTCAAATCGTAGATTTTCATTTTATGCAGGAAAGATGAAAGAGGATTCCGGACCGTTTCAAAGCATGACCGGACTTCAAATCATGACACCGGAGCATGTATATATCGGGAAAAATGTGTCTATTAACCGTTTTGTCACAATTGATGCATCTGATGGGGGTGAGATCTCTATCGGGGATAATTGTATGATTGGTCCTTATGTTCTGATTCGTGCCGCTGATCATCGTTTTAATGACATCGAACAGCCGATTATTCGCCAGGGGCATGAATCAGGAGAGATTATAATCGAAGATAATTGCTGGATCGCCGGTCATGTGACAATAACCCGGGACGTGACAATAGGTTCGGGAAGTATTATTGGAGCCAATAGTGTAGTGACAAAAGATATTCCACCAAATTCTATCGCTGCAGGAAATCCGGCAAAAGTGATCCGATCACGTGAAGATCGAAAGTAGTGTTTTAACCAAGTTAACAGTGAGGAGAGACCAGTACTTCTTATAATTTCGTCAAAGCCGTCGTTCGGACTGACTGATGAAACGAAACATGGTAACCACTCATAGACTAAAAGGTAATCTTCCGGAAAGAACAAGGAGGATCAATTCTGGAAAGGTAAAATGGGAGTGGATATTGCCAGAGCAGAACAATTGTGTCATCGAGGCATAACGATTATTTTAAGGAGATTGATCAATAGCTAATATAAACATCAGAACGATAACAAAAAATTTCTTCAGAACACGAACCAAATTGTTCAGTATCTTATATCATGATATCCACTATAATCCTCGACTTTGATGGCGTCATCCTCGAATCCGTTTCAGTTAAGACTGAGGCATTCCGCGAGATTTTTTCATCAGAGCCGAATCATCTGGAGGAAATCATTGACTTCCACATCAGAAACGGGGGGATGTCGCGATTTGATAAATTCAGGCATATCTATAATGTTATCCTGAAAGAAGACCTCACACAGAAGAAATTCGAAGAACTTTCAGAAAAGTTTTCATCGATTGTTTTTAAAAAATTGATCAAAGCACCATTTGTTCCCGGGGCGCAGGAATTCCTGAAAACATATCATGCAAAAATTCCTTTGTATATCGTCTCCGCGACACCCGAAGAGGAGCTTATCCAGATTATCCAAAAGAGGGAACTATCCCACTATTTCAGAAAAGTATTTGGCGCTCCGCAAAAAAAATCAGAATGCATCAGTGAGATAATAAAAATTACCGGATATCCTCCGAGATCCGTGATATTTGTCGGAGATGCAAAAAATGACTTTGATGCTGCACAGGTAACAGGAGTCCGTTTCATCGGAAGAATTGAAAAAGAGCGCGAGAACCTGTTTGGAGGCTTAACCGGTATTGATACAATAATTCCTGACCTGTGGGGACTTTCGCGATATATTGAGGTGCACCAGTGATTATTCCCCTCTCCTATCCGCTTACTGCAAAGACACCGTTCTACCCGAACACCCCCGCACCAGTCATCCACACCTTGCGATCCATTGAACAGGGTGACAGTGCTAATACCAGCACCATTACCTTTTCAACACACTCCGGGACACATATCGATGCTCCCCGTCATTTCTGTAAGCAGGGCAAAACAATCGCGGATTGTCTCAACATGAATGTTTCGTTTTACCCTGCGTATTGTATCGATATTCCCAGACAGGGAAGTAATGAAATCGGGGTGCGCGATCTGGAACAATGTATTTATCAGGTGCAAGATGCAGAGGCGCTCCTGATCAGGACGGGATGGCATATGATTCGATCTGAAGACCCCGCCCGGTACAGTTATGATCATCCCTGGGTCTCTCCGGAAGTCCCCCGATTTTTCAGAGAAAAATGTCCGCGATTGCGTCTTTTTGGGCTTGATCAGATCTCGGTGTCTTCTGTTCTTCATCGGGATGAGGGACATGCCTGTCATAAAAAATTTCTCTGTGGGAGAAAACCCATCCTTTTATTAGAAGACCTCAATCTTTCAGATCAACGGATAAAAAATGCATTCCGAATAAACATTTATCCCAACTTTATTGGTTATATTGATGGCGTTCCCGTGACAGTGATTGCAGAAATTTAGGAGAACTATTTGCCGTTACAATTGAAGGTTTTTTCTCACACGAAAAAAGATTAGTGCCTGAACTCACCATAACGTAGAAGAAGATAAAAAACAGATTTATCAATATTCTTCGTTTTTCTGATTCCATGGAGCAATGCGATGTCTGAAAAAGAGATAGAAGTCCAGCGACATGGAATTATGTATCTCATTTCCTCTGTAGGTATCACCCTGATTGGTTTTCTTGCTACGATGTTCTACGCTCACTGGGTGGGTGCGGAAGTATTAGGTTTATATTTTTTGTTTTTATCGTATTTGGCAATACTGGGGCTTTTTACTGATCTGGGAATAGGATACGCTGCAACTCAGCGTATCTGTTCGGGAGTGGATCAGAATGAATTTTTTACAGTCAATCTAACCCTCCGTTTAAGTATCTATACACTTCTCTGCACGGGAATAATTATTTTTCGTTATTATTTTGCGGATTTGAACAGTTCGGGAATGCTTTTTATTCTGCTTGTAGTATTAGGGGTATCTACCTTCTCATCATGTGTAAGTACTGCAATTGGTGCAAGTAACCGCCTTGGGCTAGCCGCATCAGTCAGTCTCCTGAATAACATCACACGAATCTGCGTCCAGGTTATCGCAGTCTTTCTTGGATACCAAGTGTATGGACTAATTGGGGGACTAGTCGCAGGGCTTCTGGTGGAAATAATTATCCAGTTAAAATTTATTGATTATCATCTTAAAAAATTCCAATGGGTACATGTTAAAAGTCTTCTCTCGTTTTCACGATGGGCAATTTTCATCAGTGCGGGCACAATACTGTTTGACAATATTCCACTCATCCTTATCGCGTATTTCCTCCCTGTTTCCGAGGTAGGGATCTTTGGAGTTTGCTGGACATTCTCATTTTTTGCTCTTTTTATCAGCACCGCTCTTATTAATACCCTCTATGTGAAAGTCAGCCGGTGGAATGCACAGAAGGATCAGAACGCAATTGCTCTATCACTTTCGAGAGCAACCACCTATTCGCTCATCTTTGCACTCCCAATCCTTTTCGGGGGCATTCTGCTCGGTTACAATTTGTTATACTACCTTTATGGTGCTTCCTTTACTGCCGGAGCAACCGCACTTGTCATTATCATTGCAATGAGGGTGATTCAGTCGATTCTGAATCTGTACATGAATTTTCTGATGGCAACCGACCATGCAAAACAGGCGGTTGTAGGAATCATGGCTGGTATATCTGCAAATATAATTCTCAGTATTATTCTTATACCTCATATTGGCATTGCTGGCGCTGCGATTGGAGCGTTTGTAAATGTTATTATCAGTGTTTTCATAGCCCGCACGTATCTTTCCCAAATAATTCCTCTCTATATTGAAAAAACAACCATCAAGCACATTGTCCTTTCAACCATTATTATGACCATATCCCTGATGATTCTGGGGTTGCTGCCACTGAACCAAAGCGCATTCCAAACCATCTTAAAGGTCCTCATAGGTGCGGTAATTTATTTCCTCATGCTTCTGAAACTCAATAAACAGATATATGACGATGCATTCAGAACTTTAAAGATCACATGGATACCAAAATAAATTTTTCCATCTTCCAAAAAGGCAGGAAAGATAATAATGCGTTCCCATGAAAGGCAAAATATGGAAAAACCTAAAATTCTTTATAAAGAACAGATACTTCCGTATTCACTTTTACGATTACCAGGAGTTGCCATACCTTGATCCTCTGCTTTATTGCCGACGGACGCAGCATCCATACCCAGCGTTGGGCAGAATATTTTGCCCAAAGGGGACACGAAGTCCACCTCATTACCTATGACCCTATGGGCCGGGATATACCCGGTGTCAATGAACACGTAATCACCTCACACTGGAGAAATCACTACCTTTCCTTTATTCCCCGTCATATCGTAATAAAAAAACTCGTGCAAAAAATCAAGCCGGATCTTATCCACGCTCATTTCATTGCAAAATATGGATTCCATCTGATTGGGTTAAACATTCATCCATCAGTTGTATCAGCATGGGGTGATGACATCCTCATCCTCCCAAAAAAGAGCCGGTTTATATACATGTATACAAAAAAAGTCCTTTCCCGTGTCGACCGGGTGTATGCTGTATCGCACAATATCCGTGAACATATCAGTGCAGATTTCAATATCCCGCAAGAGAAGGTTCGCTATCTTCCTTTTGGTATTGACACGGATCTTTTCGCACCATTACCGGATAATGAAAATTGTAACCTAACCACGATTGAGATATTTTCCAACCGCGGATTCTTTCCCGTATACGACAATGAAACACTCGTCAGAGGTTTTGCCAGCGCTTATCAGAGAAACAGCAGTCTCCACCTCACCCTTAAAGGAGAGGGGCCCGATGAACAAAAAATCAGGGATCTCGTTACCTCCCTTGGCATCACTGATGTTGTTTCATTTGAGGAAAAAACAGATTACCGCGATGTCCCCAAAGACTACCGGAATGCAGACATATTTGTCACAACAGCACGATCTGATGGAACACCCGTTTCCCTGCTTGAGGCAATGGCAAGTGGTCTGCCCAGCATTACAACTTTTGTCGGGGGAATTCCGGAATGGATAGAGGATAAGAAATCCGGGCTTCTTATCCCCCCAGGTTCACCGGAAAGCGTTGCAGAAAGTATTCTCACATTAGCCAAGGATCCTGCATTTTGTGCTAGACTGGGAATTGCAGCGCGCAAAATAATCGTTGAGCGCGGAGAGTGGAAGACCCTGATGGCACAGGCAGAGAAAGATTATCTGGCACTCATCGAAACATATAGACAGGACAAACCATGAAATGGCAGGACAAACGAGTGCTGGTGACCGGTGCCGGAGGTTTTATCGGCAGCCACCTTGTCGATGAGTTACTCAACAAAGGTGCCGATGTCACCGCGTTCGTACATTATAATGCCCGAAATGACTGGGGAATGCTCGAAGGGCGATATAACGATAAAACCACCGACCTTAAAGTGATAGCCGGTGATGTCACAGATTCCCTGTTTGTGAAAAAAGCCGTCTCAGAAAAAGAGTACGTATTCCATCTCGCCGCACTCATTGGCATCCCGTATTCCTATTTGGCACCGGAGTCCTACATCAATACGAATATCAAAGGCACCCTCAATATCATGCAGGCTAGCCTTGATGCTGGTGTAGACCACGTGGTGCACACATCGACAAGTGAAGTATACGGCACTGCACAATACACTCCCATAGATGAGAGGCACCCACTTCAGGGGCAGTCACCGTACTCTGCAAGCAAAATCGGTGCGGACAAAATTGCAGAATCATTTTACTGCTCATTTGGACTTCCGGTCACTACAATCCGCCCGTTCAATACGTTTGGACCCCGTCAATCCACCCGGGCGGTTATCCCGACAATTATTACACAGGCGCTTACGTCCAATTCCATCAAACTTGGATCTCTTACCCCTGTCCGTGATCTGACCTATGTAGCAGACACCGTCCAGGGATTCATCAAATTTGCCGAGAGTCCCCAAACAATCGGAAAAACCATCAACAGCGGTTCTGGTCGAGGAATAACCATAGGTGAACTTGCGGATCTCATCATCAAAAAAGTGAACCCGAATGCCACAATAATCTGTGAGAAAGAACGTATCCGCCCGGATAAGAGTGAAGTCATGCAACTTCTCTGTGATAGCCGGTATGCAAAGGATCTTGCAGGCTGGGAACCTCAGTATTCACTCGAAGACGGGCTTTCCCTCACGATTGATTGGATGACGGAGAATATTTCATTCTACAAAACGGGACTCTACACTGTTTAGGAGGTATTCATGCAGGCAATTATTCTGGCAGGTGGAAAGGGACGAAGGCTGCTTCCTTACACAACAGTGCTTCCAAAACCCCTTATGCCGATTGGTGATTATCCAATTATCGAAGTAATTATTAGGCAACTCAAACGTTATGGTTTTAACAAGATTTCTATCTCCACGGGTTACCTTCATGAGTTGATTCACGCGTATCTGGACAGTAACAAAACACTTGGACTCAAAATAAATTATTCTCACGAAGTAACACCCCTTGGTACTATTGGTCCGCTTCGCCTCATCGAAAATCTCGAGGATACATTTCTCGTAATGAATGGCGATATCCTTACAGATCTCGATTACCGAAAATTCGTTGAGTCACACAAAAAACGTGGAGCCCTCGCAACCGTTGCAACATACCAAAGGGATGTGAATATTGATTTCGGAGTTCTTGAGCAAAATTCCGAACATAAGATTATCGCGTTTCGGGAAAAACCCACATATCATTTCGATGTCAGCATGGGAGTGTATGTTTTTTCTAAAAAAATTCTCGATTATGTTCCCGCTGAGACTCCCTTCGGGTTTGATCAACTAATGTATGCCCTGATAGCGAAGAATGAGGAAGTATTCAGTTATCCCCATACCGGTTACTGGCTCGATATCGGGAGACCGGATGATTATGCACGATCAATTGAAGAATTTGAACGATATAAAGATCGATTCCTCCCATGAATGTCCTCATCACCGGTGCCTCCGGGTTTTCCGGAATTCATATGATCGAGTTCCTGTCCATAAAGGAAGATATCAGGATTACCAGCCTTGCAAGAAAGAAACCTGAACATTTTTCCAGTGCACAAAATATATCCTGGGTTGAGGGAGATATTCTCAACCCTGCCAAAATTTTTAATACCATCTCTGCCATCAAACCTGATGCGATTATCCATCTTGCCGGATTGAACCGGGGTTCTCTTCAGGACCTGCAAAAGACAAACGTAACAGGTACACAAAATATTCTCGATGCCACACTCAAGATAAACCCGGATTGTCGCATCCTTGCTATCAGTTCTTCTGCGGTCTATGGATACGCAGGAAACACCCCGATTGTTGAGAGCCAGATTTTGAAACCACTGTCAGAGTACGGTGTCAGCAAGGCAGCTCAGGATACACTGTGCCAAATGTACAATAAAACTAAAGGGTGTCAGGTTGCAGTCGCGCGACCATTTAACCTGGTGGGTCCTTATCAACCAGCTTCTTTTGTATGCGGGAGAATTGTGCAACAAATAATTGAAATTGAGCAAGGGAAAAGAACGTGCCTTGATCTTCTTGAGATACAGTCCTGCCGGGATTTTATTGATGTAAGGGATGTAGTGAAAGCATACTGGACGCTGCTCATCCATACAAAATTCAAGAAGGATTGTGCAGGAAAAGTATTCAATATCGGTTCAGGGAAAACTTATGCTATCTCCACCGTAATCGATCAATTAAGTGAAATTACCGGAAAAAAGTATCAACTGCATCTTTCGGCATCTTCACCTCTTATTACTATACCCTCGCAAATGAGTGATAATTCCCGGATTCATCGCATTACAGGCTGGAATCCTCATATATCTTTGAAAGAGTCATTGTCGGACATGCTGAATGCAGCAAGAAATGATCTGCACGCTGGAAAAACACTATGATGTGCGCATCAGGAAGATCCCCATGAAAATCGTGAATTTTTTTCTAGAATAACAAGACTGCATCAGTCATTATCAACAAACGGACCCTTAGATCCGTTGATTATTTTCTCCCCAATTTGGGAGACTTTCACGCCAAAATTTATATCACTCCCATCTCACTCAACCGCGCCGGTAGATACGTCTTCGTCACAAAGTCCAGCCCACGAGCCGCAAACGCCTGTTGTTCCGACTTCAGCCCCAAGCTAATCTGCAGGTTAATCTGCTTCTTCCAGTACTCCGTAGCAAACCTGGGATCGGTCAGCTCCGCATGAAGCGCTTCAACATCCTTCTCTGACAGCTTATCGGATGGAAGGTTGTAATCTCTTATATCACTGGGTTGCAGGCCTAAAAACTGGGCCCTGGGCGTTGCCAGCAGCTCCGACATGTGCGCACTCTTGATCGAACCATAGGCAACCGATGCAAAGATGCGGTATGACCAGGGGTCACCATCAGTAAAAACCATCACAGGGAGGTTCCATGTGGAACTGATCTTATTGAGCATGCGCCGGGTGGAGCGCGCCGGCTGCCCTTTCAGGTGAACAAGGATCGCATTGTGCTCCTCGTCAAACCCGTTTTCGATCAGCCGGTCATACATACCACCGGTTTCGAGTGCGATCACAAACTTAGCATCATGATCAACAAACTCAATATTTTCGACATTGTTAGGGATCGTGTACCCCGCCTGGCCCACATCATCCTGGCAGTGAATGGCCCGCATCCCCCTGCGGGTCTCTTCACGGATCCGCATCGGGCCGTAAATGGATGCACCATTCTCCTCTGGGTGGAGATGGAAGCCTTCTCGAGGGACTTCTGAAATAATCTCAAGATCTTCAATGAGAAAATTGCTCTCTTCCTGCGCCCCAAACTTCGCCCGCTT